>Ga0366769_1031_pt1 | contig 21192 bp, 21 predicted proteins | sample BONcelHN113001C8_FD_207053 | JGI IMG/M metagenome (GOLD analysis project Ga0366769, IMG submission 207053) | Enriched cells from coal bed in the Powder River Basin, Montana, United States - BONCAT cells N11 rep2 HSBNCT.N11.300.1.C8 ...
TAACTAAGCTCATACTGAAGCGTGAACCCAATGATGTCGAAGTCTGCAACGCTGTCCCCGCTTTCAAGCGCATACAGCGCTACGTTGTTTTTACGCATCTGCTCTTCCATGTCAACCCACGGTGCAAATACGCGTTCACACCAGACGTATGGAATCGTGTTCAGCTGGCTGTAAAGGATTTTCATGCCAAGATGTGACATCCCAACTTCATAAATATCCGGAAAGCAAAATGCAAATCGAACATCAACCTTATCTGCGTGTTTCATTACACAATTCAGCTCGCCGCCAACATAGCGGCCCGGTTTTTGTACATTTGCAAGCAATTTTTCAATTTTTTTATTAATCATTCATATCCTCCGCGCGTTAACATCACGTTAACATGTACTACTTATTATACCGCCCGGAGTCAAAGATTGCAAACTAATAATATCTACCATTCTTAAACAGAAGCAACGCCATCAAATACCCGCATACCAAAAGCAACGAATAATTTCCGGGGGAACGAAACACCGTAAGAAATCCGACAATCGCAAGTGGAGTCAGCACGGCAAAAGATACAATTGCTACCGCTTTTGCGGATTGATCGGCGCTGAACTTCATACAGAGCAAAGAATACAGAGCCTGCCCCCCGTCCAGCGGTTCAATCGGAAGCAAGTTAAATAAAGCAAAAATTAAATTTGCAAGCATAAAACTATTCCCTATTGAAAATTGCAGTGCGCTGAGCAGGAGGAACATTGCGATATTCGCACATGGTCCTGCAAAGGAAATCAATGCATCACGGCGATAGCTTCTGTCCACACAACAGGATTTGATAATGTCAATTCCAAAAGGGGTAAAGCGGATTTGTGATGGTTTAACCCCAAATGCACGCATGACTATTAAATGTCCGGCTTCGTGAAGCGCGGCCGCCAGAAACGCCAGCAGCGATGTTCCGCTTTTATCTTCAAGCAAAACAATCGCTACCATAGCAACGAAGAAAAAACTGACGGTAATTCGGCAATTATGAATCGTAAATGACATTAGCCATTGAGTTTCTGTGATTCCACAGGCGGCAGCGAACTTTTTACCGCCTGCGAACTGACTGTCTGCTGAGAACTCATACCGGGCTGAGAACCGGCAGAGCTCGGTTGTGATGCAGAACCTGACTGTGAACTTACGGTTGACTGTGAGCCAGTACTACTGGACTGTGAACTTACAGTAGACGAAGCACTGGATTGTGCGGGAAACAGCTCAATAACTGAATGCTTTATGTTGTTTATCTGTTCATCCGGTATTATGGTTTGATAAATATTCTGAACATACCAGTTGCGAACTACAGTATAAGCGTTTCCGCCAATTACCCTTAGAATTATTATAGTTATCAGTATGACGGAACAAACTGTAATCTGAATAATGGTTAAAAGCCGGGTACTGACTCGTTGAGCATGGCTTTGCGTACTTTCGTACTCATCTTCATCGTTTTCATACTCATTTTCATTATAGTCATTCATCGTTATGCCTCCTGTAAAATTAATGTCCAAGTAATAATATGTTGGGAGTCACAGGAAGATAACCGGGTAAAAAAGAAAAAACGCCGCATATTGCGGCGTTTTTAAATGAGTCTTTATTTGGATTTAATATATTCATCGATTGACTGAGCAGCCTGCTTGCCGCCGCCCATAGCGAGGATTACTGTTGCCGCGCCGCTGACTGCATCCCCCGCGGCATAAACGCCCTTGCGTGTAGTTGCCATGGTCGCATCGTCAACGATAATGCAGCCATGACTGTTGGCATCCAGTCCTTCCGTTGTGGTACGAATTAATGGGTTTGGCGAGTTACCGATTGCCATAATCACACATTCGACAGGAATTTTATAGTTCGAGTCTTTCTTTTCGATTGGTTTGCGCCTGCCGGAAGCATCCGGTTCCCCAAGTTCCATCTCAACGCATTCAATCGCATTTACCCGGCCGTTCTCGTCACCGTGAATTGCCACCGGATTGCGCAGCAGACTGAATATGATGCCCTCTTCCTTGGCATGATGAATTTCTTCTTTACGTGCAGGCATTTGCTCTTCTGCACGGCGGTAAATAATATAAACATTCTCCGCGCCCAAACGTTTTGCGGTTCTTGCGGCATCCATGGCAACATTTCCGCCGCCTACAACAGCAACATTCTTGGGGTGGATAATCGGGGTATCATATTCATCGCGGTAAGCCTTCATTAAGTTAACTCTGGTCAGGAATTCATTTGCGGAATAAGTTCCCACAAGGCCTTCGCCCGGAATATTCATAAAACTTGGGAGTCCGGCTCCGGTTCCGATAAAGACAGCCTCGTAGCCCATTTCAAAGAGCTCGTCCACCGACAGAACCTTGCCCATTACCATATCTGTTTTAATTTCGACGCCCTTTGCCTCTAAAGAAGAAATCTCCTTCTGGACAATTTCTTTCGGAAGTCTGAATTGCGGGATGCCGTACATTAATACGCCGCCCGCAACATGCAGCGCTTCAAAAATTGTAACAGAATAGCCCATGGCTGCCAGATCGCCCGCACAGGTCAGACCGGCAGGCCCCGCGCCAATGACTGCAACCCTGTGGCCGTTTGATTCAGCATGAAACTCTTCCGGTTTTCCGTTTTTCATGTCCCAATCGGCTACAAAACGTTCCAGACGGCCGATAGCGACCGGTTCGCCCTTGATACCGCGCACACAATTATGTTCACACTGGGATTCCTGCGGGCAAACGCGTCCGCATACGGCGGGAAGTGAGTTGGTCATCTTAATTGCCTGATAGGCTGCTTCCATATCGCCATTTGCAACGTGACCGATAAATTCAGGAATACGAACGCCAACAGGACACCCGTTGACGCATGGTTTATTTTTGCAGTGCAGGCACCTTTGCGCTTCTTCCATTGCCATCTCCTGAGTATAACCCAACGAGACTTCATCAAAGTTTTTGTTGCGCACATTTGGTTCCTGTTCCGGCATTGGTGTTTTATTAAGAGCCATATTAGGCATTTTTTGCACCTCCCATTAGATTGCAATTAAATTCACGTGTTGCTTCTTTTTCCATATCGGAATAAGTTCTGGATCTTTTAATCGCCTCGTCAAAATCGACCTCATGACCGTCAAAATCGGGGCCGTCCACACAGGCAAATTTTGTTTTTCCGCCGACAGTCAGTCTGCAGCCACCGCACATACCGGTACCGTCGATCATAATCGGATTCATGCTGATGATTGTTTTTATATTATATTCTTTCGTTAAATTACAAACGGCACGCATCATTACAAGAGGACCGATTGCAATAACCAAATCGTAATCTGCTCCGTTTTCAATATTATGACGCAGCGCGTCGGTAACAAACCCTTTATTCCCATTCGAGCCGTCGTCGGTAGTTAAAATCAAATTATCACTGGCCGCTTTCATCTCGTCTTCCAGTATAATGATGTCTTTATTTCGGAAACCGGCAATCATATCGACTTTTGCGCCCATATTATGCAAAGCTTTTGCTTGAGGATAAGCGATTGCGCAGCCTGCTCCGCCGCCAATGACTGCAACCTTTTTGTAACCCTCCAGTTCAGAGGCTTGTCCCAAAGGCCCTATAAAATCCAGAATAGCGTCCCCAACGTTAAGCTCGTCCAGCAGCAGCGTGGTTTTCCCGACTTTTTGATATATAATTGTAATAGTGCCCTTTTCACGGTCATAGTCGGCAACTGTCAGGGGAATTCGTTCCCCAAATTCATTGACGCGCAATATAATAAATTGGCCGGCTTTTGCCTTTTTTGCAATAAACGGCGCATCGACCACCATTAGAGTCATCGAATCATTTAAGCTGCGCTTTTCAACAATAGTAAACATAATGAAACACTTCCTTTATCATACAACTTAAAAACATTACTTATATCATTATAAATGCTAATTAATATTTTATCAATCCAAAAAAGATGATTCGGTCTTTTTTTTATTGACCGAACCATCTTTTTTCACTTTTTTTATAAAATAATGCAAATTAATCCATTACAGCCATCGTTTATGATACGTTCAATTGTCTCGCGTATTTTATCCCTGGCATCGGTTGGCATACGATAAAGCTTATTGTGCAAACCCTCATTCACCAGTTCATGCAGGTTCTTGCCGAATATATTCGATTCCCAAATCTTTGCGGGGTTTTCCTCGAACTCCTTCAGCAGATACATGACAAGTTCCTGTGACTGCTGCTCGGACCCTACAATTGGAGTAAGCTCCGTAGTGATACGAGTCTTTAGCATATGAATAGATGGAGCTGCCGCTTTTAAGCGTATCCCATATTTGCCGCCCTGCTTAATAATTTCCGGCTCCTCAAGGGTAAGTTCTTCAATTCCGGGCATTACGATACCGTACCCGGTCTCCTGAACATCATCATACGCTTTTTTGAGTTTATCATAATGCTTTTTCGTTTCAGCAAGATTCAGCATACAGTCAAGCAGACTGCCCTCATCCTCAATTTCAATTCCTGTTTTCTCGCCAAGAACCTTATAGAATAGATTTTGGTCAAGAGTAACTGAAATTCTCGTATGCCCTGTTCCCAGATTAACGGTTTCGGTTTTCGCGTCGCGTACGTATTCACATTTTTGAACATCATCAATAATGTTGCCAACTTCACGGATTCTTGAAATTTTAGCCGCAGACTGCTGTATTGATGAATAAACAGCGGAACGAAGCCAATGGCCTTTTTCAAGTCCGGAAAGCCAACGCGGCATATCAACCTTAATTTCCTTTACAGGGAACTCAAACAGAACTTTTGAAAGAATGTTTCTGATTTCTCTTTCTTCCAGTTCAAGGCAATTTACCGGAATTACCGGTACTGAATACCTGTTTTGAAGTTCGGCAGACATTGACATAGCAGATTCTGAATTCGGGCTGACGCAGTTCAGAAGCACGATGAAGGGTTTTTTAATTTCTTTCAGTTCATTGATAACCCGCTCTTCTGCCTCTTCATATTCCGCACGCGGAATGTCACTGATACTGCCATCCGTTGTAACAACCAAACCGATGGTGGAGTGCTCCGTGATTACCTTTTTCGTGCCGATCTCGGCTGCCATATTAAATGGTATCGGCTCATTATACCACGGTGTCATGACCATGCGTGGCATGTCGTTCTCAATGTACCCTAAGGCGCTTGGAACAATATATCCTACGCAGTCGATCATACGCACCGAGAATGTTGCGCTGTCGTCAACGTTAACCTTCACAGCCTGTTCCGGTACAAACTTTGGCTCAGTAGTCATAATGGTGCGTCCGGCTGCTGACTGCGGCATTTCATCAATTGCACGGTCCCGCCGATAACTTGAATCCATGTTCGGGACAACAATCAAATCCATGAACTTTTTGATAAAAGTTGATTTTCCCGTTCTGACAGGTCCAACCACGCCTATGTAAATATCACCGTTTGTGCGCTGTGAAATATCGCTGTAAATATTGCGTTCTTCCATTTTACCTCCCCCTCAGGCAGAGAAATATTATTTAACTTGCAAGTACCTAAATACTACATTGGAATCAGCAGCATCCCCCTGTTCTCAACGAATTCGCCGGTTAGATCATTTTCCAGCTTAATCGCGTCAACTGAGGTGCAGTATTCTCTGGCGATATCCCAGAGGTTTTCGCCGGCATCGGCATAATAAATGCTCAGAGCTGCTGATTTATCCTGCGCCCGTGGTTTGGTTTCATCGGCTGTTACGTCTGTTATCATTTTGAAATTTTCCTGATTATAAATATTCGAACCCAGTTTTAATTCGGCTTTTACGTCAACGCCACTTCCTGTAATTCGATAACTGATTCCGGCAACACAAATATCCGAGCTGCAGCGGATGTTATTAGCGGTGCTGGAATAAGGACGGGAATACTCAAAGTCAGCCATACGCTCAAAATAGAACGGTCTGTTTTCTGTGTTCATTGCAAGCACGCACAGATTGATTTTCCCTTTATAATTGACTTGCCCGTTATCGAAGTTTGCTTCAACCGTGCTCATTTCATTCCAGATATCCATAATTTTTGCAATGGATGCGTCTTCCACGGCTAGCGTGGTCTTTAAAATATACGTGTCACTGATCGGCTGAATCAGGTTATCAAAACTTTTCTGTTTAGAAGCAATGTCAAGTTCATATAGTTTGGAATATGCATCGGTGACCATTGTGATTTCGGTATTTCGATAGGCTACCGCACTTGCATAAATTTTGATCTGAACATCAAAGAAAACCTTATCACCCGAATAGTCATTTTTTATCTGTGCTTCCATTCCAGCCACACTTAGCTTAATATCACACATGCAGTCCTCTGTAACACCGTCACAGTCAAGCATCTGATTAAAAGGAATTGCGTATTCCATGACTTCGAGGGCAGAATCCTTTTCGTTTGCGGAATACAGGAACTTAACATAAACCTCGCCTTTAATCATCACTTTATTTGAAACAATTTTGAAGTCCTGTAAAGATGTAAACGCATCTGTACGGATAAGGTTATCCGCGGCAGGTTTCCCCTGCCCCAATTCAAGAATTTCATCTACGCTGAACTGCTGCTGACTGAATCCGGCGACCTTATTTAATTTCAGCGTACTTTTTTGCTGTTCCACTCCGTCACCGTCAATATTGCTGACGATTTCGGTTTCCCCTTGGCTGATGACTCTTGCGCACACCGAAAAAGCACCATGGATATCTAATCGGCGCGGGCTGGTTGCTCTGCAATTAATATATTCAACACGGGTAAATGCTACAATCTGCGCGTTGTCCGCACTCTGTTTCAAAGTGACTGTTGTGGTAAACGATTCGCTGCTCTCACTGCACCGAACAGTTAACCCAACGGAGTCAAGGTAAAAGACTTTTACTATGTAGTTACCCTCCAACTCCAACCTGTCGCCGGTAATCCCTCTTGAAATGATCCGCGGATAAACCTGACATTTTAAAATGCGTTGTATATCCGGACAATAGTCAGGCAGACTGATGTCAAGGTCAACAGGCTGCTCCTGGCAGCCATCATAAATAATCTCGCTGGCGGCCAATGCCTCACGGTTAAGCATATAATCCATAAAGGCTCTCTCCTTTTCCTGTTTCTACCTAATTGTTATTCTAATCTTGTACCTTTTATGCTTATGCGTGTAAAAAAAGTACCGGCTGCTTTCAGCAGCCGGCATAAATTGTTTATCTTTCTTTCTTTATGTTAAAAACCGTGCGAAGTAAAAATCCTAAAAATTTCGGACTCTTAAATACGACTACCTTCATAACGCTACCTCCTAATTATGTTCAGCACCTTAACAGTGCAATACCCAGCGCAACGACGATACATGCCATGATAAACAATACCAGTCCCGTTGGGCAAAAACAAGAGATAACCAGCCCGAGCCCGAATGCCACCGCATACGGACCCGCACGACTTTCGTTTTTGCACCGCATTCAGACCACCACCTTTTTGAATAAGACCGCAATCTCTTTTGTCTTATCCCATTATATTCAGGTGAGGTTTATTTGGTGCGATTAAGTCAATACAATTATCAAGGCGTTTCCGTCGTGAACTATGATCCGGGCGTCGTCAGTTTCGATCAGATTACTCACACCGAGTGGATAATCCGAAGAAAGGCGTGCTTCTGTCAGCGGATACTTCATTCCCTCATAAGAAACCGTACAGGAAGCGGTGCCGAACGGAAACACGGAAACGGTGCTGCCTGTCAGTTTATTGAGCGACAGCCTGCCGCCGTTCAGCAGAAAAACACGGCATCCCTGACCCGCAATCATTGCTTTGCAGCCCTGTGCAGCAAGATACTGCAGTACACAAAGATTTGCAAACGAGTGGTCAAAACGGCCGCCGAGCGCCCCAAGCAGTATAAAGTCGCGAAACCCCCGCTGCAGTCCGACCCGTATTGCCGCCATCATATCGGTGTCGTCTTTTTCGACTTGCAGTTGGATTGTTTCAATATCTTTTGGAATTTCATTTTGGATTGAATCAAAGTCACCAATTACTAAATTAGGAGTTATATTATGCTGTAGTGCAAGATCAAGCCCGCCGTCAGCGCAAATGACAAATGAATTTGCCCAATCGATTTCATGGATAGCATCATCATTTTCACAAGGCGCGGAGCCGATGATCACACATTTTTTTATTTCATATCCCATTCTTTTAAATCCTTAACCTCATTATACATCGTAATATAGTTCTCGTGGCGGGAAACACTGATCTGACCATCTTCCACTGCCTGAATAACAGCACAGCCTTTTTCACAGGTGTGCGAACAAGAGGCGAATTTACACCGGTTCAAATAGGGCTCAAATTCACGGAAACAATACTGCAGGTTGTCCTTATTGACAATATCGTAGCGTTCAATCTGGATGGAAGAAAAGCCCGGTGTGTCCGCGACATAAGCATCATCCTGCAGCTTAATCAATTCGACCTGACGGGTTGTATGACGCCCGCGACCAAGTTTTTGACTGATCTCCCCGGTTTGAAGGTTAAGGCTGACATCAATGCAGTTCAACAAAGAGGACTTACCCACACCGGAATTTCCGGTAAATGCAGTAATTTTACCGTGCAGAAGATTTTTAATTTCATCCACGCCCTCCCCTGTTACGGAAGAGATAGAATAATACGGTATACCGGTTTTTGTGTAGATATCTTTCAGCCATTCCGTACCCTGCAAATCCGATTTGGAAACAATTAAAATCGGCTCAATACCCTTATCTTCCGCTGCGGCGATGGTTTTATCGATAATCAGAGTGCTTGGTGCAGGATCGCAGCTTGACACTACAATCATCAGCTGGTCAATGTTGGATATGGGTGGCCTGACAAGGAAGTTCCTTCGTGGTAAAATTTCCTCGATTGAACCTTTACCGTCTTCTTCCAGACTGATATTTACATGGTCACCGACAAAAGGGACGATCTTTTTTTTACGAAAAATCCCTCTGGCCTTACACTCATATATTGTACCGGCGGCTTCCACATAATAGAAGCCGCCGATTCCTTTTGTGATAATTCCGTTCTTCATATCCATATTCATCAATCGGATGGAGTGATTGCGCCGCTTGACACACCACTGTTCTGACCATTCTCAACGTATGGGTAACTTTCCGTCTGAGTGGGAACTCCGGTATCAAAATTAAGGGTAAACACTTTATATTTGTTTCCGTCTAACTGAATGATAAGTTGCTTTTCGCCGCTTCCCGTAAACGTGAGTTGACAAACATCGTTATAAGATGGATTAACTGTTATTTCCTTTTGAAGTTCATTGCCCAAGTATGCCTTTAGTGCAATGTCGTGGGTCACTTCTTTTGGCAGCAATACCGGAACAGTGATTGATTTAACCGACTGATTGCCCGAACTTACCACAAGGTTAACCGCGCTGCCTTTTGCCGCCTTGACTCCGGGTAAAGGACTGCTTTCAAGAACGGTATCCTTAGCTTTCCCACTGTCATCTTTTGTGGTGATTTCACCAACAGTTAAGCCTGCAGCCACAATTTGTGCTTTTGCGTCATCAAGTGTTTTGTCGATAACAGGAGGAATCGCAATTTGCTCATTGGAAGTTCCTGTACTTACATAGACCTTTACTATGGTTGTACCTTCCACGACTTGAGTCCCTGCCGCGGGGTCCGTATTTTTGACATAGCCTTCCTGAGTTTTATCGTCTTCAACGGGATGAACTTCGGGCGTCAAATTGAGCTGTTTTAACGCCGCAATCGCATCATCCTGCGTATGATTTGATAAATCAGGTACTGTAACGGTCTTGCCGCCCGCATTAATTACAAGGGTTACCTCGGAATTGACTTTCACCATTGTTCCAGCCTTAGGATTTTGGTTTAAAATAATTCCCGCTTTTTGAGTGGCATCATTTTGAGTTTCCGTTACAAATTTAAATTGATAATCTTTATTATCTTTTACTTCCGTAAGAGTTTTACCTGAAAAGTCCGGAAGAGCAACATCACTTACCTGACTGTTAAAGCTATGAACCAAAGCAGCAATGCCAAAACCTATTGAAACAATCAGGAATGCGGCAGCAATACCGGCAATAATTAAAACTGCAACGGATTTTTTCCGCTTGGGTACGGCTTTGTCAAGCTCCTCTTCATATTCATAATTATCATTATAGGCGGGTTGTTCTGCATTTTTTACCGTATTAATTGCATCGATGTATTTTGTAGGTTTTTCATCAACAAAATATTTATACTGAAAACTGATACTCGGATTTCTGCGAAAAGCTTCAATATCACGCAGCATTTCTGCGGCAGACTGATATCTTTGCATAGGATTCTTCTGCATCGCCTTTAGTGTGATTTCCTCAAGACCGTCCGGAATTGCAGGATTAATTTCTTTAGGTGGTTTTGGGTCAGCCTGAAGCTGCATAATGGCGACGGAAACGGCATTGTCTGCTTCAAAGGGCAGACGGCCCGTGATCATTTCATAAAGCATTACACCTACAGAGTAGATATCCGCCTTTTCGTCGGTTAAGTCACCTCTTGCCTGTTCCGGCGCAATGTAGTGAACGGACCCGATGGCCTTATCCGTCATCGTACGTGTTTCGTTGCGTGAGAAACGGGCTATTCCAAAATCGGTTACCTTAATGGTACCATCCTGAAGAAGCATTATGTTCTGCGGTTTAATATCCCGGTGTACGATTCCCTTTTCATGGGCATGCTGCAGTGCGCGCAGAATCTGAACCGTAAAATGAATGGCTTCCTTCCACTTTATCTCTTTTTGTTGGTCAAGATATTCTTTTAATGTAATCCCATCGATGAATTCCTCAACGATATACTGAATTCTGTCGCCAAAACTAACATCGTAAACCTTAACAATGTTCGGATGGGACAGCACCGCAATTGCCTTGGATTCATTTTTAAAGCGGCGGATAAATTCGTCGTTTCCTAAAAATTCATCTTTTAAAATTTTAATTGCAACGATTCGGTCGTCAATGACATCATAAGCGCGGTAAACTACCGCCATACCGCCGACTCCGATTAACTCATGTATTTCGTATCGCGCATCAAGCCTTTTGCCTGTATATTTATCCATACAAATCAACTCCTGTCAACAGTTAGTTTTCAACAATGGCAACAGTGATATTGTCACCGCCGCCAGAGTCTTTCGCCAGCAATATTAGCTTATCCGTTAAGGCATTCGCATCCAATTCTCTGGAAAGCTGGTAGATTTGCTCGGCATCAACATAGTTGGTCAGCCCGTCTGTGCAGATGAGAAGGAAATCGCCGGGGTGGATTTCATTTTCGCAATAGTCAATTTGAATGGTGGCCTCCACTCCCAGAGCACGGGTTATAATATTTTTCTGCGGATGTTTTTTAGCCTGCTGCTCTGTAATGTCACCGTTATCGACCATTTCCTGAACCATTGAATGATCTGTTGTAAGCTGCCGGATTCCCTCCGCCGTAATCAGATAAGCTCGGCTGTCACCGGCGTGAGCAACATGCGCTATACCATGGGAAACAATAGCGGCCACAACGGTCGTTCCCATTCCACTGAGTTGTGTTTCTGCGCATGCCCGGTCATGTACGGCCAAATTCGCATTGAAAATGGCAGACGATATTAAGTTTTTGATAGAATTATCCGAAATGCCGTCATGATAGGATGAAAGAATTTGTTCTGAAATCTTATCGACAGCTATGCTGCTGGCAATATTGCCCCCATTTGCACCGCCCATTCCGTCACAGACAACCACCCATGCAGAATGATCCGGAAAAAGTCCGTTTTTGCAGGCATCTTGGTTTGATTGTCGCACCAGGCCAACATCACTCTTGCTGAACACTCTCAACATTGGCCACCTCCTCTTTATACCTGCGCCTTAGCTGGCCGCAGGAAGCGTTTATATCAGAGCCTAGGGTTCTTCGAACCGTAACAGTAATCCCTTTGTTCAAAAGAATCTGGCTGAATTTTTGAAGTCGGTCGGCGGAACTTTTTCTGTAGTTCGCGCCGGTAACATCATTGACCGGAATTAAGTTAACATGGCTGAGTGTGCCCTTTAGTCGCTCTGCCAGCTCTTTGGCACAGTCATCACTGTCATTTATACCGCTGATCATGGCGTATTCAAATGATATACGGCGACCGGTGAGCTTACCATAATATCGGCAGGCCTTTAACAACTCAACAATTCCCCATTTATGATTTACCGGCATGGTTTGTGAACGAATTTCATCGTTCGGCGCGTGCAGAGAAATGGATAAAGTTATTTGAAGTTTCTTTTCAGCAAGTTGATATATTTTATCTACTATACCACAGGTGGATAGCGAAATGTGACGCATTCCGATATTAATTCCTTCATCAGAAGAAACAAGCTCTAAAAACCGAAGAACATTATCATAATTATCAAGAGGTTCCCCCATGCCCATCATAACAACATTGGAAATCCGTATCCCAGCATCCGTCTGTGCAGCTTGAATTTGCGCAAGCATTTCGGAAGGAGTCAGATTACGTGAAAAACCGCTTTTCCCAGTCGCACAAAAGGAACAGTTCATCCTACAGCCGACTTGCGTTGAAATACAAATGGTGTGTCCGTGATGGTAATCCATCAATACCCCTTCAACATATTCCCCATCATTCAGCCGGAATAAATATTTAACCGTTTTGTCCAACTTGGATTCCATTTTTTTTTCGATCACAGCATTGGCTATGTAGTACTTTTCCGAAAGGACTTGCCGAAGAGCCTTTGAAAGGTTAGACATTTCGTCAAAGCTTGCTACGCCTTGGTGTAGCCATTTGTAAACTTGCAAAGCACGAAAAGCCGGTTGACCTTCTACGGTAAAATCGGCTTTTAGCTCAGTAAGTGTCATTGATTTGATATCCTGCAGGCTCAAAAAATTCACTCCTACTTTTTTTGAAAGGCAGCTACAAAGAATCCGTCCGTGCCATGAACATGGGGCATCATGGTAAATTGGTTGTCCGGTTCATCGATCACGTGAGAAAGCGAGTCAGGCAAATGAAGCGTAAACGGTTCAAACCCATTTGAGTTCTCTAAAAATCTTTCCGCTACCTGAAAATTCTCCTTTGGATTTAAAGTACAGGTGGAATAAACTAAAATCCCGCCGATTTTTACCAACTCAGAAGATTTACACAGAATACGGTACTGCAAATCGGGCAGGCTGTCAATAGCTGACTGTAATTTATACCTAATTTCGGGTTTACGGCGGATGATTCCGAGACCGGAACATGGGGCGTCGCAAAGTACCCGGTCAGCCGGTTCCAATTTCGTATCATCCAGTACCGCATCGCGAACGGCAGCCTCGATAATGGAAAGCCTCAGCCGCTGCGCGCCTTGCTGAATAAGCTTTACCTTCCCTTTGTACTGGTCAAAAGCAAGAAGTCCCCCCTGATTCCCCATCATCTCTGCTATTGTAAATGCTTTGCCACCCGGGGCGGAACAAACATCGATTACTCTTTGACCGGCACTCGGATTCAATAAAGAGCAGCAAAGCTGAGAAGAAAGATCCTGTATATGTAAGAGCCCCTCCTGAAAACTGGAGGAAGCACTGATTGCACCGGTATGCTGAAGTTCAATCGCATGATCAAGCCATGTAATGCCATTGACCTTTACGCCTTCCAAATTCAGCTTTTCAATTAAGTTTTCCTCGGAAATTACCGTATTATTCACTCTTGCAAAAATAGGAGGTTTATCAAGGGAACTTTTCAGCAAGCCAAGGGTACACTCAGCACCGTAAGCTGCCTGCCAAAGTGAGATTAACCATTCCGGATAAGAATATTGAACACTGAGCGATAATAACGGTTCCTTTTTCTCATCCGGCATTTTAATTTCAGTGATATTTCGAAGTAAAGAACGCAAAACCGCGTTAATAAAGCCCGAAGCCTTTACAAGGTTATTTTCCTTAGCAAGGTTTACAGATTCATTAACTGCTGCCGATTGCGGTATTTTTTCAAGATATAATATTTGATATGCTCCCATACGAAGTATTTCCAATACTTGTGGGGACAGCTTTTTGACGGGAGTTTTTGAAAACTGACTAATGATGTAATCTAATGTAATACGCCGTTCCAATACGCCATAGAAAATCGCAGATGCAAGCGCTTTGTCACGCGGTTCCAGCGAGGATGCTGCAAGCGTTTTATCCAATACAAGATTGGAATAGCCCTCGTTTACATCGACGTGAAGGAGCGCGGATAGCGCGGTGGATCTTGCTGTATTCATCAATCTCTACCCCGTCGGTTACCTGCAAGCGCTAAAAGTCGCAGTAAATTCAGGATTGCGGCGAAACTTGCAGCCAAATAGGTCATTGCGGCAGCTTTAAGAACACTTTTCGCACCCTCAAGCTCATCCGGATATAAAATTCCGGCAGCATCAAGCGCTTTGATTGCGCGGAAACTGGCATTAAACTCAACAGGGAGTGTAATAAGCTGAAACAAAACAGCAAAACTGTATAACACGATTCCAATTGTCACAACAAAATCATATTGAACAGGCAAAATCAAGCCGATAATGACCAGGGGGATCGCAAGCTTGGAGCCGAAGCTGGTTACCGGAACTAAAACGGCGCGGATTTTATTGGGAAGATAACCTTTGGCGTTTTGAATTGCATGCCCGGCTTCATGTGCCGCTACACCGACTGCTGCAATGGTGGATGAAGAATAAACATCTTCTGAAAGGCTGATTGTGTTATTTCTTGGATCGAAATTATCCGTAAGACTTCCGGAAATGCGCTGTATCTGCACTCCGTCAGCACCGCCAAAACGTGCAACAGCTTCCGCTGCCTGAGCACCGGTCATGTTTCTTGCCGTCGCTATGCGGGAATATTTTCGAAAAGCCGACTTCACCCTAACCTGTGCAATCATTGTAACAATCATCGCCGGAAGTAAATATATTAAATATGTATAATCGTAATAATAAAAACCCATGGTTATACCTCCATTTTACCTGTTGCTGTAACTTGTTATCGTAAAATTGTACCTATATCTGCCGGATGTCCGCGGAGAAAATCTTTGCCGCCCATTCTTTTACCGCCTTCATATTGCACTTCAACCAGTTCAATTGCAGTACCCTCACCGCAGCAAACAATAAATGAACCGGTTAAGTCCGCGATCTGGCCGGCATTTCCTGTATACCCATCCACAATTTTTGACCGATGAACCTTTAAAATCTTATCATTATAAATCGTACTTGCAGTCGGCCACGGAGAAAGCCCACGAATAAGATTATGAATTTCATTCGCCTGCTTACTCCAGTCAATCCGGGAAAGTTCCTTCGACAGCATGGAAGCATAACAGGTATTTTCATCTGTTTGGGGAATCCGTTTTGCCGTGCCGTTTTCCACTGCATGCAGTGTTTTTACAATCAGCTGCGCACCCATCAATGATAACCTGTCATGAAGTTCGCCCGATGTCTCGTCCGGTCCGATTTCAGTTTTGTCCGTTAAGAGCATATCCCCTGTATCCAAGCCCTCAGCCATATACATGGTTGTTACACCTGTAACCTTTTCGCCATTGATTACCGACCACTGAATCGGTGCCGCACCACGATATTTTGGCAGAAGCGAGGCATGTACATTGATACAGCCCAATGCGGGAATGTCCAAGATTGCTTTCGGCAGTATTTTACCGTAGGCAACCACAACAATGACTTCCGGGTTTAATCCGCGAACTGTTTCAGCCGCTTCCGCAGTACGCAGGGTGGTTGGCTGAAATACTTCAATTCCGTGCTGTACAGCCAATTCTTTCACCGGCGGCGGAGTCAGCGCATAGCCCCTGCCCTTCGGCTTGTCGGGCTGCGTAAATACTGCGCAGACATCGTGCCCTGCGTCCAATAAACTTTTAAGGCAGGGCACCGCAAATTCGGGAGTCCCCATAAATATAATACGCATAGAATCACCTGCTCTATTATTTTAAATGTTCCAATTCTTCTTCATCCAACATATGAATCACATGTGATTTAAACAGGATTCCATCCAAATGATCGATTTCGTGGCAGCATACTGTCGCTGTTAATTCTTCACCTTCTAATTCGAAAAACTCACCTTTACGATTCTGCGCACGAATTTTAACATGCATCGGCCGCTTCGTAATCCCATATTGTCCGGGGGAAGAAAGGCAGCCTTCCACACATTCCTGTTCGCCACTTTGCTCCAGAAAAACAGGGTTGATCAATTCAATTGGGCCTTCTCCAATATCGATTACCACGGCACGCCTTAGAATACCAACCTGTGGAGCCGCAAGACCAACACCATCTGCCTCTTTCATTGTTTCACCCATATCATCAAGCAGTGTTGCCAACTTAGCATCAAATTTATCCACCGGGTGACAAATCCTATTTAAAAAAGGGTCTCCTTCTTTTATAATGTTTCTAATTGCCATATTTATACCTCCAGTTTACATAATCATATCAGGATTCATGTCTACAAAAGCCGTTACTTTTGAAAATTCCCGGTTTCCTTCAAATTGTATCAACAATCGGGAAATCATCTCTCTGAATCTGCAGTTGTTGCGGCACTTAATAATCAATTTATACCTATATTTATTACTGATTTTACTAATTAATGCAGGGGATGGTTTTAAAACTCGCATTGGCTGATCAGAATATTCACTCTGAGCAAGCAGGCTCAGCATGCTGAGAAAACCATTGCTGGCTTTCCGCACGTTGTTTTCTGCCGAGCTAACAAAGCCAACCATACAGATATCGGAAAACGGCGGATACAGCATAGCCTTGCGGATTGCTATTTCGCCGGCATAAAATTCCAGATAATTTTGCTCTGCGGCAAGTTTAATAATATTATTTTCAGGTGTAAAGGTTTGGATAATTGCACGGCCAACGTATTTTCCCCTTCCGGAACGGCCGACTACTTGGGTCATCAGGTCAAATGCACGTTCGTAACTTCGAAAATCATCCCCGTAAAGTGCCTGATCTGCCGACAGCACCCCAACGAGAGTCACGTTCTCAAAATCAAGCCCTTTTGCCACCATTTGCGTACCTATGATAATATCATACTCCCCTTGGGAAAAAAGTTGAAGCTTTTTTTCGTAGGCAAAGCGCGTCATGGTCGAGTCAGTGTCAAGCCGCAAAATCCGCGCTTTGGGCAAAAGCTCCTGAAGCTGTTCCTCCGCGCGCTGCGTACCGATTCCGGTGTAATGCACCTTATCTTCGTGACAACTGGGGCATTCCTTTGTAAAAGGCACCGTATAGCCACAATAATGGCACATAAGCCGATTGTTCGCGGAATGATATGTGAGGGAGATACTGCAGTTGGGGCAAGAAATGACCTGCCCGCATGCCTTACAGGAAGCATATGTATTATACCCCCTGCGGTTCAGTAAAACAATTGATTGCTTACTGTTTTTTAAATTCTCATCCAGCGCTTCTAAAAGCTCCGAACTGAGAATGTTACTGTTTCCTTTTTCCAACTCCAAATTCATATCAACTACAGTGACCTGAGGCAGTTTTGCTTCACCATATCTTGCCGACAAGGTGTTCAGGCTGTAGCGACCGTTTTGAGCGAGATAATAACTTTCCATCGACGGTGTGGCAGAGGACAGCACCAATAGCGCTTTATGGTAAGCACAGCGGAATTTGGCGACATCACGCGCGTGGTAACGCGGTGAAGATTCCGATTTGTATGTGTACTCCTGCTCCTCGTCCATAATAATCAGTCCCAAATTTTGGAACGGCGCAAATACTGCCGAACGCGTACCAACGGCAATCAAAGCTTCCCCATTATTTACTCGTTTCCATTCATCCAACCGCTCCGCAAGAGAAAGCCCACTGTGAAACACAGCAACACTGCGGCCGTACCTCTGATGGAAGATTGCAATTGTTTGAGGAGTAAGTGAAATTTCAGGTACCATAACGATAATGCCACGGCCATCGTCTTTAACTTCGTCAATGAGCCGCATAAAAACCGATGTTTTACCGCTGCCGGTAACGCCATACAACAGCGAAACACCGCCCGTACCCGACTTATATTGGTCGAATAAGCTTTGATATGCCGCTTGCTGTTCTTCCGAAAGAACAATTCCATCGCACGATTCAGGGTTCTGCACTTCGTCGTATGGATTGCGGTATATTTCAGTATCATAATATTGTGCTGCGCCTTTTGCCACAAGAGTATCAACTACGGAAGGAGTGACACCGGCAAAATAGCAGAGTTCCTTTAAGGAAGCGCTGTCAACATCGCACAGAACTTGATAAACACTTTTCTGCTTAGGCGTAAGCTTAGCAAGTTCCGGATTCTCAATAAATCGTACCATTTTTTGAGTTGCATCGCCAATCAGCCTGACCGCTCCGCTGCTTTTTTCAAGTACATTTGCCTTGCAGAGCTTTTCAGGCACTGGTGAATCTGGAACAAGGCCAATCGCTTTCATCAGCTTTTCACGATCAACCGGAGCCTTTTTTTGGGAAAGAAAGGCAATAACCTCTTGTTCAGTTTCGTTGAAAGAAACAAGTTCATCAGAGGCAACTGCACGTGTCAGAGAATATAAAGTTTTTATTTTAAGGTTGATACCGGAGGGAAGCAGCAGCTTTGCAGCGTCGAACAAGGTGCAGAAATAATGCTCTTTCAACCAAATGACCATTTGAAGTGCTTCATTTGAAAGAAGCGGTGCTTTATCCAGCACCGCCAATACAGGCTTTATTTTGTCCGTATCACTCTGCTGTTCCAGTTCCAGTATCAGTCCCTGCCGTTTATTGTTGGAAGAACCAAACGGAACTAATACCCTGCTGCCGGGTTTTACGGTGTCGAACTCAGCAGGGACAAGGTAATCAAAAGCCTTGTCAAAATGATAAACAGTATTTTCCACCGCAACTTTTGCAACGGTCATATTGGACATGACGCTCCTCTCAGAAGAACCAATTATTCTTCCTTATCGTCGCTCGGTTCAGCATTTTCTATTATCTTAAATTTATGCTGCATAAAATCATGAACAGCCAAATCGACCGGCTTTTCTATTAAGATTTCGCCTCTCGTTTCGGCGTCACCGGCAATTTGTCTTGCTCTTTTCGCAACTGCTACAACAATGGAATAACGGCTTTCATTTGGAGTAATAATTAGGTCTGCAGAAGGTTTAAGCATTATTTAGCATCCTTTCAATTAAATCTGAATGGCGATGTATTCTGTGCTTTTCAGCACATATTATTTGGTCGATTTCATTAACAGTATTGTCAACCGTATCATTAATTATGAGGTAATCGTAGTTACCAGCTTCTAAAATTTCTTTGCGTGCAACCGCAAGGCGATTCTGAATTACCTCATCCACTTCCGTTCCACGCGCTCTCAGGCGGTTTTCAAGAGCTTCAAGTGATGGCGGCAACATAAAAATGCTTGCACAGTCAGGACATTTCTGTTTGATTTGGGCGCCGCCCTGCACTTCGATTTCCAAAATTACATCATAGCCCTCGGAAAGCCAGTTGCGAATCGGTTCGCTGGGCGTACCATAACAATTACCGCAATATTCAGCGCTTTCCAGCATTTCGCCTTGCTCAAGCATAGTATGAAATTGTTCCTTGGAAATGAAATGATAATCAACTCCGTTGATTTCTCCGCTACGCGGCGTTCGGGTAGTTGCAGAGACGGACAGTCTGATATTTTGATTCTTCTCCAAAAGACGTCTTAATATGGTATCCTTTCCAGCACCGGAAGGTCCTGAAAATACAACTAACAGCCCCTTACTCGCCATCTTCTTCCAGCTCCTCCTCGGTGAGGTCTTCATCGCGGTCATTGAGCCTGTTGGCTACCGTTTCCGGCTGAACTGCGGATAAAATAACATGGTCGCTGTCGGTTATAATCACTGCCCTTGTACGACGTCCGTAAGTTGCATCAATCAATGTTCCACGTTCCTTGGCATCTTGAATAATACGCTTTATCGGGGCAGATTCGGGGCTGACGATGGCAACCAGTCTATTGGCGGAAACCATGTTGCCAAAACCGATGTTGATAAGTTTCATAAACGAGCTCCTTCTATTGCCGTGGCAATCATTATTCAATATTTTGAATCTGTTCACGGATTTTTTCAATTTCCGCTTTAATATCCACAACCATGTATGCAATTTGTGAATCAACACATTTTGAGCCGATCGTGTTCGCCTCACGGTTCATTTCCTGTACAATAAAGTCCAGCTTGCGGCCAATCGCCTCATCTGAATTAAGCATTTTTACACACTGTTCAAAATGGCTGCGCAGCCGAACAGTTTCTTCCGCCACCGCAATTTTATCGGCGAAGATTGCAGCTTCCGTCAGGATTCTTTGTTCATCAATATTCGTGTCTGCCAACATTTCCGCGAGCCTTTGCTTTAGCTTTGCCTCGTATTCAGTGACGGTTTGCGGAGAGCGCTCCTCAATTTGACCGACAGTCCGCAGGATGGTATCGGTTCGCTGCAGAACATCCGTTTTAAGGCGTTCTCCTTCTGTTTCCCTCATGTGGATTAATGCGTCTAATGCACGGTCAGCCACTTTTTTTACAGAGTTCCAAATAATTTCTTCATCGTCCGGCGTTTTGTGTATGGTAAAAATGTCGGTATATCTTGAAACGGTACTCACTGAAATATCATCACGAAGATGATACCGTTCAGCCAATTCACGCAGTGCGCTTACATAACCGGAAGCAAGGGAGTGGTTAACCAAAACCTGTGCATCTGTATCCTCCAGTGTTTCGATTGAAATATAAACATCGATTTTTCCTCTGGAAATTTGGCTTTGCAGATAAGATTTCAGTTTTTCATCCAAAAAGCCATAGCCGCGGCTAATACGCGAAGAAAATTCAAAATACCTGTGATTCACTGATTTAATCTCAACAATTATGTCACGCCCGTCAATTGTATCTTCGCATCTTCCAAAACCGGTCATGCTTCTAATCATGCAATATCATCTCAATTCAAACAGATTGCCAAATGGAAATTCCGGCAAAATCACCATAGAGCATTATTATCTATTTTAACAGTTTCTTATGGCAATTGTCAACTATAGTAAAAGTAAAACAATTCAGCCCCAAGAATAGGGCTGAATTGGCTTAATAATTTATTAGACAGGATGAACCATATGCTCCGGATCCGCATGTTTGCCGTCGATCTCATACTTCTTTTCCGCACGTTTTTTAAAGAAGTCGGTTGCAACCTTCGGGAATTGAGCGTATGAAAGAACGTCTTCCTCCTGCTCAGTCCATTGCGCACACTCTTTGCGGAGCGTTTCCAGCTCGGGTTTGAGCAAATCGGCGGGCCGGCAAGTGACTCTGGGAGCATCGCCAATAATTTTCTTAACGAACGCATCAT
>Ga0366769_1032_pt1 | contig 21114 bp, 18 predicted proteins | sample BONcelHN113001C8_FD_207053 | JGI IMG/M metagenome (GOLD analysis project Ga0366769, IMG submission 207053) | Enriched cells from coal bed in the Powder River Basin, Montana, United States - BONCAT cells N11 rep2 HSBNCT.N11.300.1.C8 ...
CCGCATGGTCGGTATCATAAAATACAAAGGATGAAGTTTGATAAATAGGTACTGCCCGTGCTCCATTTTGCGAATCCGGTATATGTCCCGCATGGAGCATGCGCGTTTCAAATCCGAAACTGCGGTCTGACTTCATTTTTTCAGCTCCTTATAAATGCAGCTATTTTAGGAATTTCACATAGTAAGTGTAATTCATCCTCTGTCGGCCGCAAGGCTTTGTCTCTTTCTTGGTTGACCAGGCAAAGAAAACCCAGGGAATCCTCTCCTGTTGCCTGAAACTGGTGCCACGTATGGGGAGGAATGGCAATAACATCGTTTTGCGCTACATGGTGAATATGCTGCCCTAGCAATACATCGCCCTGTCCCCGTAAAATAATCACCAGATGAACATGCTGATGCTGCTCTAAAGTGGAGTACCCCGCAGGCTCAATTTCAAAATACCGCAATTGACAAGGCACATCAGCTAATCCGTCAAATAATACCTGACGGGTAATATTCTTAAAATGAGTGCCCTCTTCTTTATAAGCAAGAACAGCAACATCGTCCCACTGAAAGTTTCCCCTATGACGAGTTAACATGAACCATATCTCCTTTATTTGAAAACTATACAAAAAGACAAAGGTTCCGGTGGAATACCTTTGCCTTCAGTTGTCGCTGATCAGCTATGCAACATATCCAATTTCTGTTATCCTAGCATATAAGAAATTTCCAGTCAATACCTCTGAGACACTCAAATTTAGAACTCGACATAACGAATGCGGTTAGGATCAACTTTGTCCAGAGCTGCCAGCTCTTCAGCGGTTGGTGCTGAAGCTACCGGCACTGTTTCTTGTGTTATTTCCCAGCCTGTATTGTTTTTTACCTCTTCGAGACTGGATGTAGGAAAAACACTTTCCACTTCTAATAAACCATTTTTCATGACGAATACACACAAATTGGTGATAACCTTAAAGCCTTTAGCACTATCAGCCTTAGCCGTGCAAAACTGCACCTCGGGAACAAAGGAATTCTTATCATGCTTTGTTTTCCAAATAGTAGTTTGCTTGGTAACAGGAGTTAATGTCGCACTTCCCGCGCCACCAGGCAGCCGCACCTTGGGGTGATGGTAATCACCGCCAATGTGGGTCATGTTGATTTCTCCGGCCTGACTGATTTGCACCAAACTGAGAAAAGAAATGTCCACCCTGCCGGTGCAAGCCAAATCAAAAATTTCATCCAGTCCGTAATTAGCTACCGCACCTTCATAGAGATTGGTGGAAAGGGTGGAACCGATAACAGCAGGTTTTGTCCAGTCCGGATCGACTCCACCTGTAATATTTACATAAGTGAAGTTTTTTCCCAGGGCTTTTGCTAATTTCATGGCAGTCATTGGTACGGGAGAAGCCAAACCGTGAAAAACTACCTGCCGGTCCTGAATCTCTCTGGCCAAGGCAACACACATCATCTCCGCAGGTCCGTAGGTCATGATCAGACTCCTCCTTGTGTTTGCTTTTGCAAATATTCATCTACCGTATTATTTTTAACAGCATTAATGTAGCTTTTCATAGTACGATCATCTACTGTCTCATAATCAGGATAGCAGATACCCGGTTTGGCACCCTCCGGTACCAAAACAACCGCTTCCACTAAAAAGTGAGGAATAGAAGTAAGCTTAGGTTCTTTTTGTAATTCTGCGGTACTCACTATTTTTTCAGTTGTAATAATAGTCTTTTTTGCCGCTCTGGTATACAAAATATCCTGATATTCGGAAGCCAAAATCCGGGCATTGCCATACTCATCCGCCTCCTGGACATGAATGATTGCCCAGTCAGGCTGAATGGCTTTGACGCAAACAACTTCGGTTTCATCAAAGGGGCTTTTCATTACGCGATAAAAATCAGGCAAAGTCTTAACAAGATCGCTTCCCCATAAACCGCCTACTCCCATGAAAGGCAATCCATAGCTTGCTCCCCTGAGTGATGCAATCATGGCGGTACAAGAACCTTCAACAGCTTTAGTGGTACCTTCCTGGATGGATTTACGAATGCCCGGTGCTAAACCGTATTCATTCTCAAAGCCGCAAAAGCCAAAATATATTTCCGCTACCGAACCAACTGCACATAAAATATCGGCGGCATACCCATGAGCAGCCCCCAGGATCTTCAGGTTTTTCCGCTTCAGTCCAGCCAGTTCACGGGCAAAGGCTGCCGGATTACGATGCAGCGCATTGCCGCTCAATGAAATGATTTGATTGTCTTGAATCAATTGTGCTGCGTCAGTCAGCGAAGTCAACTTACTAAACATTTTCATTCCTCCCTTTCCTGGTGATTAAAACTTATATCGTAGTTATGTTTTTTTCCAACGTAAGAGATAAGCAGACAGCCGCCGATAGCAGGTCATCAGCACTAACACTACTGCGCCGATAACAATAATACCGGCAACCACCCGGGGATAATCGGCAAAATCAGAAAAATATTTCACATACCACCCAAGGCCGCTGGTAGCACCGATCATCTCGGCAGCCGTTAAGAGAATAAAGGCTAATACCAGACTAATTGCACCGCCGCTGATGATATGCGGCATAGCCCCCGGCAGCAAAATGCGGATAAGCATGGATTTCCGACTTACGCCCAGGCTTTTTGCTGAATCAATTAATCCCTTTTCCAATGATTCTACTCCTGATATGGTGTTAATCAGCAGCGGCCAGAAAGCGCCAATAAAAATAACGAAAATGGAAGACATCGTAAAGGTAGGCAGCAGCGCTATGGCATAGGGAATGTAGACAATTGGCGGAATTGGCCCCAGAATATTGGTAGCCGGCTCGATAGCCAAACGGATGCGGCGATTGGCACCAATGACCAGTCCCAGCGGAATAGCGGTAATAACAGCCAGACTATAGCCAAAAAACAAGAGATTTAAGGAACTGAACAGGCTTTTGACAAACACGGCCCGGTCTTCCATAAGTAACGACAAAACTTTAAGCGGCGGCGGAAAAAGGTTAGCATCGAGCAGCACCAGCCACCCTGTTGCCAACTGCCATACCAACAAGGAAAAGACTAGAAGCAGCAAACGGTCGCGAGTAGTCTGACTCATATACCTGCGCCTCCTTCCACAGCCTGCAACTCTTCCAGAATATCATGCTGAATCAAGGATAAGATTTCATTGCGCAAATCAATATAGCGTGCATCCTGAATTAACAGGTAGCGATTTCTTGCCCGCGGGAAAGGAACTTCAACGATTTTTCTGATCCTGCCCGGTCCGGGAGTAAAGACAACCACCCGGTCAGCAAGGTAGAGGGCCTCGTCAATATCATGAGTTACCAGGAAAATAGTCTTCTTTTTACTGCCTCCTGCCCACAACCGCAGCAATAGCTCTTGTAAGCTGACGCGGTTTCTGGCATCAACGGCACCAAAAGGTTCATCCATCAGATAAACAGGCGCATCCAGCGCAAAGGCGCGGGCGATCGCCACCCGCTGCCTCATGCCGCCTGACAGTTCACTCGGATATTTCCTGTGGATATTACGCAAACCAACCATGTCCAGCAGTTCAATTGCTTGTTGTACAGCCTTTTCTCCCTTGGCGCGCCCCGCTTCCTGGAGCGCAAAGACAATATTGTCAAGAGCCGTCATCCAGGGGAAAAGAGAATAATCTTGAAAAACAATAGCCCGGTCCGGCCCTGGTCCCTGGATGGGAAGTCCGTTAAGCTCAAGTTTACCGGAGGTAGGCACAGTTAAGCCCGCCAACAGGCCGATTGTCGAGCTTTTGCCGCAGCCGCTGGGACCAATTACCGCAATGAATTCGCCTTCGTTAATTGTTAAAGATAAATTACTGATCGACGGCTGTTCGTCGCCGGGGTAAGTAAGTGATACGGAGTCAAGTGTCAGGATAGGCATGGTCGCTCCTCCTTTCAGGGGGTCACGGTTTTATCAATTATCGATACTACAGATTATTAGCTGTAAAATCCTGAGCCAGCTTCTGATAAGTCGCATTTTGCGGCTCCCGCTGTTTTAACTCATCCAAAGCTGTTTTGTAAATATCGGCATTAACATGTTTGGAAATGTCAATATCGCTGTCAATATAACCGGCTTTTTTCATCGCGTCCCAAAAGGCAATGAAATGTTTTTTATCCGGGTCAGGGATGCTATGTATGTGTCCACTGTAAGTCGCTTTTCTAAGCAGTTCCCTGTCCAGTTTTACATACTTGCTGAGAATATCCAGTGTTTCTTCCTGGTGGTTCAGATAAAAATCATAAGCCCGGATATTGGCACGGCTAAAGCGAACATAGGCATCCTTATTGCTTTTCAGGTTGTCTTCCAGAGCTACGACTCGGCAGCAGACATGATTTGCCATATATTCGGACGACCAGGTTACAATCTGCAGACCTTGCTTTTCTGCCATCTCGGAAAAAGGCACCCATACCAGTCCGGCATCAGCAGAGCCTTTTTTCACTGCCTCAAGTACGGCCGCAGGAGAATCCAATTCCTGAATGGTTACTTGTGTTTTCCAGTCAATACCGGCATCAGTGAGAGCGGAACGCCATACCGCATCACCTGTCGCCAGGCGGACGGTAGCCACTTTTTTCCCTACAAAGCCTTGAATTGTAGCAAATTGCTGAGCGTTTTCCGGTTTAGCAACTACTGCATGACCTTCACTCTGCATACCCCCGATATCGACAAAGGGCGCACCCTTGGCGATGAAAGCCTGCGGTGCTGAGGTACCGAAAGAACCGGTATCCAATTTGCCTGCTTTAATCGCATTCAAACCTTCGCCAGAGTTGGTAAACTGGAAAAGTTCCACATTTAGTCCTTCCTGGTCATAAAAGCCTTTTTCTTTGGCAACAAAAAATAACACATGACCGACAGCAGGTAAATAGCCAATTTTAAAATCCGTTTTTGCCGCTGCAGGTGCCTGCGCTGATTGGGCCGCAGGCTTAGCAGGCTGCTGGCCGCAGCCTGCCAGTATCAAGGCAAATAGCACAATCATTGCAACTGCAGCTGTAATTAATCGATGTTTAACCATTATTTATCTCTCCTTTTTTTCTAATGCACTCCTATAGAATCCGTAAATACTCCTTTCCTTTTAATAGCCCTCCAAATATATTTAGTTTTGAAAACCTATTTGGTAAGTAGCCTGCAATATAACATTGTCAGACTTTTTGCTAAAATAAAAAAGGCCAAAGTGTTAACTAACACTTTGGCCTTTGGTTTTCCAATCGGCGCTGCTTGTTTTAATAATAACTATTAAAACATAAGATTGACTCAACGTCAAGGGCAACCACCGATTGCTTGTGTAACTTTGTAAACTACTCTTTATTTGCGCCTGCAATCTGTTTGGCATATTCGGCACTTGTTTTCCGGCCTTTAGTCTCTCTAATCAGCTAGTGCTTCCTGCTGCACGATCTCATCTAAGACTTGCTGCAAATGAGGAACTCCCACCCTTTGCACGAACTGCCGGAAAGGTTCGGCCGGCTTCTTAACAGCCTGATAGTGCGCTAAAACCAGTTCAAGAACTTGTGTTACACGCTCCGTAGAAATGGTCCCCTTTAGCTTGGTGCCTAATACGCCTTCGCCTTCTAAGGAACCGCCAATCCACAATTCAAAAGCTTCGAGCAGTTTACCGTCTTGCTTGATAATCGTCCCTTGCAGACCAATATCAGCAATCTGATGTTGTCCGCACGAATTAATACAACCGCTGATGTGAATTTTCACCGGTACGTCAGTGACCAAGTTGTTCTTTATACAGGTCTCGATAGGGGCCACCAAATGTTTGGTATGCACTAAGCCAAGCGGGCAGAAATCAGTTCCCGTACAAGAAATTACAGAATGAAAGAGCGATTGCCCAGGTGCTGCAAAGCGTCCGACCAGTTCTTCAGCTAGCAACTTTTCCAGTTTTTCACCGGGAACGTTGGTTATGATGATATTCTGTGAATTAACCGTTCGCAGTGCTCCATTACCATAGTCTTCAGCAAGTTTAGCCAAGCCTGCCAATTCTTCAGCCGTTAGCTGTCCACCGGGAATAGCAAGACCGACATAATGTAAGCCTGCCTGCTTTTGTTGATGGGCCCCGTAAAAGAGACCTTCAGCGGCTGTGGAGGCTGGTTCTACTCCACTGCTAAGCAGCGGTCCGGTAATAGCCAGTAATTCTGCCGTAAATTTCACTTCTCCCCAATCCTGAACAAGATACTTCAGACGGGCATGGTGCCTGCTCTCCCGGTAACCATAATCCCGGAAGAGCGTTGCTACACCAACAGCGACTGACAACACTTGCTCGGGCTTAACAAAAATATTCAGTTTAATGGCCAATGCTGGCTTAGCAGATAAACCGCCACCCACCAGGACGTTAAAACCTTGAACCGATTGGCCGTCTATTTCTTTAACAGCAGGAATGAAAGCCAAATCATTAATCTGTGCATGTATAGAGTTATCGGCACTGCCTGTAATGGCAATCTTAAATTTGCGGGGCAAATTGGAAAAATCCTGATTTCCTTCAAAAAAATTGTTAAGCTCTGCTATTAACGGGCGAGTATCCAATAATTCAGATTTATCAATTCCAGCTAAGGGACTGCCGACAATATTGCGGGGACAATCACCGGCCGCTTCCACTACACTGAGGCCAACCAGCCCTAAACGGCTGAATACATCGGGCAGATACTCTACTTTCAGGCCGTGAAATTGTACAGACTGCCTTGTGGTAATGGCAATCCGGTCATGGGAATACTCTTTGCCTATTGCTGCTACCGCCCGGGCCTGAGCGGATGTCAACCCGCCGCCGGGCAACTTTACCCTGAGCATAAACAGCCCGTCGGTTTTAGGCTTCTGCACATATAAGCCATACCACTTTAGCCGGTCAAAATCACCAGGTTCAATTGCTGCAAAGCCTTGTTCGGCATATTTACCAATATCGTGGATTACAGCCAGTCCATCTTTCTCTAATTTAATTATTTCAACACTATTTAATTTGCTTTTATCTTGAGACCATTTCAATTTGCTTACCTCCTAAAAAATAATAAAGGCCAAAGTGTCTAAACACTTTGGCCTTTGGATTTCCAATCAGCACAGGTATGTGTTATTTATTTAATCATAAAAAAGGTTGGCCGTCAAGCCGGAGTACTAACAATACCACAAAAAGTGCGTTTTTTCTTCTCCTACATTGCGCGCTTCATTTTTGTACTTATTATTATAATAATTTTTATTCTTCACTACTCTGGTCAGCAATTCCAGCAACACGTTAATTTCATCGTACGTATTATACAAACCAAAACTAATTCGTACCAGTCCGGGGACAAGCACATCTACATTTTGATGGTAATAAGCTAACTCCTTATCCGTCATTTTCAGCAATTTTTCCACATAAGGATGAGCGCAAAACAATCCGCTTCGCGCGGCAATCCCCGCCTCCTGGGCTAATATGGCAGCAACTATGCTGTGGTACAGACCATTGACGGTGAAGGAAATCAGACTGACCCGCTCCTCGCTTCCATCAGAACAACAATAGAGATTGATATCCGGAATATGGCGCAGCCCTTTAATGGCATAGTCAATCAGCTTTTTTTCATAGTCATGTATGGCAGAACAGTTAATAGTATTCATTGTTTGAATAGCAGCAGTCATTGCCACTACACCCATCATATTGGGTGTCCCCGCTTCATAGCGATTAGGCGGATTATCCCATTCAACAAAATCATGGGAAACCAGGCCTACAGCTCCGCCGCCCTTATAAACCGGACTGCCCTTTGCAAAGTCTTCCTGAGGGCCAATTAGCACACCTGCGCCAAAAGGGGCATATAACTTATGACCTGAGAAGGCAAGATAGTCGATGTGATCGGGCAATTTCGATGATTTCATATCAAAGGGGGCATGAGGAACCAATTGGGCGCCGTCAACTAGAATCTTTGCCCCATACTTATGTGCTAACTCAGCAATTCTGTAAACAGGATTTATATATCCCGTTACATTTGATGCTCCCGTTACAGCAACTAACTTTACCCGCCCCTGGTACTTCACTAGCTTCTCTTTCAAATCAGCTAGTGAAAGCTGACCATCTTCCTTGATTTTTACATAGTCTAGGGTAAAATTGTCCCGCCAGGGTAAATCATTAGCAAGATGCTCCATATCAGTAGATAAAATAACCTGTTCCTTGGAATCCGCCTGTAAGAGATAGGCAAGTATATTAATGGACTCAGTTGTATTTTTTGTAAAAACAACTTCCTTTGTATGATCTGCGCCGACGAACTTTTTTATGGTAATTCTGCTTTCTTCGTATAACTCGGAAGAAAACACAGATTTATGCCCCTTTCCCCGGTGAACAGAAGCATACCAGGGTGCATACTCCATTATTGCTTTCATAACAGAACAAAATGGCGGTGTCGTGGCAGCATTATCAAAGTTAATTGCCGTAACATACTCGCCACTCTCTAAAGGAACCTTCGTATTGACACCAACTATCATATCGCGAAACTGGGAGTTCAAATATCTTTTCATATTTTTCCACCTCGGCTAGCTTAAACCTACTTACCTCCAGTATATTCAAGCGCAGCTAAATCTGGTCTCCCGGAAAATACTGATAAGCAATAAAAAGAAAGAAATACTTCCCCTTATCTATTGATAGCTTTTAAACAAAAGTAGTATGATTAATACTAACCCATTGGAAAATACTGCAATTATAAAATTACCCCAAGGAGGTCCCTTATGATAACATCCAGTCTATTATTGCTCGCTTTAGGTTTTTCTGTCGGAGCTTTCGGTACACTCATTGGTGTTGGCGGCGGTATTATCTTTGTTCCCATCTTCCTGCTGGCCCTGCACTGGACTCCCCAGCATGCAATCGGTACATCCTTAGCTATTGTTTTGCTAAATGCACTCTCCGGCTCCATCGCGTACATCCGGCAGAAAAAAGTATACTACGACGCAGTCATCCGCTTCAGCTTAGCCACCATACCGGGGGCATTGGCCGGTGGTTATCTGGCCGAATACTTTACCGGCACCAGCTTTCGCATCGCTTTTGGACTACTCTTGGTGTTCCTTTCTATTATTATGTTTTTTCGCTCCTCACCTAAGCAGGACGTAACAGAATTTGATAAAGACTCCTTTACCTATAACCGCACTGCCGGTGTTCTGTTCAGTGTTGCTATCGGTTTTATATCCAGTATTTTTGGAATAGGCGGCGGCGTAATTCATGTGCCGGCAATGGTTTATTTCTTAGGCTTCCCCACCCATATCGCAACTGCCACCTCTCACTGTGTACTGGCTATTTCCAGTTTCTTCGGAGTGATTTCCCATTACTTCGCCCATAATATTCTCGTAGAGCCTGCGCTGATTATCGGACTTGGAGCTATCGCCGGTGCCCAATTTGGCGCTCGTTTATCTCTAAAAGTAAAATCCCGGTCCATTTTGATACTGCTGGCTGTCGCCTTGTTTGGCTTAGGCGTACGTTTAATGTTTGTTGCAATATAAATACAATTAAGTCGCCTAAATTGCCCCACAGCGGGATAATTCTTTTGCAAGAAAGCACCAGGACCGTTTGGCAAAGATCATAGGTACTCCTTGCGCCTTGGCCTGATCCTTGATGTACTTGGCAGTCATATGATTAATATAATCGGTAAGCACAACAATAAGTGCCGTATTGGACGGGATGTTGATTTTTTTGCGGTCAGCTACATTTCTTCCCCGTATGTGCGAGATATCTGTAAAACCATGATCATATAGATTTTTTTCAATACCACCCAGATGATCGGCACCGATAATCATCAACATGTTCTTCTCCTCCAATTCATAGAGGCCGGACTCTCGCCCTAATGTGGCGGTAGTCCGGCCTCCGGTTATTCCAGTCAGCCACTATATTCTTTCAAAAAACAAAGGCTAAGACTACCCCCTAGGGCACTCTTAGCCTTTAGATTACTAATCAGCTAGTAAATATATGTTTTTGCAAGATCTAATTTTATCTATAGTACCACGGGACATTTTAAAACGTCAAGCTAAATCAAATTACCTAGCTGGCCGCGACAATTTCGCTAATCGTTCGGCAGCTGCTTCCAGTGTCTTAAATTGCTTGCAGAAACAAAAACGAATGTACTGGCTGCCCTCTGGTGTTGTTTCCCGGTAAAAACTGGATCCAGGCACAACAGCTACACCAATATCACGAGTCAAATAGCGTGAGAATTCAACATCATTATGCCAGTCGAAGTTTTGAAAACCAGCCATAATGTAATAAGCGCCCTGTGGCTTTATGCAGTCAAAGCCCGCAGTTTCTAACACATCAAAAAGATAATTCCGTCTGACCCGGTAAAATTCAGCAAGTTCTTCGTAATACTCAGGTCCAAACCGCATGGCTTCGCCTGCAGCAACCTGCAGCGGAGCTGCTGCTCCAACAGTGAGAAAATCGTGTACTTTGCGTATTGCCTGGGAAATATCGGTTGGAGCTAAGACATAGCCAATTCGCCAGCCGGTAACGCTATACGTCTTTGATATGCCATTTACAATAATCGTCCTGTCAGACATACCAGGCAGCGTCCACAGCGAAATATGCTCTGCTCCGTCGTACAAGATATGCTCGTATATTTCGTCTGTAATAGCTAAAACATCATATTTCACACAAAGCCCGGCGATGAAGCTCAGTTCTTCCCGTGAAAACACCTTACCGGTAGGGTTGTTAGGCGTATTGATGATAATCGCCCGGGTTTTTTCCGAAAATAAAGCAGCAAGTTCTTCATAATCGAAGCTAAAATCTGGAGCCTTTAGCTGTATGTATTTAGGCTGGGCACCACAAAGAATAACGTCAGCACCGTAGTTCTCGTAAAAAGGTTCAAAAATAATGACTTCTTCGCCGGGGTTAACCGTCGCCAGCAGTGTCGCAATCATCCCTTCCGTTGATCCACAGCATACTGTCAGCTGTGTTTCGGGATCAACAGTAATAGCATAATCTTTTTGGGTTTTCCACGCAATAGAATCACGCAGGCCTTTTGTTCCCCAGGTAATAGCGTACTGATTTTCATCACCATAAATGGCTTTTACCGCAGCTTCTTTAATCGCATCAGGTGCAGGAAAATCCGGAAATCCTTGAGCCAGGTTTATTGCTCCGTGTTTAGCGGCAATACGCGACATTTCACGGATTACTGATTCAGTAAACTGGCTGGCCTTATAGGAAGCGTAACTTTTCAATCTTTGCATAAATAGCACCTCAGTTCATAATATCCAACAGTCGATTATATATCTGTCACCAATCTGGCTCCTAAGTAGGCTAAATCGCAGGGCCGAAATAGTGAATGATGAATAAGCATCGCCGGTGTCGTGATGACAGACCGGACGAATCGATCAATAATGGGCCGTAAAATAGGGAAATCAATTAAAAAACCGTCATGTCCGTGGCAACTGTCAATTTCGCTATATTCGGCACGAACTCCCGCATTCCGTAAATCACTTACGAGTTGTTGCTGCTGATAAGGCGGATATAGGATATCAGAACTGACACCAACTACCAGCACTTTAGCTTTTACTCTTTCCAAGGCAGTTTGATAAGAAAAATAACCCTTGCCTACATCATGAGAATCCAGTGCCCTTAAGAGACACAAATAGGAATTGGCATCAAAACGCTTGACTAGGCTGCTCCCCTGGTATTCAAGATAGTTTTCAATTTCAAACTTCCCGTTACGAGTACTGCGTCCGAATTTTTCGGTCATGGAATAATCGCTCTGGTAAGTTATCATCCCTAGCGCTCTGGCAATAGCAAGGCCCTTCACAGGTCCGGCAGTTCCATAATAATTTCCTTCCAGCCAGCCGGGGTCAAGCATAATCGCATCACGGCCCACGGTATTATAAGCAATGGCCTGGGGCGTCGTATAACCTGGCGCCGCAATCACTGCAACACCATCCAGTATTTCCGGATAGGAAACGGCCCACTCGAGTGCCTGCATGCCACCCATAGAACCGCCAATCACCATGACCAAATGTTCAATTCCCAGTTTATCAAGTAATTTTTTTTGAACATGCACCATATCACGGATAGTAACTTGTGGAAAATCAGCTCCATAAAGCTGGCCTGTAACAGGATTAAGTGAGGCAGGGCCTGTCGTTCCCTGGCAGCCGCCAAGTACATTTGAGCAAATTACATAAAATACATTCGTATCAATGGGGCAGCCCGGCCCGACAAGCGGTTCCCACCAGCCAATTGCATCAGTCTTATCATGGGCCGCCGGATGACTGTCTCCCGTTAAGGCATGAACAACCAGTATAACATTATCGCCTGCTTCTGCTAATTGTCCGTATGTTTCGTAAGCAACCTGAATTTCAGGCAGTACGCTACCACAGTCAAGGACTAAAGGCTGCTGCTTATCGGCAACCGTGATAATCTTCATATGCTTACGCTGCCTCATATCTTCCTCCTCTCATACTGCTCAAATCAAATAAAAACAGAAAACCCCTTTCCGAGGAAAGGGGTTCAAAACCGTATTCTTTCCTCTCATCTTCCAGAACAGTTACGTTCTGCTGGATTTAGCACCACTGCATTGCTGCCGGTTGCCGGGTGTCATCGGGCCATTCCCTCGACCACTCTCGATAAGAGCTTGCTATTCAATTATTGATTTTGATCTTAGCACGTGTGAGAAGTCATGTCAATATAATTTTCTACAGAGCATCCGTGACGGTTCTTGACTTAAGTGTTTTATTATGTCCTCCAGCAACAGACATGGGTACGGCATATTCAAATACAGGTAAATACCGCTGTGCCAAATTGCGGGCATTCGTCAGTTCCTTAGAAGTGGGAGCACGATATTCAGAAAAGCCGTATTCAGGAATAAGCGGCATAACATTGATGCATTTTGCTCCAGCTTGTGCTGTGATCTTTGCCACTTCGCTGATGTGTCCGCCATTAACACCTGGAACTAAAACAGTATTGACCTTAACAGTAATGCCGGCTTCAGTTGCTTTGCGAATACCTGCCAGCTGAGCGAGAATTAACCACCGCGCTGCCATTTCTCCAGTCAGATACTGATTATCATGGATAATGTAAGCACAAATCTGCGCCAATACAGGGACAGCAACAGCATTGACTGCCACTGTAACCGTTCTAACTCCAACTTCAGCAAGTATTTCGATCTTTTCCCGGAGCATCAGACCATTGGTACTTAGACAATTAATCAGGTCAGGATACTTTTCATGAACCAGCCGGAATGTTTCTATCGCATGGAGACTGGCCAGCGTATCACCCGGTCCGGCAATATCTACTGCCGTAATTGCAGGATTTTTTAGTAATGCTTTATCGAGAAATGTTAATGCACCGGTTGGGCTAAGTAAGGCTGTACTTACGCCTGATACTGGTCCCCGCTTGCTAAAGCCACGCTTGCAAAAACGGCATTGAATGTTACAAGAGGGGCTTACGGGCAAATGAATTGTGTCATATTGTTTCATCTAATCCCCCTCCTCTTCAATAACTAAAGGCCGGAAATCTTCTGAATTTCCGGCCTCTAGTTCGACTAGTTAGCTTTTAGAACAAACAACAGTGCCAAAGTTAAAGGCTAAGCAACCTTTTGTCAGGTTCCTTAGCCTTCACAATCTGTGACCAGCTATTTTAGGGAATTGATCTTTATCAGATTAGTTGGTTTCAAAAAGCACGGTTGAAAGATATCTTTCACCGGTATCAGGCAGCAGCACCACAATGGTCTTGCCTTTGTTTTCCGGACGTTTGGCAATTTCCGTTGCAGCAAAAGCCGCACCGCCACTGGAAATTCCCACTAAGAGACCTTCCCGTTTTGCCAGATTACGGGCAGTGATAAAAGCTTCATCATTTTTCACTTTAAAGATTTCATCAATGATTTGTGTATTGATAACCTGGGGAACAAAGCCTGCACCAATACCTTGAATTTTATGAGGTCCAGGGTTACCACCGGACAGTACGGGCGAATCGAAAGGTTCTACCGCAACAATTTTGATATTTGGGTTATACCTTTTGAGAACTTCGCCAACACCGGTTATTGTTCCGCCTGTGCCTACACCGGCAACAAAGATATCGACTTTACCATCAGTATCACGCCAAATTTCTTCAGCAGTCGTTTTTCTGTGAATTTCCGGATTGGCCGGATTGTTGAATTGCTGTGGAAGATAAGAGTTCGGTGTTGAGGCAGCTAATTCTTCCGCCTTGCGAATAGCGCCTTTCATGCCTTCCGCACCTGGAGTCAATACCAGTTCAGCGCCCAGCGCCTTGAGCAAATTGCGCCGTTCAACACTCATGGTGTCAGGCATGGTCAAAATCAGTTTATAGCCTCTGGCTGCTGCAACAAAAGCAAGTGCAATGCCAGTATTACCGCTTGTAGGCTCGATAATAACCGTATCTTTGTTAACCAGTCCTTTGTCTTCGCCATCTTTGATCATGGCATAACCAATACGGTCCTTTACACTGCTAAGGGGATTAAAATATTCCAATTTAGCAACCAGCTTAGCTTCTAATTTTTCCTCCGCATTGTAGTTCCGTACTTCCAGCAAAGGGGTATTACCAATAAGATCCGTTAAATTCTGAGCAATTCGAGACATGAGCGAAACCCTCCTTATTTTATAAACCCTTTTATAGTTGCCATACATATAACAAAAAGACTAAAGGCAGCTCGTAAAGCACCCTTAGCCTTCAGTTTTCTGATCGGCACGAACGATATTGTTATTATGATCAAATATTACCACAAATACAATATAACGTCAATCCATTAAAAGACATTTTTTACTTAGTCAAGAGCCTGCTCCAAATCTTTAATAATATCCTGGGGATGCTCAATTCCTACCGAAAGGCGCAATAGACAGTCTGATATTCCGAGACGGGTACGGATATCCACCGGTATATCGGCGTGCGTTTGAGCAGCCGGAAAAGTAATGAGCGATTCGACACCGCCTAAGCTTTCAGCAAACTGCAATAGCTTTACCTTTGCTAAAACCTGCGGAACAAGGGCAGCATCGGCTACGGTGAAGGACAGCATACCGCCATAGCCGGAGGCTTGCGACTCCTGAATAGTTCTGCCGGGATGATCACTCAGCCCCGGATAATATACCTGTTTAACTTTAGGATGAGTGGTAAGCCACTGGGCGACTTGTCCGGCATTCTGGTTGTGCCGGTCCATCCTGAGAGCCAGTGTTTTCATTCCCCTGAGCAGCAGCCAGCTGTCTTGAGGTCCAAGCACCGCACCGGTAGCATTTTGAATAAACCGTATTTTTTCCGCTAATTCGGCTTCACGGGCAACAACAATTCCGCACAGTACATCATTATGGCCTGATAAATATTTTGTACCACTGTGAATAACAATATCGGCACCTAATTCAAGAGGTCGCTGAAAGTACGGCGTCAAAAAAGTATTATCCACAATGCAATGCAGCTTATGCTGATGAGCTAAAGCGGCAATTTGCCGGATATCGGCAATTTTCATTAACGGGTTAGTGGGAGTTTCCACAAGTATTGCCCGGGTGTGCGGAGTAATAGCTTGGGCAATTTCGTCCAAAGCACTCGAATCAACAAAAGTAGTTGTAATACCAAAGCGGGCAAACACCTTATCCAATATGCGGTATGTCCCACCATAACAATCTTCCACGACGACCAAATGATCTCCTGAACTATAAATCATCAATACACCGGACACGGCTGCCATGCCGGAGGAAAAAGCAAAGCCGGCAACTCCATTTTCCAGATCGGCAACTGCTTCTTCAAGTACTTTGCGTGTCGGGTTCTGTGTCCGTGAGTAATCAAAGCCTGTACTTTGTCCTAACCCGGGATGACGAAAAGTTGCAGTCTGATAAATTGGCGTACTAATAGCACCGGTTTTTGCATCGGTACAGAGACCTACATGAGCTACTTTAGAACAAAATTCCATATATCCTCCCAAGTTCAAGGTTTAATTCTATCCAGATCAGCAAACAAAAAACCCCTTCAAGGAAGGGGTTTGCAATAGCTACCACATTCCTCTCATCTTCCAGGAAACTTTTATCCTGCTGGATTTAGCACCACTGCATTGCTGCCGGTTGCCGGGTGTCATCGGGCCAGTCCCTCGACCTCTCTGGATAAGAGATTAAACGTATTTAATTTTTATAAATCATACCATAGCTAGAATATGCTGTCAATCATCGAAAAATAATTTAATTACTTTTGTCCATCAATTGCCGCCTTTATTCTAACAAGTCCCTCGTTCAGCTGACTGCGGGGGCAGGCAAAATTCAAGCGGGCAAAACCTGCGCCTTGCTTACCAAAGGTAGTCCCGTCATTTAACCCTACACGGGCCTTCTTAATCAAAAACTCTTTTAGCAGTGCAGGCTCTTGAAACAGTTCCCTAAAATCCAGCCAGGCAAGATAGGTCCCTTCGGGCTTCTTCACTTTTATGCCCGGAATGTGCTTGCCGATATAGGCAACTGCATATTCTGCATTACTCTCTAAATAAGGCAGGAGCTGGTCAAGCCAAGCTGCTCCCTCATAGTAGGCAGCCTCAACAGCAGCTACGGCAAACAAATTCCCCTTGCTAAAATCCAGTGCATCCATTACTTGACAGAGCAAGTCCCGCTTTTCCTGATCAGCAGTTATCATAAAGGATGAATACAGGCCGGCAATGTTAAAGGTCTTACTCGGAGAAATACAAGTAATTGTCAGTTGATTGATCTCCGGCGACAAAGAGGCTACCGGAATATGTTTATGTCCCTTAAAAATTAAATCGCTATGAATTTCGTCGGCCAGAATGATGATATTGTGGCGTAAACAAATGTCACTTAGGTGGAGTAATTCCTCTTTTGTCCAAACCCGGCCAACCGGATTGTGGGGGCTGCAAAGCAGCAGCATCTTCGTTCTAGGTGTTATTTTGCTTTCCAGGTCCTCAAAATCAATCTCATAATAACCATTGGAATTGATTAGCGGGTTTTCAATAATTTGGCGCTTATTCTTGACTATACAGCTAAAAAAGGGCGGATAAACTGGAGTCTGAATAATAATTTCATCTCCTGGTGCAGTAAATGCCTGAATTGCCAGGTTAATAGAAGGCACTACACCGGGAGCGCTAAGTATCCATTCTCTGTCAATTTCCCATTGATGCCTTGCCTTCACCCAATATTGAGCCGATTCATAAAAATTCGCACCTACCGTATTATAGCCGTATATTCCATGATTGGCCTTTGCCTGCAGCGCTTGCTGGATAGCAGGCACAGCGGCAAAATCCATATCTGCAATCCAAAAGGGCAAAACATCTTTTGAGCCAAATACTTCTTCAACAGCATCCCACTTGCGGCATCCTGTGTTTAAGCGATTAATTACTTCATCAAAGCGGTATCCAGTCATACTGCAGCCTCCTCAAAAAACAATAGTCTGCATATAAATTGCAGTAAAACCATTAAATTCCTGCTTAGTTACATCAATATTATAACAGTCATAATAATTTTATTGGAGGGGAAAAATAAATTCATCATACAAAGGGAGGTGCTAAACACATGGCAAAGAAAAATGATAAGAATTGTAAAGACAACAACAAATGTAATGAAACTAATGTCAATTTCGCTTGCGAACTGGCCCCGCAGAAAAAAGCTTGCAAGTCAAACGAAAAGTGTAAATAATGCCATATGAGGTAAAGGTGGACTTAAAAGTCCACCTTTCTATTTTTTCACCTTAAAAGCCACAGCATACATAGTAGGCAGAACCAATAGTGTGAGTATGGTAGCGCCAAATAAGCCTCCGGCAATGGCTACAGCCATAGGTCCCCAGAAATTGCTGGGAATAAGAGGAACCATTCCTAAAATAGCCGCTGCAGCAGTCAACATAATAGGACGGAAGCGCAGCACAGCAGAATTAATAATGGCATCCCAGTGGCTTTCACCGGCTTTGACATGCTGCTCAATCTGGTCAATCAGAATAACCGAGTTGCGGATAATCATGCCGCTGAGTGCGAGAATTCCGAGTTCAGCAACAAATCCCATAGGACGAGAGGTTATCAGCATGGCCAGACTGACGCCGATTATACCTAAAGGCGCTGTAAGCAGTGCCAGCAGCATCAATGACATTTTTTGCAGTTGAAACATGAGCAGTGTGATAATCAGCACAATCATAACCGGAACGGGCTGCAGTAAAAAGTCCATAGAACTCTGACTTCTTTCCAAAGAGCCGCCAATGTCAATGCTATAACCGGCAGGAAGAGTTTCACGAAGGGTTTTGAGGTCTTCATACACTTTTTTCGTGGCATCATTGCCCGTTACTCCTGGCAGTACGTCAGCCTGTACCGTTATTGTCGGTTTTAAGTCACGCCGCCATATTAAGCCTTCTTCCGCTTCATAGCTTATCGCAGCGATTTGCTCCAAAGGAACAAATTTTCCACTGCCAATGTGAACAGGAAGATTTTTGACAGCAGATAAATCCTTGCGATTATGATTATCCAGCCGATATACGATATTAACAGTCTTATCTCCCTCGTAAAACTCGGCAATCGCTGTACCGGAAAGCTGCATTTGCAGGCTAAGTGCCAAATTCTGACTATCAACCCCCAGCACTCTGGCTTTGTCTTGATCAATAGTCAGATGCATTACTTTATTCTTTTCATTCCAGTCCCAGTTAATGTTAGCAAGACTGGTGTTGCCTGACATAACATCACTTACCTGCTGGGCAATTGTCCTTACTCTTTCGTGATCATACCCGGTAACTCTCAGCATAACAGGATAAGGTGACGGAGGACCTGTCTGGATTAGCTTTACATGACCGCGCACATTCTCGAATTGTTCAGCAAAAAGCTGATTTATTTTTTTTTGTAAAACATCACGGCCTTTCAAATCTTTGGCAACAATAACAAATTGGGCATAATTACTGGCCGGCAGCTTTGGGTCGCTGGTCAGCACAAAACGAGGTGCCCCTTGGCCGACATAATAACTGTAGTTGGCAATATCGCTGTCACCAGCCAGGCTTTGAGCAAACTTTTGCGCCTCTTGCTCAGTGGCAATCAGCGATGAACCTTCCGGCAATGTCATCTCTACAATAATCTCGGTACGAACAGAAGGCGGAAAAAATTCCTGTTTTACGAATTTCAATAGAACGATTGATCCAATAAAACACAGTGCCGTTATACCCAGTACCAGCTTGCGATGCTGCAAGCACCAGGTAAGTGCCTGCCGGAAAATACGGTAGAATTTCGAATCATAAATATCCTGCCCCTTCTCTACCGTATGCTTAGGCCTAATGAGCTTATAGCCTAACAACGGCGTCACCAGAACAGACACAAGCCAGGAAAGCAATAATGCAATGGTAACCACGGTAAAAATACTGCTGGTAAATTCTGATGCAGACCCCTTGGAAAACCCAATGGGAATGAACCCTGCACAGGTGATAAGAGTTCCTGTCAGCATTGGGAAGGCAGTAGCTTTATAGGCATAACAAGCTGCCTCAAATCTGTCCCAGCCTTGCTCTAATTTTACCGTCATCATTTCAACGGCAATAATGGCATCATCTACTAACAGTCCCAGTGAGATAATCAAGGCGCCCAGGGAAACCTTATGCAAGTCAATCCCCCATATTTGCATGCATACAAAAATTCCGGCAATTACCAGGGGAATGCACAAAGCGACTACAATACCAGACCGAATGCCCAGACTTAGAAAGCTGACAATCAGTACAATCACAATAGCTTCCCACAGGGATTTCACAAATTCACCAATAGAGGCTTTAACTACTTCCGGTTGGTACAAAACCTGATTGATTTCAAGACCAAGAGGCAGCTCTTGTTTTATTTGATTGATGGTCTTATCCAGGTTCTCGCCCAGCGTCAAAATATTGCCGCCCTTTTCCATGGAAAGGGCCAGACCGATCGCCGGCTGCCCATTATAATACATTTTGGGCTCCATCGGCTCAGCATAGCTGCGTTCTACTTTTGCAATATCACCTAAGCGGAAGGTACGTTCATTTACGCGCAGGGGTAAATTGCGCAAGTTGATGATATCATCAACTATTCCGGTAACCCGCAAATAAACATTGTCCGATGCAGTTTCAATCATGCCGGAGGGATTCATGGTATTTTGCGTTTTTACCGCATTAATAATAACAGCAGGATCAATCCCTAATTGAGCCAGTTTGCTGCTTTCCATTTCAATATAAATTTTTTCCGGCTGCACACCGATGAGATCCACTTTTTTAACGTTTTTAACGCCTAACAACGTTCTGCGGATTTGTTCTGCTTTCTCACGCATTTCCTCATAACTGTACCCATCGGAAGTAAGAGCATAAATGCAGCCAAATACGTCATCAAAGCGGTCATTAAAACTGGGTCCCACCACGCCCTGCGGCAAGGTACCCTTACTGTCATTTACCATATTGCGGACTTCCAGCCAGGTAGGCCGGACATCCTTTTCATTCACCGAATCTTTCAGCGTAACATAAATAACGGCTTTACCGGGCTGGGAATAACTTTTTAGATAATCTATTCCGGGAGTATCTTGCAGTTTCTTTTCCAGTTTATCGGTAACCTGCTCTTCAACCTGGCGGGCACTGGCCCCCGGCCAGGCTACTGAAACAATCATCTGCCGGATAACAAAATCAGGATCTTCCATTCGCCCTAACTGGCGATACGAATATATGCCCATGACAAAGGTTAGCAGGACAAAAAAATACACCAGTTGTTTGTGTTTCAATGCCCATTCCGTCAAATTTAGATTGCTCATATCCGTACCTTCTGGCCTTCCCGCAGTTTTTGGACTCCTGCGGTAACAATAATATCTCCGTCCTGCAAGCCTTCGAGCACCTGAATTTGACCATCGCCAAAAGTGCCTACTTTAATTTGCCGCAGTGAAACTACCTCATTATTGACTACCCATACACCAGGTACACTGCCGGTCTGATAAACAGCCGCAAGTGGAATATAGGCCGTTTGCCGGCTATTAGGGGCTGTTACTGTCACATTAGCCGTCATGCCTAAATTGACACCGTCAGGCGGATTCAGCAGGCTAATGCGCACCTTGTAAGTCCGGCTTACTTTGTCTGCCACCGGTGATATCTCTCTGGTCTTACCGGCAACAACAACATCCGGCAAGGCCCAAAAGGTAATATTGATTTGCTGAGCCTTACGCATTTCTTCTATACGATTTTCAGGGATACTGATTTCAATCTCCCGTTCCCCATCTTTAACCAGCGTAAGCACGGCCTGACCGGCGCTCACTACCT
>Ga0366769_1033_pt1 | contig 20947 bp, 22 predicted proteins | sample BONcelHN113001C8_FD_207053 | JGI IMG/M metagenome (GOLD analysis project Ga0366769, IMG submission 207053) | Enriched cells from coal bed in the Powder River Basin, Montana, United States - BONCAT cells N11 rep2 HSBNCT.N11.300.1.C8 ...
GCCATCAGTAAAAATACACTGTCTGCCGGAAATAACTACACCATTAACTATACCGGCAATAAGCTAGCTATCACTCCGGCCGAACTGGTTATTAAAGCAAATGCCGGCAGCAAGACGTATGGTGATGAGGATCCGGCGCTGACGTATCAGGCAACGGGATTAGTCACGAACGCCGCTTTGGGTATTGATGACTCGGCTGGCTTGAATGGGCAGCTCAGCCGCGATAGCGGGGAAAATGCCGGTGGTTATCAAATTAACCAGGGAACAGTAGATTTAAAGACAGAGCAGTTAAAGAATAACTATAACGTGAGCTATGAAAGCAACCTGTTTACTATTAACAAAGCGGATCTCACCATTACCGCCAATGATGCCAACCGTATTTATGGCGACAGCAATCCGGCCCTTACGGCATCGTACAGCGGGTTTAAAAATGGCGAAAATCAGAACGTAGTTAGCGGCTTGCAATTGGCTACTGCGGCTGATATTGCCAGTAACGTCGGCAGCTATGACATTACCGCTGCCAACGGGCAGGCGCAAAATTACAATATAACCTTTGTGAATGGTAAGCTAGTCATTACACCGGCTATGCTGACTTATGTCGCCGACCTGCGTGAACGCAAGGTAGGTCAGGCCAATCCGGACTTTACCGGTTCCATTACCGGCTTTAAGAACCAGGATAACCTGACTAATGCTACTACAGGCACGGCTGGTTTTATCAGCCCGGCCACAACTACCAGTCCCACAGGCTTATATGCTATCAACGGTGAAGGCTTAACTGCTAATTATGGCAATTATGTCTTTGTGCAGGCACCCTCTAATGCCACTGCGCTGACCATAAAAGGTCTGGATGGTCCAGGGCAGGGAGCTGTTGACGATACCCATGGGTACCATCCAACACCGCCTACTTCGCCAGGCAGTACTGTAGGTGGGGGATCTACCGTAAATATCGGCTTTAACGGCAATGGGGCCGTAACAGTTGGTTTAGCCAGTGATGCTAACGATATTGGCGACTTAACACCGCGCAAAGAAGGCATTAGTCTTCCCGTATTTACCAGAGACGGCAGCGGAGTTAGTCCTGAGGGCTTATATGATGTAAGCTACAATCAAACAAGATTAACCGTGCTTCCTAGCGGGCAAAACGTTCCACCACCGCCAGTGGTTGCCAGCAGTAATACTCCGTATGCTCCTTTTGACCTCAAAATCGGCGACAGTACGGTTTCTTTTAGTGTTCAGGCAGTCAACGGAGTTGTTCTGGTCACGCCGCTTTCTGACGAGTCTAAACAAATACTGCAAAAGAATGATAAAAACACCAATAAGCTTATATTGGCAAATGCTCTGCTCACCGCTATCAATGAATTAAGCGTCATGCCGGATCAGCTTCTGGCCGTTTTACTGGCAACTGAGTAGTCCATAAAAACAACAAGCGCAGCTTTCGCAGCTGCGCTTGTTGTTTAATTTATTGATTGCTTATCGATCTTATTTTTCTGATTCTGCAGCAGCGGGGCTGCCGGTACTAAGAGTAATGACACCGTCAACAACTGTTATGCTGTGAGCTTTATCGGTGCCGGAAGTATTTAAAACCGGGCTTAAAGAAGCTGCGGTTATTTCACTCATGATAGCTTTGCGGCTGTTTAAGACTATATTGGGGTTAGCTGATTGAGCAGCTAATTCTTTTTTATCAACAATGCCATGGACTAAGCCACTGTCACTGATGTCGTAACTGATTTTTTCCAGCTCATTTACATTTTGGGGAGCGGCTGACACAGAAGTTGCTATGCTAATGGATAGCAATAAAGCTAGTGCCATTATTTTATTTATTAATTTCATTCGTAATCATCTCCTTGAGAAAAATAAAAAACCAGACATGGGTGTCTGGTTGCAATACACGGCTAAACTTACTTAGCGTGGCAGCCTGGCAATCATAGAGCAGAAGCTCCGTAGACCCATGGTTTTGCGTCCTTACCTTTCGGTAAGTTTGCCCAATATGAAATTGGCAGCTAAATAAGGAGAATAATTATTATTTAAAATTATACCTTAATGTATGAAAAGTGTCTATAGGTCTTTAGTCTTATGCTGATTGCAACTTTTGAAAGGCAAAGGCTAAGAGTGTGTTGTCATACTCTTAGCCTTTGCATCTGCCGGGAAGGCCTGTTTAGTTAGGGATATAACGGCGAGAGCCGATATAGTGTTCAGTGTAATAAGTGTCGCCCAGGTTAGAAATCGTGACTTGCTCATTTGCTGAACTTGCATGAATAAACTTACCATCGCCCATATAGAAGCCAACATGTGAAGCGCCTTCCTTATAGGTGGTAAAGAATACCAGGTCACCTACACGTAAATTAGACTTGTCTACCGCAGTACCTGTTGCATATTGCTCAGCTGCAGTCCGGGGAATGGTAATACCGTTCTGTTTCATAACATACTGGGTAAAGCCGGAACAGTCAAAACCGTCAGTAGTTGTGCCGCCCCATACATAAGGAACGCCCATGTATTTCTTGGCAGTATCGATTAACGCATTGCCGGTAGCTGTTGCCTGCGTACTGGCAGAACCAGTAGCAGCACCAGTGTTGGAACTGGTAGAAAGATCAGGCAGGCCAAGTACTTTCGTAATCGACACAGGCGATGTGGGGGCGGAGGTGGAAGAACCGGTACTAGACATGTTGCTGAATAGTTTGCCCAGTAATAGGCCCATTAGTATATTCATCAGGCCGTTACCGGAAGAAGAACTGCTGCCGGAAGAACTGCTATCAGAAGATGCTGTTTGCGACAACAGGTCGTTAACTGAGAAGGCATATGCCGGTACAGCCGGTGTGGCGATAGTAGTGGATAAAGCCAGCAATAAAGCAACTGCTGTTGTTTTACGTTTGCCCATTAGTTACCTCCTAGTAACAGTGTATTACCCGCCAGTATAGCTAAATGTAAATAAAGGTATATCTGTCGGGCACCTATAATGATAGCATAAAAATAAGATTATGTAAACCTGATGGGTTATGACAGAAAAAGTTTAACGTTTTACCCTTTTTATACGATAACATCAGTAAGAGACTACCATAAGCCAGGGAGGGCGTTACTATGGTACCGAGAGTAGTTATGGTACAAAAGACAGACTTACAAAACCGCAACCAGCAAACAAGTCAGGAAGCGCTGAAACGCAAATCGCGAAATAACTTCAAAGAAGTGTTTGCTGCAGCCGTTCGGAAGGTTGCCCGTATGTAGTAGAGCCAGGGAGGCTCTACTTTTTTTGCATAAAAAAGAGAGGCTTTTACGCCTCTCAACAGGTCCATTATTTATTTCTTGGCCACAAGAGATATTCCCAGCTCAAGGGCTTTTTTGTTAATATCCTCCGTACCCTTAGGCACCCGTTTCAGTACAGCTGCTGTTACCGATTCCATTGATACGGCTTCAGTCAGGGCCGCGATAGCTCCTAAGGCTACGATATTGGCAAACAGTGCTTTGCCAAGTTCGTGAGTACTTACTTCAGTGATGGGCAGCCGGTAGACATTTTTTACGTGGGAGGGGATTTCCGATACAAAGGTAGTATCGATGATTAGAATACCGTCAGCACCTAAATCACCACAGTATTTATTGGTAGCTTCCTGAGTCATAGCCAGAACTAAATTAGGATTGGTGACTTTAGGATAATAAATAGGCCGGTCGGCGATGATGACTTCTGACTTACTTGCTCCACCGCGGGCTTCGGGGCCGTAAGACTGGGACTGAATTGCCAGTTTACCGTCCAAAAGAGCTGCTTCAGCTAAAATGATACCAAGCAGAATCAGACCTTGGCCGCCTGAGCCGGAAAGACGCATTTCGATCATTTCTTTTCAGCTCCCTTCTGGGCACGAGCGATAATTTTATCATATTCTTTGGTATACTCGGGAGCTTCACTTTTATGAAGCACACCAATAAGAAACTTCTCCTCCAGTTGTTCGGGGGTTAACCGTTTAGCAGCTTCAACAGGTACGGCGTGGTCTCGCTGCCAGCCCATCATTCCGGCTGCATCACCTAGTTTGTTCTGCCGCCCATACGAGATAGGGCACTGGGTAATGGCTTCTACAATAGAGAAGCCATCATGGCTGAGGGCCTGCGTCATGACGTCAACCAGCATTTGCGTGTGGAAAGCCGTTCCTCTGGCGACAAAAGTGGCGCCGGCCGCTTTTGCCAGTTCGGCCAGGTCAAAGCTTCGCTCCACCGTGGTATAAGGAGCGGTGGTAGCTTTGCTGCCTACAGGAGTAAGCGGTGAGTACTGACCGCCGGTCATACCATAAATGTTGTTATTATATACGATGACTGTGAGGTTAATGTTGCGGCGGGCAGCATGTATGAAATGATTGCCGCCGATGGCAGTGGCATCACCATCACCGGTGATGACAATAACATTAAGGTCCGGTTCGGCTAATTTAATGCCTGTAGCCACAGGCAGGGCCCTGCCGTGGGCACTGTGAACGGTATCAAAATCGAGATATCCCGATGCCCGTGATGAACAGCCGATACCGGATACAACCACTGTTTTATCCTGATTGAGCCCTAGTTTATCAACAGCTTTCATCAAAGCACTTGTTACAATACCGTTACCACAGCCAGGACACCAGATGTGAGGCAAGCGGGGACGGTAATATTTTTCAATCAATTTTTCCATTTGGCAACCTCCCGAATTACAGTTTAGCGATCAGGTCGTATAATTCTTGTGGCGCAATCGGTTCCGAGTCATACTTGGACAATGGAATTACTTTGGTGCGGCCGGCTACAGCTTTTTGTACTTCACCGACTAACTGACCGTAATTCAGTTCAGGTACAACGATAACACGTACCTTTTCAGCTAACTGGGCAATTTGTTTATCAGCAAAAGGCCAAATGGTGATAGGACGGAAAAGGCCGGCTTTAATACCGTTAGCGCGAGCCATTTCAATAGCTCCATAGGCAGTACGTGCGGTGCCGCCATAAGCGACAATCGCAATATCGGCATCTTCCAGCATATATTCTTCGTACATAAGGATATCTTCGAGGTTGTTTTCAATTTTGTGATGAAGGCGGCCGATCAATGACTTGGTAGCGCCTGCTGATCCATTGGGGAAGCCCGTTTCGTCATGAACCAGGCCGGTTACATGGTAGCGGTAGCCCGTACCGAAAGATGCCATGGCAGGCACTCCATCCTGGTCAGCACGGTAAGGTTTGTGTTCACCGGGAGCATCAGCAGGCAGCTTGCGCTGCGGCTGCTCAACGGTCGTATAATCAGGCAGTTCAATGCGCTCCCGCATATGGCCGATGATTTCATCTAACAGCATGATAACAGGGACACGATATTTTTCGGAAAGCTCATAAGCTTTGATGGTTAGGGTAAAACATTCGGGAACACTTGCCGGTGTCAGGGCAATGATGGGATGGTCACCATGAGTACCCCAGCGGGCTTGCATGACATCGCCCTGGGCAGGAGCTGTTGGCTGGCCTGTACTGGGGCCTACCCGCTGAACATTGGCGATGACGACGGGAACTTCCGCAATAGCCGCATAGCCGATAAGCTCCTGTTTAAGGGAGAACCCAGGCCCGCTGGTAGCCGTTAGTACTTTTTTACCCGTTAATGAGGCGCCGATAATGGCGGCCATGCCGGCGATCTCATCTTCCATTTGAATAAATTTGCCGCCTATTTGGGGAAGGCGCGCAGCCATCACTTCAGCTATTTCTGTTGACGGCGTGATGGGATAGCCGGCAAAAAATTTTACACCTGCGGCGATAGCTCCTTCGGCACAGGCTTGATTACCTTGCAATAACAGGATTTTACCCACTTTTTCACACTCCTCTTATTTCTCGATAAAGATGGCATAATCAGGACAGCGCATTTCGCACTGCTTACAGGAGATACATTTATTCTCATCAACAATGGTAATTTTGCCGATTTCATTGAGCGTCAGCACCTTTTTAGGACAAAAGGCGACACAAATGCCACAGCCCTTGCACCTCTGAGACAGTGTTTTTATTGCCATAATACTCACCTCCATGAATGGCTTTGCCATAACGATTTGCTTTAAAATAATGATAATTCTATGTAAGAGATAATTATTAGATGTCTGGGGACTAATATCCTGCTGCAATATTAATCAATCCCAGGAAGTTGCTTATATTCTGCTGGTTGACAGTATATTTTGGACTTCCTATAATGGGAGTAGTGAAAAGAATGGGGAGGCCTATATGAAGTATCATCGTGAATCCGGTGAGGACGACAATCGATCCAAACGGGAGCAAATCCTAGATGCCGCTTATCAAATATTTTCTCAGAAAGGATATCACCGGGCTACTATTGATGAGATAATTGCATTAGCAGATACAGGAAAAGGTACAGTATATAATTACTTCGTCAATAAAGAACAATTATTTTATACTCTTATCCGCGAAAAAAGTGCTCCTTTTGAAGCAGCATTAGCTGAACTGATTCAATCGCCAGAGCCGCCATTGGTTAAGGTGGAAGCAGTAATAAAGTTATTTTTGCGATTTTACGTCCGCAATGCCGATCTCTGGCGAGTCATGATGCACGAAATGCGTGGTTTTGGCTCACAAGGTGAGTCTAATCTGAAACCGGAGCAGCGGGAAAAGTACCGTGACTGGTTTCGGCAAAGTATCGGCATGTTAGAGAAGGTGCTCCATGAAGGTATTGCCCAGGGCGTTATCCGGGAATGTGATGTAACCAAATCTGCCTATGGCTTATTCAGCGTAATTGTAATGATGGTCTTTCAAAAGCTGGTGGGCGACGATATTGATGGTACCGCAAAATCAATTGCCGATATTTTTCTTTATGGCGTAGCCCGGCAATAATTTTTTTTGCACGAAGTGACCATCGGGTCAAATTAAGCGTAAATAGCAGAGGTTGTAGGGAGAGGGATAGAAAGTGGAGCAAAAGCAAACTCCAAACGGTAAAAAACCTAAGGTTGTTATTGTATTGTTAGCTGTTTTTTTAGCGGCTGGAGTTTTGGGTGGAGGCTGGTGGTGGTGGTATTCCAGCAAATATGTCAGTACAGATGATGCTCGCATTGGCGGCACCATCGTAACGGCAAGTGCGAAAATACCCGGCCGGGTTACGGAAGTGCTAGTCAAAGAAGGTGACCACATTAAGTATGGCCAGGTTGTAGCACGTATTGAAACCCGGGAAATTCTGGCGCAAAAGCTTCAGGCCGAAGCAGCTTTGGCGACAGCCAAAGCACGTTATGATGAAATTACCGCCGGAGCACGTCCTCAGGAAATCGATCAGGCCCGGTCAGCACTTGATCAGTCAAGAGCAAGCTTGGATAATGCGGCCAAGAATTTTGAACGCATGGAAAAATTATATGGTGATGGTGCTATCAGTTCCGCGCAGCGTGACAGTACTGACACAGCCTATGTAATTGCGAAGGAAACGTATAAAAGTGCCAGCGAAAAATTGGATCTGGTACTTGCCGGTTCCCGTGATGAAACAGTAAAAGGTGCTGCAGCTCAGGTTAGACAGGCCGAAGCAGCCTTAGAATCAGCGCAGGCTACTCTTGATAACGCTACTATTACAGCTCCCGTCAGTGGCTTAGTTGCCTTGAAATCGGTTAATCCCGGCGAGGTAGTCGCTGCCGGACAATCACTGTTTACGATTGCCGATTTACAGGATGTCTGGGTTAGTGCCCGTATTGAGGAAACCAAAATCGGCAAGTTAAAACCGGGACAGCAAGTAGATTATACGGTTGACGGTTATCCCGGACGGACCTTTACCGGCACAGTCTATGAAATTGGCGCAGCTGCCAATTCGGTTTTTGCACTTATACCTACTGAGAATTCTTCCGGCAATTTTACCAAAGTAACACAACGCATACCCATTAAGATATCGCTGCCTAAAGACAGCGATGTTGTATTTAGGCCAGGTATGTCGGTAATTATTAAAGTTCATATCGGGTAGCAGAGAAGGTATTGCATGTTTACAATTCCCCGTTTAACTATTTCGGAACAACGCTATAAATGGTGGGCCTTAGGTGTTACCATTATTGGTGGATTTATGAGTATCCTCGATACGAGTATCGTCAATATCGCCATTCCGAAAATGATGGCGGTATTTTCTGTTGATACCGATCAGGCCCAATGGATACTGACTGCCTATATGCTGACCATGGGAGTCATCCAGCCGGCTACCGGTTATTTTTGTGATGTTTACGGCACCAGGCGTATGTATTTGTTTAGTCTGGCCGTATTTACCATCGGTTCAGTATTGTGCGGCATTGCCTGGAGTAATGACAGCATGATCGTCTTCCGTGTTATTCAGGCTATTGGCGGCGGTCTTATTATTCCCGTCACCATGTCTATTGTCTATTATGTATTTACCCCGCAGGAACGCAATATGGCGATGGGGATATGGGGAATTTCAGCAATGGTAGCTCCAGCCGTGGGGCCTACGCTGAGTGGCTATTTGGTTGAGTACTGGGACTGGCGGCTGATCTTCACTATTAACTTGCCAATTGGCGTGATAGGTTATGTAATGGCAGCGCTTATCCTCAAAGAAACTCCTGTTTCCCGCTCACATAAACTGGATGCCGGTGGATTAATTACATCAGCCCTAGGCTTATTCTGCTTGTTACTGGCATTAAGTGAGGGCACTGACGAAGGTTGGACATCAGCGTATATAGTAGGCTTGTTCTATGTTGCAATTACAAGCCTGGTGCTATTTGTTGTTATTGAACTCAACCATGATAATCCAATCCTCGATTTATCACTTTTTAAAAATTGGAACTTTTCTCTTAGTATGATGATTACCTTTATTGGTACGATTGGCTTGTTTGGCGGGATATTTCTGGTACCTCTGTTTATGGAAAACTTACGGGGTTATACCGCTATGCAGACGGGCATATTGATGTTTCCTTCCGCCTTAACTGCGGGGCTGATGATGCCGGTAGCAGCCAAGCTTGCTGATAAATTCGGTGCCAAGCCGGTAATCATTGCCGGTATAACCTTATTGGGACTGGGATCATTGCCCTTCCGGTTCATCGACCTGGATACCAGTTATGAGACGATATTGCTGGTAATGGTAGTTCGTGGTCTGGGCTTGGGGTTGTTTATGATGCCTGTTACTGTTTTAGGAATGAATACTGTGCCGATGGAAAAAATAAGCCGGGCCTCATCGTTAAATAATGCCATCCGCCAAATCAGCGGATCACTGGGAATCGCCATTTTGACGACTGTTATTAATAATCGTCAGGTATTTCATCTAGCTCAGTTAGCGGAGCTGTTCAATGTGACGTCACTGGCGGCAAATCAGTTTATTAATCAAGGTCAAAAACTATTCATTCATGCCGGCAGTATCGCACCGGCAGCCCATCTTAAGGCTTTGGTGCTGACTAGTAATGTTGTCAGCCAGCAATCGTTTGTATTTGCCTTTGATGATGCTTTTCTGGTATTAGCACTGCTTTGTTTTGTCGGTGTGCTTCCTTCTATATTATTAAGACCGGTGAAAAAAGACCGCAGCCGTGCTGCACCTGTTATGATGGAATAAACAAGATTATTTTAAAAGAATAAGGAGACCAAATGGAATTAGCAGCAATTGTACTTAGCCTTTTCCTACTTATGTACTTCGCTTTCCGCGGATACTCAATTATTTTATTTGGTCCCGTTTTTGCACTGGTAGCCGCAGCCGCCAGCCCCTTTCATCTCATGCCGGTTTATAGCGAATTGTTTATGACCAAGGCAGCCGAGTTTTTTAAGATGTATTTTTCCATCATCCTTCTTGGTGCTGTATTTGCCAAGGTGATGGAAGATGGCGGACTGGCTAAATCAATAGCTGGTGCTATCGTTGGCAAGCTGGGCAAAGAACAGGCCATTTTAGCGACTATACTCGGCTGCGCTGCTTTAACGTACGGTGGTTTGAGTGTTTTTGTCGTTGTGTTTGTTATTTATCCTTTTTCTGCCGCTCTTTTCCGTCAGGCCGATATACCGAAGCGGCTTATTCCGGCAACGATTTGGCTCGGAGTCTATACGTTTAGTATGGTGGCCTTTCCGGGGTCGCCGCAAATACAAAACATTATCCCCACTACCTTTTATGGAACAACTACCTGGGCGGCGCCCATTACGGGCGTTCTCAGCGGCCTGGTAATTCTGGGGTTAGGCTATGGCTGGCTGGGCTACCGGCACCGGGCAGCGGCAGCAAAGGGCGAAGGCTACGGCAGTCATGTACTGCATGAGCCGCAGCTCAAAGAAGAGCAGGGACTGCCGCACTGGTCGATTTCATTATTGCCGCTGGTGGCAGTGGTTACCGTTAATCTTTATTTCAGCAATCCCTTTCAGTGGTCGTGGGCCTACAACTGGGACGCAGGCCTTCTTGCCCCTTTTCAGCCACTGAAATTGTCGCTGCTGAGTACTTCTATTGAAAAGGTCAGGGCCCTTTGGGCTTTAAACATTGCCTTAGTCATTGGTATTGTATTAGCTCTTTGGATTGGTCATAGAGGGCTTAGAAAACATAGTAGCATTAAAACGGTTCTTAATGCCGGTACGGCAAGTTCCTTGATGGCCGTTTTAAATACCGCTTCCGGTTACGGCTATGGCAGCGTTGTTGCTAATCTGCCGGGGTTCGAAGTTGTTAAATCAGCATTGATGCAGATTAAAATCGGTACAGGGCCGCTGATATCCGAAGCCATTACTGCCAATATTTTAGTAGGTGTCACCGGGTCAGCTTCAGGTGGAATGACCATTGCTCTTGGTATGCTGGGGCAGGAGTATCTGGCTTGGGCTCAGGCAGTTAATATGTCTCCCGATATTTTGCACCGCATTATCTGCCTGGCCGCCGGCGGTCTTGACAGCTTGCCTCATAACGGGGGGCTGATTACCGTTATGATTGTGTGCGGTCTTACGCACCGCCAGTCTTATGGCGATATTTTTGCAATTACCGTGATGAAAACAATTGTGGCGTTTTTATTTATCGGGTTCTATAACCTCACCGGCTGGTTATAAAAAGTCTCTCTGAGAGGATGACGAAATATCCTCTCAGATTTTTTTGTATACCCGGTGCGCACTAATTCAAGTCATGGTAAAATTGGAAAGGATATATTTTGAATTTTTAAATTATGGGAGGATTAGGGATGTTAGCAATACTATTGGCATTTATTGTTACCGTTTGGGTAGGGTACCTGATTATTAAGAAATATAAGCCTCAACCGGTCTTATTCTTAGCCGGTATCATTTTAATGCTTGCTGCTGTTATTCTCGGTTTAGGAACGATACTGTCTCCGAAGGACAGCACCGGTTTGGTCTTCTTTGATATGTTTGAGGTGATTAGAAAGACGCTTAGCTCCCGCGCTGCCGGTCTGGGCCTCAATATCATGGCTGTAGGCGGCTTTGCCCGCTATATGGATCACATTGGGGCCAGTAAGGTATTGGTCCGCATTGCGATTAAGCCGTTGGAGAAACTGCATGCTCCTTATATCGTACTGGCTGCTGCCTATATAACCGGACAAGTGCTGGGCTTATTTATTAATAGTGCTTCCGGGCTGGGACTGCTATTAATGGTTACGATGTTTCCCATCCTAGTCAGCCTGGGTGTAAGCCGTTTGGCAGCAACTGCTGTAATTGGCACTACCCTTTGCCTCGATTGGAGCCCCGGTGATACGGGCAGTATTTTGTCAGCCAACACAGCCGGTTTGGATATTACCACTTATTGGACGCAGTACCAGGTACCGGTGGCTTTGACGGTAATGGCAGTTGTTGCGATTCTTCATTATATTGTGCAGCAGTGGTTTGATAAACGTGAGGGCCATATCGTGCAAAAAAGCGCTGTGGTCAGCACCGACACCGCTAAAAAAGAGGAAGTTTTGCCTCCGTCTATCTATGCCCTGTTGCCAACGATTCCTCTAATATTGATTCTGGCCTTTAGTAACCTGTTGTTCGCTTCCATTAAAATGGACATTGTCAATGCGATGCTCATTAGTGTATTTATCACTATGATTGTTGAGTATATTCGTTATCGCGATGGAAGAAAGATCTTTAATGATATACAAATCTTCTTTGACGGTATGGGCATACAGCTAGCTACTGTCGTTACGCTTATCGTGGCTGGTGAAACCTTTGCCCACGGTTTAAAAACGATTGGGGCAATTGATGCTATTATCAATTATGCTCAGTCTGCAGGCTTGGGCGCCGCCGGTATGATTATCGTCATGGTCGGTATCATTGCCGTTTCCTCTGTTGTCATGGGCTCCGGTAATGCTCCTTTCTTTGCTTTTGCGGCACTTACCCCTACTGTTGCGGCAAAGATGGCTGTTGCACCTGTTCTAATGCTGCTGCCTATGCACTTTGCCGCCAGTCTGGCTCGCAGTGTGTCTCCCATTACAGCGGTTATTGTGGTTGTTTCCGGTATGGCCGGTGTTTCACCGGTAGATGTAGTCAAAAGAACAGCCATTCCCATGGCAGGCGGTTTGATCGTGAATGTTGCCGCTACTTTTTTATACTTCTACCGGTGAGTAAATTAGGCTATACTACTACTAGGCATTACTAGCAGCAGAGGAGGACTGACATGATCGTCACTACCACATCCCAATTGGAAGGTTATCAAATTACGCAGTATATTGGTATTGTGAGCGGTGAAGTCGTTATGGGTACAAATGCAATTCGTGACTTCTTAGCCGGCTTAAGCGATATTTTTGGCGGCAGGAGCAGTTCTTATGAGAACTCACTGGCCAAAAGCGTTAATACGGTATTGACCGAGCTGCAGCAGCGCGCTGCTGCTATGGGAGCAGATGCCGTAATTGGTGCGCAGCATTCTATTTCGACGGTCGGTGAAGGATTGATGATGATTGTCATCTTAGGAACAGCAGTAAAAATAACACCTAAATAAAAGGAGACCTGCCCAAAGGGCAGGTCTCCTTTTATAAGTGCTAAGTCATTTTACCAGGCAGTTACTACCGAGCCTTTAAAATGCTCTTGAACAAACTTCTTCACATCTTCTGAGTGATAAGCTTTAACGAATTTTTGGAAGGCAGGGTTTTCCTTATCCTTGGTGCGGACCGCAATGATATTGGCGTAAGGAGAATTAGGATCCTCCAAAGCAATAGCATCTTTGGTGGGAACCAGGCCGGCGGTCATAGCGTAGTTGGTATTAATGGCGGCCAGGTCAATGTCATCAAGGGAACGGGGAATCTGGGCAGCATCCAGTTCTCTGATTTTGAGATTCTTTACGTTTTCGGTAATGTCGGTAACGGCTGCTTTTAGACCGGCATTAGGTTTAAGTTTAATTAACCCGATCTTTTCCAGAAGAAGCAGGGCTCTGCCGCCGTTAGTAGGATCATTGGGAATGGCGATAGTAGCACCTGGCTGGAGAACAGCAATATTTTTTACTTTTTTAGAGTAGATACCCATAGGGAAGATAACCGTTTTGGCTAAGGAAACAATTTCAAATTTCCGGTCAGCAATAATGTTATCCAAGTAAGGCTGATGCTGGAAGCTGTTCAAATCGATATCGCCTTGATTAAGAGCAACGTTGGGTTGAATGTAATCATTAAATTCGACTACTTCAATTTTCAAACCATCTTTTTCGGCTACTTTTTTCACAGCGTCCAATATTTCGGCGTGCGGGCCGGCAGTAACACCGATTTTCAAAGGTTTGTCATTAGCCGGTTTGGCTGTCTGGCTGCCGCCGCAGCCGGCTAAACCGAGCGTGAAGACAAGGGATAGGGCGAAGGCAGTTGATTTAACCCATTTATTCATAGTAAAATCCTCCTAATTTCAATTAAAATGCAGGAACAACAGCGCCTTGGTATTTTTCATTGATGAATTTTTTTACTTCATCAGAAGTGAGGGCTTTAGTCAGCTTCTGAATTTCAGGACGGTTTTCATCGCCTTTGCGAACAGTCAGGATATTAACATAGGGTGAATCTTTTTGTTCAATAAACAGGGCATCTTTAGTCGGTACTAATTTGGCTTCCAAAGCATAGTTGGTATTGATTACGGCAATTGCCACATCATCCAAGGCACGAGGCAGTTGAGGAGCTTCCAGTTCGGAAATTTTGAGGTTTTTGGGGTTATCGGTAATGTCTTTGACGGTTGCGTTTACGCCAACACCGTCTTTGAGTTTAAGCAGGCCTGCCTTGGCTAAGAGAGCCAGAGCACGTCCGCCATTGGTAGGATCATTAGGAACAGCTACTTGAGCACCATTGGCTACTTCATTGAGGTTTTTCACTTTTTTGGAGTAGATGCCCATGGGCTCAATGTGAACAGCGGCAGTATAGGTGAGCTGCAGATTACGTTCAGCCGCGAATTTAGTCAGGTAAGGGATGTGTTGAAAGAAGTTGGCATCCAGTTCTTTTTCGGCAACGGCAACATTGGGACGAACATAGTCGGAGAACTCTACAATTTGCAGATCAATACCGTCTTTTTCCAGCAAGGGTTTTACGACGTTTAAAATTTCGGCATGAGGAACAGCCGTTGCGCCTACTTTCAGAACAATTTTGCCCGGTTGAGCAGGGGCCTTAGTTGAACTGCTGCCGCAGCCGGCGGCAATTAGGGCTAGGGCAAGTACGGAGATAAGTAATAGAGCAAGTTTTTTCACGGGTAATTCCTCCTAAAATTTATAGAATTTCAATTTATTTTTTGTTCAAGCGGCGAGCCAGGTAATCCCCACCTGATTGAACAAGCTGTACTTGAGCTATAAGAATGACTACGGTGGCTAACATAATATCTGCCCGGAAACGCTGGTAACCGTAACGGATGGCCAAATCTCCCAAGCCGCCTCCGCCGATAGCGCCGGCCATAGCCGAGTAGCCAATGAGACTGATAATGGTAATGGTAAGTCCAAGCACAATCGAAGGCAGTGCTTCAGGGAGCAGTACTTTTTTGATAATTTCCCAAGGTGAAGCCCCCATGGCCTGAGCGGCCTCGATTACACCATGATCCACTTCTTTAAGCGCAGCTTCTACGATGCGGCCCACAAAGGGGATGGCAGCAATACTCAAGGGAACAACCGCTGCATTGGTACCGATGGAGGTGCCGACAATCATGCGGGTGATAGGAATAATAGCAACCATCAGAATGATGAAAGGTGTAGAACGGGCGGCATTTACAATGGCTCCCAATACGCTGTTTAAGGGAATATTTTCGAGAATGTGTCCTTTATCAGTGGTAACCAGTATTACACCTAAAGGGATGCCCAGCAGTGCGGCAACGAAAGTCGATACAGCTACCATATAGGTGGTTTCCAATAATGCTTCAGCCAGCAGCACGAGCATTTCTTGCGACATAGCCAATCACCTCAATCCCCAAATCTTTTGCCCGTAAATAGCTTAAGGCATTTTCTATATTAAGCTGCTCGCCTGATAGCTCAACTATCAGTGTGCCAAAGGGAGTACTTTGAATATGGTCAATATTGCCGTAAAGAATGCTGGTATCGACATTAAAACGCCGAATCATACCGGCAATAATTGGTTCTTCAGCGGCATGACCGATAAAGGACAAACGCAAGACCAGGTTGCTTTCTTGCAGAGGAGTGGCAGAAAAACTGGTATCAAGGAAAATGTCAGGCAGATCGTAGTTAATGATAGCGCGAATAAATTCACGGGTGGTTGCCGACTGGGGTTTCGTAAAGATATTGAGTACCGGTCCTTGTTCGATAATCAGACCGCCTTCGATAACCGCTACGCGATTGCAGATCTCTTTAATAACCTGCATTTCGTGCGTAATTAATACAATAGTCAAATTGAGCTTTTCATTGATGCTTTTCAATAAGTCCAGAATGGATTTTGTTGTCTGCGGATCAAGAGCAGAAGTTGCTTCGTCACAGAGCAGTACTTTGGGCTTACTGGCCAATGCCCGGGCAATTCCCACCCGTTGTTTTTGACCGCCGCTGAGTTGAGCAGGATATTGGTCTTTTTTATCAGTTAAACCGACTAGTTCCAGCAGCGGCAGGATATCGGCAGCTATTTCCGCTTTGCTTTTACCGGTCAGTTCCAGTGGAAAAGCTACATTGTCATAAACAGTACGGGAGGACAGCAAGTTAAAGTGCTGGAAGATCATGCCGATTTTCTTGCGCATATTCCGAAGATCCTGTTCATTCATGGTAGTCAGCTCTTCATTGTCTACTGTTACTGTACCTTTGGTAGGCTGCTCGAGCATATTGATGCAGCGGATGAGCGTGCTTTTACCGGCACCGCTTTTCCCGATAACACCGAAAATTTCGCCTCGCTTGATTTCGAGATCTATACCTTTAAGGGCCTGCACTTGTCCGGCTGAACCCTGGTAGGTCTTAGTGATACCCGACAATTTAATCATGGTCGTGTTGCTCCTTTCTGCAAAAACAAAAAACCTCTTCGGCACAGACGAAGAGGTTTAATAACCTTTTATCTTCATCTGCCGGGACATATTCCCGTGGAATTGGCACCGTTTTCACATTGCTGTGAATGGTTGCCGCGGCGTCATTGGGCCAGTCCCTCAGCCAACTCTTGATGAAATGAGTTACTATTCAGTTGATGTAACAAATAGTATCATGCTCCTGAAAACATGTCAAGAAAAAAATAACACACAAAATATCACAAAGTAAAGAAAAAAAGGATTAAAGAAAGGAAAAAGATGTTTATACTAGAATAGTATTTACTATGAGAAGAAATCCAGTGAAGGAGCGATGACCATGACGGTCAATCCCAAGTTGAAGGATGCTTTGACAGATCAATTATTTACAGCGGTTCTGGAGCTCAAATCAGAAGAAGAATGTTATCAGTTTTTTGAAGATATTTGTACAATTAGTGAACTAAAGTCATTGGCCCAGCGCCTGGAAGTAGCCCGTATGCTGCAGGAAGGCCATATTTATGACGACATCGTAACCCGGACTGGTGCCAGTACGGCAACGATTAGCCGGGTCAAACGATGTTTGCACTATGGTGCTGATGGTTATAAGGTCATTTTGGACCGGTTAAAAGATAAGAATTGATGGGAGATATATGATGATGAAACAGGATTATGTACCGCAAATACCTTATGGAACGCGCGATTTTCTCCCCCGTGAGGCAGCGCGCAAGCGGGTGGTTGAAGCAGGCTTGGCCCAGCTCTTCGGCAAGTGGGGATATGATGAAGTTGTAACTCCTACCTTTGAGTACCTCGAAACGCTGCTGGTAGGCGCTGCGAGTGGTGTAGATCAGCATATGTTTAAGTTTTTGGATAAGAACAATCGCATCCTGGCACTCAGACCGGATATGACCACACCGATTGCCCGTACCGCAGCTACCCGCATGCAGGAAGTGGGAGAGCCGCTTCGCTTATTTTACCTAACCAATGTTTTTCGGTATGAATTGGCTCAGGCCGGCCGTCAGTGTGAATTCTATCAGGCCGGAGTGGAGTTGCTCGGAGCTCCCGGACCGGCTGCTGATGCTGAAGTTATCGCTTTGGCAGTGGAGGCAATGCGGGAAGCGGGCTTGACTAGTTTTCAAATCAGTCTTGGCCAAGTCGATTTTATCAATGGGATTATGGCCGAAAGCGAGCTTGACGTTGTTCAGCGTCAGCAAGTCAAGGCTGCTATTGCCCGTCGTGATTTGGTCGGTTTGGGAGAGATCTTGACTGCCAGTGGCTTGAGTGCGGATATGCAGAAATTCCTGAAAAGCATTCCTGTTTTGCATGGGCGGCAAGAGGTACTTGATCAGGCTTATAAAATGGCACCTAATGAGGTGAGCAGGGCGGCACTTGATAATTTGGCCGATATCTTCCGGTTGTTAACCAGCTATGGTGTGGAACAGTATGTGAATTTCGACTTAGGGCTGATTCGTGATTTGGATTATTATACCGGTATGGTATTTGAAGGCTATACACCTGGCTTAGGCTTTCCGTTATGCGGCGGCGGCAGGTATGACAATATGCTTGCTTCCTTTGGCAGCGCCAGTCCTGCTACCGGCTTTGCACTGGGCATTGAGCGGGTATTATTAGCCTTGGACCGCCAGGGGTTAAGTACACCGGCAGCAGAAAAAGACTGTTATGTTGCCTGGCAAAACGACGGTCTGGCGCAAGCGATAGCAAAAGCAAACCAGCTGCGCGCCGAGGGCTGGCGGGTGGAATTGGCGCTGGAGGCACAAAGTCAGCAAGAGGCGGTTAAAAACGCTCAGCAGCGCTGTTGTGCCAAGCTTCATTATATAGGCGGTTAAATGGGATGTTTAAGCGAGTAAAGCAGGTTATCTCGGCGTTGACGGCAACCATCAACGAAGCAGACCGGGATTTTGTCAGTCAACATCTTTTGCCGTCAGAACAAAAGCTCTTTTGGAATATGAATGAGCCAGATCAGCGGCATGCCCTTAATGTGGCATATACCGCGCTGCGTCTGGCTGAAGAGCGGACTGACATCAATCAGCAGCTGCTTATACAATGTGCGCTGCTCCATGATGTGGGGAAAGTAAAGGGTGATGTTAGTACTTTTGATAAAATCGTTGCAGTAATGGCCCATAAAGCGGCACCGCACTGGGCTGAAAAATGGGCAAGGCAAGGGCGTGGCAGCCGGATTGACAACTTGCGCCACGCCTTTTATACCTATTTCTATCATGCAAAGCGCAGTTCATTCCTGCTAAAGCAAATCAACTGCAATCCGGTGGCAGCTGCTATTGTGGGCAGTCATCATGAAGCTCCGGCGGACAATGATCCCCCGGAGCTTACGGTACTGCGAAAGGCCGACGATTTAAACTAGCTGCGGAGCTTACCGCGGTTCTAATACCCTTTTAGCTTGTCCACCACATTTTCCATTTCGCTGTTTTGGATGAATCGGCCTAAATTATCAACGAATAATTTGATGGCCCGATCCAGATAAGCCGGTGACAGGGCAGCCAAATGAGGAGTGAGAATGACATTGGGCATATCCCATAAAGGACTGTCTTTGGGCAGCGGTTCGTGATCAAAAACATCAAGACCGGCCCCTTGAATCAATTGCTGCTCAAGCGCCTGAACCAAGTCAGCTTCTTTCACGACAGCGCCGCGGGCAATGTTAATGAAATAAGCAGACCTTTTCATTGCCGTAAAATGTTCCAGTTGGAAAAAACCGTGGGTTTCTTCGGTTAACGGCAGAGCTACCACTACAAAATCAGCATCGGCCAGCATCGAATGGATCAGGTCGGGAGTATATAATTTATCGACAAAAATCTCAGTCGTCATTTCGCGTTTGACTGCGATAACATTCATACCCAGGCCTTTAGCTTTTTTGGCGATTGTCCGGCCAATGCTGCCAAGTCCGACAATTGCAATGGTTTTTTCCTGGATTTCATCAGTAGGCACTCGTTTCCAAATTTTTTGCTGCTGCTGGCGAATTAAGAGATTGAGCCCTCTGGTAAAGGCTAGCATGAGACTCAAAACATGCTCTGAAACGGGAATGCCATGAATACCTTTTGAATTGGTTAAAATAGTATCACTGGTTTGAAGCTCGGGGAAGGTTAGTTTTTCTACACCGGCGCTTAGCGCGTGTATCCATTTTAGCTTGGGAGCGGCCTTGTAGAGCGAACGGATATCCATCCATCCCCAAGCAATCAGAATGTCGGCGTCACCAATGTATTGTTTTGCATCTTCCAGATTAGTAGTGTGAATGACAATATCGGGTATAACGTTATTGATTTTTTCGATATGCCGGTCAGCTAATGGATTGAGTACCAGAATATTGAGTGCGGGCGCCATAGTGAACCCCCTTTACGTTATTGGTAGTATTCTCCAAATACTTCTACATATTCACCAAAAATCCTACAAGACCAATTGACCTTTCTTTTTAAAGATGATAATATATTAACATGTTAATCCTTTAATGTGCTAAAGGAAATAAAAATGAATCACAGGAGCGTGGCTATGACTTCCAGTGATATGAATTACTTAACCATTGCATTACCGAAAGGTAAATTATTTGATCTATCTGCTAATATGCTGGCTCAGGTAGGCTTTACAGCTGACGGGCTAAGCGAAAACTCCCGTAAATTAGTGATTACCAATGAAGCTGCCAAAATTCGCTTCATTATTACCAAGACACAAGATCTTCCTACGTACGTGGAATATGGTGCTGCCGATATCGGCATTATCGGCAAAGATGTTTTGTTGGAAGAAAATAAGGACATTTATGAACTGCTTGATTTAAAGTATGGTTTTTGCCGTTTGATGGCTGCTGTTCCCAAAAGCTTGCAGCAGGAAAAAATGAGTGATTATGCTCATATGCGGGTGGCGACAAAATATCCCCGTGTGGCCGAAAAGTATTTTCATAGTTTGGGGATTCAAATGGAAATTATCAAGCTGAACGGTTCCATTGAATTGGCCCCAATGGTAGGTTTGGCTGAGCTGATTGTCGATATTGTGGAGACCGGCAGAACACTCCGGGAAAATAATCTGATTGAGGTGGCTAGTATTCACCCGGCCACGGCCAGATTAATTGCCAACCGGGTTAGCTTTAAAATGAAATTTGACCGTATTCACAAACTGAGTGAGGACTTAAAGAGCTTGTTAGAAAGTGAGGCTAAGCAATGAAAAGACTGGATACCAAGGGGATGACTGCCAGTGAGCTTAAAGCCTTATTAGTTAAACCGAGTTTTGATCAAGTGAGATTGGGGGAAGGTGCAAAGACCCGTATCCGCCAGGTCTTTGGTCAGGATTTAACGGCTGCTCAGGTAGTTGACACCATTGTAGGTGCTGTCCGTGAGCGGGGCGATACGGCAGTTATTCAATATACGAAAGAAATAGACGGTGCTGATGTAACGGCCGCTACGCTGGAGGTAAGGGCTGAGGAGATCGACGCCGCTTATAACCAGGTAGATGCTGAGACCTTGGCAGCTATCCGGCAGGCCGCGGCAAATGTACGCCGCTTTCATACGGAGCAACTGCCCAGATCGTGGTTTACCGAAAGGGATCACGGTTCACTGTTAGGACAAAAATGTATTCCTTTGGAACGGGTAGGTATTTATGTTCCGGGAGGAACGGCGGCTTACCCGTCATCGGTTATTATGAATGCGATACCTGCTGCAGTAGCAGGGGT
>Ga0366769_1030_pt2 | contig 20495 bp, 23 predicted proteins | sample BONcelHN113001C8_FD_207053 | JGI IMG/M metagenome (GOLD analysis project Ga0366769, IMG submission 207053) | Enriched cells from coal bed in the Powder River Basin, Montana, United States - BONCAT cells N11 rep2 HSBNCT.N11.300.1.C8 ...
TACTGTCAGTAAGGATGGTGGCCAGCCGGTCGCCGTTGCTATTTGTGATGGTGAAGGATTCTTGCTTTCCCTGGTTAAGATGGACGGTGTGCCGACTAAAAGTGTCCATTTCGCTCAGCATAAAGCCTATACGGCTGCCCGGATGCAGACGGCGACGGATGCTTTTCTGGCGAGGTTACAAAAAGAAAACCTGGATATCCAATATTTCTGTGATCCTAAGCTGGCGGCCCTGCCAGGCGGGGCACCGGTATATGCGCCTGATGGAAGGCTGGTGGGCGCTATTGGTGTAAGCGGACTTCCCTCCGAAGCTGATCAGCAGCTGGCTAATGCGGCTGCCGCAAGAGTTAGTTTTGATAAATGAAGGAACTGACTGTTCAGCAGAGAATTAGCAAGCATTATCGTATGTTTAGCAGTGCAATTTTGAAGGAGCTGAAATAATGGATAGCTTTGAAAATGTTACGGTTGTAAAAAAAGCAAATGTATATTTTGATGGGAAGGTTACCAGTCGCACCGTGGTGTTTGCTGATGGCAGCAAAAAGACACTGGGTATTATGCTGCCGGGTGATTATGAATTCGGAACAGATGCTGCTGAAGTGATGGAAATTTTAGATGGTGTTCTGGAGGTATTGCTGCCGGGACAGGCTAACTGGCAAACCTATCAGGGAGGCCAGACTTTTTCCGTTCCTGCAAAATCACGGTTTTCATTAAAGGTACAGGCAGTAGTGGATTATTGCTGCAGCTACGAAGCATAAAAAAGCAGAATATGAGCTTGCGCCAGGGCGCAAGCTCATATTTTTAAGATTGGACCATTTCATCTAATCCTTCTTCTAAGGCTTTGGTATAGGTGCTTTCATTAGCTGTTTCCGGTGATACGATAGATTTGTTGATTTGTTCCCGTGAGAGAGCGTTGTCACCGGCGCTCATGGCATATTCGCTTGCATAGGACTCTAGTTTGCTTTTTTTGCTCATCATACACCTCCTGTACTAGTTTGTGACAAGCAGTAAAAAACTTGCATCTTTTATGTACTTATGTATGGTATAATGATTGAAGTTGTAAGTAACATCTGGAACGGAGTACGTATAGGATGAAAAGACCATTACGGCAATATGGCCCGCTTCTGGTTGTTCTGGTAGCTTGTAGCCTAACGTTTACAGTCAGTCTATCTCAGTCTGTTATTGAGGACATGATTATTACTGATCCCCATCCGGTATTGCGCCAGAAAGCAGCTGCAATCCTTCCCGATGATGAAGAAACCATTCAATTATTGCAAGAAATGGCAGAATATTTAGATGATAGCTTTCCGCCTAAGGCTGGTATTTCATTGCCCCAGATAGCTATTGCCAAGCGGGGCTTTGTAGCCATGATTGACGATGATCCGGTTATTATGATGAATCCCTCTCTGGTCTTCACCGGAGAAGATACGGCAAGTTATGAAGGTTGTCTTAGTGTGCCCCGAACCTATGGCTATGTTAATAGAAGCTCATCAGTTACGATTGAGTATCATGATGAGGATTGGGTACGGCAGACCTTGCACCTCGAGGAGCTGGAAGCCTTTATTGTACAGCATGAAAATGACCACCTGGATGGTATACTGTTCATCGACAAACTGCTGGCAGAAGCTCCTGAAGGTAGAAGAAATGAGAATATACCGTTAGAGTAGAATTAAAAGCTTCCCGGCAGCAACATTTGTGCAGGGAAGCTTTTTCCTTTATCTGGCATTAGCCAGAAGTATTAACTTTTTTGATGATTTCAGCTATGGCAGCTGCCGGCATTGGCGTGACCGCTGCCGTAGCTGTACATAAGTGACAATACTTACCACTGTTTGTATGATACCATAAAGAAGAAGGACTCTGCTATTGCCTTTTTGCTATAGTTGGATTTGAAGGAGGAAGTTTATTATGAAGATTTTTATGTGGGTTCATGACCGGACTTTCCATAGTTGGAGTATGATGAATGAGCCTTCCCTGCATGAAGCGATGTACAGCCGTGCGGCAGCTATCGTTGCCGCCGAAACGGAAGAAGCGGCGATTGAACTGCTGCTGCAGAAAGATAATGGCTGGCGGAAAGAAGATTTGAAACGTTTTCGCCCTAAGATTATGGAGATAACAGAGGCTGCGATTATTTACAATCACATTCAATAGTTAGTTACCGGTCAGTATGACAATTCCCTGGCATTTCAGACAAGCTCGTACTTAAATTGGTATGGTATCGCTTTTGCTGATACAAGTGATTCAATATCCTAATTTTACAGTACTGTCGCTCCCGCAGTATGATAATCAGTAGAAGTGATACTATACAAAAAATGGCTGCTTCGCTACTTTAGTTAGCATTGCGTTGGCGTAAACACTTGAACATTAGCCGTGCTAGGGGGGGCTGTGTTGATTCATTATCGCCATTATACTACAAAACAGATGATAGAGATATTGAACAGGGAACGTATTTATTTCTCGCGCCGTAATCCGTTCACTATCGGTCTTCAGAACCCCGATACGATTACTCTCCATGTTCAAATCGCTGAGGGCGGCTTTCATTCCGGGTCCATTGTGGTTAATTGTGAAGTCCATAATAATGCTGAAGGTGTTAGGAACATTTTACAGCTTAATCACTTTAATCGAGGCCAGGCGGAAGGAAGTTACCATAAAACATGGACGATACCGTTCAAAAATACACAAGACTCTATCAATGTAATTGAGAGAGCCAAGTTTGGCATCAAGTCAGCACTGCAAGCGGCCCCGTTTTTTCTGTATGCTTCAAATGCTTATAAAGCAGTGAATGATTATTATCAATTCATGAAATCGACTATACCCAAAATAAGTCATGATGAAGTGATGCGTTATCTGGGATATTGGATGGAAAGCACTATTTTAAATAAGACAGAAGACGTTTTTGATACAGGCACAGAGTTTCTGATTGCTCAATACAGTAAAGAACGCTGGGCGGCATGGGCAAACGGCGATCATATTGTACCGCTGTTCCTGTCAGAGTCTGAGGCCCTGCAATTCCTAAAAGCAAGATCCGGCTGCATTGCTCCATTTAGCCAGATACTGATCAAGACAGTTCCAGCGGCGAAGAACAGGATTTTGGCAGCTCCCTATAAATTGATAGATCACTCAAGAAGTACAACTGAGAGAGTTGCCTGGCTTCAAGAAGAAATAGCGCGACTAAGAGGCTGTAGAGAAAACCGGGAAATAATTTAGATAACAAAGTGTGCAGGGTACACTGCTAATTTCTATGGCAAGCTCCGCTTTGGGATTGTTTGTGATATCGCTTTTGACGATAGAGGGGATTGAATATACCAATTTTACAGGGCTGGCGCCTCGCAGTAAGATAGAAGCACTGGAGGCGACAACATGGACTACAAAAAAACCGGTGGCGGAATTGCTGTAACAATTGGCATAACTTTAGTTGCCCGCTATTTGATTCAGTTCCCTGTTTTACGTGTATTGGGGGCAATGGTTGTAGCTGTTATTGCCGGTATGCTGATTAAGGCTTGCTGGGGGGCGGCGCAACTTCCTGTACAACGGGGAGTCAGTTTTACGGCCAGGTATATTTTACGGGCCGGTATTGTTTTAATGGGGCTGCGCTTGAATTTACTTGATATTTGGGATGCTGGCTGGCAGACCATGGCACTTGATTTGTCAGTAGTACTTTTGACTATCAGCGTTATTTATCTATTGGGCCGAAAATATACGGTTGGAAAAAAACTTACCATATTGATTGCGGTGGGAACAGGCGTGTGTGGTGCGGCCGCTATTGGTGCAATTGCACCGATTATTAAAGCCAAAGAGGAAGATGTGGCTTTGTCGGTAGGCATCATTGCATTGCTGGGTACTGTCTTTGCCGTTTCCTATATTGCTCTTTTGCCGTTCCTGGGATTATCACCGCACGCCTTTGGCGTGTTTGCCGGATCAACGCTTCATGAATTAGGGCATGTAATTGCCGCTGCCGAACCGGACGGTCCTGACAGCGGCGAAATGGCCATATTAGTAAAACTCGGCCGGGTAGCAATGCTTACGCCGGTAGCCTTCTTTTTTAACTGGTTTTTTAACATACACAAAACTAATGAATCGCCGGCCACGTCCTTGCCGGTACCGCTGTTTCTAATCGGTTTCCTGGCTGCGGCGGCAGTCAATACTTTTAGTTTGCTGCCTGCGGAGTTTGTTAAGCTGCTCATTAGCAGCAGCGGTTTTATGCTGACTATGGCTATGGCGGCCATGGGGCTTAATGTCAATTGGTCTTCCCTGATAAGTGTAGGCTATCATCCGGCGCTGATTTGTCTTGCCGGGTCGATTCTGCTAAGTGTATATGGATTAACTGTCATTAGGCTGATGGGTATTTAAGTGGCAGGTGACAATCGCTCAGAAATAAAATCAATAAACTTTTCGACGCAGCCCGAGCGGAATTTGTCCTGGTGATATAACATAGTGAACTTACGGCGCATAGGTCCTTCCACCGGTTGAAGTATGCTCAGTTCGCCACGGGCAATATCTTTCCATACCGCTAAATGGGAAATTGCGGCCACACCCAAACCGGCCTTTACAGCTTCCTTAACCGCTTGGGTACTGCCTAACTCCATGACAACATCCAATGTGGAAGGATCATAACCCCAACTGGTGAGATAACTCTCGAAAGTACGTCGTGTTCCTGATGTTTTTTCCCGCATTACCCAACTGCTGTCCAAAATTTGTTCGATTGACAGAGGCGTATGATCTGCAGATTCCAGGCTGGGTGGAGCAATAATGACCAGTTCGTCGCCACTGCACAAAATAGTGTTGACCGCAGGGGAGATATCCGTTGGACCTTCGATGAAGCCGATATCTACTTTCCCTTCAGAAACTAAGGAGGCAATTTGGGCAGTATTAAATATTTCCATAACGATATCAACATTGGTAAAAAGACGGCGGAAAGCAATTAATATTTCAGGCATTAAGTATTCGCCAATCGTCAGGCTGGCGCCAATGTGCAGACGGCCATTTACCTTGCCGCTTGCTTCAGTCATTGCTTTGTCAGCTGCCTGATACAATTGTTCGATCTCGGCAGCGTAGGGATACAGCAGTTCACCGGCTGAAGTCAGTGTAATCCGGCGATGGAGGCGGTCAAAGAGCTTGACACCGCATTGCGATTCCAGATTTTGAATATGCTGACTGACGGTAGATTGGGTCATATGCAAGTCTAATGCGGCCTGGGAAAAACTTTTTTTATCAGCAACAGCCTTAAAGGTCTGCAGGCGAATATCAATCACATAAATCATCCTTATTATAGAGTTGTTATAGTAGTTCTCGCTTGTTTCCATATACCCTGCTTCTGGCAGAACTGGAAAAATCCCCTCAAACCGTTCAGCGCGGTTTGAGGGGATTCAAACATTGCCTGCTTAACCTTGCGGCATGAATGTATACCAGCTTAATGCTGTTCCTTCAGGAGTAATGAAACTTACATGGACAGGTTTGGTGAAATCGACGACACTCCGGTTAATAGGAACATAATCATACGTCTTGCTGGCAGTTAGGGCAGTTCCCGTTAATGCCGGACTTTTCGTTCGAACGGTAATAAATAAAGAGTTGCCTGATTGGCTTACCTTTTCAATTCCAATACCATAACCATTGTAGGCCACAGTACCCAGGTTAGCGTAAAAGACCATTTGTCGGGTGTAATTAATGTTAGCCAATGAGCGAAGTACAGGCTCGGGTAGAGAAGAGGCGGTATCGCTTAGACGGGGATCACGGGTAAAAATTCCGAAGTGCATATTGGTGGGATAAGCTCTTTCGTTCCACTCCCAGCCGCTGTAGTCTTTGGTTTGAAAAAGCACTTTCTGATTAGACGGGTCAACTACTGGTGCCGCTATTACCGTTTTTTGCGTGAACATGCTGGCAGGAATGTATGTAGCCGGGTAGTTCATATTGCCAATACCGCGGATGGTAGTAATTACCCAGCTTGTACCACTGCGGTCCAAATCAATTTTAAAGGTTTGACCACCCATATGATGGACTTGAACGGTGGCTTTGTTTGCTGTTTTGGAAAGCAGGGTGAATGTATCATGAGAAGCATCAAAGCCATAGCGAGCAGCATTGGCCTTGACGATTGACACCGGGTTACTAGTGGAGTTATTATCCCGGTCATCGTCATCCTTAATTTGGGTAATCTGCTGAATTTTCCATTCCCCTGAAGAATCTGCTTTCAACTTGATACGATATTCTTTACCACTGTCGGTTCGCATCAGGACGGTGGCTTCTGAATTGGTGCTTGACTGCAATGAAAAATTAGCGCCGCGGGTATCATAACCACGGGCGGCAGCCTGCTCTCTGGCTGCTTTGACCGGAGAGTTATTGGGAATAGGTTTTTTCGCTTCATTCTTGGGAACATCTTTTTTGGAAGCCGTTTCTTTAACCGGCGTTTCTTTGGCAGGCGTTTTGGTAGGTTGTAGTGGCTGAGCCTGCTCGGTAGTAGCGGTGTTTTCGCCGGCAGTGGGAGTGAGTGCGGTCTGGACGGCAGCAGCAGATACCGTAGGCAGCATGGCGGCCGACATGACTGCGGCGCCTGCAACGGCGGCAACTATGCGTTTATATTTTTTCTTTATAGCTTTATTGCGCATTCTTTGTCTCATAGTGACTCCCCTTTCTCACAATTGGTTATTATAGTGTCGACAAGATAAGCATTGTAAATTCAGGGATCTTTTGGCATTTTACCAGAAAAGCCTGAGTTTGTGCTAAGTTCTTTTTGACAGTAAGGGTTAGTCTAGGCTAGAATTAAAAAGGGTTTAGACTGGTTTTTGAAGTTTTAAACAAAAGGAAAGCAGGAGTACTTACATGAGTGTATTAACAGTTGAAAATGTTACACATGGTTTTGGCGCCCGCCAGATATTGGAGAATGCATCTTTCCGGCTGCTCAAAGGAGAGCATGTCGGGCTGATTGGTGCTAATGGCGAAGGCAAATCAACCTTTTTAAATATTATTACCGGTCAGTTGGCACCGGATGAAGGTAAAGTAGAGTGGTCCAGCCGTGTAACAGTAGGTTATTTGGACCAGCATGCTATTTTAACGAAGGGAAAAAGCATTCGCGACGTATTGCGGGAAGCTTTTCAGCGTATGTTTGATCTGGAAGCCGAAATGCTGTCTATCTATGATAAGATGGGCGAGGCCGAGCCGGAAGCTATGGATGGCATGCTGGCCGATGTAGGCGAGATTCAGGATATGCTTGAGCACAGCGGTTTTTATACGCTTGATGCTAAAATTGAAGAAGTAGCCAATGGACTGGGCTTAGGAGATATCGGCCTTGATAAGGATGTAACCGACTTAAGCGGCGGACAGCGAACCAAAGTGCTGTTAACGAAATTGCTGCTTCAGAATCCTACCATTCTCATTTTGGACGAGCCGACCAATTATCTTGATTTTGAACATATTGAATGGCTCAAACGGTATTTAATCAATTATGAAAATAGCTTTATTCTGGTATCTCATGATATTGGCTTCTTAAATGCGGTTATTAATGTCATTTACCATGTTGAAAATACGATTCTTACTCGCTATACCGGCAATTACGAGCAGTTCCAGCAAATGCATGCCACCCGGAAGAGCCAGGAACTGAGGGCATATGAGCGGCAGCAGCAAGAAGTGGACCGGTTAGAGGATTTCATTGCTCGCAACAAGGCTCGCGTTGCCACCCGCGGTATGGCTAACAGCAGGCAGAAACGCCTGGAGAAGATGGAAATAATGGAAAAACCCCGCGAAAAACCAAAGCCTACCTTCCAGTTCCGTGAAGCCCGGACACCTAGCCGGTTTATTGTTGAAGGCATTGATTTGGTGTTAGGCTATGATGAGCCGCTTACCCGCCCGGTCAATGTAACACTGGAGCGTGGGCAAAAGGTTGCTATCAGGGGCGTAAATGGACTGGGAAAATCAACACTGCTCAAGACTTTATTGGGTAAAATTCCACCCTTGTCAGGTAAAGTGATATTAGGTGACTATTTATTCCCCGGCTATTTTGAACAGGAATCAAGCCGTAATAACAGCAATACTGCTTTGGAAGAGCTGTGGAACGAATATCCTGGCATGTCCAATTATGAAGTGCGGGCAGCCTTGGCGCGGTGCGGTTTGACCAACGAGCATATTACCAGCCAAATGATGGTCCTGAGCGGAGGCGAAAATGCCAAAGTCCGCTTGTGTAAGCTGATGCAGCAGGAATTTAACTGGCTGGTATTAGATGAGCCGACTAACCATTTGGACGTAGACGCTAAAGCAGAATTAAAAAGGGCTCTCAGGGAATTCAAAGGTACGGTGCTCTTGGTTTCTCATGAGCCGGATTTCTATGAAGACTGGGTAACTACCGTATGGAATGTGGAGGACTGGACAACCAAAATAGTATAAGAGTCTGCTTCATAAACACGACTCTATAAGCTGTCAGGAGGCGGTTGCCATGCAGACGGAGCTTGATTTAACTCAAGTATTGGCCCGGATAAAACAAGTTGTTCTTGCAGTCGGAGCTATGCAAAAAGAAAACCTGGGACGGCAAAACCTAAAAATTGCCACTAAGTCGACCGGTATTGATTTAGTCACAGAAATTGATCAAAAATCGGAACAAGCGATTATCGCTTATTTGCAAGAGTATTTTCCCGGGCATAGCATTTTGGCTGAAGAGTCGGGCTTGACTGCCCATGCTTCCGAATATACCTGGGTAATTGATCCGTTGGACGGTACCACTAATTACGCCCAGGGCTTGCCAATTTTCGCAATCTCTATCGCCCTCCAATGCCGGAAAGAGACAGTACTGGCGGTTGTGTATGCGCCGGTGGTAGAACAATTGTATACGGCCATTAAAGGCCAGGGTGCCTATTTAAATGGCGAAAGATTGCACGTCGCTGCCAAGACAAAGTTAATCGACTGTGTGCTGGCAACTGGGTTTCCTTATGATATTGCTACTCATCCAGCCAATAATATTCACTATTTTAGTCATATAGTAACTCAGGCCCGTGCTGTCAGACGTCTGGGAGCGGCGGCCTATGATTTGGCCTGCGTAGCGGCCGGTACTTTTGACGGCTACTGGGAAATGAACCTGTCGCCGTGGGATGCGGCAGCCGGCATTTTGCTTGTTGAGGAAGCCGGAGGCCAGGTGGTGCACTTTAGGCAAGACCGGGGAGTGTCTATTATTGCTGCTAATCCGGTCATCTGCCGGGAACTGGAAATACAGATTCAAAAATAGGGATAACTGAGTAGGGGAGTTAGGGGCTTCCCTACTATTTTCATCTTTCAGTAGGGTTTGAGTAGCCGGCTAATTGGGAAGTAAGAAATAGGGAGGGATAAGTTGATGGTGGATGAACAAAAAGCCCGGCAGGCAATCGCGCTGCTGCTGGAAGCGATAGGTGAAGATGTCACCCGGGAAGGGCTGCAAGATACGCCTAGGCGCGTCGGCAGCATGTATGCCGAACTTTTCAGTGGCCTGGATAAGGATCCGGAAAAAGAATTGGAAAGTTATTTTTCCGAGGAATACGATGAGATGGTACTGGTAAAAGACATATCCTTTTACTCCATGTGTGAACACCATCTTATTCCATTCTTTGGCAAGGCTCATGTTGCCTATATTCCCCAGGCGGGAATGATTACCGGCTTGAGTAAACTGGCGAGCATAGTGGAAATCTTTGCTCGGCGACCGCAGATACAGGAACGGATGACAGGACAAATTGCCGATGTAATTGTCAAGAAGCTCAATCCTGCCGGTGTGATGGTTGTCATGGAAGCAGAACATCTATGTATGTCCATGCGCGGGGTTATGAAGCCTGGTTCACTTACAACCACCCTGGCTGTGCGGGGCTTATTTGCTGATGATAGAGCTGCCCGGGCAGAAGTAATATCGCTGCTAAAGAGGTGATTGCTATGCTTAACAACCTGCGAACTTACCGGTGGGGCGACCGCGAATTGAAGCTAGGCGAACGTACACTGGTTATGGGAATTGTAAATGTAACACCTGATTCGTTTTCTGATGGAGGCTGTTTCCGGCAAATGGATGCTGCTGTTAAACAAGCACATAAACTGGTTGCCGATGGAGCGGATATTATTGATATCGGCGGTGAATCGACCCGCCCGTATGGCAATAATCAGGCCATCACAGCCCAGGAGGAAATGGACCGCGTCTTACCGGTACTGGAGCGGCTAATCAGGGAAATTCCCGTACCTATTTCGCTTGATACCTATAAGCCCGCTACGGCAAAGGCGGCGCTTGAAATGGGCGTACATATGATAAACGACGTCTGGGGGTTGCAAAAAGATGCGGCTATGGCTGAAGTAGTGGCTAACTATCAGGTGCCGCTGGTTATTATGCATAATAAAGAGCAACCTGGTTATCAGGATTTATTAGGCGAAGTTAATGGTTTTTTGCTGGAGAGTATCCGCATTGCTGAGCAGGCCGGAATTGATAGAAAAAATATTATTGTTGACCCAGGGATTGGCTTTGGAAAAACCCGGGCGGATAACTTGAAACTAATTCGTCATTTGCGTCAAATGGAAGTTCTCGGCTGCCCAATTTTGTTAGGCACATCCCGCAAAGCTTTTATTGGGACGACGCTGGGGGGGCTGCCTCCTGCCGACCGGATAGAAGGGACCGCTGCTACTGTTGCAGTGGGAATTGCCAACGGAGCCGATATTATTCGCGTCCATGATGTCAAGGAAATGTCACGTGTTGCCCGAATGACAGATGCCTTAGTACGGGAGGAACTGGAATAATGCCTGAGTTGGACAGTATTCGTTTACACAATATGATCTTTTTTGGGTATCACGGTGCTTTGGCGGCTGAACAGCAAATGGGACAGCGGTTTATGCTGGATGCCACTTTGTACCGTGAGCTACAGACTGCCGGCAATTCTGATGATTTACAGGATACGGTGAATTATGCGGAAGTTTACGCAGTGATTAAAGAACTGGTAGAAAATCGGCGGTTTAATTTGTTGGAAAGTTTAGCGGAAGCAATTGCCCAACGAATATTGACTGATTTCTCCGTAGAAAAAGTCGAGATAGCCATTCGCAAGCCCTCTGCACCGGTAGCCGGTATTTTTGATTATGTAGAGATAATAATAACAAGAGAAAAAAGACGATGACACGCTGTTACTTAGGTTTGGGCTCCAATATGGGCGACCGGGAATGGTATTTACGCGAAGCTGTGGCGCGTCTTGCGGCGATAGCCGGGATACACATCAACCGGGTTTCTTCTATTTATGAAACAGAGCCGGTTGGCTTTACTGAACAGCCGCCCTTTCTAAATGCAGTGGCAGTGATCGATACGTCATTGCCTGTCCGGCAGGTGCTTGCTGCTTGCATGGAAGTTGAAGAGTCGCTTGAGCGTAAGCGGGACGTGCGCTGGGGTCCGAGGACCATTGATATGGATATCCTGCTGTATGGTGACAGCCACATCTGCTCACCGGAGCTAACCGTTCCTCACCCCCGCCTGCATGAGCGGCTTTTTGTGCTTATTCCTTTGCTGGAGGTAGCGCCAATGTTAGCCTGTAATGGAAAACCAATTAGCCATTACCGGCAGCTATTAGGTGACGATTCGGCAGTGCATTTTTATAAATCCTGGGATTTACCGGTGGTTAATGAAAAATCCTGATACGTCTACTCGGGTAGGCACACCGCTGGGCGATATTAATGCTGGTAATCGATTAAACTGAGCGCCTCTGAAGATCGAGTTGAAAGTCCTGCTCCGGTGCTTGGGCAGCATTCGGAAGAAAGACTGCAGCAACTGGGTTATACGGCTGAGCGTATTGCTCAACTGAAAGAAACCCATATCATTTAGCAAAAAATCCGTAACCAAGAATGGTTGCGGATTTTTGCTTATCAAGCAAGGCTTGAGGAGGACAAAAGTTGTACCGGTACGGAAAGCTTGCTGTGGTGAGTTTATTCATAAAAAAAGTCAGTCCCAAAACAGGAATTGAGATGTTTTTCAGCGAAAGGACAGGTATTCCAAGTGACCCCAGCCAAGAAGCCTTAGCAATCTGCTGGAAAGGAAGTGGGATAATGAAACTCTTGCTGGTTGATGACGAAGAGCTTAGCCTTGCCTATTTAAAACAAGTAGTTGCTCAGTGGGGATATGATGTGGTAACGGCCTCGAATGGCCTGCAGGCTTGGGAATACCTGCAGGACGAACAAGAACCTGTATTAGCTGTTGTTGACTGGGTGATGCCCGTAATTGATGGGGTAGAGTTATGCCGGAGAATTAAAAGTCATACCAGGCGGTGTATGATTTATGTCATTATGCTGACTGTGCGTTGTGATAAAGAAGGCATTGTCCTAGCCCTCAACTCTGGAGCGGATGATTATATCAGCAAACCTTTTCATGCGGAAGAATTGCAGAGCCGTATTCATGTAGGGCGGCGGATGCTGGAATATCAGTATACACTGGAGAAGCTTACGGAGGAGTTAATCTGCGCTAATCAGGAGCTTAACCGTATGGTGACTATTGACGGCTTAACAGGTATCGCCAATCGGCGTCATTTTGAAGAACGGTACAGGGGAGAGTGGCGTCGCGCTTTGCGCGAGGAAATCCCTTTAGCTGTTATCATGGTGGATATTGATTACTTTAAAAAATATAATGATTTTTATGGTCATATGACCGGTGATGAATGCCTTAAGCGGATAGCGGCGGTGCTGGCGGAGACGGTCAGCCGGGCCGGTGATTTAGTGGCCCGGTACGGTGGGGAAGAGTTTGTTGTTTTGCTGCCCAATACAGATAATGTGGGAGCTATCGTAGTCGCTGAAGCGTTGCGTTCAGCGGTAAACAGGCTGGAGGTGCCCCACTGCGGGAGTCCGACACAACTGCTGAGTATTAGTTTGGGAGTGGCTACCGTTTATCCTCAGCGTGAAAATGAACCGGAAGAATTGCTGGAGAAAGCAGACCGGGCATTATACCGGGCCAAGGCGGCGGGGCGTAATAACGTTCGTGCTTGATGAGCAGGGAATAAAGTTGCAAAAATCAGAATTCCAGCTGGATCCTGGTAGAAAAATGTCGTATAATGGAAATATATGTACGATAAATGATGCCAGGAGGACGCAACATGCAGGTTTTTGTAGCTCGTCAGCCTATCTTTGACAGGCGTCAACGTATTTTCGCGTATGAACTGTTGTTCCGGCAGGGGCAGGAAAATTATTACAGTGCTGCAGATGGTGACCAAGCCACATCTCAGGTCATTGTCAATAGCTTCTGGTTAATCGGCTTGCCAACTTTGACAGATGGCAAGCGGGCTTTTATTAATTTTACGGCCAACCTGTTAAAAAATGAAATCGTTACAGTATTGCCCAGTGAACAAATTGCCGTAGAAATCCTCGAAACAGTGGATCCGACAGATGATATTTTAGAAGCTTGCCGTAAGATACGCAAGCTTGGATTTCTGATTGTGTTGGACGATTTTGTCTTTGAACCTCGCTTTGAGCCGCTGATGGAATTGGCGGATATTATAAAAATTGACTTTCGAATTACCGGATTAGCGGAGCAAATCAAGTTAATCAATATGTGCAAAGGCAGGAACGTTCAGTTTCTTGCTGAGAAGGTAGAAACACCGGAAGAATTCCGGCAAGCCATGGAACTGGGCTATTCCTATTTCCAGGGCTATTTTTTCAGTAAACCAGTTATTGTTGCCGGGCAGAGTATTCCTAATAATAAAGCGATGAATTTCCAGCTGTTGCAGCAAGTCAATAGTTGTTTACTGGATTTGGACAAACTGGAAAAAATAATTGAAAAAGATGTTTTCTTAACTTATATGCTGCTTAAATATATTAACTCTGCCTCTTTTGGATTTCGTGCTTCTATCCGGTCTATCCGTCAGGCGCTAACGCTGCTTGGCTCTAAAGAAGCAATTAAGTGGGCAGCTTTAATTGTTACCAGAGGCCTTGCCCAGGACAAACCACAGGAATTAGTTGTCGTGTCCGTTATGAGAGCCCGGTTTTGTGAACTATTGGCAGGCGAAGCGGGCCATAAAGAGCGTGGCTCCGATGCTTTTTTGCTGGGATTGCTCTCATTGATTGATGCCTTGCTGGACCGGCCGCTGTCAGATATTCTGGCCGAATTACCGGTAGTACCTGATGTTCGTGCCGCCTTACTTGGAAAAAGCGGTTTATTTCATGACATTTATCAGCTCAGTCTGGCTTATGAACAAGGTGATTGGCAAACTGTCAGCGAGTATGCCGCTAAATTGAATATAACGGAAGAAAGGCTGCCGGTTTTACATGTAAATTCGTTAGCCTGGGCTAGAGAAAGTACGCTTGAGTGACAGATGGCAAGTTGCAACTACGCGCTTTACTGTGCTATAATAATTTGTAAACAATATAACAGACAGTTCGTAACCATCCTGTCTTTAAACAAAACTACGGGCCAACACTACTTAAACTTGGTTTAAATACAAAGGGCGCGTTTGCCCTTTTTTTGTTGCCCAAAATTAGGAGGGTAATATGAAAAATGCAATTGCCAATCGCTCGGCTCTGTCCACATCCTTGCAAAAGCTTACCTTATCGGGTCTGGTTATTGCCATGTATGTCGTGGTGATGTATATGACACAGAGTTTTGCTTTTGGCCAATACCAAATTCGCATTGCTACGGCCTTGTATGCGCTCAGTGCAATTTTTCCATTTCTTATTTTACCGATGGGACTGAGCAATTTAATAAGCAACCTGCTGATGGGCGGCTTGGGTTTGCCCGATATTATCGGCGGTACAGTTGTCGGAATTACTACTTCTTCCCTGGTGTATCTTGTGCGGCACTGCCGGTTGAATGACTGGTGGATGGCCGTGCCCATCATTCTTTGTCCCGGGTTGATGGTACCGGTTTGGCTGTCTTATTTAATTCCGGTTCCTTATGAAGTTTTAGCTGTTAGTATTACCATCGGACAGATTGTACCTGCTGTCATTGGAGTACTGCTCGTTAAACAGTTAAATACTAAGCTGAACCGTTGATCGATTGACTAATCAGAGGAGGAGTTTTCATGGCAGGAAGAAACTCGGAAGAACTTGCAGGAGTAACATTATTAGGCAATCAGGGAACGGGTTACACCTATGGCTACGATCCGGCAGTGCTAGAATCGTTTGTTAATAAACATCCTGATAATGACTATTTTGTCAAATTTAATTGTCCTGAATTTACCAGCCTTTGCCCTATGACGGGGCAGCCCGATTTCGCCACTATTTATATCTCCTTCGTGCCTGACAAGCGTCTGGTGGAAAGCAAGTCTCTCAAGCTATACTTGTTCAGCTTTCGTAATCATGGCGATTTTCATGAAGACTGTGTTAACATTATTATGAAAGACCTAATTAAATTGCTTGATCCTAAATATATCGAAGTATGGGGTAAATTTACTCCTCGCGGCGGTATTTCGATAGATCCTTTTTGTAACTACGGCAAATCAGGAACACGTTGGGAAGAGGCTGCACAAAAAAGACTTTTTTATCATGATATGAATCCGGAAAAAGTTGATAATCGCTAACTAAAGGTTATAGCCGAAAGGTCTGAATATTGTTCAGACCTTTCGGCTATAAACGTTAGTATAACCGGCAAAAGTGCCCCAATATTCAACTCGGCAGAATTCGGGATAGGTAGATTCAAAATGGAGCCAAATAGGCGCAATATGTAAATTAGGCCGGTTATAGAAGAAGCGCCTGTCACCATAGCGAATGGCTTGCAGGGCCAGCGGCAACTGCCGAACGAAAACGCGGTTGCGCAGGTCTGCTTCGGCTTTACTGCAATGGCTGCCCACATAAACATAAGCATGGAGCTGAAAGCGGCGGTTACCGACAGACAGCCATTCAGCCAATACTTCATCCCGGCTAGGGTTGACTTCATCTGCCGCATAATTCTGACCGATCGACAGGAACAGTTGGCCTGTTTGATCGGAATGGGTCAAGGTATAGCGACGGGGAATAATAGGCTGCCGTGGTGTTATGCCAGGGCGCAAATTGACGGAAATCTTACTGCCGTTGAAACTAAGCATATTTACTATGCCTCCTTTACTGGAAAGTTTGCTACATTTTATACAGATCAGGATAAGATGGTTACTATTTTTTTGTGCTGCTTAGGGAAGGCTATGAAAAAGAATAAGAAGGTGAAGCACAATGGATTATTGCGGTAAAAATGGCTGTTTAGAACTCGGGCAAGCGGAAGGGGCTGGCAGTCAGTATTGTAATATTTATTAAATAGTCCCATCGTCTATATCTACCAAGGAGAGCAGAGCCTAAGAGTGATTGGCGGTGAACGTCCTGAACCGGACATCAGTTTTGAGTTGGTTGCAGATGACGAAGGCGATTTGCTTACCGGACAAATGGCGGTGGATACGTTATTTGCAGAAGGGGTAAGTGAATTTATCATTGCATTGATGGATAACAAGGAAAAGATTGGCACAAAAGAAGGACTCATAGCAGTTGCTCAACAATTATTGGATAAAAATGGGGCTTCCTGGGGTATCGTCCACCCCGATCCCCAAGAACTCCAGCAGGAAAAGTATTTGTCGTAATAATAGCCGGACTGGAAAAACAGGAAGACATGCCGGTTGTTTTAACATAAAGTTAACGTTAATTTAACCGAATTATAACATTATTTTACGGCAATTTAACATTGTGTCGTTCTATGTTATAATCAGTATGATTTAGTCATATAGGGGGAGTGTCAATATGGCCTTTCGCTTAAAGCCGAAAGAAGAGAAGTTTTTTGAATTTTTGGCAGATCATGCAAAAATCGCTAGGCAATCAGCTGAAATTATTGATGAGGCAATACAAAATGGTACTGATCTTGCTGAAGTAGTTTTTCAAATTGACAAACTGGAAAAACAGGCTGATCAAATTGTTGATGATACTATGCACAAACTGCACAAGACTTTTATTACGCCTCTGGACCGGGAAGATATTCACATATTGGTTGAAAAACAGGATGATGTTGTTGACTGTATCAAGGGTATTGTAGAAAGAATGCATATGTATAATGCCGGGCTTGCCACTGAAGGAACGAAGGAATTGGCCGCAGTAGTAGTCAAGTGCGTTAAACAATTGGACAAGGCCGTATCTTACTTAAGCAATATCAAGAAAAACCATCTGAAATTGGAAGCACGCTGTAACCGGATAGTAGCTTTGGAAGCTGAAGGGGATGAATTGTATCGCCGTGAAATGGCTAAGCTTTTTAGGGAATGTAAGGATCCTGTTGAAATCATAAAATGGAAAGAGATTCTCACGCATATGGAAGAAGTACTTGATCTTTGTGAGGATTTGGCTGAATCTTTAAAGAGAGTTGTGCTAAAGTATGCCTGATTTAACATTGTTATGGGTAGTTGTTTTTCTAGCATTGGCCTTTGATTATATTAATGGTTTTCATGATACGGCTAATGCCATTGCCACATCAGTTTCCACGCGGGCTCTTGAACCGCAGCAAGCAGTTTATTTGGCAGCGACGCTCAACTTTCTCGGAGCTCTTTATAGTACCGGAGTGGCTAAGACGATTGGCGGTGAGATTGTAACTTCGGCGGCAATGGTTAATGAGCGGGTAATAGTGGCTGCTTTGATCGGCGCTATTTGTTGGAATCTGCTGACTTGGTGGTACGGTATTCCCAGCAGCTCGTCTCACGCTATTATCGGCGGCGTTATGGGTGCGGTAATTGCCAGTAAGGGTATCTATGCTCTTAATATGGCGGGTCTTCAAAAAATTGTACTTTCTCTTGTATTATCTCCTCTGGTTGCACTTATTTTTGGCTATTTGATTATGATTATGCTATTATGGATTTTTGGACGTAATGCTCCGAATGTACTCAATAACGGTTTTAGACGGATGCAACTGATTTCGGCCAGTTTAATGTCTTTCTCTCATGGCTCTAATGATGCGCAAAAAGCAATGGGAATTATTACCTTGGCACTGCTAAGTGCCGGCCAGATCGAAGCGTTGGAAGTTCCCCTTTGGGTTAAGATATCCTGTGCTGCAGCGATGGGCTGCGGTACTGCTGTCGGTGGCTGGAAAATTATTAAGACTATGGGGACTAAAATTTTCCGCATGGAGCCTATTAATGGCTTTGCAGCCGATTTAAATTCGGCTTTAGTTATTTTTGCTGCAACCTATCTCCATTTACCGGTAAGCACTACTCATGTCGTGTCCGGCTCCATCATGGGGGTTGGCTCGGCCAAACGGGTAACGGCTGTTCGCTGGTCGGTAGCTCAAAGTATGTTAATGGCCTGGGTATTGACGATACCGTTAAGTGCCGCAACCGGTGCGGTAGTGTATTATTTGACAAGCTTCATCTGGGGCGCATAATACCCGGATAATAACGTCTTTCAGTTGAGGGCTAACCACTAAGGTTAGCTTTTTTTATTCGGCTCTTTAAAAGATGAATGATGCTTCTCGAAAGGCGTATATGTACTTTTGTATTTATTGTATTGACAATGGTTAACACTATTGCTATGATAATGTTAATAGAACAAAAACGATGACGTGGAAGAGTAGCTGTTATAATGCCGTTCAGAGAGCCGGTGGGTGGTGTGAACCGGAGGGCTTGGGCAGTGAAGTACGCCGCTGAGTTGCAGGCTGAAACCGGATAAGACCGGTGTAGGCTGAGCCGGTTGCCGCCGTTACCAGGCTAAGATATCGGACATTTATGTCCCGCATCTGAAACAAGCGGCTTTTGCAAGCAGGGTGGTACCGCGGGTTATTAACTCGCCCCTATTATTTAGGGGTGAGTTTTTTATTTTCCAATAATGAGGAGGATGGTAGTATGGTAATCGTTATGTCATCACAGGCTACAGAAGAACAAGTGAATGTAGTGGTAGAGAGGATTCATGGAGCAGGTTTAAAAACACATCTTTCGCGGGGACAATTCCGCACGATAATTGGTATAATAGGCGATAAAAAAATTATAATGGCGCTGCCTATTGAAGCTTTTGACGGCGTGGAACAAGCCGTACCCATCACGGCCAGCTATAAACTGGTCAGCCGGGAGTTTCATCCGGAACCAACCATTATTGACGTTGGCGGAGTGCCGATTGGTGGTAAAGAATTAACCATTATGGCCGGACCTTGCGCAGTTGAAAGCAGGGAGCAATTACTGGAGGCCGCAGAGCTTGTACGGGCCGCAGGGGCGCAGTTTTTGCGGGGCGGTGCTTTTAAGCCCCGCAGTTCACCTTATGCATTTCAGGGCTTAGAAAAGGTAGGACTTGAATATCTTGCTGAAGCGAGGGCGCAGACTGGGCTAAAGATAGTTACCGAAGTAATGGATGTTGAGAGCGTCGATTTAGTTGCCAATTACGCCGATGTACTGCAAATTGGAGCACGGAATATGCAAAATTTCCATTTGCTCCGGGCAGTAGGGCGGTCTGGTAAGCCCATCTTATTAAAGAGAGGAATTGCCGCAACCATTACCGAATGGTTACTGGCAGCCGAATATATTATGGCCGAAGGCAATTTCAATGTAATTTTATGCGAACGGGGTATCCGGACCTTTGAAGACTATACCCGCAATACACTGGATTTAAGTGCCGTTGGAGCTATTAAGCATCTCAGCCATTTGCCAATCATTGTTGACCCTAGCCATGGTACAGGTAAATGGCGCTTGGTTAAGCCGATGGCTATGGCAGGGGTAGCAGCTGGTGCCGATGGTCTGATGATTGAAGTTCATCCCAACCCGGCAGAGGCACAATGTGATGGCCCTCAATCACTTAATCCGGTCAATTATGCTTCATTGATGAAGGAAGTGCAGGAGCTGGCAGCTTTTTTACGGCGGAGGGATAACTGATGGGCCAAATTGCAACGGTTATCGGACTGGGTCTCATTGGTGGTTCATTAGCCTTAGCACTCAAAAAATATACTGATTTAACTGTTGTCGGCTATGATAATTGCCAGCAGACAAGGGAACTGGCTGAGCAAAATGGGACATTAGACCAGATCGCTGATAGTCTGGAGGCAAGTGTAGCGCAAGCAGATATCATCTTCTTTGCAGTGCCGCCGGGAGAAATTGGTGCCTTGGTTTTGCAAGTGGCTAAGCATATAAAAGCGGGTGCGATTGTTACTGATGTAGCAAGCACCAAGGGACAATTGCTGAGCGTGGTGCCGTCATTGCTGCCGCCTGACGTGCAGTATGTCGGCGGCCATCCTATGGCAGGGTCGGAAAAAACAGGCTTTACGGCAGCTAAAGCTGAACTTTTTAACGGCCGTCCCTATATAGTAACTCGTCATCAAGGTATTTGTGAAAATGCGTTAGTTTATCTTAGCACCATTGCTGCGAGAATTGGCGCTCTGCCGGTGATTATTGAAGGTCAGCAACATGATCCGGCAGTAGCCCATATCAGTCACATGCCTTATGTGGCAGCAACAGCCTTAACCGTTCTGGCCGGTCAGGGTGCACAAGGACCGCTGCATTTGGCGCTGGCTGCCGGGGGGTTTCGCGATATGACAAGAATCGCTTCTTCCAATCCAGGATTATGGGCGGATATTTGCTTGACTAATAAGGATGAAATTCAAAAGACGATCGGTCAATTAAAAGAATTATTGGACGGTATTGGCA
>Ga0366769_1037_pt1 | contig 20115 bp, 21 predicted proteins | sample BONcelHN113001C8_FD_207053 | JGI IMG/M metagenome (GOLD analysis project Ga0366769, IMG submission 207053) | Enriched cells from coal bed in the Powder River Basin, Montana, United States - BONCAT cells N11 rep2 HSBNCT.N11.300.1.C8 ...
ACCAGTTCCCTTGCCTGTGGCTTGCGGTGCTCAAACAGGACAAAAAACGGGAGCATGGAGCAGGCAAGAACAATAAGGCTAATAAAAAAATACTTTCTGTCACCCAAAGCGGTCGCGCCGTACAGAACGCACGCGGGAACTGCAATCAGCACTAAGATGGCGGTCAGTAATCCACGCAGGGTTATTCTGGATTTTTTCTGCAAAGTGCAATCACATCTCCATTCGTAACGGCGTTTGGAAACCAGTCACGCGCCATGCGGTTTGCCGCGGTGGTGTAAAAACTGTTTCCCGCGAAGAATTCACGAGCGGGTCCACCGGCGACCAGATTGCCGTTAAAAAACAGTGCGCAGGTGTCGGCGTGTTCGGCGCAGAATTCAATGTCATGCGATACCATGATAACCGTAATACCGGAAGTAATCAATTTGTCCAAAATTGCTGCAAATGTAATTTTAAAGAAGGCGTCCAGCCCCTTTGTCGGTTCATCCAAAAGAAGAATGTCGGGCTTTGTAAGAAGTACCTTGCCGAGCGCTGCACGCTGTTGCTCGCCGCCGCTCAAATCATAGGGGTGGCGGTGGAGCAGATGTTCAATTTCCACCAGCTTTGCAATTTCAGCGATCTGCTTTTTTTCATCCGGCGGCAGAACTTCCGCCAAATCGTCTTCCACCGTACTTTTTAAAAATAGGGACTGCGGGTATTGCGGCAGCATGGCGATTCGCCCATTTACCTTGATTTTACCACGGTAGGGCTTGTTCAGCCCTGCAATCAGGCTGAGCGCTGTGGTTTTGCCCGTGCCGTTGCCCCCAAGAATACAGAAGAGTTCGCCTTTTGAAACGTTCAGCGAAAGGTTCTTTACCACATCCGGGTAGCCTTTGCCGTAAGAAAACCAGCAGTCCTTTAGCTGAACAGCCGCATCTTTCTTCGGCATCGGCTTAACGTAAGTTTCCTGAATTTGATTCTGTTTCGGCTTTTTTTCATGGAAGCGGTTATTCAGCCACTTCCGGCCGTCGCGCACTGTGATCGGGCATTCCGGCCCGCTTTGCACTCCACAGAAAATCTTCATGGGAGCGGGCAAGGCCTCCGCCATTGGATGACGTTTCTCAATTAAGTCCGCACCCGCTTTGCGGGGAGGGGCGTCCGTCAAAATCTTGCCTTTGTTCAGCACAACAACCCGGTCGGCAAGGGCGAACACGTCCTGCAGCCGTTGCTCTACAATGATGACAGCGACGCCAAGCTCCGTATTAATCTTTTTCACCGATGCCAGAAAATCGGCTGCCGCAATTGGGTCAAGCTGTGAGGTCGGCTCGTCCAAAAGCAAAACTCTCGGCTGCATTGCCATAATGGAGGCAAGATTCAAAAGTTGTTTTTGTCCGCCGGAAAGGCCGGAGACATCTTTTTCAAACCACGCTTCAATCCCGAAAAAGCTTGCCATTTCCGCCGTGCGCAGCCGGATGATCTGACTGTCAAAGCCAAGGCTTTCCAATCCGAATGACAGCTCGTGCCAGACCTTATCCGTCACAATCTGCGATTCGGGGGACTGCATGACAAATCCGATTTGCGCGGCTTGCGTTCGTAAATCCCAATCCTGCAGCGGTCTTCCGCTAAAGCGAATTATTCCGCTGTGTGTTCCGTGCGGAGTCAAAGCGGGCTTTAGCTGGCGAAGCAGCGTGGTTTTACCGCAGCCGGACATTCCACACAGTAAAAGAAACTCGCCTTCGTCAACGTTCATGCTCACATGGTTCAGCGCCGGTTCCGTTTCGTTGGGGTATGTGAAGCTGAACTGTTCCAACTCAAATATTGCCATGATATTTTACCTCTAATACTGCATTGATCACAAGCGGAAAGGTGCAGAGCAGAAAATACGCCGCGTAAATGATAATGCTCATTGGTGTAACGGATTTGACGTCAATCGACGGAAAGTACCGTATATTGTTTACTCCGGTAAAAAATCCGAAGAGAACAGTCGAAATTAATACAATAAGTAATATTAATATCGATTTATCCCGATTGTCGAACCGATAAATGCAAAAACTCGTTCGCCCCGGCAGTCCGTGCCCGCGCGCCCGCATGGAATCCGCTGTCGTAATTCCGTTTTCGAGCGCCCATGTTGTCAGCATGGAAAGTATCTGCGTGCCATTTTTTGCGCGGGTCAGGACACTGCCGGAGTCCATTCCCCTGCCAATGCATTTCTGCGCGTCACTGATTATTTTAATCTGCACCTTAAACCGCGGTACAAAGCGCATTACCATTGAAAAAACCAGAGAAAGGGAAGGAATGATCCGTCCGAACAGATAAGTGAATTTGTCGGAGGTCATTACGGCATTGCTGCACGAAAACCAAACCAATACCCCCGCGAACATCGCCGCCGCGGCAACTCCGTATATGCATGCTTCCAATGTTACGGGATTGTCGTTGATATAAAGCAGGATGGTTGCCCCGGCATGGTTCAGCAGCGGGTTTGCAATCGCCATCACTACCATCATAGGCAGCAAGAACTTCAGCCCGAACTGCAGAGCTTTTTTTGAACTGAGCGCGACAGAATAGGCAAAGCCGCACAAAAGCGAAATTGCCAGAAATACGGGATGCATAAAAAACATGGAAAACAGGATTACCGATGTGAAATATATAAAATTAATGGCCGGGTGAAGCCCGCCAAAGTAGTTTTTACTCATAACTTTCTCTTTTTCATTTCCATTTTAAGTGCCGCATTGAAAAATCCACTGGATTTTATCGCCGCTTTTCAGTTTATAACTGCTGCATCCCACCGGGGGCTGCTTGCCGTTTACTGCGTACATCCAGCCGCTGGTAGCACCAAAGGCTTTTTCGTAGATGTTTGCAATCCCCTTGATATACTCCAGCTGAAAAGCGGGGGATTTACCGTGCTCCATTTGAATTCCGTTCGCTTTTGTTTCACGCAGGATTACGTCAAATACAGTGTCGCCATCCTGAATACTCACACTTTTTTCCGCGTAAATTATGCCGTTTTTGGGAACAACGCTCAGCTGCTCCGCATTGAACCTGTCTAAATTTTTTATAATTTCACTGCATGAAATGGACATGGTGCAGCTTTGCGTTTTTGTCTGGCTTACTGTCGAAGCAGCGGGTTTGGAAGTGATAGGGGCTTTTGAAACCGCTGCACCGGAAGAAGCTGCCGCTTTTACTTTTAAGGGAGTGCTGGAAACAGGCGCCGAGGAAGCTGATTCTGCTGCGCTGCTGGCTTGAACAGAAGTAGCCGGAGCGGAAGAGCCGATTGTTTGGGAGGGGACGGTTTTTGAACTTTCCGCCGATTGAACAGCTGAACTGGTGACCTGTGCCGGCAGTTCAATTTTGCACCCTGCCAGCATACAGAATACGCAGAGCAGAGAGAGCAGAGCAAGTATTTTATATTTCATGTTGTTCTCCAGTAATAATCAAAGTAATAAATAGGGGCAGGTTTGCACACCTGCCCCTTCAGACTGCGGAAAAGCGCTTAAATATAGTTCCACAGTCTGCTGATAATTATTTTATTTTCTTTTTCAGGAACAGGATTGCCGCGCCGCTGATTGCAAAAATGACTACGCCCGATGCAATTGGGGTTTCTCCGGTTTTCGGCGAAGCAAGCGGAGCCTTTTTACCAATGGCGAACATTGTGCCGCTGTCGTTAAAATAATACAGCATTCCATCCTTGGAGGGGGTAAGGCTCTGGGAACTGGATTGCGCAATCGCAGGGGTAAACAGGGTCTCATAAGACGCTTTCGTCTGACCCTCGCTGTCATGAATTACATAAACGCAGGAAGAGTCCTTTGTAAAGTTTCCGTCCTGATCCGCTGTTCCGTAATTCGTAAGGTAGATAGAAACCTGCTTTTTATTTCCGTCCGCTGCATATGCGGTGGTGATAAGGGGAGAAGCCTGCGACTTCACACCTTGAATTTGATAGATCGTTTTGAGTGTTGCCGCATCTAAAACGGAGAACGGCGTTGTTGCGCCGTAGCCGCCGCCCGCCACATAAAGCCTGCCGTTATAGACCACCGGGCTGGAAGTGATGTTATTGCCCAAAGTGGAGGACTTTAACGCGGTACTGCCGTATATTTTGCCGTTGGTGTCTGCTTTTGCAGAATAAACAGAACCGGATTTCAGGGAAGCGTAAATTCTGCCCTCCGCATAGCAAAGGGTGGAACTTATCGGGCCCCCGGCGAAAACAGAACTGATTTTTGTGCCGTCTGTCAGGCTAAAAGCGGTAATATTGCCGCTGGTGTCCGCTACAGCGATTGTATTGCCGACAACCGTGCCGCCGTTCCAGTAGTAGCCTGCGGTGTCGGTTGGCTGTTGCCATGCGGCTTTTCCGGTATTTGTATCAATGCACGCGTATACGCCGGAAGTGTAAGCATAGGTAGTCATATCCTGCGTATAGGTGCCAAAATAGATGTGGTTATTGTAGTAGGTTATAGGGGAGGAAATTTGCTGCACGGCTGTACCGTGCGTAATTTCATCGCTCTGCCAAACCAATGCAAGACTATCGGCGTCAAACGCGGAAACCCGCACTCCAGTTAACGTTTGCTGCGGTACATAAATTTTGCCGTTGCCGTAAGCAATCTGGGAAAAATAGGCTGGAATGTTCTGACAGGCTGTGGATGCGGCTACTTTGCCGGTTTTTGCTTCTAATTTTAACAGCCTGCCGTCGGAAACGGTAAAATAGAGGTAGTTTCCAACTGCGATTGGGGTTCCGCAGGCATTGTTTTCAAATTTTATGCCATTGTATTCACTGGTGACTGTGTGCTTATCCGTCCAGACCAGTTCAGCTCCGGCTGCACTTTGAGGCGTTTGGGCTGCTGTTAATCCGGATGCCACCGGGGAACCTAAGAATTGCGGCCAGTCCGCGTTTTCTGCTGCGAAAGCACTTACGCTGGTGCAGAATACCATAGCAAAAGTGCACAGCAAAGCTATGATCTTTTTCGTTTTCATTTTAATCCCTCCGACTAAATTTTAAAACAGGATATACGGCAGGTTTCCTGGCTCGAACTCATCCTTTTGTACGCGGCCTTCCCGGCAAAGCCAGTGACCAGTTATTGCGTGCAAAAGTCCTTCTTACAGTAGCGGGGGCTGCTGCGGTATTTCACCGCATTCCCTATCCGTAAATCTATTTAATTAACTCTAATTATCATATGAATCCGTGCGTATGTCAAGAAAAATAAAGAAAACGGTCTGCCGGGAATGACAGACCGCCTTCTTTATATAGGAAGATATGTAAAGATCTTGTACTCTAAATTAATGATCCGCCGTTTGGGTTAAATCACCCAGTCATACAAAATGCCGCGTCTGCTGAATTTATATGAGCAGAAAAAATTACATGTTCCACCATATTAAGTAAGGCGCATATTCTGTAAGTTAATCACAGAATACACGCCTTTGTGTATTAACTATCAATATTAAATTAAACTACGCTGAAAAGTAAATCGCCATAGGTCGGATACGGCCAGTATTTTTCCCCGACAAGGCTTTCAATTGCATCTGCTACGGTACGTGTTTCTTCCATCAGGAAAAACACAGTGCTGCGGTAATACTTGGCTTCTTCAAGAACATCCTTGAAGTCTTTGCCGTCTGCAACAGCTTCTTCCAGCTTTTCCATTTTCTTATACAAGTCGGAGGAAAGGTTGGAGAGTTTTTTGAGCAGAGTTTCCTCAAGCTCGCAGCTGATATCCGCACATAATTGTTTTTTATTGATTGCTTCCTTGCTGATGTCTTTCATGTAAGAGCAAGCTGCCGGTACGATATCCTTTTTAATCATATCCACCATAGTCAGTGCTTCGATGTGAATCTGTTTAAAATAATTTTCGAGCTGGATTTCGTAACGGGAATAAATTTCTGTCTTCGAGAATACATTATATTTCTCAAATAGTCCTACGTTAGCATCACTGATATAATAAGGAAGAGCGTCGGCGGTGGAACGCAGGTTCAAAAGTCCGCGTTTGCCTGCTTCTTCCAGCCACTCGTCGGAATAGTTATTGCCGTTGAAAACAATGCGTTTGTGCTCTTTCACTGTTTTCTGAATCAGTTTGGTCAGTGTACCGTTAAAATCATCGGCCTTTTCCAATTCGTCCGCAAAGCTGCACAGTGCGTCGGCGATAATTGTGTTGAGCATGATGTTCGGGCATGCGATGGAAACAGTGGAGCCGAGCATACGGAACTCAAATTTATTGCCGGTAAAGGCGAACGGGGAAGTACGGTTTCTGTCGGTGGAATCCTTCGGGAACGTAGGAAGAACATCAACACCGATTTTCATAAATGCTTTGTCTTTTTGGATGTAAGCGCTGCCGTCTTCAATGGACTTCAGAACGCCGGTCAGTTCGTCGCCGAGGAACATGGAAACGATGGCCGGAGGTGCTTCGTTCGCACCCAAACGGTGGTCGTTGCCCGCACTTGCAACGGAGATACGGAGTAAATCCTGATGTTCGTCAACCGCTTTGATAATGGCAGCAAGGAAAAGCAGGAACTGTGCGTTTTCACGCGGGGATTCGCCGGGCTCCAAAAGGTTTACACCGGAATCGGTGGAAATACTCCAGTTATTGTGCTTGCCGCTTCCGTTGACCCCTGCGAACGGCTTCTCATGAAGTAAACAGGTCAAATTATGCTTTGTCGCGACCTTTTTCATGATTTCCATCGTGAGCTGGTTGTGGTCGGTCGCTACGTTTGCGGTGGTGAAAATAGGAGCCAGTTCGTGCTGCGAGGGAGCAACTTCATTATGTTTTGTTTTGGCGAGGATGCCGAGCTTCCAGAGCTCCTCATCCAATTCCTTCATAAAAGCCGATACGCGCGGCTTAATTACGCCAAAATAGTGATCCTCAAGTTCCTGACCTTTTGGAGGTCTCGCACCGAAAAGGGTTCTTCCGGTATAGATGAGGTCTTTTCTTTTTTCATACATTGCTTTGTCAATAATAAAATATTCCTGCTCCGGGCCAACCGTTGTAATCACTCTGTTCGCGGTTGTGTTGCCGAAAAGCTTTAATACACGCATTGACTGTTTGTCGATTGCGTTCATGGAACGCAGCAGAGGTGTCTTTTTATCCAGCGCTTCGCCGCCGTAGGAGCAAAACGCGGTTGGAATGCATAGGGAGCCGTCTTTAATGAAAGCGTCACTGGTAGGGTCCCATGCGGTGTAGCCTCTTGCTTCAAAAGTTGCTCTTAATCCGCCGGACGGAAAGCTGGAAGCATCGGGTTCACCCTGAATCAGCTCTTTGCCGGAAAACTCCATAATGACCTTGCCGTTTTCAACGGGATAGATAAAGCTGTCGTGCTTTTCAGCGGTTATTCCGGTCATTGGCTGGAACCAGTGTGTAAAGTGAGTAGCGCCTTTTTCAACAGCCCAATCTTTCATGGTGTTTGCCACAACATTGGCAACATTGTGATCTAAAGGCTTACCCTGCTCTCTCGTTTTTCTCAGAGCTTTATAAGTGTCTTTGGGCAGTCTTTCTTTCATAACTGTGTCGTTAAAAACCATGCTGCCGAAAATCTCAGGAACATTGCTCATGAAATTTCACTCCCTATATAAAATTCATCGTAGGAATATAAAAAGGCGCTATAGGGCACAAACCCTACAGCGCCTTTGCTGCTATGCGCTTATTATATGACTTGCGCGGCAAAATGTCAATAAAAAATTAGAATTTTGCAGGAATACATAAAATTTCATGCAAAAACGGTTTAGTTTAGTTATTTTTTATGGAAAATTACGCATATTTGCAATTTATAAAAGCTGATTATGCATAATTTACTGCTGAACTATTGACAATCAAGCATATGCATTATATGATAAGAAGCATGAGTCTTGTATTTTAAAATACAGATATATAAAAAATATAATATTATTGCTAAAGGCACTAATTGCAGGGAGGTTTGTTTTTTTATGCAAAAAGAGGGAGAAGTAAGGATACCTTCGGGCTGTGCTATATCGGGAATATTTTCGCGCAGCGGCAAAAAGATGAACGGCGAGGCCATCATCAAGTCTATTTCCACGATGCATGACCGCAGTAACGGACTTGGCGGCGGTTTTGCTGCTTACGGAATTTATCCGCGCAACAAAGACCTGTATGCTTTTCATGTGTTTTTTGACAGCGTCCGAGCCAAGGAAGAATGTGAAAAAGTAATTATGGCAAACTTCGACGTAAGTATTGCGGAGAAGATTCCAACAAGGAAAATGCCTGAAATTACGGATGAACCTGCAATTTGGCGTTATTTTGGACTGCCTTTTGAAAAGCTGCTGAAAGATACTCAGCTTGACGAAAAAGAGTTTGTAGCGCGTTGTATTTTAAAAATTAACACAGAAATTAACGGCGCTTATGTATTTTCCAGCGGAAAGAACATGGGCGTATTCAAGGCCGTCGGGTTCCCTGAGGACGTCGGCAAATATTATTGCCTCGATAAATATGAGGGCTACTGCTGGACGGCACACGGCCGTTATCCGACTAACACACCGGGTTGGTGGGGCGGAGCGCATCCGTTTGCCATGCTGGACTATTCCATCGTACATAACGGCGAAATTTCTTCGTATGATGCGAACCGTCGATTTATCGAAATGTTTGGCTACAAGTGTACGCTTTTAACCGATACGGAAGTAATAACCTATATTATCGACTTTTTAAACCGTAAACAGAATCTTAGCCTGAAGGAAGCCGCCGAGGTAATTGCAGCGCCTTTTTGGAACGAGATAGACAGAATGCCGGAAGCCGAAAAGAAGAAGTTTACCTATCTTCGCAACGTGTTTTCCAGCCTTCTGATCACGGGGCCGTTTTCCATCCTGCTGGGTTTCAGTGGCGGAATGATGGCGCTGAATGACCGTTTGAAGCTGCGCTCCATGGTAGTTGCGGAAAAAGACGACATGACCTATGTGGCAAGTGAAGAATGCGCCATTAAGGTGATTGAGCCGGACCCGAGCCGTATTTGGGCGCCAAGGGGCGGGGAGCCGGTTATTGTGACATTGAACGAGGGGGTGGATGCATAATGGGAATAGATTATTTATATCCGGAGTATGAAGTAATCCGTAATCCGCAGCGCTGCATCGCCTGCCGTGTGTGCGAGCGCCAATGCGCGAACGAAGTTCATTCTTATGACGCGGAACTGAATTTAATGAAGAGTGACGACTCCAAGTGCGTGAACTGCCATCGCTGTGTTTCGCTTTGCCCAACCCACGCGCTGAAAATCGTGAAGACTGACCATACGTTTAAAACAAACGCAAACTGGACGAATGAAGTCATTGGTGAAGTTTACCGTCAGGCCAGTACGGGCGGAATGCTGCTTTCCTCCATGGGTAACCCGAAGCCGTATCCGGTTTACTGGGATAAAATTCTGATTAATGCCTCTCAGGTGACCAACCCCTCCATCGACCCATTGCGTGAACCGATGGAAACAAGAATTTTTTTGGGCAAGCGCCCGGATAAAATGGAACGCAATCCGGACGGCAGCATCGTAACGGATAACCTGCCTCCGAATCTGGAACTTTCCGTTCCGATTATGTTTTCCGCCATGAGTTACGGCTCCATCAGCTACAATGCTCACGAAAGCCTTGCCCGCGCTGCGACAGAACTCGGCACGTATTACAACACAGGCGAGGGTGGCCTGCATGAAGATTTTTATGCGTACGGCCCGAACACCATCGTACAGGTTGCATCAGGACGTTTCGGAGTGCACAAGGATTATTTGGAATCCGGCGCTGCGATTGAAATCAAAATCGGGCAGGGTGCAAAGCCGGGCATCGGCGGGCATCTTCCCGGTGCAAAAATTGTCGGTGACGTTTCCCGCACCAGAATGATTCCGGAAGGTTCGGATGCGATTTCGCCCGCACCTCATCATGATATTTATTCCATTGAGGATCTTCGTCAGCTTGTTTACTCCCTAAAAGAGGCGACAAACTACAAGAAACCGGTCATTGTCAAGATTGCAGCTGTACATAATGTAGCGGCTATCGCGAGCGGCATCGCCCGCAGCGGCGCGGACATTATTGCAATTGACGGTTACCGCGGCGGTACCGGAGCGGCGCCGACCCGTATCCGCGACAATGTCGGTATTCCAATTGAACTTGCACTTGCTGCAGTTGACGAACGGTTGCGGCAGGAAAAAATCCGTAACAATGTTTCACTTGTAGTCGGCGGAAGTATCCGTAATTCCGCGGATATCGTAAAAGCAATCGCCCTTGGCGCAGATGCCGTTTATATTGGTACTGCCGCGCTGCTGGCGCTTGGCTGCCATCTTTGCCGTACCTGTCAGGCGGGTAAATGCAACTGGGGCATTGCGACCCAGCGTCCCGACCTGGTGAAACGGCTGAACCCCGACATCGGCTATAAGCGCCTTGTCAACCTTGTCTCTGCGTGGCAGCACGAAATTATGGAGATGATGGGCGGCATGGGTATTAACTCGATTGAAGCGCTGAAGGGCAACCGCCTGATGCTGCGCGGAATCGGCTTAAACGAGAAAGAGCTTGAGATTTTAGGCATCAAGCATGCGGGGGAATAAGTGATGAAACGTGTATATGTAAATGAAAAATGGTGTCTTGGCTGTCACCTTTGTGAATATAACTGCGCTTTTGCCAATTCCGACAGCGACGACATGGTAAAAGCGCTCAAAGATGTTGCAATTCACCCCAGAATACAGATTGAGGAAAATGAAGGCATCAGTTTTGCTGTTTCCTGCCGTCACTGTGAAGAACCGCTTTGTGTAAAGAGCTGCATCACCGGCGCCCTCAGTATTGTAGACGGCGTCATTGAAGTGAACAAGGATAAATGCGTTGGCTGTTACACCTGTATTATGGTTTGCCCCTATGGCGCGGTAATGCCCGGAAGCGACGGCAGCGTAATTCAAAAATGCGAGCTATGCATGAATAATTCCTGTGGGGAGCCGGCCTGCGTAAAGGGCTGCCCGAATCAGGCTATTGTATTTGAGGAGAGGTGAACGAGATGAAATATGTAATTATCGGCAACTCGGCCGCCGCCGTTGGATGCATTGAAGGAATCCGGTCCGTGGATAAAGCCGGAAGCATTACCGTGGTTTCCAACGAACCTCACCATGTTTACTCACGTCCGCTTATTTCCTACCTCATATACGGCAAAACAAGTGAACAGCGCATGAAGTACCGCCCGGATGATTTTTATGAGAAGAATGATGTTACAACTCTGCTCGGCGTTACCGTAACTAAAGTGGATTACGAATCCAGAAACATTCTGCTTGATAACGGCAATTCGGTTGGGTTTGACAAGCTGCTCTTTGCGACCGGTTCCTCCCCGTTCGTACCGCCGATGCAGGGGCTGGAGGAAGTACCGCAGAAATTTACATTCATGAAGCTGGACGATGCACAGGCGCTGCGTTCCGCAATCAATCCGGAAAGCCGGGTGCTGATTATCGGTGCAGGTCTGATCGGACTGAAATGCGCCGAGGGTATCCTCAGCAAGGTCAAAGAGATTACCGTGGTCGACATGGCTCAAAGAATTCTTCCAAGTATTCTTGATGAAACCGGTTCCCAGATGATGCAGGAACACATTGAGAAACAGGGAGTTAAATTCATACTGGGCAACAGCGTCGCCCGGTTCCACGCTGACACAGCGGAACTGAAAAACGGCGGAACGCTTGGGTTTGATATTTTAGTTCTTGCCGTTGGCGTAAGGCCGAACACCAAACTGGCCGCGGGCATCGGGTGCAAAGTGAATAAGGGAATTCTTTCCGACGATCACTGCGCAACAAATCTGCCGGATGTTTATGCCGCAGGCGACTGCAGCGAAAGTCTTGACATAACGGATGATAATTGGCGTGTGCTCGCACTGTGGCCCAATGCCTATATGCAGGGTGAAACCGCGGGAATTTGTATGGCCGGGGGTCAAAAGGCATATAATAAAGCGATTCCGATGAATGCGATCGGCTTCTTCGGACTTCATATCATTACAGCCGGCAGTTACAGCGGGGAACCCTATATCACTGCAACTGACAGTACCTATAAGAAGCTGATCACCGACAATAACGTTTTAAAGGGTTATATTCTGATTGGCGAAGTTGCCAGAGCAGGAATATACACGTCACTGATTCGTGAAAAGACACCGCTCAACACCGTGGATTTCGAGCTGATTAAAGAGAGACCGCAGCTCATGGCGTTTGCCGCTAAGGAAAGAGCCGTTAAGCTAGGAGGTGCCAAAGCATGATCATTAATGCGCAGGATAAATATTTCAGAGATTTAAACGACGAGGTACGTACTGCTGACGAGAAAGATATTCTTATCGAAAATTGCACGGGGCAGCGTTACATCGGTTCAGGTATGAGCGATAAGCATGTAACGATTCACGGCGTACCGGGTAATGACCTTGGCAGTTACCTGAACGGCGGTACCATTACGGTCAACGGCAACGCACAGGACGCAACCGGAGATACTATGAACGAGGGCGCTATCATCATACACGGCTCCAGCGGCGACGCAACGGGCTACGCAATGCGCGGCGGCAAAATCCTGATCAAAGGCAATGCCGGTTACCGCGCGGGGATTCATATGAAGGCTTATAAAACTCACCAGCCTCTTATTGTAATCGGCGGTGAGGCCGGAAGCTTTTTGGGGGAATATCAGGCGGGCGGCACGATTATTGTGCTTGGTCTGAATTCAAATAAAAGCGTGCCGGTGGGCAATCTTTGCGGTACCGGAATGCACGGCGGAAGAATGTATTTGCGCTGCGAGGAACTGCCCGTCGATCTGCCAAAGCAAGTGGAAGCAAGGCCTGCAATGCCGGAAGATATGGCGGCCATTGACGAGTATCTCAATGATTACTGCCAAAATTTTGATGTAAAAAAAGAAGAGGTGCTTTCTAAACCATTCTTTGTGCTCGCACCAAACACTAAAAACCCGTATAAGTCATTGTATACGTTTAATTGATTTATTTTAAAATCTTCAATATAAAGCAAAGAGAGACGGCCGTTTGGCCGTCTCTCAGTTTTTAAGCAGACGCGTTTTGTATCACTGCCCAAATTCGTATAATGATGCCGATTTTTCGCGAAACAAAAATAATTGAGAACAGCTTATTTCAGCAGTCCCGAGCAATACGCTGAGATAACCCTGTCACACCATATGTCAAAATCGGGGTCCGGAATTTGGCATTCCGGGTGGCCTGTTACGTAGTCCACCGAACGCTTTACTCCCTGGTCAAAGCGAACGCCGGCACAAAAGCCCGGAACAAGTGCCTTGATTTTTGAATTGTCAAAAACAACTGAATTCGCTTTATCCCCAATCAGGTTGCCGAGCAATTCCGGGTCGTAAGCGGCTAAAAATTCCGACGGAATATGAATCAGGTTGGGTTCAATCCCCATCGCTTTCCCGATGGAAGCAAAAGCAGCGTTCCATGTGATGGTTTCATCACTGGTGATGTGAACAGCTTCGCCGATTGCGTGCGGATTGTCCATCACCCCGATAAATGCTTTAGCAAAATCGCTGTTGTGTGTGAAAGTCCAAAGTGAAAGACCGTCCCCATGCACGATCACCGGTTTACCGGTTCGAATACGTTCAAGGACTTGCCAGCTTCCCTTTTTCCCATGAACAGAAACCGGAACGCTTGTGTCACCATAGGTGTGACTCGGGCGTATAATGGTGACAGGAAACCCATCGTTTCGGTATGCAGACATTAGGGCTTCTTCACATTCGATTTTGTCGCGTGAGTAGCGCCAATAGGGGTTGCGGAGAGGTGTACTTTCCGTTATGCGGTAATTGACCGCCGGCTTTTGGTAAGCAGAGGCCGAACTGATAAAAATATACTGCCGGGTTTTTCCGGAAAACAATCGGATGTCGCGCTCAACTTGCATTGGGACAAAGGCAATAAAATCCGCCACTACGTCGAATTTGCGTTCGCCAATCAGTTTCAGCACAGCATCTTCATCATTGATGTCGGCAGTAATCAGCTCCGCACCCTGAGGCGCGAATTTCGGATGAGTACCGCGAGTTAAAAGTGTAAGTTCAATGCCATTTTGGACTGCAAGGCTTGCAACAGCCGAGCTGATCGTACCTGTTCCGCCGATAAATAATGCTTTCATCTTGCACACTCCCAATAAATGTATTATAATATCTCTATTAATCTTATCACAAGAATCATATAATAGTCTATATGGAATTGTTTTAGCAGGGAGGGACTGCAATGCTAAAAAGTTTATCGTTTTTAAATATGTTTGTATGGAATCTCGTTATTATAGGTCTGTGGCACGTGGTGGTCTTTTTAGCCTGCGTTAAGCTGCCGAATTCCAAGTTTGATCCGTCGAAAGAACGTTTTTCTGCAAAATCTTGGGAACATGGCGGCCGCTGGTATAGAGAAAAAATTAAAATTCAGTATTGGAAAGACAGAGTGCCGCAATTTATCGGTAAGGAGGGCTTTTCCAAAGAACATCTTACGGATGTTTCTATTGAATATATTGATGAGTTTATATTGGAAACTTGTCGCGGTGAGTGGATGCACTTGAAAAGCTGCGTCTGCGTGGTGATTACTTTGCTGATTAATCCGCTGCTTGTCGGGTTAATCTTTTCGTTCTTGATTTTATTGGGAAATGTCCCATTTGCAATCATTCAGCGCTATAACCGATTCAGACTTCAAGTTCTTCGAAAAAAGCGGCTTCGTGATTTGCACGGAAATCAGATGGGTCAAACCGTCACCGCCTGACAGCCGAATTTTTGGTATTTATAATCAGCATTGCCGTGCTCCGGCAAATGCTGATTTTTTAAAGTGCAGAGGGGGACAAGCCATGAGGAAGAAGTTCTTTGCTGTTTTTCTTTTTTGCATCCTGATTTTTGAGGTTGTTCCCCTTATGGCGAATGCCGAAACAATTCCATATTTTACTTACAGTCTGGATGCACAAAGTGCTGCACCAGACGAATTGGTAAAACTGAAAATCAACGCTAATCAAACATACGATACTGCGGCCGGATTTCGAATGATTATCGATTACGACGATACTGTGCTCAGTTTTGTCAGAACGGAGAATTCTTCCCAGATTAAAAGCGGAACAATGATGACCAATGGCAAGATCAATCCGATTTACAGCGTATATGTCTGTGATGTTGATCAAAAGACCGCGCCGGTACTTTCCGGCAATATTATTTCCTTTGTATTTAAAGTAAAAGACGATGCTATGCCGGGGAAGACAGTCATTGGAGCGCATATTGATGAAATATGCAATTATCAGGCACAGCTATTAAATTTAGACTACGATGAGGATCTGACACTTCAGATCGAACCGGAGGAGGATCCTTTGAGCAAGGCATACCTTACATCGCTTGAGCCGCTTGATGGAACGCTGACACCGCAATTTTCCTCCGATGTGTTTGAGTACGGCATGAATGTGGGCAGCGAAGTGAAATCGGTTGTGTTCGCTGCAGCTGCGGGAGATAAAGGAACAGTTAAGATAAATCGGAAAACCCTTGGAAAGGCCGGGTCGGACACTGCCATTATTGCGACTGTCACTTCGGCAGACAAGAAGACCAAGGCACAGTATGTCATTACGGTGCATCGTGCAGAAGTCTTGGATACGGCTGATGTGACCTCAAAGAGTAGGGGTGACTCTCAACAGCCGGCAGTGAAAACCGGAACAACGGCAAACGATTGGTATGAACCCAGCCCCGGAAAGACAGGGGGCACGGACGCAACCGACCAGCCGGAGAATCCGGTGGCGGGCACGACTCCAAATCAGAGCGACAGTCAAAGCCCGCAAGGAAATTTTGGATATGGCACTAGAAATATTTATATTATGGGCAACCAAATGCCATCCTATTTATCTCTTCTTTCGGTCTGCGGCCAGTTTATCCTGGTTGGTATCGGATTGATATTTTTGTTTAAATTTAAAAAATGATTTTTCAATATTAAATCATTGACTCGTACAGTAATACTATTATATTTTGCTGCGAAACGGTTCAACTATTTACGTATAAATTTAAATTATTTTATCTGCATATCAATCCATATTAAGCACTTTGAAAAAAATTATCCAATTCAATCATATTTAATAAAAAACTTCATATACTTAATTTTAGGCGTTTTTCACAGTAGTTCAAATCGTGTAGATATAGGACAAAGAATCAGCGCTATTTGTGCGCTCACAAACTTTTTGAAAAAAGGCTTGACATTCTATACTTAGAATGGTATTATAGTTAAGCGCTCTAAACAAGGCGTTATGGTTGAGTTTAGAGAAGATGCACAAATAAATATCGCGGAGTGGAGCAGTCCGGTAGCTCGTCGGGCTCATAACCCGAAGGTCGTAGGTTCAAATCCTGCCTCCGCAACCAAACAAAACCCAGAAGCCATGCGGCTTCTGGGTTTTTTCTTTGCTATGACAGCGGACATCAATTTGCCCCAATGGGGTTTATTTGGGGTTTATCCTATAAAAGTATAAAATTAAAGCGGGCACGGTTGAATTTCCGTGCTCGCTTTTTTATGCCCTCTCAGACAGCGGTTTCAAAATATTTTGCAGTGTCTCCGCTGCTTTTGCATTCGCGGCCTGTATCGCATGGCCGTAAATGTTTGTAGTAGTCGAGGCCTGTGCGTGACCCAGTCGGCGTGATACGGTTAATACGTCTTCGCCGCCCGCAATCATAAGGGTAGCGTTTGTATGCCGCAAGCTGTGTAGGTGTATTTGCGGTAGATTGGTTCGCTTGATAAAATCTTCAAACCAGCCGCTTAAAACGTCCGGGTGCATTGGTGCGCCGTTCCATGAAGTGAAAAGACGGTTTGTGCTCTGCCATTGGTCGCCGATAGCAAGCCGCTGTTCGCTTTGCCAAATTTTGTATTTCCTCAGTAAATCCATTGCGGCATCAGATAATTTCAGAACGCGGATACTAGTTGCTGTTTTGGGTTCCTTTGTAAAAATGCCTTGACCTGAAATATATTGCGAAGTACGGGAAATGCTGACAATGCTATTTTCAAAGTCGATATCAGACCATTCTAAGCCCAGTAACTCGCCGCGCCGCATGCCGGAGAACAGGAGCAGCGTAACCGCTGTTTTATATTGCATCGGCTCCGCTTCTAGCAAAGAAAGAAGTCGGGCTGCCTGAACTTCATCAAGATATGGGGCTTCTTTACGCTCGCAGCGTGGGGGTCTAACACGTGAAGCTGGGTTAGAAACTAAGATTTGATCGTCCATCACAGCGGCATTAAGTATAGAGGAAATAAGCCGGTAATGATGCAGCACTGTTTTATCGGAAAGTTTATCTTTACCTTCAGGTGTTGTAAACGCATCTTTGAATTTAAGTTTTAATACTTTACATAAACTTTCGGCGGTTTGTTTTGATACGCTCTTACCTCTGCAGGCTGCATAGACCGTACTAATTCCGATTTTAGCAGCGTCCGCTAAATTCTGGCGTGTCATACCGCGAGATTTAAGGATAGCACGTAAGTCAACGGTCTCTGTGTAGGTTGCTGTTTCTCGGATCCCATCTTCTTCGAGGTTATCCAAGAATTCCGTAATGTGGTGCGGCTGCAGCCGATCAAGCCGAATATTCCCCAATGCGGTATTAATACGCACAAGCAGAGCCTTGTACCGGTCGTATGTTTTTGGTGCAAGGTGTTTTTTTCCGTAATTATTCATCCAGAGTTCGGTGTAATCTGCAAAGCGAATATTGGCATCGATATACTGTCCACTTTTTACTCGCTCTTCAAAAAGAATTTTTTGTCGTTCCAATTCCTTTTTAATCTGGCGAGCTGTCATTCCCGGCGCTGGCGTCCATGTCATTCGTTTGCGTATTTGCTTCCCGTCCCTGGCATAGCCGGTACTTGCAACAATACGAAAACTATCAGCACGCTTTTCAACAGTTGCCATATAAAACACCTTCACTCATGCTTATTTTGAGATTTCAAGTATAAATTAACGAGTTCATCAATTTTTTCTTTGTTTTCCGGTGATAATTGATCGACTCTTTTCAGAAACTCGATATCTACATCAGTAGGATTATTCTTGACAAGAATCACACCGTGATTACCACCAAACGCTTTGCGCAAAGCAACCCGATCAGGTTCTGTTTGCTCAGAGATTGGATTTATTATTTCATTCATTCCATTATCTTCAATGATATTGCTCTTTTTAATGTTGAAATGATCTGCTATCTTTTGTATTACTCCCATTCTAGGCTCATATCTACCAGATTCCCAAGTAGAAACTGCTTTATTACTAACCCCGGCGATTTTGGCTAATTCATCCTGTGTAATATTGAAATGTTCCCTTAAAAGCTTAATGTTCGTACTTATACTCATGAACATTCCTCCTGTCCATCTTCACCTTAATTTTACTAGAACATCTTATACCTAATCCCAATAAAAGTCAAGTTAGACTAGAAAATATTATCATTAAATAAGAATATGGCCTTGACAATCTAGCTAAACTAGAGTAAACTACAATTATTGGAGGTGGGCAAATATGATGTTAACACTTAAAAAAGCAAGGCTTGTACATGATTATTCTCAGAAAGAAATGGCTGATTTTATGGGGCTTTGTGAAGATTCTTATAGAAGAATTGAAAAAAATCCCGATCTTGCTACAGTAGCCCAAGCAAAAAAAATCAGCTATATTTTGGAAATGCCCTATGATCAAATTTTTTTCGCTCAAAAGTCTAGCTAAACTAGACATAATTTAATGAAAGGAAGCTTGACTCGATATGTCATTACCCAAGATGCGAACAGCGCCACAACTTGCTGCAGAATATAGAGCAGTAGACCCCCATACACACGTCAACGCACATTTTATTAGGCAACTCCTTATTACAGGTGCAATTCCATTTGTCCCCGCAGGAAAAAAACATCTGATTAATGCTGATCTATTTGCTGAATATTTGCGGACCGGACAGATTTCAGAATTAAGGCCGGAGAACAAAGCACAGTGGGGGCAAATTAGAATGATAAACGAGAAATGACGGCAGAACAGCGGTCATAGGATTAAGTTTACATAATGGAGGTGGTTTTATGAGCAATATAGAAAAACTGGCACGCTATATCGGGGAAAAGCAAAACCCCGAAAGGATAACGGCTGTCTTTCTTGCATCCATGAAAGCCGGCCAGAGTCAAACAAGCGGAAGTATTGCGGACGTGATAGAATCCAGCCACCTAGTAATGTCTGAAGCTATGTAAAGAAGGGGAAAGTATGAGCGTTAAAATTCTTAGTAGCTATATGAATCTATGTCGGGGGTTGAATATGGAGCCCTCATGGAAAGGCTTGCGTGCCTTTCATGAATTTATCAGCTTGCAAAGAAAGGAAGTCTTGATTTCAAAATGACAGATAGGGAACTGGAAAAGGCCGCCCGGTCGATGCTGCAACTGCTGATTCAAAGTTACCGACAAGGATTAGCAGTGTGCGGAAAGGAATCAAATGCTCCAGCTTACATATGAAGAACTCATGCTCATTTCAGGAGCCATATCCATTTTAGAAGAGCACTCGCAAATCATTGCAACGGATCGAACCGTTATTAATTCGAAAGAGAACAGGGGACAAGCTCGCCGGCAGTTGAAAACGATTCGTGCCATTCATCACAAGCTGGAGAAGGAGCTTGAAAAATACCCCAATGGGAAACCGATCAATATTATTCATATCGGAGCATGAAAGACAAAAAAGATGACGTAAGCTCGTGTAATAAAGCTTACGTCATCCTCAGATAAAATGGGGGTTCTTGCCCCGTTTACACCTTGTTAAAGGTATTAACTTACCGACAAGACTTGGATACAGGGAAGTGAAAATGAAGTGGCATATTATCAGAAAACAGTGACAGCAGGGGAGACCAAGGAAGTAATCAAGATTTATTCAGCCAGGTATGGAAGGAAAGGCCTCATTCGCAAGAAGAATGTGAACCCCACGCCGGAAGATGTGAAACGTGCAAACCGGAATCAAGCAGAAGCAAAGCTGCGCTGGCTGCTAAACTGCAATTTTGGATTTAATGATATCCACTTGATTTTGACTTACCGGAAAGAGGAACGGCCTTCCCCGGAAGAATCCAAAAAGATTCTGGAAAAGTTCTTACGAGACCTGCGTGCCCTGTACCGGAAAGACGGGAAAGAATTGAAATACATAGCCGTCACGGAATACCAAAAGCATGCAATTCACCATCATCTGGTGATTAACAGCTTTGACATGCGCCTGATTACTCCACTGTGGGAATATGGGAAAGCT
>Ga0366769_1038_pt1 | contig 20075 bp, 19 predicted proteins | sample BONcelHN113001C8_FD_207053 | JGI IMG/M metagenome (GOLD analysis project Ga0366769, IMG submission 207053) | Enriched cells from coal bed in the Powder River Basin, Montana, United States - BONCAT cells N11 rep2 HSBNCT.N11.300.1.C8 ...
GGTTATGGACAGAACTCCCTGGAATGACCGGATAGCCCATGTGAAAAACATCGGAGTTGTATTCGGGCAGCGGTCGCAGCTATGGTGGGATGTACCCGTAATAGATTCCTTTCAGCTTCTTAAAGACATCTATAAGGTACCACCGGTTGAATATGGGAAGAACTTGGATATGCTGGTTGAAACACTTGATATAAGCTTTGTTTTAGGAACCCCGGTGCGACAGCTAAGTCTTGGGCAAAGAATGCGGTGCGAAATAGCAGCATCTCTGCTTCACAGTCCTCAAATATTATTTCTTGATGAGCCTACCATCGGGTTGGATGCAGTCTCCAAGATAGCAGTCCGGAAGTTTATAAAAAGCTTAAATGAAGAAAAGAAGGTAACAGTCATATTAACCACCCATGACATGAATGACATTGAAGCACTTGCTGAGCGAATACTTCTCATTGGCAAGGGAAGGATCCTTTATGACGGCTGCCTGAATAATTTAAGAAGCCGGTTTGGAACGAACAAGACTATATCTGTTGATTTTTCTGAAAACAAGGTACCACCGGAAATGCCGGGAGTGACAATTCAATCCTGGTCGACTGAGCGGGCAAGTCTGTTTGTAGATACGCAAAAGGTAAGTGTTTCAAAAGTCATATCCCTGCTTTCGGAACAGCTGGAATTACTGGATGTAACCGTTGAAAATCCGCCAATTGAAGAAATAATTGTGCAGTTGTATAAGGAGTATGAGATATGAAAGCATATTTTTCGGTATTTCGGATGCGTTTGATAAATGGAATGCAATACAGAGTGGCAGCAGTTGCAGGCATTGTGACACAATTTTTCTGGGGGTTTATGTTTATTATGATATATGAGGCCTTCTACCAAAGTACAGTGCAGGCCCCACCCATTGAGTTGAGCCAGTTAGTCAGTTATATATGGCTGCAGCAGGCTTTTTTGGTGTTTATCGTTCTATGGTACAGGGATGGAGAATTATTCAGTCTTATTACCAACGGTAATATAGCTTATGAGTTGTGCAGGCCGTTCAAACTATATGAATTCTGGTATGCAAAGCTACTTGCTCAGAGGTTTTCCGGAGCACTTCTCAGGTGTTTTCCCATTTTGCTGATTGCATTTTTCATGCCGGAACCTTATAAATTGTCACTGCCGCCTAATTTGGCTTCCTTTGGTTTATTCCTGGCGACACTTATGTTGGGGCTGCTTGTATTGGTATCGATATCCATGTACATTTATATTTCTGTTTTTATTACAATGTCGCCGGTAGGGTCTCTTTTGATGTTAGGTATAGCGGGTGATTTCCTTGCAGGCGGTATAATTCCAATTCCTCTGATGCCGGAGTGGCTGCAAAGAATAACCTATGCTCTGCCGTTCCGGCTGGCTGCAGATCTTCCGTTTCGGGTGTACAGCGGAAATATACCGGTAAATGAGGCTGTTGTAAGTATATTCACACAAATTGCATGGCTTGCAGTGTTGATTCTACTTGGAAGATTAGCCATGAACAAAGTATTGAAACGTATAGTTGTACAAGGAGGTTAAGCAAATGAAACTATATTTCAGTTATGTTAATATACTGCTAAAAGCTCAGATGCAATACCGGGTTTCCTTCTGGCTGCTTTCCTTCGGACAGTTTTTCATTCCGTTTTCTGTCTTTGCAGGCCTGTACTTTCTTTTTGAGCGCTTCGGGGCTATAAAGGGATGGACTTTTTATGAGGTGGCCTTATGTTTTTCTATTATACATATGGCATTTTCCATTAGCGAATGCTGTGCGAGAGGCTTTGACGCCTTTTCGGGTATGGTGGTCAATGGTGAGTTTGACAGGGTTTTAGTGCGCCCGAGAAGCACTTTCATACAGGTTCTTGGCTCAAAGTTTGAGTTCACCAGAATCGGCAGGCTTTTTCAGAGTGCGGTGGTTTTTATACTGGCAGTTTTGAATCTGCAAATCCAATGGAGCGTGGTAAAAATTATTACTCTTATAATAATGGCAGTAAGCGGTATCTTTGTATTCACAGGTATTTTCATTCTTGCTGCAACCTTGTGCTTCTGGACCATACAGGGTATTGAAGTGGCAAATATTTTTACCGATGGAGGAAGAGAAATATCCCAGTATCCGTTGAATATTTATAAAAAGTGGGTCACTCGCTTTTTTACCTTCGTTATACCCTTTGGGTGTGTCAGTTATCTGCCATTATTATATATCCTGGATAAGGTAAAGGGTAATGAGATTATGTACGTACTGACGCCGCTTTATGGAGTTCTGTTTATAATTCCCTGCCTTTTCGTCTGGAAATTCGGAGTAAGACATTACAGGTCTACAGGTTCTTAAGCCTTATCTTAGTCAAAATGTTACATTTTTTCATATGTTGAATAGAATGTAGCAGAGGTGGTTTTTATGTATAGTATAGAAATTGATACAAAAAGTCGGATACTGAAGCTTTTTGAAAACAGTGTCCAAATAAAGGAATATCCCGTTGCCGTCGGCAAGGCGTCTACTCCGACCCCTCCAGGTAATTGGACAATAATCAAAAAAGCCCTTTGGGGAGAACAATTCGGAGGGCATTTCATGCAACTGAGCGTACCATGGGGTGTTTATGGCATACATGGAACAAACAAGCCCTGGTCCATAGGTCAGGCGGTATCACACGGATGTGTCCGGATGCATAATAGCAATGCGGCGGAATTATATAATACTGTTCCTGTCGGTACACCGGTTCATATTTATTAAAAGCTTATGAGTACCTTTGCTTTAAATCTTTACCCGCACCGCCGACTGAGTATTTGCAACATTTTCTATTGATGAGGTGACAGGCTTGAGACATTGCTTTATTAATCGCCAAAAGTTGTGGGTTCAATTTTATTGCAGCTTTATAATTTGATAAGATCAATAATATTGTTAAAAAATCTACAAATAATCAACAAATTTTAAAATACTATGAAAAATACTGGGTATATAATGACTATATTATGAATTAGCAGTCATTGGTTAAAAATACAATGCAGAAGGTGATGAATATATGCAAACAAATATGCGAAAATGGTTGTTCAGTACGTCTACCTCGGTGGAAAGACTGGCAATGCCCATTATGACGTACCCTGGGTTAAAAATAGCCAACACAAGCATTCTGGAAGTTGTTAAATACGGTGAGGCTCAGTTTAAATGTATAGAGGCGCTTGCGGATAAATATCCTTCAGCCGCTGCCGTGACGACAATGGATTTATCGGTAGAGGCAGAGACATTTGGAAGTCCCATAAAATTTTCAGAAAATGAAGTGCCGGCAGTATCCGGCAGAATAGTACAGGACGAAGAATCTATCAGAGCCCTTAGAATCCCAAAAGTAGGTGAAGGAAGAACGGGTGGATATATCACAGCAGCAAGGCTGTCTGCAAAGCATGTGAAGGACAGGCCTACCTTTGGTGGTGAAATCGGACCCTTTTCGCTGGCCGGAAGGCTCTTTGACATGACCGAAATAATGGTTGCCACACTGCTGGAACCTGAAACAGTACACCTTCTGCTTGAGAAGGTAACCGACTTCCTGATTGAATATGCAAAGGAATTCAAGGAAGTGGGAGCAAACGGAATCATTATTGCAGAGCCGGCGGCGGGCTTGCTTTCACCTGCCCAGTGCGATGAGTTTTCTTCCAAATATGTACAAAGAATAGTAGAGGAAGTGCAGGATGACTATTTCATGGTCATTCTCCACAACTGCGGAAACACAAAGAATCTGGTAACATCCATGATCAGTACCGGAGCCATGGCTTTTCACTTCGGAAATGCCGTTGATATGTCTGATATTATGCCTCAAATACCCTGGGGAAGATTGGCATTCGGAAACATAGACCCAACTGCAATATTTAGAAATGGAACAGTTGAGGATGTGAGGGCAAAGACCTGGGAGCTGCTTGAAAAAACCTTCAGCTATAAGAATTTCGTTTTATCGTCGGGCTGTGACATACCGCCGGGAACACCCATAGAAAACATCGAGGCATTTTTTACAAAGCTTGAAGAGTTTAACCATGCAATGCTTAAGGCTGTAAAATAGTGTATAATAATGTTGAGATGCCAACTGCAGCTTTATTAGGTGGTTTCTGTGGCCTGGCTAAGGTTTGTCTTCTTATTATTTTTAAGACGTCGGTTGGTTTTGCATATGTATGCCAAATTTCGCATTGTGAGTATGATTTCATATGCCAACGGGTAAGAATAATAAAAATCGCATGAAAGGTAAAATGGTATGAGTGTAAGATTTGAAGACTCCAGAGTAGGGCTTAGAAACAAGGAAACGGGTAAATTGATAGCAGTTTACCCTGAAAAAGTTTCAGGTGATATAAATGAAGTTAAAAAGGAAGTTTTTGACTGGTATTACAAAACCAGCTGTTCTGCTGAAAATGAGATGAAAAATTGTATAGTAGACGATTTAAGCAGCAATGAATTAAAATCTCTTGGCTGATAAAAGCAATAGGGACGGTTCCTTTTGCTTCTCAGGAAAGCAATAGGAACCGTCCCTATTGCTTTTACAAAAGGCTGCCCCAGGTTAATAATAACCTGAGGCAGCCCTTTTATAACATTTTACTATCTTCCCAATAGTATTTTAGCGTACGGTGAATCGATTGGCAGCATGATAACCGGTTCTCCGGCGAAGGAGGTCAAATAGCTGTCCAGTGTTCTGTAAAGCTTGTAGAACTCAGGGTCAGCTCCGTAAGCAGCATTGTAAATTTGTGCAGCTTCCTGTTCACCTTCAGCGATGATCTTCTTTGCGGTGGCATCTGCTTCCGATACCAATACACTTGCTGTACGATCGGCTGCTGATGTGAGCTTGCGTGATTGCTCGTCACCTTCAGAAAGATACAGAGCTGCGATGGATTGACGGTCGGATATCATACGATTGTATACACTTGCTTTATTCTCCTCAGGCAAATCTGTTCGCTTGATCCGAACATCAACTATGGTTATGCCTGTGTTTCCTCTTTCCATGGCGGCTGCAACTGCTAATGTGATTTCATCGTTCAGGTTTCCCCGCGCCGTGTTCTCACTGATAATATCTCCATAGTTTGTAGCAGACAATTTACTTCGCACTGTACTGTATATGGCGGCATCCAATCTTGCTTCCGCAGACGAAACTGTTTGAAGAGTCTGTAGGAATTGTCCCGGATTTGTGATTCTCCAGACCGTATAATTATCTACAATGATGGGCTTCTTATCCAGGGTTAGGATGGACGTAGGGCTGCTATCAAAAACCTTCTGGTATTTGGGCAGTGATTTGGTTGTGTCCAGGAAAGGGATTTTAAAGTTTAATCCCGGTTGATCAAGAATTCTGATAGCCTCTCCAAACCTGAGAACTACTTTAAATTCTGCTTCAGGCACAATAAACAGGGCATTGAGAAGAAGAATAATAGCGGCTAATAAACCTGCGGCAATATATAATAATTTTTTCATCTGGTGTTCCCTCCTTGCTGGCTGCCGGTGCTGTTTTTGTTTTGCATCAATTCATTCAGCGGCAAATAATTAACGGTGTTTCCATTGCCATCGGTAATAAATATTTTGGCGTTGGGTAGAATTTGTTCTAATGTTTCTATAATCAGCCGGCTTTCAGTAACTGCAGGGTTTTTCTTATATTCCTCGTAAATGGCGTTAAATCTCGCTACATCACCTTGTGCTGTGAAGATTCTCGCCCTTTTCATAGCTTCGGCATTTTCTATCAGTGCTTGAGCTTCACCACGTGCTACAGGAATTTTTTCATTTTCATATTTACGGGCTTTATTTACTTTTGTATTCTGCTCTTCCCTGGCATTTGTAACATCTTTAAATGCTTGATCTACTTCTCCGCTTGGAGGCTCGATGTCCTGGAATTTCACTTCAATGATGTGAATACCGGTCTCATAGTCCAGCTGAAGCTGCTTGAGCTGCTCTGTTACCAACGCTTGAATTTCTGTTTTTCCATTGGTGATGGCGTAATCCAGAGTTTGAGAGCCGATGATGCTGCGGATGGCTGAAGTAGCTGAATTGCGTAGAAAGCTTTGTGCATCCCCGATATTATACAGGTATTTGTGAACATTACTGATTTTCCATTCAACAATGGCGTCGGCGTGGACGATATTCTCATCACCCGTAATCATTAACGCTTCTTCCTCAATCACTTGAGTATTTCCATTACCAACTTCTCTGAAGCCTATACTGATTTTCTGTGTTAATTTTGCGGGTACCTTCACGATCTTTTGAATCGGATAAGGCGCTTTAAAATATAGACCGGCTTCCGTTTGTTCTCCGGTATATTCTCCAAAGGTAATAATTGCAGCGTGCTCCTCCTCCTGAACTGTGTAAAACATAGAAAAACCTAATATCGCCACTAATATAACAACAATACCAATAACGACTTTTTTGATCTTTGCCGGTGTAATTTCCGGCATGACAGGCCTTTGCTGCGAACTCTCATAATCACTCATCTTTTTAAATCCCCTTTCCCTTCGTATTTGTAGTGATTCATACAAATTGCGATTTGCAACGTCACGCTTCTCTATTATATATGAAAAGTCAACCCAGGGCTACCTCCAATTGTAAACAGAGTGCCTTCGTATTTTAAAATGCGCCTGAAATGAATATCGAGGATAGCTTCAACAAAAAGGCAGACAGGTATATGCATAAAATATTAAGCAGCTTTATTACGAAAGAGGGAATTCTGCATGAAATGACGCCGGATGACAACCGGCTATTTGAACAAGAGGCTGCAGCACTTCACTGCAGCCTCTTGTGGCTTTTGCTTAAATACGGGATTACTTTATTAATTTAGTATATCTTTTTAACAAATCATTGAAGTTGCTTGACAGTATCCTTATCTTAACATCATCATCCAGGGCAGCCAGCAGGATTCTTGAGATTCCACCTCTTATATCATGGAAGGGGTAGTCGGAGCCGAAGAGAATCTTTGTGCCGTCTGCCTTGCCGGCAATTTCTTCTATCCAGGTATCGGAGTATTCGAAGCCGGAAGTATCAAGATAAGCGTTTTCATATTTGTTTACAACTTCTGCCGACATGGCTACACTTTTGGACAGCCCGCCTGAATGGCCAAGAATGAAAGCAATATCCGGGTAGCTCCTGATTATATCTTCACACATGGGGATGGAGCAGGTTTGGCTGCCTTCCCAGGTATGGGCAAGGACATAACCGCCTGACAACCTTAGCTTTTCAAAAAGCTTATGGCAGTTTTCCCCTGTGATGGGGTAGTTGTGCAGGCCATTATGCAGCTTTATACCTGTAAATTGCTTAATGTGATAATAGCTTTCAAATTGTGCGTCAAATTCCTCGGGATAATTGGGATTTAACGTCAGCATGCCATATACTCTATCGGGGTATTTGTCGATTGCCTCCTGAAGCTGCCTGTTACCCAGCTTGTAATCGCAGGAAATGGCAGTATGCGGAGCAATGCACACTTTTTCCACACCAAGGATATCAGCATCCTGAATCATTTCTTCAATATCAGCCTTGGGAAAATAAAAGTTGTAATAGGTACCCATGTGACAGTGGGCGTCAACTATATGCAAATCATTGAATTTTTCTCCTGCCAAAGCCCTTTTGGTAATGTCATTCCTCATACTAAAAAAGCCTCCCTGTCAACATTGAGATTTTTATTCCGTCCAAGCAGCCTGAGGACATTACGGTATGCAATGTTTTCCTTGTGGGAAGCATCAATATCTGCATATATGATACGGCCAACGGAGACGGCAGCTTCCATGAAAGGCATCCTGCTGCCGAATAAAATCCGTTCGGAACCGTAATACCTGACCATGTCCTCTATTCCGCGGAAGGTAATGAAAGTGCTTGTGTCAATATGAATATTGGAGCAATTGTCGAACAAACAGTATATGGTGCGCAGGCTCCTGTATCCGACAGTTAAAAGGACAAAATCAACATTTTTATGCTTGCTTGCCAGATCGTATATCTGTTGATAATATGAATCAATGGATCCTGTCTGTTCTCTTCCTTCAATGAGTACAAGCATATGCATTTCATCCAGAATTTCAAACAGCTCTTCCATGCACCACAAATCCAGGCTGAAGTGATGATCCGACGGGAACAATCTGACTGCGGCAATGTGGTTTTTCGTTAAAAAATCAACAACAGGCTGCTTTCCCCCGAATTCCTGCCGGATAAGAGGAGTTAGTGCGGCCACCGGTAAAAGTCTTTCTGCATGATCCTTAACCATCTCAACTATTTGATGGTTGCCTGTTTTTATATCATTCTGCCAGGAGTTGGAAGAAAACACCAGGGATTTTACTATACCCAGCCGCTGCATTTCATCCAGAAGCTCCGCCGGAGCTTTAAAACGAAGATTTTTAAATGCCCATTCTCCCAACATGCAGTTCACATCTATTATTTGCATATGCTCGACTCCTTGCAAAAATTATCTACTATTACTAATACTACAGCGTAAACAACCCAATTATCCTTTCAGAGATAACGCCTTGAAGCTTTGGCGATATCTCTGAAAGGCGCATGAATGCCGATAGATTATTGAAGTTTACGCTGTTGTACTAATTATATCCTTCCGGCAGCTTCACGGCAACTGGAGATTACCTGGTTGATTTTTTCTTCATTCCAATCGGGATCGAGACTTATAAATACGGTTCTGCTTAGGGTATCAAGGGTTTTTGGGCACATATCCTTTGCATAATTCATATTGAGTTCTTTATTCTTTTCCATAAGATAAGGGTTTACATCGTTGTTGTGTCCGCCAAGCTTGTTCATAACCGGACCCCAATTGGTAAAAACATGCTTGCCGCTGTCTATGGGAAGACTGCCGTTTACACCCTGGCTGGCTGCAAAAGTCCTGGCAGTTTTTTCATCTGCAAATGCAAAGGCCAGGACAGTACCACAATCGCCTACGATATCATTGGACCTTATGAAGGTCAGGTTTTTCACATCTGAAAGTGCTTGCATAATTGTTTTCTTAACTTTTCTCAAATCCGTCAGTATACCGTCCAGTCTTTGCAGCTGGACTCTCAATATTGCTCCCAGTATTTCACTGATTCTGTACTGTGCTCCCATAAAGGGCTGGATTTCCAATCCGTTTGCATAGGGTCTGAACTGTGAACCGCCGTCATGGTATACAAGAGCTCTTTCATATACTCTTCTGCTGTCTGTAACAAATGCTCCGCCCTCACCTGCGGAAATGATTTTAAAATGGTTGAAGCTGAAGGCACCGGCATCACCGATGGAGCCGAGGCGTTTGCCATTGTAGCTTCCACCGTCGGCCTGACAGGCGTCTTCTACAACTTTAAGGTTGTATTTCCTTGCCAGCTCCATTATTTTGTCCATATTAGCTGGAAAACCGCATATGTGAACAGGAATAATGGCTTTGGTATTCTTATTTATCTTCTTTTCCACATCTGCCGGGTCGAGAGTGAGGGAATCATCGATTTCTGCAATTACCGGTATTGCCCCTGCTGCTAATACTGCTGTTGCTGTGGCCATAAAGGTATATCCGGGAACGATAACCTCATCTCCGGGACCTATTTCAAGACCTACCAGTGCCGCAATCAAAGCGGCAGTTCCGCCCGAAACACATATGGAATATTTTGTACCTATGGTTTCTGCCCATTCCTCTTCAAAATGCTCTACTTCCTTGAGACCGTCATTAATCCTGAACAGCATTTTGCTTTCCATAACCCTGGCGGCTGCTTCAGCTTCTTCTTTTCCTATTCTGAACATATTGACCTCCATAACATATTTATTTAATGTAAACTTATTTTATTAAGTTAATTAAAGTATAGTTTATTTCGTATACTAAGTCAATATGAACTAATTAAGAATTGCACTTTTCTATAAAAGAATGTATAATTTATCAGTGGAATCAAGTTAAAGTAAAGGAATGCAGAACTAAAAAAGTTGCAGTACAGTACTTTTGATCAGAAAATATTGAGACGTATGGAGATAAAAATGGATTTATTTATGTTTAAGGCTCAATCTGAAAACAAAAAAAGTATACTGCGGTCTGTTTTCAAGTCAAATTCCTTATCAAGGAATACCCTGGCCGATGCTCTGGGCTTGAGTTCAGCTACAGTTTCGAAGCTGGTATTTGAACTAATTGAGTCGGGTGTCATTGAAGAGTATGGTGAAATGGAATCGACAGGTGGAAGAAAGCCGGTTACCCTCAGGATAAAGCCGAATTTTGCATATATCATCAGCGTTGATATAGGTTCCTTTTATACAAGGATCGGTGTTGTACAATTGGACGGTACAATTGCTGAGAAGCGTATGCTTCCTACAGCAGGATTTTTTGTGGAGAACCTTTTTGGTCTGATTGAAGAGCTGTTGACCAGATACCGGAAAAGTAAAATAATCGGCATCGGTGTCGGTATAAGCGGAATGGTGAATTATCAAACAGGAAGGGTAATCTTTTGCCCAAATATTAAAGGCTGGGATAATATAAGCCTTGTAGAATTATTACAAAACAAGTATGGTATTACCGCATTTCTTGATACAAGCTCAAGAGGAATGGCTATTGCAGAATATTGGTTTGGTGTGGGCAAACAGATTCAGAACCAGATTTTTGTATCCATTGGGCACGGAATCGGAGCCGGAATTATTATTGATTCACGGATATTCAGAGGCAGCTCCGGCTTTTCCGGTGAACTGGGGCATATTCAAGTCGATGAGGGGGGGATGCTTTGTACCTGCGGCAATTATGGATGCCTGGAAAATTATGTAACGGTTCCGCTCGTCATCAGTAAAGTTGCTTTACTTTTACAGGAAAATACCTCATATTCTCCATTGAGGTATATGATCAACGACATAAAGGAGCTAAATGCAGACATCCTGATAAAAGCTCTGGAAACCGGCGACAAGATTGTCTATCAGGCTCTGATGGAAACCGGAAAGCAAATTGGAATAGCTCTGGCCAATATCGCCAATTTTATAAATCCTGAGCTCATTGTTTTAGGCGGAGGACTTGTTGAAAGCTTTCCAATCATTGTTGACGAAGCTGCAAGGATAATAAAGGAGCGAAGCCTGGTAACCATTCAGCAGGATTTGAAAATCAGGAAGTCATCTCTTGGAAATGATGGACCGATCCTGGGTAGTGCCCTGTTGATTATCAATAAATTCCTTGAGTGAAAGCTGTAGATAGGACACATTTTAATATATTAAATAGCGTGGGGTGAATATGAAAATCAGCAGCAGAATTACCTGGCTTGGTATACTCTTTTTAATAGCTCTGGAACAGATTATTAAAGTTGTAATCAACAATAATTATCTGGATAAAAACATTCCGTTGTTGCCCCCTTTACTATACTTCAAACCCATGTTCAACAGAGACTATTCCTGGATTAACGCCATGCTGCAGTTAGGTGTCGGTAAATGGCTGCACATTGTATTGGTTGCTGCTATGACTATTCTTATATATAAATTTTACGAATTTATAAGCAGTCAAATAGTGAGTAGCAATGCCATTAATGTCATGTTTGCTTTTGTCTTTTCCGGAGCAGTGTGCTCATTGATTGATAAAATTTTCTGGAATGGCAGCCTGGACTATATAATGCTTAATGGTTTTTTCACATTTGATTTGAAAGATCTTTATGTCAATATCTTTGTTGCATTGGTGATTTTGTTGATGTTAATAAATAGTAAGAGTATAAGGAAAATAGAGGATAAAAGTCTTTTTTCGAGCTTTATAAAGTATATTTTTCATAAGGTATAAATAAAAATAGGCACTCCAGCTAACCGATTAAAATGCTTTTTTACGCTTTCTTGTTTTGGATATTACTGTTTTATGCTTTTATTCGGAAGCCACTCCTCAAACAGCTGTAAATCTGGTATGATTACACTACTTGTGCTTAAAAATAAAAATAGGGAGAAAATGTAAATGACGAATAATCTGGCTGTCAACAAATCCTTTACAAGGTGGGTTCCGGTAATTGCAAGCATTATGATACAAATATGTCTTGGAACAGCGTATATCTGGAGTGTTTTCCAATCACACCTTATCATTGGTGCATCGACACCAAATGCTCTGTTCAACTGGCCTGCCACACACGGTACTCTGGCATATGCTTTGCTGCTGGGCGTATTGACAATCGGAAGCACTGTGGGCGGAAGAATACAGGATAAGATGAAAAGTCCCAGAAAGGTTATTATTGCAGCGGGCATTATACTCGGCACAGGATTTTTTCTTGTCCAGTTAACCACTGAAGCAAATCCATGGATTCTTTGGCTGACATACGGTGTTCTGGGCGGTTTTGGAATGGGTATGGCTTATACAACCACAATAGCTACCTGCCAAAAATGGTTTCCGGACAAAAGAGGTTTTATAACCGGGATAATTGTTGCTGCTCTTGGCTTCGGAGGTCTTATATTTACTCCGGTAGCTGAAGCTTTGATTAAAAATATTGGAGTATTAAAGACCTTTGCGGTATTGGGAGTCCTTTTTGTAATTGTTACCGTTATAGGGTCATTATTTATTAAAAATCCTCCTGAAGGATTTAAACCAAAGGGATGGACGCCGCCGGCACCAAAGGAAGGTATAATAGCACAGAACTTCTCTCCTTCTGAAGCAATAAAAATGCCTCAGTTTTATATGGTAACCCTTGCACTTATGTGTGCGACAGCTGCCGGTTCAATGATGATACCTATGGCAAAAATCCTGGGCCTGCAGCCTGAAAGCGGCTTGACAAAAGCAGCAGCCATAGCAGGTGTTATGATCATTACGGGATGCAACTCCTTCGGACGTTTGTTCTGGGGATGGGTGTCGGACAAGCTTGGAAGGAAGAAGACCATATTGACTCTTCTTGTAATTACATGTCTTTCCATTATATGCGTATCATTTACGTCAGGATATTTGATGCTTGTATTAATAGCCATTATCGGCTTTTCCTATGGCGGATACCTCGGGGTATTCCCTGCTCTGACCGCTGATTTCTGGGGCACCAGGAATGTAGCACAGATATACGGAATGGTGCTTCTTGGATTTGGAGTCGGAGCAGTGGCATCTTCCTACACTATCGCATACTTCAGCAGAACAAAAGCCTTTTCTACAGCCTTTATAATAGCTGCAGCAGCAGCGGTAGTTGCTTTTGCAATCATTGCATTTTTGAAAGCACCAAAGCTTAAGGCGGAGAAATAAATATATTAATCAGATTATAAATAAATATGTAATAAATAAAAGAATTTGGAACTCGATATCCCAAATTCTTTTATTATTTCATAAGCATGCACAGCAAGTAATATAAGCCCTCTTTTTTTGCTTTATAAATATGTCAATATATAGTATTAATTTCAACAGCAGTTTGTTCTTGACTATGATAGAATAGTACAAAAACGGTAATTCAGGGGACCGGAGGATTTAAAAATGATCATAAGTGCCAGCAGGAGGACTGATATACCGGCATTTTACAGTAAATGGTTTTTCAATAGAATAAAAGAGGGATTTGTCCTTGTACGGAATCCTTTTAATATAAGTCAGGTCAGCAGGATATCACTAGAAAAGAATATGGTGGATTGCTTTGTTTTTTGGACAAAGAATCCGGAGAAGATGTTGTCTGATCTGGATTTAATCAGAGACTATCCTTACTACTTCCAATTTACGCTCAATCCTTATGGGAGTGAACTGGAAAGGAATGTTCCGGATAAAGCAAAAGTAATTGATACATTTATCAGGCTTTCAGAAAAGATCGGACCAAAGCGGGTTATATGGAGATATGATCCGATAATAATCAATAAAGCTTTTAATGTGGAAAAACATGAAGAAGGTTTTGGTAAATTGGCCGGCAAGCTGCAAAAACATGCATCAAAATGCATTATTAGCTTTGTTGACTATTATAAAAAGACGGATAAAGCCTTTAAGGCTAATGACATTGCGGAGCTTCAGGAAGAAGAGATAAAGGAGACTGCAAAGAAAATCAGCTTAATTGCAGGCGCCTATGGCATGAAAATAGAAACCTGCGCAGAAAAGCTAGATCTGTCAGAGTATGGAATTGGCCATGCAAGATGCATTGATCCGGTTTTAATTGAAGAAATAACAGGAACATTGACAGATTATAAAAAGGATATAAACCAGAGGAAAGCATGCGGATGTATTTCAAGTGTGGATATTGGAACCTATAATACTTGTTTGCATGGGTGCATGTATTGTTATGCAACTTACAGCAAGGTATCGGTTGATAGAAATCATGCAGATTATGATGTCAATTCTCCACTTTTATGCAGCAAGCTGAAGACTGAGGATAAGATACTGGAGCGAAGACCGGTCAGGTAATAAATAAAATAACATGTATTTCACACAGTCTTTAAAAAGGTAAAGCTGAATTGTTTATTTTTCACCTTGACATCAATATTTGATATGGTATAATCATATTAAAGCAACCGGTTGCGTAAAATATAATTAAATTCAGGGCGGAAGTGTAATAATGGCAACACTAAAAGACATAGCTAAATTGGCCGGAGTGAACAAATCTACAGTATCAAGAGCTTTGGACGGAATCGGCGGAGTCGGTGAGGAAAAAAGGAAAGAAATATTAAAAATTGCCGATGAGCTTGGCTATATTCCGGATGAGTCTGCAAAAGTGCTGGCGGGAAAGAACGCAAAAACCGTCGGCATCATTCTGCCCGAACTGGATTGTAATTATTATGCCAATGTTGTAGGTACCATAGAAATGAAATTAAAGGAAAGAGGATATTCCCTCATTATTGGGCAGAGCGGCTTCAGAGCTGAAGATGAGCTGCACTATCTGAAGCTTTTTATTCGAAAAAAAGTAGATGGAATAATTTTTGATCTCTACAATACAGATGTTTTCATGAAGCAGTATGAAGGAATAAAAAAAAGTATAAATGTTCCCATTGTTTTTATTGAAAGTTCTTTAAACCTGCCTGATTACGGCATGATTGAGATAGACAACCATTACGGCGTGGAGCTTGCAATAGAACAATTTGCGAAATCCGGCTTTAAGCGGGTGGGATTTATCAGTGAATTTCTTTCCAGTAAAGTACGTCTGCCGGCCTTTGAAGATGCACTAAGGAAATTTGGCATTCCCATTGACAGGAGTCTGATAAAAATTGGAAAGGAAAGGCTTGAGGATGGCGGTTATTTGAGGATGAAGGAGCTTATTGCACAGGGGCCTCTTCCCGAGGCTTTATTTGCATCCTATGATACCATGGCCCATGGGGCATTAAAGGCATTAGCGGAACACGGAATCAAAGTTCCCCAGGATATATCCATTATCGGATTTGACAATATAAGAGAATCCTCCTATTTCACCGTACCGCTTACTACTGTCGCGCCGCCGGTGATTGAAATGAGTGAAATTGCTGTCGGGAATCTATTGGAAAAAATAGAGAAAAAAGAAAACTCTGCCGTGCAGCACATTTCTTTAAAGCCCAGGCTGATAATCCGAAAGTCAACAATAGTACTATAAATCCAATTGATGCTTTTACTGAACTCAATTGCAGATAATTGAAAGAGTTGCGGTACATGCAAACATAAGTTTAGAAAGGGAAGATAATAAACATGAGTAAAAATTTTTTTCCTTTAGGTGATAAAAACCTCAAAATCGGTATTATAGGAATGACGGAGGGTAATGGACATCCTTATTCCTGGAGTGCCATGTTCAACGATTATGACGCCCGGTACATGAAAAATTGCCCTTTCGCCGGTATACCCGTTTACCTTGACAAGCAGCCCAAGCATACTATCGGTATCCCCGGAGCTTCAATAACCCATGTTTGCTGTGACAACAGAGCCGACGCCGAGGATGTTGCCAGGTGTTCGTTTGTTCCAAATATTGTAGACAGGCCGGAAGATATGATCGGTCAGATAGACGCTGTTATAATAGCTACCGATATAGGATCAGAGCATGTTGACCGCTGCCGGCCTTTTATTGAGGCTGGTATTCCCATGTTAATCGATAAGCCCATGGCGGATAATGAAAAAGATCTGCAGATATTGACAAAATGGCATGATGAAGGGAGTCAATTTGTATCCTCCAGCTCCATGAGATATACCAAGGAGCTTGAACCGTATTATGAAAATCATTATGAATTGGGAAAGCTTATGTACATATGCCAGCCTATGTGCAAAAAGTGGGAGACCTACGGAATACATGCTCTGGAAGCAATTTATCCGCTTCTTGGGCCGGGCTTTATTTCAATTCAGAATACAGGCTCATATGAGAGAAATATCATTCACATAATCCATGAGAGCGGATGCGATGTCAATATTCCGTTATCCGCCGGTATGTATGGTGCTTTTGGGGTCACCCTGATGGTAGGCAGTGTCACCAATGCGGTTGTCAAAACCCAGGACTCCTACTACTCATTTAAAAAGCAGCTGGATAAATATGTTTGCTGGCTCCGGACCGGCGAAGAGCCACAGCCCTTCCAGCATACGCTGGAGCTTGTGAAAATGGTTATTGGCGGTATACGCAGCCGTGAAGAAGGTAACAGAAAAGTAATGCTGGACGAAATTAAAGTCAGATAAATCAAAAGAAGGTGGTCGTATGAAGATACTTGACAGTTTTACCCTTTCAGGAAAGACAGCGCTTGTCGCCATTCCTGAAGGACCGTATGGAAAGGCGGCGGCTTTGGCCTTGTGTGAAGCAGGCGCCGAAGTATATCTTGCATCCGATGTTATGGGTGCAGCAGAGAAGGTTGCTGATGAAATCAGAAAAGAAGGCTTCACGGTGGAGGTTGTTGAATACGATCCCGTCAGTGAACAGTCAATCAACGGTCTGAGAGATACAATTATCAGTAAGAGCGGAAAGCTGGATATTTTTGTTCTCAATGCAGGTGAAAGGTTTGTTGACGGCTGGAACAACGGCACTGCCGAACAGCTGTATGCAAATCTCAGAAAGAATCAGGTAGGAACAATGCTCAGCACCAGGATAATAGGCAATGCAATTGCGGAAAACAAAGCAGGAAGTGTAATATTTCTATCCTCCGTATATGCCTTTGTGGGTCCTGATATATACAACTCGGCCGAGTGCCCCGAGATGGAGGCCTATGATTTTTCACTGGACAGGGTCTTTACTGCCGGAGGATATGTAAACTATGCCCGTCAGGCTGCAAGCTACCTTGGGCAGTTCAATGTCAGAGTTAATACAATATGCGCCGCGCCACTTGATAAACCCGGGAAATATGCTGCGGCCTTTGCAAGGCACACCACACTCCTTCGGACTGCAAAAGAGAGTGATGTGAAGGGCCTTGTGGTCTATCTTGCTTCTGACGCTTCTTCTTTTGTGACGGGTACTTCAATTCCGGTTGACGGCGGCTATGCGGCCAAATAGGGGGGATATGAAATAATGAATACAATGGAGAGATTTTCGCTAAAAAATAAGGTAGCTGTTATAACCGGCGGTGAAAGCCTTTACGGCAAGCACAGCTCATATGCCCTTTGCGAGGCGGGTGCCAGGCTTTATATGGGCTGCCCGTTTCTGGACAAGGCTGAGGCCGTAGCAGAGGAAATGAGAGCTCAGGGCCTTGATGTAACAGTCATTTACTATGACCAGGGCAGTGAGGATTCCATAAGCAGGTTTGTTGATGATGTTATGAACAAGGAAGGCAGAATCGACATTCTGGTAAATGCGGCAAGAGTACCCGGCGGGCCGGGTGGTTGGGAGCAAACTGAGGAAGGGCATCAATTTTCTACAAAGGTCAACTCTCTGGGCTTTCTGCTTGTTACGAGGCTTGTGGGAGAGATTATGATTAAGCAGCAAAGCGGTGTAATTGTAAACTTTGCTTCCATGATGGGGGTTATCGGTGTAGAGCCCGCCAACTATGATGGCTTTCCGGATATGCGCGCCGGTGGTTTCGGACATGACTACTTCTTTAACAAATCAGGCATCATTGCCTTCACACGCCAGGCAGCAAGCTACTATGGAAGATACGGCGTACGCATCAACTGCCTGAGCCCTGGCGGAGTATTGTCCGAAAGAACGCCTGCCGACTTTGTGAAAAACTATTCAAAGCATACTGTACTAAACCGCATGGCAAATGACGACGACGTCAAAGGCGTCATAGTCTTCCTTGCCTCAGAAGCCAGTTCCTACATCACCGGAGTAAATATCAGCATGGATGGTGGCTACACCTCTATATAAAAACAAATACCGATTGGAGATGATTTTCATGGAAATGAAATCAAGTAAAGTACTGGACAAACTAAGAGCAGGCGAAGTAGTAAGCTGTACCAAAATCAATCTTTCCGATTCTATTGCGGTGGAGCTGGCAGGCATGAGTGGATTTGACTGTGCATGGCTGGATTTGGAGCATATACCCAATGACTATTCTGCCATTGGCAAGCAGATACTGGCAGCAAAATCGCAAAACATGGATGTTATGGTAAGAGTGTCAAGAGGAGGCTACAGTGATTATATAAAACCGCTTGAGCTGGATGCCACAGGCATTATGGTGCCTCATATAATGAGCCTTGAAGATGCAAAGAAGGTTGTCGGTATGACCCGCTTCCATCCCATCGGCAGAAGGCCGGTAGATGGCGGTAATGCTGATGGAGCATACTGCAACGTGGATTTCGTTGAATACCTGAAGCAGGCTAACGAAAGAAGATTTGTAATGGTACAGATTGAAGATCCGGAGCCCCTTGATGAGCTTGAAGCCATTGCCGCTCTTGACGGAATTGATGTAATATTCTTCGGACCCGGTGATTTCAGTCATGGTATAGGTGCTCCGGGGCAGTGGGATCATCCTGAACTGGTAAGGGCGAGGGAGCTGGTTGCCAAAGTGGCGGTAAAGCATGGCAAATTTGCAGGAACAGTGGGATCCGCTGCCAATATGGATTCCCTCATTGAAATGGGATACCGTTTTATAAGCGTTGGAGCGGATGTTGTGGGCCTGGGCCAGTATTTTTCAGGAATAACGTCAGCCTTTAGCAAGAGGAAACAGGAAAACTCAAAAAGTATTTATGGAGATAAATAGTAAAAGTAATGAAAAAACATACTCTTTTGATTAAAAATGCTTCGGTTATTGCAAATGAAACCATATTGGAGCGACACTCCGTCTATTGTGACGGCGGCAGTATAGTGAATATACTGCCGGAGGGCATGGACCAGGCCCTTGTAGCTGATGAAACAGTGGATGCTTCCGGAATGTACCTTTCCCCGGGATTTATCGACCTGCACATCCATGGTGCAAGAAACCTTTTAGTGGATAACGGCAGGGAGCATCTGGAGGAACTGTGCAAAGTGCTCCCGCAGTATGGGGTTACAGGCTTTCTCCCAACAGTCTGTCCGGCTCCTTTGGAGGAGGATGACCTGAAGCTGCTGACTTCGCTTTCAGAGGCAAAGTCGGAAGGAACTGCAATCCTGGGGTTTTTCCTTGAAGGACACTTTTTGGCACTTACAGGAGCTATCAGGGATATTCCCAGCGACAGGAGCAGAGAGCGGGCAGATAAGCTTATTGATGCACTGAAGCCATATAAGGCGGTATTTGGAATTTCACCGGAGGTTCATGGTATTGCGGAGCTTCTGCCCTACATGACAAAGCAGGGATATCCCGCTTTTATCACACATACTGAAGCGACAGTTGAAGAAACGCAAAAAGCCATCATGGCGGGCGCTGTGCACGCCACACATTTCTATGATGTTTTCCCCTATCCGGGTGTAAAGGATCTCGGCGTCAGGACCTGCGGAACGGTGGAGGCCATCCTTGCAAGTCCCGAAACCAGTGTGGATTTCATACTGGACGGTGAGCATGTACATCCCATAGCAGTGAAGATGGCACTGAGGTGCAAGGGCAGGGACAAGGTATGCCTGGTAACCGACGCCAATATCAATGCCGGATTGCCACCAGGGAGATATAAGGGCATTGGGGATACCGACATAGATGTTTCTTATGAAGGTGGACCTGCAAGAATGGGAGAGAATAGCAGATACCCGGGATCACTTGCAGGAAGCGGCCTTACTATGGACAGAGCTGTCAGGAATGCTGTGAAGCTGCTGGAAGTGGATATACCGCAGGCTGTAGCCATGGCGTCTTCAAATCCGGCCAGGGTACTTGGACTGCAAAAGAGCAAGGGATATATCAACGAAGGGTATGACGCCGATATGGTGCTGCTGGATCAGGAGCTAAAGGTTGTAAGGTGCTG
>Ga0366769_1040_pt1 | contig 19815 bp, 10 predicted proteins | sample BONcelHN113001C8_FD_207053 | JGI IMG/M metagenome (GOLD analysis project Ga0366769, IMG submission 207053) | Enriched cells from coal bed in the Powder River Basin, Montana, United States - BONCAT cells N11 rep2 HSBNCT.N11.300.1.C8 ...
AAGTCGCCTTCTGTTCGATCGAGATCGCCGGCGACAAGCCTTCGATCAGGTCGACGTCCGGTTTTTCCATCAGTTGCAGGAACTGCCGCGCATAAGCCGAAAGCGATTCAACATAGCGCCGCTGCCCTTCCGCGTACAGCGTGTCGAACGCCAGCGACGACTTGCCGGAACCGGACAGGCCGGTAATGACGACCAGCTTGTTGCGCGGCAAGTCCAGATTGATGTTCTTGAGGTTGTGCGTGCGTGCGCCGCGGATGCGAATTTGTTCCATGTACAGCTTTCTGCGATCGTTTCTTGGCTCTTCAAGCAGAGGAGATACATTAAAACCGGGCACTGAAAGCATCGAGCGCTGCGGGTTTTTTCTGGGTCATCTGCGGCTGAGGTGTTGTCGGGTATTGGATATCATGCGCCGTCCACGAAAAACGCAAAAAGCACGAACGCTGAGCACAATCCGACGTATTTCTAAAAAATAGGGAGTATCGTAATTTTTATGGCATTTTCCGCATATTTTAATTGCGTGAGATAAATATACTATGAGTAGTAATCGAGCGGATGCAACTTGCGCAGTGCGATCGTGCAAAAAACGTGGGTTTCCCCCGCCTTATTACCGCGCGGCGCCGTCAAGTCCGTTCAATCAACCTGCTACTATAGCTTTTTTTAAAAATCGTCGTAAAACCCGCTTCGTCTTGCATTCCGCCACCATTGCCCATGTCCACCATTACACCCGATACCTTGCCCGCCGCGATGACGCGCGCGGAAATCCAGTCCGCCACTTCGCTGGCATCGATTTTCGCGTTGCGCATGCTGGGCCTGTTCCTGATTTTGCCGGTTTTTGCTATCCATGCGAAAACCCTGCCAGGTGGCGACAGCGCCTTTCTGGTCGGTCTGGCGATGGGGATTTACGGCCTGACCCAATCGTTCGGGCAGATTCCGTTCGGCGCTGCTTCCGACAAATACGGCCGCAAGCCGATCATCATCATCGGCCTGATCCTGTTTGCGCTCGGCTCCTTCATCGCTGCCGCCGCCGACAGCATGCTGTGGATGATCATCGGCCGGGCGGTACAGGGCGCCGGTGCGATTTCAGCCGCCGTTACCGCTTTCATCGCCGATTCGACCCGCGAAGAGCACCGCACCAAGGCAATGGCGATGGTCGGCGGCTCGATCGGCCTGACTTTCGCTTTTTCGCTGGTCGCTGCACCGTTGTTGTACAAGGTCATCGGCATGGGCGGGATATTCGCGCTGACCGGCATCCTGTCGGTGCTCGGGATTCTGGTCGTGTTGTATCTGGTGCCGGCCGCACCGGCGCTGCCGGCTGCGCGCGTGCCGTTTTCGACAGTGTTGCGCAACGGCGAACTGATGCGCCTCAATTACGGCGTGTTCGCATTGCATCTGATGCAAATGGCGATGTTCGTCGTGGTGCCGCCGACGCTGGTCACCTATCTGGATTTGCCGGTGGCCGAGCACTGGAAAGTCTATTTGCCGGTGGTTTTGGCATCCTTCATCGTGATGCTGCCGCCGATCTTCATCGGCGAAAAAAAGGGCAAGATGAAGCAGGTGTTCGTCGGCGCGATTGCGCTGCTGCTGTGCGTGCAGATCGGCATGTGGCAGTTCCTGACCCAGCCGATGGCCTTGATCGGGCTGCTGTTCGCATTTTTCATCGCCTTCAACATCATGGAGGCCAGCCTGCCGTCTCTGGTGTCGCGCATTGCGCCGCCGGCCGCCAAGGGCGCGGCGCTGGGCGTATACAACACCTTGCAGGCGTTGGGGCTGTTTTGCGGCGGCGCACTGGGGGGCTGGCTGAAGCAGCACACGGGCCCGAATTCGGTCTTCATCCTGGGCATCGCGTTGACCGTCGGCTGGCTTATAATCGCGTCCAACATGCAGAATTTACCGCGCCGCAGTAAACCCCAGGTTGCTGCCGCCTAGGGGCCTGCCGGACTTAGGGAATCGAAGCGAGAAATTCACTGGGTGAGGGCAGGTTTTGCCGTTTTTGCAGTGTCAATAGCGGGCTATTGACCAAAAAAACGGTGAAATATGCACCGCTCAGGGGATTTTGTAGCCGATTATTCCTAAGCCCGACAGGCTCCTACTATCAAACAACACAGGAAATCAGGAGAAAACCATGGCATCAGTCAATAAAGTCATCATCGTCGGCAATCTCGGCCGCGACCCGGAAACCCGATACATGCCCAGCGGCGATGCGATGACCACCATTGCGGTAGCCACCACCGACAGCTGGAAAGACAAATCCACCGGTGAAAAGAAAGAAACCACCGAATGGCACCGCATCACTTTCTTCGGCAAGCTGGCTGAAATAGCCGGTCAATACCTGAAAAAAGGCTCGCAAGTATATGTAGAAGGCAGCTTGCGCACGCGCAAATACACCGACAAAGACGGCGTGGAAAAATACGCAACCGATATCCGTGCCGACACCATGCAAATGCTCGGCAGTCGCCAGGGCAGTGGTAGCGCCGGCATGGATGACAGCGGCTACGGCAGCGCCCCGGCTCCGCAGCAGCGCCAAAACAGTCCGCAGCCACAATCGCGCCCGCAAGCTCCGGCATCGCGGCCGGCATCGAACTTCTCCGATATGGATGACGATATTCCATTTTAAAAAATACATTTTTGGTTTGTAAACCCATTAACGCAGCCCTAAATAAGGCTGCGTTTTTATATTTACGTGACAAAGTCCAACGCATATTACTTCCGAAGCCTGTTAATCAGCGCCCTGTGCAACAGGGGAATTTTTCGATGTGCAGCCGGCCCGGTGCCGGTATTGAAGGAGTTTTGGTGGATGTAACATACGACGGTAATTTGGCCTGTCGCCGGGTAGGGGATCGACTGCGATGAAGGTCATATTCGTACTGCACAGTCACCGCGCGGGCGGTGCCGAGCGGCATTTGGTGCAATTGATGCAGGGCTTGGCGGCGCTGGGCGTTGAATGCATTTATGCGGGGCCGCTCGACGGCTGGCTCGGGGAGCAGTTGCAAGCGGCAGGATTCCGCTGCGAGCACATTCCGTATCACGGTCGCTACGATCTGCTGTCGCTGATGCGGCTGGTGCGGCTGATCCGCCGCGAAAAAGCGGATCTGGTACATGGACATCTGACCCGTGGCGCCTTCTACGCAGGCTGGGCTGCGCGACTGGCTTCGGTGCCGAATGTGGCGACTGCGCACTCGACGAATGCGGGCAAGCATTTCGGCAATGCCGGGCGGATCATTGCGGTATCCGATGCGGTCGGCCGTTTTCTTGCCGGTTGCGGCTACCCGCGTGAAGTCTTGCGCACCGTCCACCACGGCGTGCCGGATTACGCTGCACAGCCCCGGCCGCCGCGAGACGCGCTGCGCGCCAGCCTGGGGCTCGACGATGCGCCGGTGCTGGCGATGGTGGCGCGTTTCCTGCCCGCCAAAGGTCACGACATTGCGTTGCGCGCACTTGCCAGCCTGAGCGACCGGCGCTGGACATTGGTGCTGGCTGGCGCACTCGATACGCGCGAGGCAAAAGAGATGCAGTTGCTCGCCGCGCAACTCGGCATCGAATCGCGCGTGCGCTTTGTCGGCCACCGCGACGATGTCGCCAGTATTTATGGTTGTGCCGACATCCTTCTGGCTCCTTCACGGCGCGAAGCGCTGTCGCTTACACTGCTCGAAGCGGCAGCATTTGCGCTGCCGATCGTGGCCACCGATGTCGGCGGTATCGGCGAAGCGGTCGCCAACGGCGAGACCGGGCTGCTGGTGACGTCCGAGAATCCGGCAGAATTGGCGCATGCGATCAGCCGCTTGCTCGATGACCCGGCATTGCGCATACGCATGGGAAAAGCCGGACGGCAGCGTTATGAACAGCAATTTTCCGTTGAAACGATGGCGCAAGCGACGCTCGCCGTATATCGCGAGCTGGCACAGAAGGGCAACGCATGAACGGCATCCAGATTCTGATGTATCACCAGGTCGGCGATTTCCCCGCGATGGACACCCATCGCGCCACCTATTGCGACTACCGGCGCTTTGGCACGCAGATGGCGTACCTGAAACTCGGCGGTTACCATGTGTTGCGTCTGGACGATGCATTGCGCTGCCTGCGCGGAGAAATGCCGGTTCCGCCGCGCGCAGTGGTGCTGACTTTTGACGATGCTTACGAGAATTTCTACGAATACGCGTTTCCGGTGCTGCAAAAACACGGATTCCCGGCGATGGTCTATCCGATTTCCGGGCTGCTCGGCCAGCCTGCCGCGTGGCTGGCTGCCGACAATCACGCGACTCCGCTGCTGATGAACGCTGCCCGGTTGCGCCAGTTGCGCGTCGCCGGCATTGATATCGGCTCGCATTCGGTCAGCCACGTCCGTCTGACCGAGCAAAGCGCCGAACGCATCCGCGAAGAAGTCACACGCTCCAAGGCGGAGCTTGAAGATGCGCTGGGCGAGCCGGTCGACCACTTCTGTTATCCGTACGGCAGCCATGACATGCGGGTGGTCGAAGCGGTGGCGGCAGCCGGCTACCGTTCCGCGACCACGTGCGAACGCGCTCCCGCTACCAGTGCTGACGATCCGTTGACGCTGCCGCGCAAGGCGATCGCGTGGGGCGACTCGCTGATCGGCGTGTGGTGGAAAATGCATATGAAAAACACGCCGAAGCGGCCGCCGATCCGGCGCGCCGGGTTGGGAGTTTAAAAAGGCGTCTTGATGACGTGCCTGAAGCCGCCTTCTTCAGCTAATGAAGGCGGCTACGGTTCCTGACCACGGTGGGCATGAATCACTGCGTCGGCGATGCTGGCAGGTACTTCGGCGTAATGCCGGAACTCCATGCTGAAGGTGGCGCGACCCTGGGTCAGGGAGCGCAGCGTGGTCGAGTAGCCGAACATTTCGGTCAGCGGCACTTCGGCGCGGATCGTCTTGCCGCTGCCGCCCGGGATGTCGTCCATGCCCTGGATCATCCCGCGCCGCGCCGACAGGTCGCCCATCACGTCGCCGGTTTTTTCTTCCGGAGTTTCGACTTCGACTGCCATCATCGGTTCCAGCAGTACCGGGCCGGCCTTGCGGCAGCCGTCCTTGAAGGCGATCGAGGCGGCCATCCGGTACGCGTTTTCATTGGAGTCGACGTCATGCGAAGAGCCGAAGAATAGCGTCACTTTCACGTCCACCACCGGATAGCCGGCCAGCACGCCGACTGGCAGCGTTTCGAGGATGCCTTTTTCCACCGCCGGGATGAATTCGCGCGGCACGCTGCCCCCTTTGACCGCATCGACGAATTCGAACCCCTTGCCGTGCGGCAGCGGTTCGATCTTCAATACTACATGGCCGTATTGGCCGCGCCCGCCGGACTGCTTGATGAACTTGCCCTCGCTCGATTCGCAGATTTTGCGGATGGTTTCGCGAAAGGCCACCTGCGGTTTGCCGACGGTGGCAGCCACGCCGAACTCGCGCCGCATCCGCTCGACCAGCACTTCCAGATGCAATTCCCCCATGCCGGAAATAATGGTCTGGCCGGATTCGTCGTCGGTACGGACCCGAAACGACGGGTCTTCCTGCGCCAGCCGGCTCAGCGCTACCCCCATTTTCTCCTGGTCGACCTTGGTTTTGGGTTCGACCGCCTGCGAAATCACCGGCTCCGGGAACACCATCCGTTCCAGCGTGATGACGCTTGCCGGGTCGCACAGCGTGTCGCCGGTGGTCACATCCTTCAGGCCCACCGCTGCCGCGATGTCGCCTGCATAGACTTCGCTGATTTCGGTGCGATGGTTCGCGTGCATCTGCAGCACCCGGCCGACCCTTTCCTTTTTGCCCTTGAGCGGTATGAAGACGCTGTCGCCGGTGTGCATCACGCCGGAATACACGCGGAAATAGGTCAGATGGCCGACGAACGGATCGGTCATGATCTTGAACGCCAGCGCGGCGAATTTTTCATCGTCGCTGGCGCGGCGTGCAATCACTTGATCGTGTTCGTCGTGGCCGCTCACCGGCGGGATGTCGCTCGGTGCCGGCAGGAAATCGATCACCGCATCGAGCAGCGCCTGCACGCCGCGATTCTTGAACGCGCTGCCGCACAGCATCGGCACGATTTCGCCGGCGATGGTGCGAGCGCGCAACGCGGCCTTGATTTCCGCTTCTGTCAGCGTTGCGCCGTCCAGGTATTTTTGCAGCAATTCCTCGCTGGCTTCCGCCGCCGCTTCCAGCATGACGCCCTGCCATTGCCTGGCGCTGGCCTGCAGCTCGGGCGGAATCTCGCGGTATTCGAATTTCACGCCTTGCGATGCATCGTCCCAGATGATGGCTTGCATCTTGATCAGGTCGATCACGCCGTGGAAATCGTCTTCGGCGCCGACCGGTATCTGCAGCGGCACCGGATTGCCTTTCAGGCGTTCGCGGATGTGCTGCCGGACCCGGAAGAAATCGGCGCCGACCCGATCCATCTTGTTGACGAAGGCCAGGCGTGGCACCTTGTATTTGTTGGCCTGGCGCCATACCGTTTCGGACTGCGGCTGGACCCCGCCGACCGCGTCGTACACCATGCAGGCGCCGTCGAGCACCCGCATCGAGCGCTCGACTTCGATCGTGAAATCGACGTGACCTGGGGTGTCGATGATGTTGATCCGGTGCGTCGGGTAATTGCCGGCCATCCCTTGCCAGAAGCAGGTGGTGGCAGCGGAAGTGATGGTAATGCCGCGTTCCTGTTCCTGCTCCATCCAGTCCATCGTTGCCAGTCCCTGATGCACCTCGCCCAGTTTATGGCTGACGCCGGTGTAGAACAGGATGCGCTCGGTGGTGGTGGTCTTGCCGGCGTCGATATGGGCGCAGATGCCGATGTTGCGGTAACGCTCGATGGGGGTTTTGCGAGTCACGATAATTTCCTTTTGGAAAATGTGTCTTACGCTGGCAATCGACGCTGGCAGCCAGAGCCAATGGCCAATACAAAAGTGCTGTAGCAATTATTTTCTGATGCTACCCGTTGCCTGCCAATGATGCGCGCTGCAAGCAGCGTTTCTGCAATTTAATAATATTCGTAAAAACAACGAGTATCGCTATTTTTATAGTGTTTACCGCAAATTTTTATTGCGGTCATTAAATATACATAATCCAGTATCTTACGTTTCCTGAAATCTTCCGCAGCGTGGGGAATATCGGTTTATTTATATTGCCCAACTTCTTGTCTGTCAATTCGATAACGCAACGGTAGGCGCATATGTGCTGGCATTTTCCGCGGCGGTAGCGGCTGAGAGTGCGGGAAGCGACGTCAACCACAAGTGGCGACAGTGCCGACCAATCCTGCCGGCAGATCGAGCGCAGACATCCGGCAACGCCCGATGTCGTACTCCAGCGCGGGATGCCATTCGGTCAGCGCCAGGCCGTGGCATTTCAGGCACGCTTCATGACGGGTCCATTCCTGCGCGAAGGCCAGCGGGCGCAGTGCAGGCGGATGGGCGGCGATGCGTGCGCATGCTCGAGAGCTCAGGTAGTCGCGTGCGACCGCTTGCCAATTCTGCTCGCCCCCGGTCTGCTCTTCAATCCGCATCAGATCGATGCCGACTGCGCCGCGCACGCAGATTGCCGCCAGTGCAAGGCCGGGTTCGTGACTGATCGACAGTCCGATGCGATGATCGGGCAGGTCAGCGCGCAATGGCCGTCCGGGCGCGGATATCAGTGCAATCGTATCGGGCGGCCGCCCCAGCAGTGCGCCTAATGTCTGGCGCACTGCGATACGGATGCGTTCGCGGCCAACCTCGCGCTGTGCGCTCATCGGCGTAGCCACGCCAATCACCAGCAAACCCCCTTGTGCGTGGCTGGCGGCGCGCACCAGATGCGCGGACTTCGGCCACATATGGACAGGAACAGGGACGGCGAGCAAAGGGCTGACCATCGGTTCGGACATTTTAGTTACGCGCCGGTGCCGCCGGGCAGCCGCGCCAGCTCGATGCCGCCGGAATGAATTCGCCCTTCATCACCAGCGTCAGCGCGCCCAATTGCGCATTGTCCGCCACCACCGCGCTGTACAACACCGCGCTGCGCGGGCCCATGTAGACGCGGCTGCCGATCGTGACATGGTCGATCTTCATCACCCGGTCTTCGAACAGATGCGTCTGCGGGCAGGACAGCGCGTTGAGTTCGCTGTAATCGCCGATGGTCACGCAGTCGAATTCGGTGATGTCGGTGGTGTTGAGATAGACGCCGCAGCCGATCCGGCACCCCAGCAGATTGAAGGCCAGCGGCAGCCACGGCGTGCCGCGCAGGTAGACCAGCAGGTTCGGCACCGCGATGCCTTCGTACAGATTGGTGACGGCTTCCGACAGCCAGACGAACGGCGTCCACATCGGCACGCTGCATTTCCGGTAGCGTCGCAGCAGCAGCCATTTCAGCAGCATCACAAAAATGAAGGTGCCAATCCCGTACAGCAAGCCGGCTATGGTCAGGGTCCCGATCACCGCAGACCAGTTGCCGGCGCCGGCCAGCGGCATCACGTCGAGCACCAGCGTGTAGCCGACCGCGATCACGATCGCGTGCGGGGTGACGATGCGGGCCGCTTCTACCAGCGTGCGGCCGAGCCGGCGCCAGCGCGACGGATGAAATGTGAGTTGCTCGGGAAAGCCGTGTACCTGTTCGCGCGCGGGCAGGTTGATCGGCGGCGAGCCGAGCCAGGTGTCGCCATCGCGCATCAGTGCATTGTCCGGTGCGCGCGAATGGACGCCGATCAGGACGTTTTCCGGCAAGATGGTGCCGTCCGGTATGTACGCGCCATTGCCGACGAAGCTGCGGCGCGAGATCACCGTCGGCTGCAGCCGCATCCAGCCGCCGTCGATCTGTTCGTCGCCCAGCAGCACCGCGTCGGCGATGAAGGTTTCGTCGCCCAAAGTCAGCATGTCCGGCACCACGCCCAGCGCAGTGGAGATTTCGGCGTCGCGCCCCACCTTGGCGCCCAGCAGCCGATACCAGAACGGCGCAAACACCGTCGCATACACGCCGTGCAGCACGCTCAGGCTGGATTCCTGGATCTGGTTGACCAGCCATTTGCTGCAATAGAGATTGCTATGCACCGGCCAGCTGCCTGGCTTTAGCTTGGGCAGCAGGCTCCAGCGAATGCCGGCCGACAGCAGCGCAGTGCAGACGATCAGCACTGCGGTGGCAGGGAATGCCAGCAGGAAATATTTGAGCAGCTGAAACGACATCTGGTTATTCTGCAGCCACGGAAAGCGCTCGATATTGTCAAGCCAGTCGATCAGAATAAAGCTCGGAAATACCGGCATGAAAAATAGAACCGTGATCAGCAGCGCCCCAAAGACAAAGAACGCTGCTTCGCCAGCCAGCCGGACGCCGGACACTGCCGGGCGCGCCGGGAACGATGCGGTGTCAAATGGGCCGACATCGCGTGCCGGCGAGCCGCTCCAGATCCGGCCCGCAGGTACCGCCTGCCCATCGCTCAGTGCCGACTGGCCTTCCAGGTGGCCGAATGCGCCAATCCCGGCGTTGCCTTCCAGCACCGCATACGACCCGATGCACGCATCGCGCTCCACGGCGATCATGCCAAGCACCAGTTCGCCATGCTCGACGCGCGCGTTTTCGAAGTTGACCGCATTGCCGATGCTGCTGCCGGCGCCGATCTGCAACAGGTCGGGAGCGCGCAGCGTGATCGAGCCGATCACCACATCCTGCCCGATTTCTGCGCCGAGCGAGCGCAGCCACCACGCGTAGAGCGAAGAGCCGCTGAGCAGATAGGTCGGCGCCGATTCGACCAGCCGATCCGCCAGCCACCAGCGGTAATAGGTGAGTCCCCACAGCGGATAGCGGCCGGCCTTGAGGCGGCCGGCGATCAGCCACTTGCCGCCAATCGCGATGCCGAATTCCAGCAAGGTCGCCAGCAGGAACACGCCGACCGAGGCGGCGATGGCCAGCGCGATCGAATCGTCCGGGTCGCCGGTGTAAAAGTGGTAAGTAAAGAACGGTGCCAGCCATTGCATCATGCGCATCGACACCAGCCACGGCACTGCGGCTGCCTGCGCGACGCCGCACAGCCAGCGCTTCCAGGCCGACGGCGGCTGCCACTCGAGATCGACCGCCGGCCCGGCTGCCGGGGTTTCGGCCAGTACCGCAGCGATGCGGCCGATGATGCGATTCTGGTAAATGTCGCGCACCGTCACATGGGCAAAGCGCGGGTCGGTGCGCAACGCGGACGCCAGCCGTGCCGCGAATAGCGAATGGCCACCCAGGTCGCTGAAGAAGTCCGCGTTGCGGCGGATCGGTTGACCGGGGAAGAGTATGGCCAGTGCCGCGAACAGCGCGACTTCAGCCTGTGTTTCAGGCGGGTCCGAATCCGCTGCAGCGGCGCTGTCGAAGGCCAGCGGCTGGGCTTTCAGCGTCTTGCGGTCGATCTTGCCCGAGGTCAGGCGCGGCATCTCGGCCAGCGTCACGAAGTGCCCCGGCACCATATACGGCGGCAGGCAGGCGCCGAGCGCCTGGCGCAAGGCAGCGGCAGAAATACCGGTAGCGTTTTCAGGGACGATGAAGGCCATCAGTTGGTCGATGCCGGCGTCGTGCTGCAGCACGACCGCCACCGTGCCGACGCCGGGTTGGCGTGCCAGTACCGCTTCGATTTCACCCAGCTCGACCCGGAAACCGCGGATTTTCACCTGATCGTCGGTGCGCCCCAAGCATTGGACGCGGCCGTCGGCATCGATCCGCGCCAGGTCGCCGGTGCGGTACAGGCGCCGGTCCGATGCGCCGCAAGCCCACGGATTGGGCAGAAATTTCTCCGCGCTCAAGTCCGGCCGACCCAGATAGCCGGCCGCGATGCCGGGCCCGGTGATGCACAGTTCGCCGGTTTCGCCGCGCGCCAACAGCGTCAGCGAATCTGCGCTGGCGGGGTCGATGATCAGCATGCCGTAATTCGGCAACGGCTGACCGATGGTCACCGCTTCATGCGCGTGCAGTTCGGTCATGCTGGCCGATACGGTGGCTTCGGTCGGGCCGTAGCTGTTGAATAGCTGGCGGCCCGGGCGCGCCCAGCGCCTAACCAGCGCCTGCGGGCACATTTCGCCGCCGAGATTGATGATGCGCAGGCTCGGTATCTCCTGGCTGAACAAAGCCAGCAGCGTCGGCACCGCATGCAGCACCGTGACCTTGTGCTCGGCCAACGCGCGCGGCAGCGCTTCCGGGTCGCAGGCCAATTCCTTGGGGGCGATCCACAGCGTGGCACCGACCAGATAACTGATCCAGATTTCCTCGAACGACATGTCGAACGCCACTGAAAAGCCTTGGTACACGCGGTCGCTTTCGCGCACGCCGAGCATGGCATTTTCGCTGCGCAGGAAATGGCAAATGCTGCTTTGGGTGATTTCGATGCCCTTCGGCTTGCCAGTCGAGCCGGAAGTGTAAATCACATAGGCCGGGTGCTTTGGCAGCAGCGCATCGCGCCGATGCAACAGGGTGCCCAACGGCACTATCGGAGCCAGCAGGCTCTCGGCTACCCATACCGGGCATGCTTGCGGTCCGAGCACCGGAGAAAATTGTGCGCACGTCACAAGACCGGCTGCAGCGGCGTCGTCCAGGCAGATTGCAATGCGGTCTGCCGGCGTGTCGGCGTCGAACGGCAGCCACGCTGCGCCGGCCTTGGCAATGCCGGCCTGCATCACCAGCAAATCAATGCCGCGCGGCAGCCAAAGACCGATGATGTGGCCCGGCCGCACGCCAGCCTCGATCAGCTGTGCCGCAACCTGCGACGCTTGTTGGTTGAGTGCATGGTAAGTCAGCTGCTTTGCGCCGAAAATTAGCGCTATCTGATTCGGTACGCGCGCAGCAGTGGCTTCAAGCAGATCGGCCAGGACTTCGTTTAAGATCAGTTCAGGCTGCAACGGTCCGAGCAGAATGTCGGGATGCGCAACTTCACGGAGGTCGGGTGCGGCTGCTGGAGCAATGTCGGCGAGGGAATATAGGGTCATATAGAGCGGTGCACCAAGTCAGTAATCAGTGATGAATCCCCGGCTGGTAAGGTAATTGCAAAAGGAATCAGGCGACTTATTTGGATATAGGTAACTGCCGGATGCTGATGGACGTTGCCAAAATCGCTACCTGAATCCATTCTTGGAACTTCTGCGAACATTTTCAGCGTTCTTTTCTGCACTGCGGGAAGCGGGTTTAACTTGCCGGTTCTTTTTATGTTCTGATCGGACAGCCGGCAAAATACAGCGTGAAAACTTGTTTGCAATAAATGTCGGATGTTTTATGCCGAGCCCTCTGGAATTGAACGTGTCGTGCTTGATGTCGGAACTTGTATTCGGCTACGTTTTTGAACCGATCCGAACTCCGCCATAAACGCGATCGAATGCGTGTTGGTTGACAGGTTGCGGAGGAAACTTGCAAAGAGCGCGATACCATAGTCCTATCAAGTCCTGGCGCCGGTTCCGGCGTCGGGGGAGTTGACGCATTTCCCGTGCCCGAATGTAGTGGTAAGGTGTCAGGCTTTTCGGCCGGGACGGCAGTCCGGGCGACTCATGGTGTGAATGCAGTTTTACGATATCAGCGGGAGTTTTGAAGCATGGCCATCAGCGTATTTGAATTATTCAAGATCGGCATCGGTCCGTCGAGCTCGCATACAGTCGGGCCGATGCGTGCAGCGTTGCTCTTTGTAACCGGATTGCGCGATCAGGGATTGCTCGACCAGACCGTCTCGATTACAGCCGAGTTGTTCGGCTCCCTTGGCGCTACCGGGAAAGGGCATGGCAGCGACAAAGCCGTGATGCTGGGCCTGGAAGGCGAAGCGCCGGACACGGTCGATCCCGGTTGCATCGCGGATCGGCTTGCGCATATCCGCCAGCAGCGAGCATTGACGATTCTGGGCACGCACAAGATCGCCTTTGTCGAAACGGAACATTTGATTCTCCATCGCCGCAAATCGCTGCCGTACCATCCCAACGGCATGTGTTTTAGCGCCAGAAATGCGGACAATGAAGAGCTTTACAGCAAGGTTTATTACTCGGTCGGCGGCGGCTTCGTGGTCAACAATGAAGCAGCCGAAGCCGATCGCCTGAAGGAAGACGATACGCAATTGCCCTATCCCTTCAAGAGCGGCGCCGAATTGCTTGCGCTATGTCAGGCAAACAATATTTCGATCAGCCAGATCATGCTGGAAAATGAAAAGGTCTGGCGTCCCGAGAGCGAAATCCGGCAACAGTTGTTGCGGATATGGCAAGTTATGCAGGATTGCGTGAAGCGCGGTTGCAGCGAAGAGGGAATCTTGCCGGGCGGTCTGAAAGTGCGCCGCCGCGCGGTCGAGTTGTATCGCAAGCTGTCGAGCCAGCCGGAAGTCAGTCTGCGCGATCCGCTGACAACGCTGGATTGGGTGAATCTGTACGCGCTGGCCGTCAATGAAGAAAATGCGGCGGGCGGGCGCGTGGTAACCGCGCCGACCAATGGCGCGGCCGGCATTATTCCGGCAGTTCTGCACTATTACACGCGCTTCATTCCCGGCGCCAGCGAAGACGGCGTGGTGCGTTTTCTTTTGACCGCTGCGGCTATCGGCATTCTGTACAAGGAAAACGCATCGATTTCCGGCGCCGAAGTCGGCTGCCAGGGCGAGGTCGGCGTCGCATGTTCGATGGCGGCAGGAGGCTTGACCGAAGTCATGGGCGGCACGGTAGAGCAAGTCGAGAACGCCGCCGAAATCGGCATGGAGCATAACCTGGGATTAACCTGCGATCCGATCGGCGGCCTGGTGCAGATTCCCTGCATCGAGCGCAATGCGATGGGCTCCGTCAAGGCAATCAATGCGGCGCGCATCGCGCTGCGCGGCGATGGCAAGCACTTCGTGTCGCTCGATAAGGTCATCAGGACAATGCGTGAAACAGGAGCCGACATGAAGCTCAAATACAAGGAAACTTCGCGCGGCGGGCTCGCAGTCAATGTGATCGAGTGTTGACAACCGATTGTTTCGCGCACGGTATTGCGTGCCAATCGGTTTATAGTGTCAGTTGTATATTAGTAACCCTGTTAACGCTCCGATAACACTCCGATTCCGATGACAGTTGCCGATCCTCACACCCTTACCGCGCTGGTTGAACCGCTGATCCAGGTCGGCCGCTCGATGCCGCAAGCGCAGTGGCCGTATCTGGCCAGCCTGATGCGGCTCAGTCTGGCGCTGGCGCTGGGTTTGTTGATCGGGCTGGAGCGCGAACGCCGCGGCAAGGAAGCGGGCTTGCGCACTTTCGGCTTCATTGCATTGCTGGGCGCAATGGGCGGTGCGTTGAGCGATGAATATGCGTACCTGATTCTGTTCCTGACCGGAGTGCTGGCGGCTTTTCTGAATTTGCAGCGCTTGCGCACCAACGAGACCACTGAACTGACCACGTCGGCGGCGATGCTGATAACCTGCGTTGCCGGCATTTTGTGCGGCAAGGGCCATACCGCGACGCCGGCTTCGATCATCGTGATCGTGACCGCACTGTTGGCATGGAAAGACCGCCTGGCCGGCTTCAGCCTCGGGCTGACTGAAAATGAAATGCGTTCGGCGCTGTTGCTGGGGATTCTTGCCATCGTGATTTATCCGGCGCTGCCGCTGGGCGCGATCGGCCCTTGGAAACTGATCGAACCGCGCGCTGCGTGGGTTACCGTGATCCTGATTGCCGGCATTGGTTTCGTGAATTACGTACTGTGGAAGCTGTACGGCGCGCGGGGCGTGGTAATGGCCGGATTCCTGGGCGGGCTGGTCAACAGCAGCGTGACCGTCAACGAACTGGCGTCGCGGGCCAAGGATAGCGATAGCGTCAGCGCCGCCTATCGCGGGATCTTGCTGGCAACTGCTGCCATGCTCATTCGCAACGCCGGCTTGCTGCTGATGCTGGCGCCCAGCGCCGCCCTGTCGGCCTCGGTGCCGTTCGCGCTGATGCTGGCGGCCACCGCCGGCTGGTTCTTTCTGGATAGCAACGCCACCCATATCACTAACGGCAAACAGGCAGCGCCGGTCGATTTGCCCTTGCCTTTTTCACTGACCGCTGCATTGAAATACGGCTTGCTGTTTTTGATTTTGCATATAACCGGCGTGGTGACGCAACAAAGCCTGGGCGACATGGGTTTTTATGCGATCAGCCTGATCGGCGGTTTAGTCTCCAGCGCCAGTGCAGTGGCTGCTGCTGCCAGCCTGCTGACCAATGAATCGGTCTCGGTTCATGTGGCTTCCACTGGCGCGGTGATCGCGTCGCTGGCCAGCGTGTTGTTCCACCTGCCGTTGGTGCTGCAGGCGCGCGACCGCGGCTTGACTTGGCGGCTGGCGCTGGCGACGCTGACTATTTCAGCGGCCGGGATTGCCGGCGCCGTCGCCGCTAGCCGCGTTTTGCCCGGGCTGGTCGCCGAATTTCCGTGGCTGGCACAGTTTTATTGATGAATGGCGTTGCTGCATAGGGCAATGAAATTGCACGTTAAATTAGGGTCGGAGTTGTATTGCGGGCGTATTGTTCATTAGAATAAGACGCTTCGCCCTCTCTTTGCACCCCTATGGCCCGACTTCCCCGACTCGTCGTTGCGCAACAGCCGCACCACATTCTTCAGCAAGGCAATAACCGGCAACCGATTTTTTGCGACAGCGACGACTTTGCGGCGTTTCTGGGCTGGCTGCGCGATGCGGCGCGCCAATTCAAGGTTGCCGTGCATGCGTACGTGCTGATGAGCAATCATTTTCATTTGCTGGCCACGCCCGCCGATGAAGAGGGGCTGGGGCGCATGATGCAATGGGTCGGGCGCCATTACGTACCGTATTTCAACCGCAAGCACGGCCATGTCGGCACCCTGTGGCAGGGCCGCTTCAAGGCTTCGGTAATTGAAGCGCCGCGCTATTTACTGACCTGTTACCGCTATCTCGACACCAATCCGGTGCGCGTCGGACTGGCGACAAGCGCGGCGCAATATCCATGGTCGAGTTGCGCGCACCATATCGGCAGCCGGATAGATCCGCTCATTACCGACCATCCGTTATATTGGTCGCTGGGCAATACGCCTTTTGAGCGCGAGGCGCAATACACAGCCTTGCTGGAGCAAGAATTGCCGCCGGAGCAAATCGCACTGCTCAATGCGGCGCTGCTCAAAGGCTGGGTGCTCGGCGATCCCGCTTTTCAGCAATCGCTGGCGCAGCAAGTCAATCGCCGCGTCGCTCCCGCCAAAAGAGGGCGGCCGAGGAAAGAACCCGCACCGTCGGCCATTGCGCCGCATCCGCAATAGCAGCCGGGAGTAGTGGCCGTTGCCGGTTTGAGGCGCTATTGCGATTCCAGTAAATAGTGGGAGTATGGGTTGAAATACTGCCATATCCGCAATATTTTATTGCGCATTGAAAAATACAGATCATAGTATATTTATTTTTTCGCTTCGCGTAGCTGGATGGCGCGTGCGCATGCCACCGCGCAATGCTGTTGGATTGCCCGATGCGCATTTTTTACTCCGCCCCCAATTAAATAAAATTTGAAAAAATCCTGCAGTTAATTCGACTACGACCCTAATTATTCTTATTGAAATTTTTATTGCGCTGCACTATTCTTCACGTTCAAACTCATCAAGCAGTGGAGAACCGCTATGCGCGCACAAGGTATGTACGATCCATCCAATGAACATGACGCCTGCGGCGTTGGTTTTATTGCCCATATCAAAGGCGTTAAAACGCATTCGGTGATCGAGCAAGGTTTGCTGATTCTGAAAAATCTGGACCATCGGGGTGCTGTCGGCGCCGACAAGTTGATGGGCGATGGCGCCGGCATCCTGATCCAGGTACCGGACCAGTTTTATCGCGAAGAGATGGCGCAGCAGGGCGTGAGCTTGCCGCCACCGGGCGAATACGGCGTCGGCATGGTGTTCTTGCCGAAGGAAAACGCTTCCCGTCTGGCGTGCGAGCAAGAGATGGAGCGCGCGGTGCGGGTCGAAGGCCAGATCGTGCTGGGCTGGCGCGATGTGCCGGTCGATGCCGAGATGCCGATGTCGCCGACCGTGCGCAGCAAGGCGCCGTTCATTCGGCAGATTTTCGTCGGCCGCGGCCCTGACATCATGGTTACCGATGCGCTCGAGCGCAAACTGTATGTGATCCGCAAATCGGCTGCGCATGCGATCCAGGCGCTCAATCTGATGCACGGCCAGGAATACTTCGTGCCGTCGATGTCGGCACGCACGGTAGTCTACAAAGGCTTGCTGCTGGCCGATCAGGTCGGCGTGTATTACCGCGACTTGCAGGATGCGCGCTGCATTTCGGCGCTGGCGCTGGTGCATCAGCGCTTCTCGACCAACACTTTCCCCGAATGGCCGCTGGCGCACCCGTACCGCCTGATTGCCCACAATGGCGAAATCAACACGGTCAAGGGCAATTTCAACTGGATGCGCGCGCGTGAAGGCGTGATGAAATCGGCGGTGCTGGGCGACGATCTGCAAAAGCTGTATCCGCTGATCTTCGAAGGCCAGTCCGATACCGCAACCTTCGACAATGCGCTGGAACTGCTGGTGATGGCCGGTTATCCGATCGCACAGGCGATGATGATGATGATCCCGGAAGCATGGGAAAACCATACGCAGATGGACGATAACCGGCGTGCTTTCTACGAATACCATGCAGCGATGATGGAGCCGTGGGACGGCCCGGCCGCGATGGCTTTCACCGACGGTCGCCACATCGGCGGCACGCTCGACCGCAACGGCTTGCGTCCGGCGCGCTATATCATTACCGACGACGATTTCGTCGTGATGGCGTCCGAATCCGGCGTATTGCCGATTCCGGAATCGAAAATCATCCAGAAATGGCGCCTGCAACCGGGCAAGATGCTCCTGATCGACCTTGAAGCGGGCCGCATCATCGACGACCAGGAACTCAAGAATACCTACGCCAATGCCAAGCCGTACAAGGCCTGGATCAATTCGGTGCGCATCAAGCTCGACGCAATCAAGCTCGACGAAAGCAAGTCCGATGCAGCGGCGCAGGAGTCGCAGCAAGCGCCGGCGGTGCTGCTGGACCGTCAGCAAGCGTTCGGGTATACGCAGGAAGACATCAAGTTCCTGATGTCGCCGATGGCGACTTCGGGCGAGGAAAGCATCGGTTCGATGGGCAACGATTCGCCGCTGGCGGTGATGTCGAACAAGCTCAAGCCGCTTTACAATTATTTCAAGCAATTGTTTGCGCAAGTCACCAATCCGCCGATCGATCCGATCCGCGAAGCGATGGTGATGTCGCTGGTGTCCTTCATCGGCCCCAAGCCTAACTTGCTCGATACCAACAACATCAATCCGCCGATGCGGCTCGAAGTCGCGCAGCCGGTGTTGAATTTCGCCGATATCGCAAAGTTGCGCAACATCAGCGCCCATACCGGCGGCAAGTTCAAGTCGTATGAAATCAATATCTGCTACCCGGTTGCCTGGGGCAAGGAAGGCATCGAGGCGCGGCTGGCTTCGCTGTGCGCGGAAGCAGTCGATGCAGTCAAATCGGGCCACAATATCCTGATCGTGTCGGATCGCAAGATGGATGCCAGCGAAGTCGCGATTCCGGCGTTGCTGGCCACTTCGGCCGTGCATTTGCATCTGGTGAAGAAAGGCTTGCGCGCTTCGACCGGGCTGGTGGTGGAAACCGGTTCGGCCCGCGAAACGCATCATTTCGCGCTGCTCGCAGGCTACGGCGCGGAAGCGGTGCATCCGTACCTGGCGATGGAAACGTTGGCCGGCATCGCGCGCGATTTGCCGGATGATTTGTCGGCTGAAAAGGCGATCTACAACTACACGAAGGGCATCGGCAAGGGCTTGATGAAGGTGATGTCAAAGATGGGCATTTCGACTTACATGTCGTATTGCGGCGCGCAGATTTTCGAGGCGATCGGCTTGAACAAGTCGCTGGTCGACAAATACTTCCGCGGCACCGCATCGAATGTCGAAGGGATCGGCGTGTTCGAGGTGGCCGAAGAAGCGTTGCGCTTGCATCAGCAGGCATTCGGCAATGATCCGGTGCTGGCGAATGCGCTTGATGCGGGCGGCGAATATGCGTACCGGGTACGCGGCGAAGAGCACATGTGGACGCCGGATGCGATTGCGAAACTGCAGCATTCGACCCGCTCCAATAACTTCAACACTTACAAGGAATACGCGCAGATCGTCAACGAGCAATCGAAGCGCCACATGACCTTGCGCGGCCTGTTCGAGTTCAAGATCGACCCGAGCAAGGCAATTCCGCTCGATGAAGTGGAACCGGCCAAGGAAATCGTCAAGCGTTTCGCGACCGGCGCGATGTCGCTCGGTTCGATCTCGACCGAAGCGCATGCGACGCTGGCAGTGGCGATGAACCGCATCGGCGGCAAATCGAACACCGGCGAAGGCGGCGAAGATCCGCAACGCTATACGCAGGAACTGAAAGGCATCCCGATCAAGCAGGGCGAAACGATGGCGTCGATTCTCGGTGCCGAGCAGGTCGCGGTCGATATTCCGCTGCTGGCCGGGGATTCGCTGCGTTCGCGCATCAAGCAAGTTGCTTCCGGGCGTTTCGGCGTGACTGCGCAATATCTGAATTCCGCCGACCAGATCCAGATCAAGATGGCGCAAGGCGCAAAACCGGGCGAGGGCGGTCAGCTGCCGGGCGGCAAGGTATCCGAATACATCGCCAAACTGCGCTTTTCGGTACCCGGCGTGGGCTTGATTTCGCCGCCGCCGCACCATGACATTTACTCGATCGAAGATTTGGCGCAGCTGATTCACGATCTGAAAAATGCCAATCCGCGCGCCACGATCTCGGTCAAGCTGGTGTCTGAAGTCGGCGTTGGCACGATTGCCGCCGGCGTTTCCAAGGCCAAGGCCGACCATCTGGTGATCGCCGGCCATGACGGCGGCACCGGCGC
>Ga0366769_1041_pt1 | contig 19787 bp, 20 predicted proteins | sample BONcelHN113001C8_FD_207053 | JGI IMG/M metagenome (GOLD analysis project Ga0366769, IMG submission 207053) | Enriched cells from coal bed in the Powder River Basin, Montana, United States - BONCAT cells N11 rep2 HSBNCT.N11.300.1.C8 ...
AATTTCTACCGGATAATCCCACAGGGTAAGCTCTTCTCCTAATTCATCTAATGCTAATATGATAATAGTTACGATACCTGCATATAAGACAAGTTCGGTCAATCGGGATTTGTCAACCATTTTCCACCAGACAAGTATCGATAATATAAATACTGCAAGCAGGGCCCACCATTTAAAACGGAATACATCATTTCTAGTCCATTCCTCAAAGCGGGTAGTTGTCAAATTCCATTGCAGGTCATCATATGATAAATAATTGCTTATCGTATATCCCATATATTAAGCTCCTAGTTTAACACTTTACTTTTTTTCTCATAGTGATTCTAATTATTATATTGGTGAATCCTTTAGTAAATAATATTGCTATTACATAGACAGGATAATTAAGGAAATGTTTCCAGTGTATTAGTTGATAAAACCCTACCAGGGATAAAATAGGTTCAATTGCAAAACAAATTACAGCCGTGGTAATAAGAACGGCATATATAAATTGTCTCCTGCTGAAACGTTGATAAATCTGGGAATAGATTAAGGGTAAGCTGATTAAGTTTATAGAAGATAGTGGAGGAAATATAGGAATAATATCAATCGGATAATCCCATAGAACCAGCTCTTCTCCATACTCATTAATACCCATGAATATTACAGCTGTGAGAGCTGTAAACAATAGAATTTCTTGCAGTCTCGACTTATCCAGCATAACGAGCCATACGATTATGATTGAAATAATTAATAAAATTAAGAGCCACCATTTCAATTGAAAAACATCTTCTGCCAGCCATTCCTTAATATGTGCATCTGTAAGTTGTCTTTGAATGTTTACATCTTCCGGTATTGATGATGCCATATACTTATCCTCTCCCCAAAAGGTTCATAATACTATTTCAAACTAATCAAAGGAATTCCGAAATATATTGATCCCCCAATGGTTAGTATTATTAAGGCCAGCAAGGCCAGCAGCGGTTTTCTGTGATGTAATCTTAATAATGGAAAAACTCCGATATAAAGTAAAATTGACCAGCCGATATTCCACCCATTATAAAATGTCAATTCGTTGGTGCTATATAATATTACTTCGACCAAAGACATAAAAGTAATAAATGCAAGTGTAAAAAAAGTTTGCTTCAGTATTCCCTTGGGATAATTAGATAAAAATACAATTATTATAAAAGGAAATATTAAAAATCCGAATATATAATCGGCTAGCCTGTCTATAGGATAAGATCCATAAAATAGCCATAAACATTTATTTCTTGTAATAATATTCTCAGTAAGCGCCCCAATGTTATAAAAAAGTATAGTTGGATAATATAATTTCCAATGCTTCCAATCCCCCCATTTATAGCAGGCGCCGATTGATATAATTCCCAATATTACAAGTATCAAACATTACACGTCCTTTAAAAACCACTTAATCCATAATTATCTATTAGCGGTTTTTTAACTTCTCAAAATTAGTTTACCGATTGTTCAGAAACTAGGCTAGTCGCTTACTATCAATTGAAGTTCCCAAAATGATAAAAATATAGTTGTTATTAAATAACCGGTTTATCACCAAAATAGATATTTCATAGATTAATATACGTAAAACTGTGAATTTGCCTTCAAAATCAGATTTAAAAATCAAATAAGTTAGTCCAGTCCACAAACAAGAATACAGCCTTTTCAATTTGCCTTACTTAAATTTAGTATTTCTAAGAATAATGATTTTAAACTATTTGCTATAAAGTTTTGTATTTAATTCCAACTTTTTGAACGTGAGTTTTTCGTGGTGAAGATTACGTTCCTGACAATACTGGCCACTACCAAATGAGCTAGGCTTCGTTAACAATTTAAAATGACACCAAGGCTAATGAAGGTAAATGCAATTAGGCGTTGATCAATGTGGCTGCACTTTATGTAAAGGTCATCTTTGGAAAGCAGTAAAAAAGCACCCCTTATAGGGTGCTAAAAAAGACAAATATGAATTTTACCGTAGAACTTTTATGAACTGATTTTTATGAAGTTTCAATAGGGAGGGGAGTAAGTTACCGGTTTTATGCGCAGTTCAGATCGTGCTCTAGTTCTGCGGAATGCGCTGTTGTAATGTTTCTCAAATACTTTTTCATTAGGCAAAGGGGAAATCTCTTTATACATGGTCCATCTGATGCTTCCATGTTCTAATTCATCGCCAGTACCACCGTCATGTTGAATATAAACGACCGGTATTTTTCTTTCCCTGCAACCATGTAATAATTCTTTTATGTTTGCGACAATCACTGTTTTGTTGTATGGGCCAGCTTCCACTAAAGCTGTTTGCATGTCAATGATAATCAATGCATCGTAGTTCATGATTCGCTCCCTGTTTGAATCATGAAATCGCTTTTCGCTTCTATAAATAATCATATCTCATCATATGAGTTAAGTGAAGTTCGTTTTTGCTTTTAAAATGTAGATTGCTGGTCTTATACGAAGTTTAGAGGTTTTTATGAACTTTGTATTATTTAAATGATAGGCAGTCTAGAAAAGTCATAACACAAATACTATGTCATATTGCGCGTATGGAAGCGAACAGTATAATGACGAGCACAACCAACATAAGAAGCATGAGCGGGGTGCATACAAATTTGCGTACGCGATGCTCAATTGGGATAAATTCAGGTAATTCGTTGTGAAGACTTTCGTGGATGACTCGTCTCTTTTTTATCAGGATCCATATGCCTATGCAACCTAAAATTACATATGTAGAAATTATAAAAGTTAACCCACCTTGAGGTGTGGTAAATCCAATGATTTGCCCTACGACTGTCACCCCATTATTAAAGGCATGAAGAATAAAAGCGTTTTTAATAGTTCCAGTTTCCAGTGTGATATATGCCATCACAAGCCCGAATAAAAACGTCGTAAAAAGCTGACTGAAATTGGAATGCCCCAGTGAAAATAACAGGGCGGTAGTCACCATAGCGAATCCTTTCCCGAATGGCGCTAGAATATGTAGCAATATCCCCCTCGTAAAAACCTCTTCTGTTAATGGCCCTATGAAAACAGTGGACATAACAATCAAGATCATAAGTGGAAGTGGTTGATTATAGTCTATGGCCATCATTGGTGTCGATTGTACACCAATGAGTTGGAACAGAAACAAAAGGGGCATTGAAATTAGATAAGCACCTACAGCCGAGGCCGTAGAAGCCACTGGAACATAAAATCTTAGGAGCTTTATATCAAATTTAGCACCGATCCAAAGGGAATGGAGGGGAATGTGAAACAGTCGACCCAAGAGAGGAAAAACCACTAAAAGACTCATAATTGCGGCGACAAATGATGTAATTATAGTGCTCATGGAACGGCTTATAGCATTGTCCGCTATATTAAGAATTACATTGCACACAACGTTGAAGATAATTGCAGAAAACTGCCACAAAATAAAGCATAACGCTACCTTGGTAACCGTTAACTTGAACCTTTTGTTGTCTGCCTCGTTTTCCATAAACTAGACCTCTAATAAAATTGAATTTTGAATGGAATTATAGACTTTAAAGGCATTTTTTATATCAGCTTGTTAGATTTGGCGTCCTCTTGGTTATATTGGAAATCAGAAATTACAAGCGAATTACCGCAGTGTTCTAATTCAAAAGAATGCATTTTTTCACCTCATACAGGTTAATCATCCCGCACATCAAATTTCTGTTTATCTATGAGTACCGTATAAACATAATCCTGCTAATAAAAGTCAAGAAAAAATTTCGAAAATACATGATATTGTTAATGACTTAAAACAAGTATAGCAAAGCTAAACATCCATATCAATAGATGTCCTGTAAAATAATAGCAATCGTATTAACGATACAATTCTTTTACTCTGGCATACAGGCAATATTATCGTAGTGCCAGTATTCACGCACGAAATTACAGAGTTTATCCTTGTCAGGGGCATCTGAGCGATTCCAAATAACTGTTTTAATATCAGGCATTGTTTGATCTATGAGATTTGTCATTGCCTGCTTCGCTTTGACACGCATTGACAGGTAGTTTAAATATTGTCGGTTTAGGTTTTGTAGTTCTTGGTATACGTCCGCTGCAGGCTCAAAACCCACTAATCTGTACCAGTAGTCAATTCCGTAGCTTGCAATCTTAATTGAGTCAAGCGGATCTGTTTTTCCTTTACGAATTGCAATCATGGCATATTTTTTCATGAGATAGGCATTTACAACACTGACGAAAATTCCATGCTGCTTAAGGGATGTCAGTATAGGATAATGGTATGCTCCGGTTGATTCCATAACAACTCGGACTTCATCATTCAGTCTGTGTATTTGTTCTACCAGCTGCAGCAAATCTTTCTCGCAATGCTGAACATCATATGGAGAAATCAGCACTTCACCATAAGGGCGCATAAAACAAACCGTGCTCTTTCCTTTGGAAACATCAACTCCAACACTAACCATAGAATTCCTCCTTCAAATTACATGGTGTCCATCTTTGCTTATCACCATTCAGATTGGTTTGTTACACGAAAGCCTTATGGTTTCAACCTGCTAAATCGAATGCTCATAATAAGGGGATGGCTGACGGATTATGTTACGGATGCGAAATCCAATGGGCAGCACGCCAGACCATGATTCCTCTTATTATAAAAAATAAGCACAAACATCACCAGCTTTAGGTGAATGTCTGTGCTTATATAGTACCAATGGGGAGTTCGCGTTTCGATCCGGGTTTCTCATTTTGCTCATAAACTAACAGTCAATTCCTGCTTTTTTTGCTTGGCTACAAAGCTGTCGTACACTAAGTGTATACTTCTTTTCATCCTTTATGAAATATGTGCCACATTGTCTAAATTCAAAATGAGTATTCGTATTTATACACTGTTGCTTGAGAGATAAAACCCAATCATAGTTTAAAGGCCGTGCATTATAATCTGATTCACCGCCAACTACTACAAGCTCAACATCATCAAGATATTTTTCGATATTAATCTGCTCTATAAGTGGTTGACAAATAACATTTTTATGCTTGATAGGCAGCATGCTAAAAATTGATAACCTAAGATCAGCCATTTCCTGGTTTTCTATGGTACAGCCCACCGTTACGTTTTCATATCCATCTCCCCAGTTGTCAGGAGTACAGTCTATAAAACGCTCAATGCGCTTTGTTAAGAATATAAAATGCAAGTCTGAGCGTTCCTTTATCATTTGCCAGCAATCAACTCTCCAAGCATCTGCATCAGCAAGTAAAAAATCGGACGAAAAGCAAAGAAAAACTACTTGTCCAGATTTGATTTTGTATTCACCTTTTTTATTTTTCTCAATAGGAGCGGTAAATTTATCTGTTTTTACAATGTTGTTTGTATCAATACCACGTTTATTATCGCCCTTGTGAATATAACAAAACTTGCAGCCCTCACTATACTTATGGCAGCCTCGCCAAGGATTCCACATAGCCATAATCTACAACCTTGACTTTTCATAGTGGTATGGAATACTGGTTCCAACAACCACATCTTCAATTTTTTCAATGATTAGCCAGTCGTCCATATTACCTTGATGGTCAAACGCAAGGGGTGGGTTGATAGCTTTTATATCAGAAAACTCAACAAGGCACAGACACTTTTTATGCCAGCGTTCCTTCTGTTTTTCCGTTAAGTTGAGCTTGGACTGATTATCTGCAAGAATATTTACAATTTCACTATCAGGGAGCTTGACATAGTTTTGAACAGACTTTACTGTTGCAAGAGCGGAAATTTTAGCAGTTCCCTTTCCCATAAAATACAGAGTCTCACCTTGAAATACTCTACTGTGAGGAATTTTTCGGCCTGCGGCACCTCGCACAACCATTTTAGTTGTTCCACTCATAATTTTATCCAGTACGCGTTCTCCAATTTTTCCAACATTATCACAATAAACTAAATGTACCATTTTAGCTTTTCTCCTTCGTGGTATATAAATAATTAGACCGTACTTACAACGAATGTCATAAACGCGAAGTTCAAAGGTATGGTATGCTCATTAAAGATTGTTCTGACGAATTGCTAAATATATCGCCTTACCTTATTCATATAATTTTTGTACACATCCCCGAATTTCTTTATGCACCATCTTTCTTCAGACAGGATAATCCAATGCGCAGATATTTGAAAGATTATCAGTATTGCAAATAATAACATTGATTGAGTAAGCACTACACAGCCTAGAAAATAAATAAAATACGCCACATACATTGGGTTACGGGAAATCCGGTATAATCCGTTAAAATTGATGCCATTCTCCGCAGGTCTTGCAAAATTAATTATAGACACAAGACACAGCAAAACTCCAAATCCAAATATCACCAAACCTATGTAAAACCAATTCATTTCAGTTGTAATCTTTAGGAAAAATAGATAGACAAAAATCAGAATGGTTGAAATCTGATAAAACCAGTACGCTACTTTTTCTCTTCCAATTAGCGGAGCAAAGAAAGCCGCACGTTTTACCCCTTCTTTGTTTATTAAACTTAAAAGTCCAAATCTTATCAGCAAAAATGGAATTAGCAAAAGAAATCCGTTCATTTTATCTCCTTAAGCCTAATTATAAAACGCGTTTTTAATGAGTGTCATAAACATAACTAGAAGTTCATTCTCTCTTGTGAGTTTCCCAGTGTGCTCATAATGAGAATTACAGTTTCCTTGCAAGATTCAGATCAATAGTATCATAGGCATGGATTATACCGCCATGGCTGTCTACCGCCGCTTTAATGCCATTATAGAAGCCCAACTGTTTGCTATTATCTAAAGCAATTTTATCATTTTGAATAGAGAGACGCTTGATATATTCATCCGATGTATAGATGATGGTTCTGTAGTACAGCTTATACGATATATCTGTATAGCCATATTTTGGAGCGATATTGGAGCGACGTATAGCCATCTCTTCCGTATATTCAGGGGAATCCTTGGAATAAGGCATATATTTATCATACACTTTTTGTATGTCGGCCCATAGTGCCTGTTGGCCGTTCTTATTATAAAACGGATGATTGGCAAAACGTGCAAATACGCCGCCATGTTTCAACATGTCAAAAACCTTGGGATAACCGATTTCTTCGGAAATCCAATGAAACGTACTTGCGGAAAATATCAAATCATATGATTCCTTCAATTCTTTATATTCTTCAAATGGCATTGAAATAACAGAAAAGCGTGGACAGTCCTTGAACTTTTCGCGGCAGAATTTAGATAATTCTGCCCCCGGCTTAACAGCCCTGAGAGAGCACCCTGTGTCAAGTACAGGCTTTGTGGCCTAACCAGTCCCTATTCCGATCTCAAGCACATTACTCGATTCCTCAATTTGCTTAAAAGAAAAGATGTCTTTGAATAATTCAGGAACATATTCTTCTCGCCATTTGTCATACTCTGAGGCAACTGTGTTGAATGTCAAATTCAATCCAGCAATCACTGACATTTTATCTCCCTCACATTATATAAATAATTAGATTGCACTTCTGTCATACAGCTTACTGGTCTTATGCGAAGTTCGGAGAGCTCTCTGAACTGCGTATTATTTAAATAATATGAACCATTCCCTCGCTAATGAAAACTCCTTGACCATCATCAATTCGAATCAAGTTGCAATTGTTTTTTTCCTCATACTTTTTTGCGAATTTTTCGAAATCGGGTATTTGATTTTTAAATCTTTTATAATGAGGCAGAATTTCTACATCTGTAAGATTCAATCCGGAAAAATCAGTAAGTTTTACTTCTTCATTCAATTCTGGGCTATACTGTGCAATTAGTGTTAAACTTTTCTGTAGGACTAGACTTCCTGCGCTAATGCCAATAACTATTTTTCGCTCTATAAGTTCATGAAAAACAGATAGACAATTTTTGGACTTCATACGTTTCAATAGATAAAAAGGATTCCCTCCAATTAATTCAATAACGTCATATTGACGCAGCAATTCAACTTGTTGCGTATCAAGGTCAAAATAATCGACGGAAAGATTTAAAGACTCCAATTCTTCAGTAAGTTTAGGAACATGTCGGTCTTTTTCTTTATACCCAACAGATGCCGTAGTTATCATCGCGGCAGTTTTCATGTCGGCAGTTATGTATTTCTTAATTTCTTTAAATAAAGGTTGAGAGCTTAAACCATTTGAAGTCAAAACCACCAATTATGATCATCCCCATTAAATGTACTAGCCTTATGTGAAGCTCAGAGGACTTCTACCATGCATTATAATTCTTACAAGACGACCTGATCTTGATTAATTTCAAACCTTTCATTACAAGCTAGGCATACATATGTATGAGTATTTTGTGCTACAGTTCCGTCTTTTCTAATATAACCTTTTGATCTCATTTCATCTCTTGGGACATTCCGGAGTTTGCCCTGACATGCAGGACAGAATTTTATATCTGGTTGGGGTCCGGGTTTGTTTGCCATAATAACATCTCCATTCTGGTCTTATGTGAAGTTCAGAGGGCCTCACGGGCTGCGCATTATTATTTTTTCAGCTTATTGCTGGTCTTCCTTAAGCATACCATAAACCGCCATATCACAAATTCCAACATTGTTCCTTCCCCTTTTTCGTTGTATGCCTTCAAACCGTAATCCGCATTTCTGCATCACTTTACCTGATGCAGGATTATTCACATCATGCCCAGCTTCAATCCTATTTACTTCAACTTGATTAAACAAAAAGTTTATAACAGAACGCAAAGCCTCTGTAGTGATTCCTTTATTCCAAAACTCGCTTCCAATACAATATCCAATCTCAGCAGTATCAATCGTCTCCATTAATTGAACAACCCCAATGCTTCCAATCGCTTCTCCCGTTTGTTTCAAAACAATGCACCATTGATAGTTATCGTTGCTTTTTGCTTTTTCTTCCCAATCCATAAGCACATATTTTGATATCTCGACGCTGTTATGTGTTGGCCACGTAAGAAATTTTGTAACATTATCATCGCTTGCCCAATTCTTATACATCATATCGGCATCAATTACTTTAAATTTTCTCAAAATCAATCTCTCTGTTTCTATTGTTTTAGCACCTAGATGTTTCATAAATCCTCCTCAACAATATCAATATATTGGGTTCAGTACTATGAAGTGATTAGTTCTTTATGTAGTTGAATTCTTAAACCCAGCCACTAAGTGCTGGTCTTATACGAAGTTCAGGACAGTAACTTTGTCAATTCTTTAATATACTAGCTAGTGCGACAATCAATGAAGATAGAGAAACTAAAGCAGAAAAATAGTTAATTACGTAATTCCTATCTTGTTCTTTATCTATTGCTTTTTCAGTCCTGTTACATATAATACCAATCATAAATGATAGAAAAGAAGCGAAAATTACTAATAAACTAACAATAATGTTTACGATATGAAATCCTTTGTCTCTTAAAAAGAGAACGACACTTATAATTAAAATTACCGACATAAAATAAAACATATAAAGGCAATTTTAAAAATTCTGTAGATGGATCATTCGATTTCGACTTAGCAGCAATTGGAGGAGATTTTAACTTAATTCTGACCTTTATACGTCTCTTAAATGATTTATTTATAATTTTCCACCTCCACCTAAGCGTCATTATGGAATTTAAATTACTGGTCTTATGCGAAGTTCATAGGCGCGCTTAAACTTCGTATAATAAAAATTACTATCAATTATGAATCTCACAAAGCTGAGCAAAACTTCATCCAGCCTTTTTTAAGAAGGGAACCAATGTGTTAAAGTCAATTGTACAGTAATCAAAAGCGATGCACATGGGAAGTACTCTGCGGAGGATATGATCTAAAGCTTTTATATACTTTATGACCATATGCAGTATTTTGAAATATGATAATATCCTCACTTTTAATCTATTGCTTTTTATTTTTCTTTAATTGGTAATTTTTTCAGTTCATTATTATAACCTATTGTCATTATAATATTTTGAGGATAGTCTCCGAATTTCTCACCGAATATATTAATTCCGCCTATGTGCTCACTCGTATCTTTTACTCCAATACGCATCGTAATATACTTTCCTTTTTGAATATCAAGCTGTGAAAGACAAATATTCGAAATAGGTTCCTGATTCAGCTGAGCGCCACCGTCAGTCACAGTCCATTCCGTAAGAATACCATACTGAGTACTCCCTGACATCCACGTTGAAGGGGTCAATTTACCGTTCCGATCACCGAAATCTCCGGGACAGATCCATGTTCCGATTTCGATACCATTAATCCACATCGTGATGTCCGATTTCCACACGTTATTGAAACCGGGCGCCTCGGAACATATTTCAAGGCTAAAAGAAATAAATTCCGGTTTTAGATGAAGAGAATCATACACCGGGACACGATATTCTACATAGCCCTTGCGGAACCATAAAAGTTGTGCATCGACACGCTTTGGATTCAGAAAATAATTGGAATCATCAAAAGGGGAATCATCGATCGCTTCGTTGTTTTCTTTAAAGATAACCATTCCACATGACGGTGAAATATTAAAATCCATATAATTCCCAATCGGAATACTTGTTTCGTATTTTTTGGAATCCTTTGGAATAATTGCACCTATCCCGAGATGAATAAGTACATCCAGATAAACCGATGAGCATAGCTTCTTTGAACCATTCTTAGCGGGGGCCAATTCAGTCAAAATCAGCCCTGCTTCCTCTAAAATCTTCACATTCGCTGAAATAGTGGAAAGCGGATAACTAAGTTGCTTGGAAATTTCCAAACAACTCAAAGTGTCATGTTCCAGCAGAGAAAGTATCTCTAGACGCAGTTCCGTTGAAAGAGCATGACAGATTTTTGCAAGAATTTCCGGATCGTTTATAGAAAGCTGAAGCATAACACCTTGTCCCCTTTTTTTGTTCTACGAAATAAATTTATTTTATTTATTATAACATATATTTTCCACATGATAAATAATCAAAATGATAGAATTCTAGAGAGGTGCTACCAAAATTCGAATCACCTTTCTAATAAAGAAGCGGGAAATACGAAGGGATTTCGCCTTTGTATTCCCCGCTGAGAAAAAAGATTACCCTTTAATACCGGAAAGTGCTACACCTTTGACAATCCTCTTTTCAAAAATCAAGTAAATAATAATTGCAGGAATGGATGCTACCATATTTGCCGTCATGGGCTTTACATAATCCACCGTATATGTACCTGCAAAAGTTGGAATCCCGACCGGAAGCGTAAACATCGTATCGCTCGTGGTGCAAAGAAGCGGCCAAAGGTAATTATTCCAGCTTCCGATGAAAGCAAAAATGCCGACCGTGACGAGAACGGTTTTTGACAGCGGAAGAATAATTCGGAAATAGATACTGAAGTTATTCGCTCCATCAATTTGAGCTGCCTCGATCATTTCATTGGGAATACTCTTAAAAAATGCAACCATAATGATCAGATTCATAGACCCTGCTATGGTTGGCATGATAAGACCGGCGTAGCTGTCAATCATATTCAGCCCATTCGCCGTTATAAAAAGCGGTACAATGGTTGCCTCACCCGGAACAATCATACCAATCAGGAAAAATAGATAGAGTATGTTTTTGCCGGGAAAGTTCAGCTTAGCAAGGGGATACGCTGCCATAGACGAAATAAACAGTACCAGAACAGTACTCAAAATGGCGACAAAAAAACTGTTAAACAACCAAAACGGTACTTTTGTTTCTAGAAGGATTTTTGGATAATTCTCCAGTGTAAAAGGAGGTGTGAACCAATTAAACGCGTTATGAATCGGTACGCCTTCTGTTTTTAACGATACTGCCAGTGACCAGATAACCGGCGTAAGAAATAGAACAGCGATACAAACGGAGACAATCTCCAAAACAATTTTACCGGGTGTAATTTTTCTGTTCATTCTTTGGCCCCCCTATTCTGCAGCCGTATCTGAATTACAGATAAAACTACTAGAATCAGAAAAAGCGCATATGACATTGCCGAAGCATAACCCAAGTCATTCTTGGTAAACGCGGTCTCGTAAATATACTGAATCAACGGTCTGGTTAAAGTGCCCGGACCACCTCGGGTAATCAAAAAGATTTGCCCGAATACCTTAAATGACGCAATCATTTGAAGAAGCAGGACAAGGGATGTGGTGGGAGCAAGAAGAGGAATGGTAATGCGAAACAGCTGCCGTGATTTGCTGGCGCCATCGATTTTCGCCGCTTCATAAAGCTGGTCCGGAATATCCTGAAGTGCGGATATGTAAAGCAGCATACTGAACCCGACAGTCCACCATACGGTTGCTACGGCAATGGTAACCCATGTGAGATTTGAATTTGAAAGCCACTGCGGTTCCACATTTGCCGGAATCACCTTGAGTGTGTGAAGCAGCCCGTTAATAAACCCCATATATGGTGATGCCATGTAGATTGTGATAAACGAGATGACAGATACCGAAAGTATATTAGGCAGATAAAAACTTGCCCGATAAAACCTTTTCAGTTTGCTTGTTCGATTTGCGAGCAAAGCGAGAACCAATGCAAGAATCACCAGCAAAGGAACGGAAACGGCCACAAAAGTTGCTGTATTACCTAAAGATTGCCAAAAAAACTTATCCTTTAGGAATCGGGTATAGTTTGCCGTACCAACAAATTTTATTTTACCCATGAGCCCCCACTTGTACAGGCTTACGTAAAATCCCTGAATGACTGGCCAAATAGTAAATAATATATAAAACACAGTAAAAGGCAGCAAAAATGCGATGATTCCAAGTGCGTGATGCCACCCGATTTTTTTCTTTTTTGCAGTCAAATGACCTTACCTCCTTTTCAAAATAGATCTATCGGATTGTCGCTAATAAATTGGAAGGGGCTTCTTACAATAAAAAGCCCCCTCTTTATTTATGGCATAAATTTTCAAGATACCATTTGATTTTATCCGAGATTGGATTCCAGTTCGCTATAAATGTTATTGATTCCGTCTGCTGCGGATGTTTGGTTCGTCCAGATTGTATCCAAGTTTTTAATCATTGCATCTTTCATTGCATAGAAATGTGCGTTTTGCGAGGGCAATACTGCCGTCTTGGCAGCTTCAGCGTAGCCGCTGCGATACGGCATATCCTTATATTCCTTGCTTGCCTGTACGGAAAGGTTGGAAGGAATTTGACCGGAACCCGCCCATGTGAGAGCACCCTTGCTGGAAACGTAATTGATAAAGTCAACTGCTGCTTGGGTATCTTCTTCGCTGCGTGATTTCTTTGTCGGGATAATTAGTGTGTGCGCATCGGCCCAGCAGGAAGTATTGTCGAACAGCTGTGGGAACGGCTGAGCGCTGAAGTGCAGATCTTTCGTCTGTTCAAACGCGCCGGTTGCCCAAGTCCCGCCAAATACCAATCCGGCCTGACCACCCTGGAAATATTTTTGATGATCTTCGATGCCGGCCTTTATGTAACCATCGGTATAGAGGCTTTTTACGAATTCAGCTGCCTTGACTGCTTTTGCTTTATCCAGTGTCACTTGATCCCCTTTATCGTTTATAAGCGGGGTCCCGCCCATCTGGAAGTATGTGGCCCACCAAACGCGGTACGGGTCGTCACCTTTTTGCGGCAATGCAAGCGCGGACGAGCCGTCGGGTACAACCGTCTTCAGTTTGCCAAGCATACTGCGGAAGTCATCAGCAGACTTTATGTCGAGCTGACCGTTTGACCCAAGCTGGATACCGGCCTTTTGAAGCAGATCTTTATTTAAGTACATAATTTCTGCGTGTGTATCAAGCGGCATGGCATAATGCGAGCCATTAAATGTAACACCTGCATTCATTGAGTCCGTATACTGGCTCCAGTCCGTGCCGGAGGTTTTGGTATAATTGTCAATTGGAACCACGACACCCTGATCTACCAGTTCAGGAAGCTTGGAGATATGGGAGACTCCGATGTCGGGTCCTTTACCTGCTGCAACGGCAGTAGCCAATTTGGTGTAATAGTCGGCCCATACAAGCATAACTGACTGAACTTGCTTTTTCGGATTGGTGGCGTTGTATTCCTTGATTATCTTATCCATATACTCACCATCGCCGCCGCTAAACAAAGACCAGAAAACAAGTTTATCCTTATCCACTGCCACCGCTTCCGGGTTATTTACCGTTCCATCGGAATTTACGTTTGCCTTCTCTGAACTGACGCTTCCTCCCTGTGCGCCTGCGGAAGGTACGGTACTTGCGGTAGAAGTACCGTTGCCACAGCCTGCAAAGGATGTAGCTAAGATGCTGATTGCCAATAACGCTGTTAACAATTTCTTCATAATTTTACCTCCTTTTTAATTTATTTGTGAATAAATTGTTAATAATAATTTGGAATTGCTTTTGACTTTAGGATTATATTAGCAAACTATTTATCTATTGTCAACATAATTAATCAATAATTTCAAAAAATAATAAGTTATATGCTAAATATATTGACAAGAATAGCCTTTAAGTAATATAATCAATACATAAATTATGTAATGAATATATTTTATCATAACTTTGATTGATACATCATATTATTATTTAATTTATAGTTTTATTACTTTAAATTAGGTAGGGGGAAATTGAGCGTATTATTTACGGATGTAACGGGGAATCACAAATACAATATCATTATTTACAGGAGTGACACTATGAAAAGCTACATAAAGGATTATCCTAGACCACAATTCGTTCGTACTGACTGGCAGAAGCTTAACGGGACATGGGACTTTGCTTTTGATGACGATAACCAGGGCGAAATCAATCATTGGGAAACAAACTTTCCAAAACAACTTGAAATTTGTGTTCCTTTTTCTTATGAAACCAAACTCAGCGGAATTCAGGATGAAGCCATCCATGAAAATGTTTGGTATCAAAGAACCATTGAAGTTGATGCTGATAAGCTGTTGGGTAATAAGCTGATTATACATTTCGAAGGCTGCGATTATCTAACAAAGGTAATAATAAACGGAAAATTAGCGGGTTCTCACGTGGGTGGATATACTCGGTTCTCAGTAGATATCACCAATCTGGTTCATGCCGGTCAAAACATCCTGACGGTAAAAGTAGAGGACCACCCTGACCAAGAACAGCCGCGGGGTAAGCAGCGTTGGGAACCATACAATTTCGGATGCTGGTATGTACAGACTACCGGAATTTGGAAGACAGTCTGGATGGAGTATGTGTCTAAAAATGCGATAGCCGGGATCAAAATGACTCCCGATATAAAAAACAGCCGTCTGGAACTGAACGTCGATATCGATTCCGAATCTTTTGGACCTGAACTGACACTGGAAGCCGAGATTTCCTATAACGATATATTAGTGAGCCATATTGAGACGCCGATGATGACAAAGCAGTTTGTAACCGAAATGAATGTATTTTCAACAGCGGTAGATGAATGGGGAATAAAAAAATGGTCACCTGTTCATCCAGAGCTTTATGATATTACGCTTTCATTGTACCGCAACGGAGAAATTTGCGACACTGTAAGCTCGTATTTCGGTATGCGTGATATCCGCATTGATAACAGCAATATTCTTCTTAACGGCGAACCCATCTATCAGAGATTGATTCTTGATCAGGGTTACTGGCAAAATTCGCATCTGACACCCCCGAGTGAAGAAGCACTGATTGAAGATATTGATAAAATTGCAGAATTAGGATATAACGGGCTGAGAATGCATCAAAAGGTCGAGGATGAGCGATTCCTATACTGGTGTGATGTAAAAGGGATGCTGGTTTGGTGTGAATCCCCATCAACCTACGTGTTTTCCGACAAAGCGGTACATCAATTCACTGAACAATGGATAGAAATTGTAAAGCAGCATTATAACCATCCTTCTATTATAACATGGACGCCATTCAATGAATCATGGGGAATTTCACAAGTTAAGACCGATCATTCCCAACAACATTTTACTGAAGCAATTTACCATCTTACAAAGGCGGTGGATAAAAACAGACCTGTTATAGTGAATGACGGTTGGGAACATACCGTATCCGATATTATTACACTGCACGATTATGAGGAAAACGGAAAAACGTTCTACGAACGCTATTCAGCTTTTACCGCAAAGATTTTATCTGCGGAAATATATCACTCGGGTTCCAAATCTACTCTTGCAGACGGTTATACATACAAAGGGCAGCCAGTTATAATAAGTGAATACGGTGGAATTGCTTTTAACAACGAATCTTCCGGTTGGGGTTACGGCAACAAAGTGGCAACAAAAGAAGATTTTATAAACCGGTTTGACGATATTACCACTTCGATCAAACAATTGCCATTCATCTGTGGATATTGCTATACTCAGGTGACCGATGTTCAACAGGAAATTAATGGACTTATGGATATTGACAGAAATTACAAAGTCGATCCGAAAAAAGTCAAGGAAATAAATGAAAGAAGCCTTGGACTGTGGAAGCAATCGAAAATAAGGCTTGAATAGAATTGCATATTTAAAAACACAAGTTGGCACCTCTTAAAAAACGGTGCCAACTTGTGTTTTAATTAATTTAAAATCTCTATTTTTTATCGTTCAATATATATAACATGAAACTCGGTGCTTGGATTGCCTATTCCCGGTCCTATGCGAAGTTAGGGGAGCATTCCGTACTATACATTCTGAATCGGCTACAGAAGTGAGATTAATTACTTGAGAGACCGGTTGCTAGTCTAACACGAAGTTCAGATCGTGCTATGAACCATGTGTAATAAACATAATGTGCAGCTCAAAGGAAAGGGAAGACGACACATTGTGCTCACAACTTACCATAACTGGTTTTTTTCAAACGCACAATCATAATAATGGGAGTTTCTTCATCTTGAAATGGCACTTCATAAAATCCGTCAAGTATAAATCCGCAACTAAAAGCAAGGTGAAAGATGTCTTGAATAGACCTATGGTAATAGCTTTGCAACACAGGTTGTCCTTCAATCGCCACCCCCTTATAGACACATGAAGTGAAATAATCTTTATCGGGATATGTGAAGCAAGGATGATGTGTTGCAAATACAAAAATTCCATTTTCACACAACATATCAAAAACCGCTTGAAACAATGGCTCTATATCGGAAATATCCATAATTGCCATATTCGCAACTGCTTTTGTGAAAGGATTTTTTTGCCGTAAATTAATGAGTTGATTATATTCTGTAGCATCACAAACTTTAAAGATGACTTTATCTAGGATGTCCGCTCTGCGTATCTTTGCCAATTCAATCATTTTAGAACTGTAATCAAACGCCACAACCTTCGCCCCTTGCTCTGCAAGCCTTTTTGAAAAATTTCCGTTACCGCAAGCTATATCCAAAACGAAATCATCAATCTTAATATCCAATAATTCTTCGGTATGCGGTCGGACAATCTCACGATGAAAGCTGTTTGATTCATCACCCATTTGATTATCCCAAAACTCAGCATTAGTTTCCCAAGCATTTAAACTTTCTATATTTGTATCTTTCAAATTTCTAACCTCCAATCAAGCTAATATAGATAATCAGAGTGTGATCATCAAATAAAGGCCACTCTATAAGCTGTTTTTAATATATTACTTTACTTTATCCTAAATCTTCACATTGTATGTCATAAACATTATGTGAAGTTTGATGCCCGACTACCCATTTTGGGGCGCCGGTGGATTGATTGTTTCGTTTTTCGCTTGTTCAGTAATAGAATTCTGCTGTGAATACTTTAATCCATATCCCACCGGAAACATTACATTATCCGTCCGGATATCCTTAACCTTTGAGTAGTATGGCATCGGTAAGGTTCCTTTAAAACTGCTCTTTCCTGTAAGTACATTCGCTACGCCGTCGCCCTCACTTCCAGGCAGGTAGCACATAACAATACCGTCCCACTGCTTCATATAATCGCTGATGATTACATTTCTTCCTGCTACAATACAGGCTACGGTCGGACGCCCCAAGCTTTTGGCGAGGCTGATTGCTTTGGAATTTCCATCGAGACCAAGCTCTTTGATAATACTGATATCTGCACTGTCGCCTTTCCATTCGGCATATGGCTTTTCTCCCAGACACAACAACGTCATATCAGCATGCGCCGTTTTTTTCGGGTCAGTGATAATCGTCAGATTATATTCATTCGCAAGCTCATTCAGTCCGTCCAGTATCGTTTTCCCTTCCGGTATCCATTTATTACCGTTATTGTCTGCATCCGAACTGCCGAGCCAGGTGATCGTCCAGCCGCCGCACTGCACTCCGACATCATTTGCAGCGGGCCCTGTCACGAATATCTTCGTTCCTTTCTTAATCGGCAGTATCGAATTATCATTCTTTAATAATACAAGACTTTCTTCTACCAACGTTCTTGCCAAATCCCGGTATTCCTGTGAACCTACACTGCTCTCCTCAGATGTTACCTTCTCCATCATCGGGTCATCCAGAATTCCCATCTCTTTCTTTACCGTGAGGATTCGTCTAGCCGCATCATTCACACGGTCTATAGAGATTTTGCCTTCATTTACCGCTTCAATGATATATTTCCGGCATTCCTCATATTTGGAATCCTCCATCAGCATATCAATACCGGCATTGATTGCAGTAATTGTCTGCTCTTTCAGGCTGTCACCCGGTATATTATGAATTGAGTCCCAATCGCTTACGATAAAGCCCTTAAATCCCATATCATTTTTTAACATCGATATATATTTCTCATTCGCATGCATCTTAATTCCGTTTAAACTGCTGTGGCTGATCATGATGGTCTTAACACCGGCATCAATCGCAGCCTGATAGACCTTTAACAAATCCTGAATTTCTGCATCTGACAGTTGAGCATCCCCACGGTCAATCAATCTTTTTTCCCCATCCAGTGTCTCACCGGTTCCATACAAAGCATTGCCATCTGCAAAGAAATGTTTTGCACAAGGAAGGATGCCGCCATCGATCAAACCCTTCGCAAACGATGTACCGAGCTCCGTAATGATACCTGTTTCCGAGGAATAGCTTTCATAGGTGCGCCCCCATCTCGGATCCTGCGCTGCAGACAAGCACGGGGAAAAGCTCCACAGCATGCCCGCTAACTTTGCTTCATTCGCTACCGCCAACCCCATCTGATAGGTTAACTCCTTATCGTTCGCGGCACCGATTCCTATATTATGTGGAAATATAACCGTATCCTCACAGGTATTAACCCCGTGAACCGCATCATTTCCATAGATGTAAGGAATACCTGCAGTTGAACTCATGGCAGCTTTCTGATATTCAAGGACCAGTTTCTTCCATTCCGACGCATTCAAGGAATTTTCCCCATATGTAGAAAGAATACTGCCATAGCAGTTTTTCTTCATAATATCTTCCGATACGTTGTATACTGCCCCCTGCACCATCTGAGCAGCTTTTTGGTCCAAGGTTAATCTGGCAAGAACACCCTCCACCGAGGTGCTGATTCCCTTACTATCTGATGCAGCCGCCGTATTCTCGTTCGTTTTATCCGTGTTATCAGGCTGTCTCCCGCTGCAGCCTGATAGAACCAGAACAAATGTCAAAAGTATCCCTGTTAATCTTCGTTTCATCACTAAACTCTCCCTCTTAATGAAATATTTCAGAAAATTTACCCCTTTGTCAACTATGAAAACGACCAAAAAATCGGGCCAAAATTTGCACTTTTTTGCCTCGATTTAACCACTATTCATCATCATTATTATCATTTCAACGTGGTGTGTTCTGGGAACATATCAGTTCTTATTATGTTTCGTGAGTTTCCCCTTGGTACTATATAAGCACAGACATTTACCTGATTTGGTAGTGTTTGTGCTTATTCTTTATAATAAGGGGGAACATGGTCTGGCGTGCTGCCCATTGGATTTCGCATCCGTGCAATAATCTGCCAGCCATCCCCTTGTTAT
>Ga0366769_1046_pt1 | contig 18990 bp, 13 predicted proteins | sample BONcelHN113001C8_FD_207053 | JGI IMG/M metagenome (GOLD analysis project Ga0366769, IMG submission 207053) | Enriched cells from coal bed in the Powder River Basin, Montana, United States - BONCAT cells N11 rep2 HSBNCT.N11.300.1.C8 ...
GAAGGGGAGTATGTGTCAAAACCGGGCTGCAAGGGCTTGAATACAGGCGGGAGAAAAAATACTCCCTGAATGACTGCTTTTTCGCTTCCTGCGGGCATGTGACCCGAGTCAGCTTCTGCCTGTGCAAATTTGAGGGAGTATGCCGAAAAATCGGGCGCTTGGCCCGTCAATACTGGCGGGGCCAGAAATACTCCCCTGTACCCGATACCGACCCGTCTCGGCCACACCATGCCAGATCCGGGACCTCGGTGCGGCAGGAAATGGGGGCGGCTGCAGGTAGCAGCCCGGGCTGTGCGTCCTGATCGAGCAGGCGCGAAACCTCCGGGCAGCCCAGGACCGGGCCGCGTGGATGGGCCGCTCGTCCGCCATCCCGGGCCTGCATGCTTGAGCGGGCGGCCGTCATGGCCGCCGCCGGGGCGCTTAGTTGAGCAGCTTGCCTTCAGGCTTGGGCAATTCCACCGCCTTGCCAGCGCTTTCCAGCAGCCCGCCCAGGCCCGTGATCTTGCGGCGGAATTCATCCGTGACTTCGCGCGCCTGCTGGCTGTCGGTCACCACGCGCGGCGTGATGAACAGCACCAGCTCGGTGCGCTCGGTGCTCACAGACTGGGTGCCGAACAGGCTGTCATGCAAGTTGCGCACATGGTCGTCCTGGATATGCACCGCATACTCGAGCAGCGTATCGAAGTCCTGCCCGGACCAGCGCTGCTTCCATTTTTCATAGATCAGCTCGCGCGCATACCGGACCGCGGCATGCTGGGTGGCCGGATTGACGCCCGAGTTGCCTGCCTTGCGGTAGCCGGCGCTGACCCGGTCGACGTGGACGAAGGGCGTCATGCCCGACACCTGCAGCCAGAAGTCCCAGTCTTCGTAGACGTCCAGGCGCTCGTCGAACCTGGCACCCGCGTCCACCACGCTGCGGTCGAACAGGACAGCATGGATGGGAATGAAATTGCCATGCTTGAGCCGGACGGCATCGAAGCCATGATTGATGACCTCGAATGCTTCGGCATCCGGCGCATCGGTGAACCGGACGCCGGCGTAGGCCGCCTTCGCACCAGGCTGGGCCTGCAGGGCCGCCACCAGGCCGGCCACATGGTCGGGTTCGAACCAGTCGTCGTCGTCCAGGAAGATGGCATAGCTGCCGCCGATATTGGCCAGCGCCAGGTTGGCCGCCTGCGAGCGCGACAGCGACTTGCCGGCACCAATCATGCGAAGCGGAAAACGCCCGCACCAGTCGCCCAGCGCGCTGTGTCCGCTGCCCTTGGCGTCGATCACGAGCACTTCGATATTCGGATAGGTCTGCAATGCGACCGAGTCGAGCGCATCCTTCAGCACGGGGCGGCCGACGCTGCGGATCAGGACACTGACGAGGGGCAGATCTTCCGGCATGACCGGCACGCCCAGCTTGCGCTGGCGCTGGTATTCGGGCTGGTACAAATCGAGCAGATTGCGGCGCAGCTCTTCGGCCGAATACAGGCAGTAGGCTTCGGCTGCAGTGACATCCTTTGGCAGGGTATAGGTCCGGAAGCGGTTGAGCGCCGCCACCTGCGCGTCGTAGGCCTGGCTTTGCAGCTGCGAACCGAAGCAGCGCATCGCATCCTGCTTGCGCTGGGCGATATCGCTGATGTCGAGCAGTAGATTGGGTTGCTGCGGAACGCCGACTTCATACATGGCCAGGCTGACGTTCGACGGCGCGCGCCGCACGGCCTCGAGCGCCGCCATGGCCAGGCCACGGTGGTCGGGATGCATCTCGTGGATCGAAGGCGCGTACACCAGGTCGGCGCCGAACTCGTCGATTGCGGCAGCGATGCGGCCGATCAGCTGTTCTCCGTATTGCACTTCGCGGTCGGGCCAGTCCCAGAACTGCGGCTTGCCGTAACCCAGCACCAGTGACGCCGCCCTGCTTTCCTGCTGGCGCTGCGCCACGTAGGAAGCGCGCGCCTCGCCGGCCAGAGCAGCGCCGCCATCTGACACGATGCAGACCAGGACTGCTGCGCCATGCGCGACATGGCGCATGATGGCGCCACCACATCCAAATACTTCGTCATCCGGGTGAGGTGCCAGCACCAGCACCTTCTGACCCTCAATGTGTTGTGTTGCCCGGTAGGGGATAAACCTGTCTTCCATTCAATTTCCTTGTGCGCGCCTTTGGCATTTGCCTGCCGTGATAGCCGCGCAGTCTTCGCTTGCGCAGCCGGGCCGCGCATCGCCTCCTGGCAGCCTCAAGCCGCCATGTGCCGACCGGGCTATCGCCGCAGAGGCACAAAACCAGGCTGTTCGTCTCCATTCCCGACCAGGCCTGCATATATTCGATTCAGTTGGGCGGCCGTTCGTGTTTCGGCTCACACCAATCAAACACATGTGGCGGCCTGCCGCCGAAAAAGGTGTGCCAGGCTTGTGGGCATGGCGCACCTGGCGATACCGGCCGAGCCGGCTCTTGCGGCTCAGCTGCCAGCCATGCCGGTTTCGCCTGAGCGGCAGCGTGCCGCTTCGCCCGTCGTGGGCGGCCAGGACGCCTGTCCATTCTGTACAAAACCGCTATTATCCCCGTAGTTAAGACAAAACAATAGCGGTTCAGCAATTTTTCAGAAAACTCCTCCTGCAAATGTTGCTGGTAAGCATTTTCAATGGAAATCCGTATCGCCCGAGGTCAGCCACCATTTCCCCGAAAATGCCTCGGCCCTCGGGTCTGCGGTCCAGCAACTGGTCGGTATCGAGACGTCCAGCGGATGCTCGTGGCCTTCGCAGGCAAGAAACCGGTGCGCATGATTTTCCGTGATCCAGCAGTACAGGTGATCGAGGCCCCAGATGCCGGTCATGCGTCGCGCCTGGTCGAGCACCAGGGCAATTTGGCGCAGCGGCGCGATGATGTCGAGCAGTTCGCACCGCCCTTCATGATTGCGCAGCACGGCGATTCCCAACGCCCGGCCGGTGAGCCGCTGCGAAATCACCAGGATTTCATAATGATGGTGAGGATGCCTCACATAGCGCTGCTGCAGATATTCCCAGTTGCGCACGCCGACGGCGCTGTCTGACAGGTCGCTTGCCATTTTCGCCCACAGGCGGTCCACGGCATGTCGGTCGGCAGGCCTGTCCGGCTGCAGATGGCGCACCTTGGTGGCGACGCGTGAACGCGTTTGAGCCGGTGGCCAGCGCACTTCGACCAGCTTTCCGGCCGGTGCATACAGGCCCATCTTTTCGGCCACGCGCATGGCCCGCGCATTCGGAAAGCCGTATCCGAGCGGCCCGTAGATTTCAGCGCTGGTGGCCGCCGCAAGGAAGAAAGGCCCCTGCCTGGTCAGCACGCCACGCTCCTTGCCATGCACCATGACGTCGCAAATCTGGAATGCCCATTCCGGCTTCCCGAACAGGAGGATATCCCGGTACAGCCCGCCGTAATGGGCAACCAGTACACCGTCGCGCCTTACCGACACGGCATTGCCTCGGCCATCCCCGTACTTCCAGCTCCACAAGGCCTGCGACAGCGGCTGCCCGAACACATCGGAAAAGAGCGTGGCCACCTCTGCAAAGTCGCCCGGCAAGACATGATGGATACGCCAGCGCGGTGGCTCGGCGCGCTGGAAGGCAAGTTGGAAGCTGCCCTGGCCGTGCTCCATCCCATCGCGCGGCTCTTCCAGCAGGCGATAGCCGCAGCGCTGGGCAATCGCCGTCCAGTAACGGACCCAGTTGATTACCCGTTCGGAGCCGTCTTCCATCTTCATGCCGCGCAGCAGGACCACGCCATCGTCCTGAATCACACGGTCAATCTCATCGAACAAGGCCAAGGGGTGGATTTCGGGACCAATGCCGTCTATCGCAACCAGTCCGAACTGCGTCCCGGCATTCAAATGTGCCGACAGCGGAATGCGCCGGATGGCCTGCCTCGGGCCACGCGGCGGCTGCACGTTTACCTGCTCGCCTAGCTCGAAACTGCCGGCCACCACCAGTCCTGCCTCGGCAACAGTGACATCCCAAACCCGGTTTTCGCCCACGATCAATGCCCTGGGCGAGGACGGTGGCAGGCCACGGGCAATGTCGTCTGCCGAAAAGGTAGTCGGCGGCTCTGCGGCGGCGTGAAATGCAGTCATGCGGTTTTCTCTTGAACGGTTCAGCGTGATTCCCGCCTGCACGTGACCAGGCGGAATGAGGAAGGTGGCAACCGGTAAGGGCCGCCATCATTCAAGCAGCGAAGCAAGGCCGGATAAAGCCGCCGGATTGTAATATCGATTCATTGGTCTTCGCAATGAACCGCGGCGCCGGCAGGCATCTGGATGAGCCCTCGCGCCGGCCGGCAGGCTGGATCACGCTTCGCCCTGCTGGCTGCACCACCTGCCCCAGAGACGTCGGTAGACCTGTTCCACCTCCCGCGCGAAGCGCTTGCCGTCGATGAAACCGGAACTGGTCATCCGCTCGCGCATCGATTCGCGCAGCGCCTGCAATTGCGAAGGATCGCCAGCCAGCGCCACGGCAGCCTCGACATACGCGCCCGCGTCTTGCACGGCCAGGTGCTCCAGGCCAACATGGCTCAGGATACTTCTCCCCACCCGGCTTGCCGCCGATTGCCCGCTCAAGGATATGACCGGCAGGCCCATCCATAATGCATGACAAGTGGTCACGCCGCCGTTGAAGGGAAATGAATCGAGGGCGATATCGGCTTCATTCCCGGTCGCAAAATACTCATTAAGGCCGGTCCAGCCGCGCAGCAGTAAACGCTGCCTTTCGATGCCGTGGGCTGCGAAGAAACCGGTGATGCGCTCCTGCACCTCGCTGCCCTCCATTCCACCTGCCTGCAGCAGCAGGCGCGCATCCGGCAGGCGGCGCAGGATCTGCGCCCACAGGTCCAGGGCAGCCGGGGTTATCTTGGCCAGATTGTTCAGTGAAATGAAGGTGACATGGCCATTTTTTTGTGCCGGGCCGGACCCGACGTCGGGCATCGACGCATCCGGGCGATAGGCGGCGTAAAAGCCCGGCAGATGGACCAGCTGCTCGCTGTAATAGCATTCGTTTTCGCCTGCCGGGTCGATTACGGCATCAGTGAAACGGTACTGGATGGCCTCCAGGCCGCTTGAAACCGGAAAACCGAACCAGGTCACCTGGACAGGAGCGGGCTGGCGCGCAAACACCAGCAGCCGGTTGCCCTCGGTATGGCCGGACAAGTCCACCAGAATATCGATCCGGTCGTCCCGGATCCGCGCGTCCAGCGCCTCGTCGCTCAGCGGCGCACACTCCACCCAGGTATCCGCACAGGCCTTCAGGCGCTCTGTCACCTCGTCGTTCTGGTGATGGTTGTAGTAGCAAAATACCTGCATGGCCTGCCTGTCGTGCCCTGCCAGCAAAGGCTCGATCCAGTAGGCAGCTGCGTGTGCGCGAAAATCGGCCGAGACATAGCCGATCCGCAGGCGCCTGCCTGCCTCGGCCGAGTTCGCATGATGCAAATCCTGACGGCGCAGGGCACGGCCATGTTCCATTCCCCACTGCCGGGCCTCGGCATACATGGCCTCGGGATCCGCGCTGGCATAGCTCGCGGCCAGGATCAGGTTCGAGTGGCTCAGCGTATCGCTCGGATCCAGGGCACGGGCGCGCTTGAAAGAAGCGATGGCCAAATCCAGCTGGCCTGACTTCAGATAGACCGAGCCCAGATTGGTAGGGATCCTTGCATCGCCGGGGCGCAGGCGGCTGGCCTGCTGATAGGCGTCGACCGCGGGCTGGATTTGCTGTGCCGCCGCGAGCGCATTGCCGAGGTTGTAATAGGCATCCGCATAGCGCGGCGCGAGCTTGATGGCCGCGCGATACTCGGCAATGGCCTCATCGAGCTTGCCTTCGGACTTGGACAGCAGGCCAAGGTTATAGTGGGGGTCGGCAAATCCCGGCTGCAGCTTGATGGCATTCCGATAACAGGTGCGTGCCTTGCCCACCTCCCCTTTCATGGCCAGGGCCAGGCCATAGTTGTTGTAGGCGAGCGCATAATCGGGCTTGAGGCGCAAGGCCTCCTTGTAATGCGCGATCGCCTCATCGAGTCGGCCTACGCGGGACAAGGCATTTGCCAGGTTGTAATGACAGGAATGCGCCTTAGGATTGGATTCGATTGCCCGGCGCATCAGCTCGAGCGCATCTTCCATTCGCCCCATGTCGCTTGCCAGGCAGCCATACAGGTGCAACGCGTCGGGATGGTGCGGATCCTGTTCGAGGACCTGGCGGTACAGGACTTCCGCCCCGATCAAGTCGCCTGCCTGCTGCCGCCGCAAGCCTTCCTGGATTTCCGCATCGAGGGATGGTTTTCGCCTGGAGCTCACCATGCACGCTCCCCCGGCGCTGTATGCCGCCGATCTTTCATTGGATTTTAGGTACCCGGGCAAACACGGCTGGCATGTCTAGACGTTGACGGAGGCACTGCTCCACGAATGAGGCAGCGATACGATGCCCTGCTCCAGGCCTTGCTGAGTGACATTGAGCCTGACGATCATCGACGCCTCGTCATACACATGGATGCCCTGGTCGCACAGCAGGTACACGCAGACCCAATACTCCCCTTTCAATAGCGGGAAGCACGGGAACACCACCTTCACTTCGCCGTCGCCGTCAGCATTGCGCTGCAAGGGCACGCCGTCATTGAGGGTGCCGGCGCTGGCCACCATGCTGCCGTCCGGACGCACGAAGGCGACCGCCACCGTCGGCGTAGCCAGTGCTGGATCTGAAACGATTTTTACCGCGATCGCCACTTCAGTGTGGTTCGTCCTGACCTCGAGCTCCTTGCCCGCGTAGCCGTTTGCCGTGACATCGACTTTCTGGAGATGTGCCATGCCCGGCGCTGCGCGCTGTGGTCCACCGCCTGCTGCGGGTGGGCGCTCGGTATCGGGCATCAAGCCCGTGTCGAGAAACTGGGTATACGCGGCAGTAACCTTGGCCGGGTCGGCATCCATGATGAGCCTGCCGTGATGCATCCAGATGGCACGGCTGCAGATCGCTTCGATCTGGTACAGGGAATGCGAGCAGAACAGGATCGTGCCGCCGGCCTGCTTGAAGCTCATGATCCGGTCAAAGGACTTGCGCGCGAACGCGCCATCGCCGACCGACAGGGCTTCGTCGACGATGAGGATGTCCGGCTGCACGCTGGTGGCGACGGCAAACGCAAGGCGCACGAACATGCCCGAGGAGTAGGTCTTGACCGGCTGCTCCATGAATTCCTTCATGCCGGAAAACTCGACAATGCCGTCGTACAAGCCGTCGATCTGCTTGGGCGACAAGCCCATCAGGGTGCCGCTCAGGTAGACGTTTTCGCGCCCTGACATTTCGGGATGAAAGCCGGCGCCCAGTTCCAGCAGGGCTGAAATCCGCCCGTTGACGACCAGTTCGCCCGAAGACGGCAAGATAGTCTTGGCGATCAGCTTGAGCAGAGTACTCTTGCCGGCACCATTCATGCCGACCAGGCCGACCACTTCGCCTCGGCCCACCGCCAGGTCCAGGGGTTGCAGGGCCGTGAACTCCTTGTGGCGCCGGCGTCCGGTAACCGTTTCCAGGAGGCGGTCGAGTGGCCTGTCGTAGCGGGCATAGGTTTTTCCCACGCTCTTCAGGATCAATGCACTCATAGCGCCTCCCGCATGTGGGGTTCGGTACGCCTGAACAAGACCCACGATACCGGCAGCATGACCGCCCAGAGTCCCAAGGGGCGCAGGAAATTACCGGCATTCCATTCGGTGCCCTGGATCAAGCCGTGCACCATGGCCATGATGTCGGCGATGGGATTGAACACCATCCAGGGCTGCAGTGCCTTGGGCAGCAGATCCGGCATGTACATGATGGGGCTCAGGTACATCAGCAGCGTCAACGCAAAGGGAATCACCTGCCGCAATTCCTTGATGAACAAACCCAGTACGGCGATCAGGTAGCTGAACGGAATGAGCCAGAGCGCCAGGGCGCCCAGCACGAAAACCGAATTGAGCGCAGCCAGCGGCCCATGCAGAAGCAGCACGACAACCACCAGCACCGCGCCATAAGTGAGGGACGAAATGGTGATAGGAAGCAGAGGCAGCAAGGGCAGCGGAAACACGCTTCGCTGGTAAAGTGCGCCGAACTCCTGCATGACCATCAGGTTGCGGGACAGGATTTCGCTGATCATCATCCAGGCCAGCATGCCGACCAGGAAATAGTCCATGAACGGTACGTGGCTGGTGGAACGCACGCGGATCACGATATCAAGGAAAAACCAGAGCCCGAAAATCTGCAGTGCAGGCTGGGCGATCAGCCACATGCCGCCCAGCACCGTGCCGGATGTCCGGCTCAGCATGTCGCGCCGCACCAGCAGGCGCATGAGGCCGCGCTGGACGACCAGGAGCCGGAGCGGGCTGAACAGGGCGCCCAGAACGTTTTTCTTGAAGGAAATGAGGAGAGTATTCGACATGTGCTTGAGACGTCCCACACCGGTCCACACTATGGCGGTGCAGGTTGCCTGAAATGCAAATTCGCCATTGGCCAAGACGGCCAATGGCGAAAGAGGATATTACAACAGCTTATCAATACACGACGAAGTCGCCGCCCATGATGTCCTTGTAGACGAGATACCAGTCGCCATCCATCCAGATCCACTCCTGTTCCGTATCACCTTCAGTGGGGGGCACGACGATTTCCTTGCCGGATGGCGACGTCGTGGCCGGTAGCTCGTATTTGTAATGCACCTTCACCTTGGCGCGCTGGCCCTGGATGTCAGCGCTGACGAACTCTGAGGCGTGGTAGGTAAAGATACCCTGGGTCCGGACATAACCGGCGCGGGTAACCCGGTCACGGAAGAACGGGTCCATGAAATCATAGCTCTTGGCCCAGTCCGACTTGATCCGGGCAGCCCAGAACCCATTCACACGCTCTTTCAGGCGGGCCGCGTTCGGCACCATGGCATCCGGGTCGGCAGTGACCTTTTCAGGGTCGAGGCGAGCATAGGATGTCCAGCCGCTGCGTTGCTTGGTATCGGCATATTCAGTCCAGGCAACCACGAATTCCTTGCCCGCGGCCGCAATGCGCGGGTACAGGGATACGGTCTTGCCATACTTGTCGCTCAGGGCAGCGTCGGTTGGAAGCCATGTTTTCCCGCCGTCGCGCGACATGTTGACGTAGGTATGCGCCCTGAAGAAGCGGTGATCTTGCCAGGTCACCATCACGGCGCCCTGCGAATTGACCGCAATTTCGGGCAGGTTGGCGGTCGCCTGGAACATCGGACCGGAACTGATGCGCGTTGGCTCGGAAAAGTTGACACCGTCTTCGGAGCGGACATAGAACATGTTTTCCTGTTGGCGCTCGTCCGGCTTGCGGCCCAGGGCAATGTGGATCGTGCCGGATGCGTCGGTGGTCACCGCCATGTCGAGCATATTGTTGGTATTTTTTACCAGCGGGATGGCTTTCCAGCTTGCCCCGTCGTCTGCAGACCAGACGCCTTCCAGGCCGTTTACGGTGTACCAATAGTAAAAGAGCCTGCCATTGGAACGGACCAGGGTCGGCTTGATGAAACCGACCGGCGACTTTGCCACAGCGACCTGCTTGCCCCAGGTTTCGCCACGGTCAGTAGAGGTGCGGACGTACATCACGGCTGTGTTTTTTTCCGAATCGACCCAGCCCAGCCAGACCTTTTCCTTTTCGGCGACCAGGTAGGGATCGATAGAAGGAACGCCGCCTGCAGGTCCGCCGTCGAGTTTCACATCTTTCGCCTTCCAGGTTTCTCCGCCATCGTGGGAAACATTGAAGAAAACGTCGAAATTGGAGGTGGTTCGCTCATCCACCCAAGTCACGTAAACGTCCTTTTCATTGGCGTACGCAAGCACCGGCATGAATGCGCCATTGGCATCGTTCAAGCGCTTGAAGGAACCAAATGTCGCACCACCGTCATGGGATGAGCGGAAATAGATGAATTTGTCGCCAGGTTTACCGATGTTCGGCACTTCCACAGCCAGCTTGGGTCGCCAAAGCGTGTAGACGTTTTGGCCATCGACGCCCAGCACGGAAAAATTGAGAGCAGACTCGCGCGGGCTTTCGCCGCTCAGCAGAGTGTCGTTCTTGCCGTTCAGGCGCCGGAACATGAGCTGGGCCACGTTACCCGGGCTGTCGTAGCGCAGCATGACAGGGTCGCCATTGACTGCAGCGAGCTTGGCACCGTCATAAATATTGATGGGTCCGCCTTGCACGCCGACTTTGACAACGGCGGATTCAGATCCTGCCTGGCGCTGCTGGTGGGCGCAGCCGTTTGCCAGCAACGCCAGCACCATGATAGATACCGCGTGTTTTGCAGAAACAAAAAGCTTCAAATCCGTCTCCAAATAAAAAAAGGGGGAGTGGCTTCCCACCCCCCCTTTCTATGTTACTACTAACTCTAGACTAGCTCAATATTACAGAGCGGTGTCACGGGAGATAGTGGTCACCTGAGCACCCAGAGCAGTGGTGTTCTGGATCTTGTACTGCAGGAAGCCCGAAGAAGTACCTCCGGTACGCGACGAGTTCATCCAGCCGCCGTTTGCGGTTGCAGCTGCGGTACCGGGTTGCAGGTACTGGCTACGAGTCACAAAACCGAAGCAGGTCACTGCCGGGGTGGAGGTGCCGGAGAACGGGGTCTCGTTGTTATCATATGCGCCGCCGCCGGTGATGCCAGCAGTGTTAGCGGTCAGAGTTGCAGTCAAGCCACCACCAGCAACGTCAGCCATGCCGCTGCGCAGGCCGGTTGGGACGATGTACCAGCGGGTGGTCACGGCGCTGTCCGGGTACCAGGTCGAAACCTTGGTTGCGGTTGCGTCAGTGATGGCTGCGTCGGAGTAGTTAGGATCACCTGCATTCGGAGCAGCAACCAGACCCGAGCTCGAGTAAGCGTAGAACAGACCCGAAGAGGAATCAACAACTACTGCTTCGCCATGGAAGTTCAGGTTAGCAACAGGCGTATCGTTAGAAACGATCAAGAAACCTTCGTGGTTGTCTTGCTGATGGTAGATCGGGGTGGTGGTGGTATCGCCGAACTGAGCTTTCAGATCAACGCGCTTACGGATTTCGAACTGACCCAGGTCGTTTGCGGTCGTGGTGCCGATCGCGTCGAAGTGGTTGCAACCAGCGCTGTTTGCCGAGCCGATTGGCTTGGTCATGTAGTAAAAATGGTAAGGCTTGTCAGTCGTTGCCAGTGCAGCACCATTGTTCTGCAGCGAAATAAAGGTGTATGCGCCCGCCTTGGTGGTGATGTACGGGAACAGCACGTTGTCGGCAGCTTGAGCAGCCATCGAGCCAGCGGCCAGAACTGCACCAACCGAAGCAGCGATCAATGTTTTTTGAATTGATTTCATCATGATGTTACATTCTCCAAAATTTTTTGGCCAAAAATTAAACTACTTGCTCAAAAACTGGAGGGTTGCTCCTCCAACTTCTGAATTCACTACTTTATGTAAGCATATAACCTAATTTCAACTAGGGTGCATACACTACTTGTTACAGTAGAAATTATGTTACATGCCGGAACTGATCTTTGTCAATATAAAAACTATTTCCTCAGATCAGCACACGTAAGCTTTCTTAAAGAAGCGACGCCAGCATATAAAAGATAGGCAACATCGTCTAGGAAATTTAAAGCCGTGTATTTTTTTCACAACAAAGAGCCAGAACAACAGAGAAAATGCTTAGAAACAAGCATATGTGGAGCAAAAAGGCCATATACATACGCCTTAGCCTCGGCCTTGAAACCCCTGCATGCCTCGCAGGGACAAGCCGGTTGCCATGGCCTCAACTGCGTTTTCCAACAATAATTATTCAGGCAGACCAATTTGCGCAGTAGTCATTCGAACCGCCGCTCCAGTTTGAGATCAAGCTCCGGCGGAAACCGATCTTTCGTCCATACCATTTTTCCCCAATCAAACGGACATCTGTCGGTTAAGCTCAACATGTCGCTGTCGCCCGCTCCAATTAGATTAACGACAGGCAAGCCAATGTGTGAAACCATCAGCTCATTCAACAGATGCGCTTTGGGCCAAAGGACTGCTGACACCCAACGATGCGGCGCTTCCCACCCAGTTTTATCCGGTGCCCCGTGGCCTTCCCGCCCCTCGGGCTGCTCAAAAATGTAGTGACTCCACTCTTTGCTGCGCAGTACCGCGCGATAGACTTTGATCAGGTCAGGTTTGGCACTGGATCGATCCAACCGTCCCCAGTTTGCGCAGTACTCCACATTGTCCAGTACGACGATTGCATCTATCGACTGCTCAGAAATGGTTTCGAGCACTTCCTTACGGGCGATGCCATCATTAATTACGATTTCCCATCTGTAATCGAGTAGCAGGCCTTTTGCTTCCGAAAAATGCTTTGCTTGAATGATGACAAGTTCATGAGCGTCTGACAGTGCTGCGCTATACTCTGCGGGTGAAACAATAGCCACCTTAAACCCAACATTACGCGCAACATTGCAGATGAACTGTATGTAATCCTTATCACTCTCGACAGTCACCACTTTGACTCTCTTAGCCAATAAATAGAAGGTCGAATTTCCACCACCGAACTCCAGTGCGCGAAGCGGCTTACTCAGAGTGACAGGAAGCCACTTGAACAGGTTGTTCAAAAACGTCGAGCAGCCATCCGTAAACCACGGGATAACCCTAAGTGGAAAAAACTTGCTTACGCTCTCACCTTGCTGCTGGGCTTTTTCATCATTCTTTTCCATCATTTGTCCTCTTTCCTAATGGCTACCCTAGAGAGGGGCGACCCAAACGCCGTGGAACAAGGCGCATCGCCAAACGAAATTTTTCAAGAGCCAGCCAAAAGCCTTCTTCGATGCAACTTCGTTTGGTAAATTTATGTACGGAAACTATTTTCCTATGAGAGGCTAATAGTTTTGAACTTCCACTTGAACTTAATATAGCTGCATGAACAGAGCAGTGCCCATGACAAAACAGCATACAATTCGCTGTTTATTCTCTTTTAAAAAGATATCTGCCACGCGCTGAGGCCCATCGCCAAATGGCCATACATAATCATCAATGATGAGCCATCCGCCAGGGACCAGGTACTTACTCCAGGCGCCCACATCAGCTTTAGCAGCGTCATAACTATGGTTGCCATCGACATGCAGAACAGCGATCCCCCCGGTATACGTCGTTACACCGAATGACTTGGAATTCACCTTGCACCCCTCACCGTAATATAAAACTGCCTCAGTGGATGGCATACGAAGGTAATTTACGTCCCCTGCCGCGTACGGAAGTAAGTTCATTTCGTAAATCGTTGCCATCTCATCGAGGTCGTAGTCAGCAATACCACTGTCTACTAAGCCACCCTCATCCCTTTGGACAGCAAAATCGGCTTTCCATGGGTCGATGCATAAGGTATTGCCGATACCATAAATACGCGCGAGACAAGCCAGTACAAACGCAGACTTGCCCCAAGCACAGCCGATCTCTACCACATCGCCTCTGGGTGCAAATCGGAAAATATCACATAAGGCTCTGATTTTTTCGTTATCGCACATGCCTGGGATTGCATTTGCGTGCCTGAACAGCGACGCAAGTTTCAACGGTGAAATAGAAGGCTTCTTATTCAAGGAGGAAGCCACTTCCAATGGCGTTTCAGAAGCCTTCTGAGCCAGAGCAATTGCAGAGCGATAGCTGCTCAACTCTTCGTTAACAGGCCAATCGTTAACAAGACGCACCTCTGAATCTATCTTTTCCAACTCCCGATTGATATGACTCCAGGCAACCGGATTAGGACAATAAATACCTGCAATGCCTTGATTGTCGATAACCTCTTTTAATGCCAGGTCGAATCCTGGATCATTGATATAAGGAAGAAATACCCAGCTTGGGTATCTCTCTTTTGAGACGTCGTACGCCAAGGAAGATGACCCAATCACGGCCCGTCCCTCACGCTGACACCGTTCCAAAAACTCAAGAGATTTTGGCATCCCGGCAGGGAAGATTAAAATCGCCTTGCTATCTTGGCCTTGATTTTTCTTCAGCATGGCCGCCCTCAGTAAAACACATCAACAGAATCGAACTTAAATAATTTATGCCGGCCACTCAAAACCATGCGTTTTTTATATATTATTTAGTGGAAAACTTTAGCAGACTAGAATCGCTCCTTATTTAATCATTTTTTACCACTGGCACGAAAAACATCACTGTTTCAGACCAACCTTCCGTGTAATGTCTCAAGTAAATGTCATAATCTTCCCGAATAGAAAGAATAAATTCGGGGACACGCCAAAAGTCCGCAGCAGTATGATAGACAGAAATAGCGAGTTTTGGATGGTTCTCTCTGATGTGGCGCCTTGCACCATTCAACGCTTTCAACTCCCATCCTTCAAGGTCCATTTTGATAAATGAAATACATCCTGGGATTGCATTGTCAAGTGTCGTAACGTCAATTCGGCATGAACCACTATCGGAAACGGCGCATGCGGAGCCCGCATCCGGGTTAAACCAAAGGAAACCAGACGCATCCGATATGCCCTGATTAAAGAACTCGATGTCCCGGTAAGGCGCCAACCGTTTTTTTGCCTCTAACATGTTTGGGAGCGAGGGCTCAAAGAGTATCACCTTCCGGTAGTCAGAATACCGCTTGCAAAACTCTTCACTGGTATCCCCATTGTACCCGCCCGCATCGATAAACACTTCCTCTGATAAATGCAAAAATTCCTCAAAATATTGATCAGAGAACCGAACTGAATACTTGGACATGAGATTGGGGTCGGCCGTCAAGCGGTAAGACACGACATCATCGAAGACGCTCCGGGACTCCGGGTCTGCGAAGAGACTTGGTAAAGCCTTCCATTTTTCTGGATATGCTGCGTAGTCATTTCGCATATCCCGAACGAATTCTGGAACAGCTACCAGGTTGCAGAATGTCCGTAAAAGGTCGCTATAATTGAGGCACTTATCCAGCCCTATACTTTCCAACCTTCGTGACGCAGATAACGGGCTAATTGACATAGAGCAATTCACCACGATCGCGTCTTTAGGAACATCTTCGCCTTTTATAATTGGCAGATCGTTCCAATTCTTTCCAGAAAAGAAATCATCGATTATTCCATCAATTTTGACCAAAGATGCTAAAGCTTTGGCATGTTCATTCCTGCCGAGTAGGTACCGTGGAAATCCCTTGTCGCCGGAAAGAAACGCTTGAGACAGGCCCGCTTTGTCTCCACTGATTAGCATAGATTTTTGTGTGCTCAACAAGAGTAAATCAGCCATATCACTACGCATGTAGCTCCTCGCTCGGTAGCCAAGCGTTTTTTGAATTTCAAATAACTTTTCATGAAATGCTTTAATCTATTTTATTTTTGAATAAATTAAATTCGTAAGCCCCCGGACATTCCGGAAATCTTGGGATACTATCTCATCATCAGTAATCTCGACGCCGAATTTTGCCTCTAAATCCAAAACGAATTTAATGATTTGAATTGAATCGATAATACCAGCATCGATAAAATCCGAATTATCGTCAAAATCTTTCGGCAGGGGAGACTTTCTTTCAAGCAATTCAAGAATAAAATTATGCACGTCTTCCTTCATTGTTTCCCTTTATGTCGTTGCAAGAAGCGCAGAATTGAAAAACAGAAATCTTATCCACAGTCAACCGGTTGCCATGCCTTTGTTTTTGCAGACAATACCATGGCTTCTAACAGTCGCATTCCTTCCAACACCAACTCCGCGCCGAACACTTCTGTAGATCGCCAGGTCCCGGTGCGTTTATATTCTTCCAACCCGTCAGCGATATCACTGTATAAATTTGCAAACGCTTCTAAAAAACCCGCCGGGTGCCCTGCCTTAAATCGGTTGTACCGTTTTTGACTTGAAATTTCGGCGATACCAGACCGATCAAGAATTTCACGCCTGCCGTCCGGCCAAGCAAGCGAGAGCTCTTCCGGGTTGGACTGGTACCACTCTGCCGATCCTTGGTCACCGTAAATGCGGAGCTTTAAACCATTTCGATGCCCTAAGGCAGACTTGCTAAACCAAAATTGGCCTTGTATATCCCCAGTATAACGACACAGACAACTCGCGTTATCGACGATGCCGTTAAACCAGCCATAGTGGTTCTGGTCTGCCACCAGCTCAACCGGCTTTTGCCGAGTTAAATAGTGAATCAACTGATGCAGGTGTACTGCCAAGTCAAGGTGCAGAGTTGGTATATCTCCGTCCGCGAGCCGCCAATTTTGAGGAACAGGTTTGTTTCCTTGAGCATCTCTGCGAATAAAGCCTTCTTGAGGCATTTCTGCTTGGAAATGCAGTATCTTACCTAGTTTCTGATTTTGTATAATGCGCGCCAATTCCCGCACCATCGGGTAACCAGAGTAGTTATAAGTGACTGCAAGAAAGGCGTTCGTTTCTGAGCGAAGCTTCAGGATATGTTCGGCTTGTCCAGTATTCACGGTCAGCGATTTTTCACAAATTACCGGGACTCCGGCTTTCATGCAAGCCATGACAATATCAAAATGCGCAGGCGTCGGGGTAAGAACAACAACGGCATCAAGAAAATCTTTTCTCTTTTCAAGCATCTCTTGCCAAGAGCCGTAGACATTCTCTACATTCACCCCATAAACACGAGCCGTTTCAATATTGAGATTGAAGTCTCGACTAAAACACCCGGCTACCACTTGCCAGCGCCCGTCCATCGCGCAGGATACAAAATGCGAGTATCCCACTGCCGAATTGATTGCCCCCCCGATGAATCCTAGTTGCAATGGCTGAGTAGATTGGAAGGTATGGATATTGTTCATTGTTATCCAACTTTCAGTTTTTAGGGTTCTGAACTGAAAACATATTGGCCAGTTGAAACTTCATTACTTTCCCCATTTCATTACGCGGCAGCGCCTCAATCGTAAAAAATTTTCTTGGCTGTTGAAAATCGGCGAGCCGGTCGCAGCAATGGAATCGTAGCTGTCTCAAGTCAAATGTCGCAGGATTTTCCACGACCAATGCAAGAGCGATGACCTCCCCTAGGCGAGCATCAGGAAAGGCAAAAGCCGCGCATTCAACTATTGACGGAAACTCATTCACAACAGATTCGATGTCCGGCGGGTAAATATTGATTCCGCCTGAAATAATGATGTCCTTGTTTCGTCCAAGGAAATATAAATACCCATCTTCATCAAGCTTTCCAGTGTCCCCAGTGCGGAAATAACCATTCCACATTGCCGCTTTCGTGAGGTCAGGCCGATTGAAATACCCGCCGAAAAGCATAGGTGTCTTGCAGACGATTTCACCAGCTTCCCCGGGCCCTAACACCTGATCATTTTTCCCCAAAATCTTGATATCAACACCAGGAGCGGCAGTACCAACTGATTTAAGCTTACCGACCCCAGTCATGCTCAGATTGGAAGCAATTGCTATTTCAGAGGCACCGTAACACTCATGAAAATCGCAATTAAATTTTTTAAGAAGCTCTGTCTTTATGTCGTGCTCAAGTAATGCTGACGAAGAGACTACAGCGCGCAAGCTGTCGAGCTTGACGGGGTGCGAACTCAATTCCTCTGAGCCGGCGATCTGCTTGAGTTGCGATGACACTGCAATTGTAAAAGTCACTTGTTCTTGAGAAATGCACTGCAGCCATTTGCTTACCGAAAAAGTACGCATCAAGACAGATGTACCACCCGTCAAAAGAGGAATCAGTACCAGCCTCTCAGCCAGCGAATGGTATAAGGGCGTGGCTGCAAGCGTCTTGTCGTTTTCAGTCACCCCGTAGAGCTCAATTGCCGCAATGGCACGGTTGAGCTTGGTGGCTTGCGTCAGGATGATCGGTTTAGGATCTCCTGTCGATCCGGACGTCATGGTCAAAATAAACGCGTCATCAGGCCTGCCACTGCCGACTGGCTGCAAAGCAGGTTCACACGGCATCAACAGATTGGAAAGACAAGTCACTCCATTGCGGGCTTCATCGACACTTATCCATAGCCCGCCAACCAGAGAGCGAAGCTCGGTGGAATGAGCTGCACCACTCGATGCTGAAGCCAACAAACCATCAATCAAGTTCGCCGTGGACACTAGATGCTTCACTTGTGCAGCCTGGCAGGCACGGTAGAACGCAGAAGGCGTCAGCGATGGACTCAAAGGCGCCAGCACAATGCCAAGGTCCGTTGCAGCCAACATTAATGCGACAAAGTCGATGCTGTTAGGAAGCAGCACCGCAATGCGGTCCCCCCGCTCAACGCCGTTGTGCCGCATCGCATGGGACCAGCGGTATGTGAGCTGAGCAAGCTCACGATAAGTAAGCGCTTCTCCTTCACACCATATAGCTTGCTTTTTGGGAAAGCGTTGTGCTTGCAAGGAAAAAAGCGCGGCCATTGACCCGTTTGCCATTCCATTATCCAGGACGGCAGGCTGTTCTGATAGCGTTGACATCAGTTATCTTCTAATCAAGCATTCGGCTAAACTGGAGGAAAGATCGACTTTTTAACCGAAAAAGTTGACCCGGCTCGGACAAGTAGACTTGATCGTCTTTGGTATTTTTGCTGATGAATGTATTGGCGCCAACAAATGTACGTGCGCCCATTCTTACATCATGTCCAACCGATGAATTCACGCCAAAGAAGCATCCCTCGGCTATGTGGCAACCCCCAGCGATAGAGACGCCGGAATTGACCCAATTCCAATCGCCAAAATTACAGTCATGCCCGACATTGACGTTGCTTGATATAAAGGTTCCAATTCCAACCTTTGAACCTGGGTGGATTGATACGTGATCTAAAATAATACAGTTTTCCCCTATGGTCACGTCATCATGGAGGATGACAGAGTCATGGATATAGCTCACGAACCGATAGCCTTTCTTCCGCGCTTCAACATATTTTTTTTCGCGCAAGGCATTCATTTCGATAAAACCCACCGCATTAATCATGCAATGGGAATTTGCCGGAAAAAAATTTTCCACGTTTTCAAACGGAACCAGGGGTTTTCCCAAGTAAGTTTCAGCGCCAGGCAAGATATAGTTTTCATCCACGGTAAAACCGGCGATGTCCATCGTATGCCGGGCGTAGGAAAACAATAATTT
>Ga0366769_1048_pt1 | contig 18651 bp, 14 predicted proteins | sample BONcelHN113001C8_FD_207053 | JGI IMG/M metagenome (GOLD analysis project Ga0366769, IMG submission 207053) | Enriched cells from coal bed in the Powder River Basin, Montana, United States - BONCAT cells N11 rep2 HSBNCT.N11.300.1.C8 ...
AGATACCCCTGCTGTTGTGAAGGGCCGTTTACCGTTCCGCCTGAGGATTTGATGATGATGCTGGGGATGATAGCTCCAAGAATGGAGGTCCCTGCTGAAAACACCATTCGCATGGTGGTATAGCTGGTACGCTCATTGTAGTCGTCCGTCATCTCTGGCAGTATGGCGTTGTATGGCACCATAACGATTGTAAAAGCAGTTCCAAAGAGCATGTAGGCTATCAAATAATAGATAAATTTAGCAGTTTGTTCCTCGATGCCGAAGGAATACCACATCATCACAAAGGAAACAAAGACGGGAAGGATGCCGGCCAGGAAGTAAATCCGGCGTCTGCCGTATCTGGAACGGGTCTTGTCAGACAGGTTACCTACTATAGGATCAGTAACGGCATCCCAGATCTTTCCGACAAATATGATAGTAGTAGCCAATACAATAGGAATCCCCTCTACAATTACCAGGAAGTTCATAAACAGCATGCTGAATATTAAGAAAGCTCCTCCTCCGTAAATATCTCCAAATGCATACCCGATTTTCCTTTTCCACATACTGAACAGCCATCCTTCCATTTATATAATAGTACCTTCTCACCATTGTCTATAGCATAGCGTTTTTTTACAATATCGTCTAGTAGGGTGTCAAGTCTAATTTCATACTATACACATTAAGTTAAATGCTTATAAATTCAGTATTAGACTTGACACCGATAGTATGTTTTTAAAGTTGACAGTGTACTAGTTTTTTTAGTACTTCAGCGAAACATTTTAATTATCCTTACAGAAATAGCGCATTAAAGCGTTCGCGATATTTCTGTAAGGCTCATAAATGCCGATAAATTAATGTTTGTTTCGCTGTAGTATTAGTAACTATCAATTTTTAATTGATAATGATATAATATTATTGGTTGGTGGTTAGACCACAGCACAAATTTATAAGGGGGGATACATATGGCATCAAACAGTTTCCAGGGGGAGTTCGACGCTGTAGTCATAGGCGCCGGCAACGGTGGGTTGACAGCTGCTGCGACACTTGCAGGAAAAGGTATGAAAACACTATTGCTGGAACAGCACAATCTGCCTGGCGGATTTGCCACAAGCTTCGTAAGGGGCAGGTTTGAATTTGAACCTTCGCTTCACGAAATCTCAGATTTCGGTCCCTTTGAAGACAAGGGAAATGTCCGGAAGCTTCTGGAGGACAGGATCGGCCTTGACCTTGAGTGGATCAGAGTCCCGGAGGCTTATAGACTCATCATACCAAACGAAATTGATGGACGGCTGGATGCAGTAATGCCTTTTGGCATAGAAGAATTCATTTCGAAGCTGGAAGGTTATGTACCGGGCTCGAGACCTTCCGTTACCAGATTCATTGACCTGTGTACCGAAGTAGTAAATGCTTTGGGCTATATAGCCGATTCAAAGGGCAATGCTGACAAAAAGATATTGATGGATAGGTATTCCAACTTTTTAAAAACTGCTCCTTATTCCCTTCAGGATGTACTTGATTCATTGAAAATGCCTTACAGGGCGCAAAAGATTGTAACAGCTTACTGGTGCTATATCGGGCAAGGCGTTGACGATATGAGCTTCACAATTTTTGGAGCTATGTTCCAGAGATACCTGACCAAGGCGGCTTATCTACCCAAATACCGTTCCCATGGCTACTCGTCGGCACTTGATATAAAAATCCGCGAACTCGGCGGAGAGATTCAGTACAACACCAATGTAGAAAAAATATTGGTAGAAAACGGTAAGGTGGTCGGGGTTGAAACATCCAGCGGCGACAAGATAAAGACAAATTACGTTGTATCCAATGCCAGCCCCCATATAGTCTATAATCAGCTGATCCATCCAAAAACCGAAGTGCCTGCCGTGGCATACAAGACATGCAACGCCAGAAAGGTTGGTTTTTCAGCTTTTGTGGTCTATCTTGGGCTGGATAAGAGCCCTGAAGAGCTTGGCATAAATGAATATAGCTATTTCATTTACAGTACTCCCGATACAAATGATATTTACAAAGGTTTTAACACACTTGCCAGGCCTATTGGTCAGGCTGCGGTTTGTCTTAACAACGCCATTCCCGACTGTTCACCGGCAGGTACAGCCATTCTATCCATTACCACCTTGTTTAGCGGAGATTGTTGGGCCGGTGTAGAGCCCAAAGATTATTTTAATGTAAAAAACCGGATTACCGAAGAGGTCATTGATGAGTTTGAGAAGGCATTGGGTATCAAAATCAGGGACAGTATTGAAGAAATCGAAGCCGCTACCCCGGCAACCTTCGCAAATTATACCAGAGCTTTCAACGGAAGTATTTACGGATATGAACCCGTTCCCTGGGATTCCATCCTGCCAAGGCTCATGTGCCTCAATGATGAAAAATACATAAAGGGCCTGGAATTTGCAGGAGGCTTTGCCGTAAGATGTCATGGATACTCAAGCTCGCTTCAGTCGGGTGAACTTGCAGGTCTCCTTTCTTATAAAAGCTTTAAGGAGGCGAAGTCTATATGAAAAATGAAAAATTGAACATCAAAATACGTCCTTTGGGTTTTTTGGACTTGCTTGCTTTCAAAAAATTGATACCTACCAGAGAAAAGATGATTGCTTGCGCACCGGCAACGCCTGTAGATGCAATTCCTCCTGTAAATATACTTGCAGGCAGGCTTCATCCTGAAACTCAGTATTTGGAAGTATCCGAGGTAACACAGGACACCCCTTCAGCAAGAACCATCAGACTAATTACCGACAAGGCTTCTGCAACGAAAGAGCTTGCCATGTTCCGCCCCGGCCAGTATCTGAGCTTTTCATTCGAAATAGAGGATGCCTCGGTTACAAGACCCTATTCAATATCCTCATCGCCAGCTGAAGCACTCAAGGGCTTTTATGAGGTTACAATCAAAAAAAATGAAGGGGGCTTTGTGACAAATTATATATGGGAGAATTGGAAATTAGGGACGAAAGTTATATGCAGCGGACCACAAGGCCATTTTTATTATGATGCCTTGAGGGATTCCCGCAAAATTGTCGGTATAGCAGGCGGTTGCGGTATAACTCCCTTCAGATCCATGGCAAAAAGCGTGCTTGATGGGAGTCTGGATGTGGAATTGACTATATTCTATGGCAGTAATATTATAAATGATGTTATTTACCAGAAGGAGCTGAAACACTTTGAAGAGGCTTCAAATGGCAGAATAAAGGTTATAAATGTCCTTGCCGGTGAAGACGCCGGGGATTGTGAACGCGGCTTTATTACTGCTGAATTGATTAAAAAATATGTTGATCCGGCTGAATGCTCCTTTTTCATCTGCGGACCTCAGGCAATGTATGATTTCGTTGGCAAAGAGCTTGGAACATTGGATATACGCAGCAAATTTATCAGATGGGAGCTCTTCGGAGAAATTAAAAATGTGAGCAGTACAAACGGATTTCCGCAAAATATGGCTGGGAGATCATTCAATATGACTGTTCATATGGGAAGCACTGTAAATGTAATTCCGGCATTATCAGGTGAATCACTGCTGGTAGCGATGGAAAGAGCAAAATTAAGTCCGCCTTCCATTTGCAGAAGTGGTGTGTGTGGTTATTGCAGGTCCCTGCTGGTAAAAGGAGATGTTTTCATTCCTGAGAGCGGTGACGGGAGAAGGCAGGCTGACAAGCAGTTTGGATATATACATCCCTGCAGCTCGTTCCCGGTGAGTGATCTGGAAATCATAGTCCCCAGAAAGAGGTGAAAGGTTGAAAAACAAATTTCCATCATTGAAGGTAGAAAGCTTGAAAAGCCTTTTTATAAAAGAAATTGAAGCAAAGATAATATCCGGGGAATTGAAACCGGGTGACAGACTCCCGCCTGAACGCGACCTGGCGTCACAAATGGGCATTAGCCGGAGTATAATTAATTCGGGAATACTTGAGCTTGCAGCAAAGGGATTTGTTGCAATAAAGCCCAGAAAGGGAACAATAGTCGTTGATTATAAGAATGAGGGTACAGCTCAGATTCTTGCTTCGATCATGAATTATAACCAGGAAAAATTTGATATCAGGCTTTTTAGTGGAATGATGGATACCAGACTTCTCATTGAGGTTGAAAGTGCCAGATGTGCTGCTCAAAACAGGACAGATGAGGATTTGAAGGTTTTGAAAAAATTGTTGGAAGAGATAGCTGTCAAGCCTTCAGGAAGTGTCTGCAATTTCGAGGAATTTAATTATCAATTCCATCATCGAGTTACCATAGCTTCCGGAAATATTGTATTTGCTATGATTTTCAAATCCTTTGAGCCAGTCTGCAGGAGCCTGATACGTATTTATTACGAAACAGGCGGTATGGATTTTCAAAAGAAGGCTGCTATTCATTATGAGAGGTTATATATGGCTCTCCTGGACAAAAAGAGCGAAATTGCCGCAAAATCCATGGAGGATATTCTCCTCCATGGTAAAAACGAATTAACAAGGATCATATATACGAAAAATTCTTTATTCCCATAGGGGCGCGCATTGCGCGTCCGTCCACTTGATTACCAAAAAATAACGGACGGCCAATGGCCGCCCCTACTAATCGGGCTATGTATTTCCATTGTTTTGCTTCATGATTTCGCTTTAGGCAGCATGGAGCTTAACTGTATTCAACTCTGTTTCTTCCATTGGACTTTGCCTTTAATAAAGCATTGTCAACAGATGAGACAAATTGATCTATGCTCTCACCTTTTTTATAGTCACCCACCCCTAAGCTGACAGTAACCTTATTGTCTTGCATTCCAAAATCATTTGTCTCTATGGATTTTCTGACTTTTTCAGCAACTTTATATGCATTTCTTAAAGTTGTTTCCGGTAGGAGTATTATAAATTCTTCCCCACCCCATCGAAATAATTTATCAGTATCTCTTAATGTAAGCTTGACTATTGCTGATAATTCCTGCAGGATCTGGTCACCCTTTTTATGTCCGTACTGATCGTTTACTTGTTTAAAATGATCTATATCAAGCATTATAATAGAGAAGGGACTTCCATACTTTTCTTTTTTGTCGACGGATAATATAACATAATACTCAAATTTCCGCCTGTTATATGCTCCTGTTAACATATCTAAAGTTGCCAGTTCCTCTAGCTTTTCATTTTTATACTTTAGCTCCTCAATATATTTTGTCAGTTCATCCTGATATGCTTTTTTTTCCGAAACATCACGCGAGGTACCAATATAGCCAATAAAAATGTTTTCGTTGAAAACAGGCTTCACAGATATTTCGAGCATTATAACATTTCCATCTTTACAAACAAATTCAATATCGTAAAAAATAATCTTTGTAAAATCACCGTTTACTCTTTTGGGCATATTTTGCTTTACTTGATTTACAGCATATTCCTTTGACTCTTTACTTAAGAAATCCAGCAGGCACCTTCCAACCATTTCATCCGCTTCATAGCCGGTGGCCTCCTTGACTGTCGGACTTATAAATGTAAAAACCATATTGGTGTTCATCTCCCAAATAATATCCTTGATATTCTCAATGACATATTTGTAGCGAGTATACTCTTCAAAACTATCAATCGTAAATTTACTCATAACTCAATCCTCAAATCAGCTATTTGATGATTTCCTTACCGCCCATATACATCTGTAATGGTCCCGGAATTCTAACAGAACCATCCGCATTCAAATTGTTTTCCAGAAATGCGATTAACATTCGCGGCGGTGCAACTACCGTGTTATTTAAGGTGTGTGCACAATAATTTCCGGATTCCTTGTTTTTAATACGTATGCTGAGACGACGAGCCTGGGCATCACCTAAATTGGAACAGCTGCCCACCTCAAAATACTTGCGTTGACGCGGCGACCATGCCTCAACATCAATGCTTTTCACCTTGAGATCGGCCAAATCTCCGGAGCAGCATTCAAGTGCACGAACAGGTATATCCAAAGAACGGAAAAAATCCACTGTGTTCTGATATAATCTTGTAAACCATTCCGGACTGTCTTCAGGTTTACAGACAACGATCATTTCCTGCTTTTCAAATTGATGTATACGATACACACCGCGTTCCTCGATTCCGTGTGCGCCTACTTCCTTGCGAAAACAGGGAGAGTAGCTTGTCAAAGTCTGCGGCAGCTGCTCCTCATCCAGAATAGTTTCGATAAACTTGCCTATCATGGAGTGCTCGCTGGTTCCGATAAGGTATAAATCCTCGCCTTCAATTTTGTACATCATATTTTCCATTTCAGAAAAGCTCATCACTCCCTTTACTACATCACTGCGGATTAAAAAAGGCGGGATGCAGTAGGTAAAGCCCCTGTCAATCATGAAATCACGTGCATAGGAGAGGATTGCCGAATGCAGTCTTGCAATATCTCCACAAAGATAATAGAAGCCGTTTCCGCTGGTTTTCCTTGCGCTGTCAAGATCTATTCCACGAAGCCTTTCCATAATGTCAACATGATAGGGTATTTCAAAATCCGGTATTACCGGTTCACCAAACCGCTCAACTTCTACGTTTTCACTATCATCCTTCCCAATGGGAACGGAGTTATCGATAATGTTTGGGATGACCATCATTCTTTCCCGGATTTCGGCAGACATTTTTTCCTCCAATTGCCCCAATTCAGCCAATTCATTGGCAATGTCGGCAACCCTGGCTTTAGTTTTTCCGGCCTCTTCCTTCATTCCCTTTGCCATAAGATTTCCAATTTCCTTGCTGATTGAATTACGCTGGCTTCTCAGATCGTCGCATTTTGATTTGGCTTCCCTGTATTTTTTATCCATCTCTATAACTTCGTCCACCAGAACCAGCTTTTCATCCTGAAACTTCTTTTTTATATTCTCTTTTACAAGCTCAGGGTTTGTCCTTAATAATTTAATGTCCAGCATATTTTTTCCTCCTCTTTGTCAACTGTAAATTTCTCCTGAAACAAAAAAACCTCCCATCCCATACAAATCATGGTACGGAAGGAATTCGTGCGGCCACCCGAATTGCCAGCAAAAAATGCTGACCGCTCAACCATTATATAATACTAATGTCCATTATATACTTCTATTAAATGTTTTCAAGCAATTTTTCTGAAAATATTACTTAAAATTTCAATTTTAATTGTTTTAATCCATTGCAGTGGTATTCAGCAGGCTTATATAGTCTTCAACAGCTTTTGCCATTGCTTCGGCACATTTTGCCTGGCCTTCCGCTGATTGGAGAAAGGCGCTGTCCCCATTGTTACTCAAAAAGCCCAATTCTACTACTGCAGCCGCTGCATTCGTATTCTGCAAAACAAATAACCCGCCCTCCGCTTCATACTTTATGCCTCTATCCCTGGTATAGCCCACTTCTGCCAGCTGCTTGTCCAAACATATTGCAAGCTCTTCCCCCTTCTGCTTTGGGAACCTGCACCATATCTCCACGCCTTTTGTTTTTGAACTGCTTTTGTCAATATTGCAATGTATGGATACAAAAATATCAGCATTCGCTCTATTTGCGATATTGCATCTGGCTGCAAGATCTTCCTTCTGGTTTTGTCCTTTTGCTTCATCAGATGTCCGCGTATATATGATTTCGTAATCACCTTTTTCAAGAAGCTTGCCCAGTAGAAGCCCTACTTTTAAATTAATATCTTTCTCATAAAAGCCCAAAATGCTTTCACCCCCCACATCATGACCGCCATGACCGGGATCCAGGCAAATTACAAGCTTCTTAGCCGACTCAGAATCGGACTTGGGATCGGACTTGGGAACATTATCCTCCTGCTTCATTACAGGAATACCAAGTGTACTTTCAGAGCTGCCTTGTGGGATATTCGCCAGTAATATGCATAAAAAAACTACTAAAAAGGCCATTATTACATAAAATCTTTTCCTGACTCTTCTCCTTTGTCTCATCGGCATCTTATTCCTTTATCCTATTCTGCTTATTTGTATAATTCTTTTTATAAATACATAATACTACAAATATACAGAAAAAAAGCTTACAAATTTATTAAAAAAATATGTCAAGCCTGTTGCTCGAAACCCTGCGTACAGTACGCGCATCCAACCTCTCGCAATCCGACCTGTCTGCGATTTCATCGCAAAAGTCGGAACGGTAAAGCTCCAATTTGATGTCCATGGGAAGCGCAGGCCTGAAGGGTTTGGCCTGCCCTACCAGCATCATGCTCCTGCACGCGGCAGTACTGATTCTCTCCAGAGCTTCACTGTTGTCTGCAAGAATTGCTGAGTTCCTGCCATTGCCTCTTTTTACCGCTGTGCACACAATGGGTTTGAAAAATTCGTACGCCTCGGTACAGGCGGCTTCATCTCCGCTAACCATCAGCATCGGCACGTCAAAGTGTCCGGAAATAACAGCCCACTGGGCAAGCTCTCCCATTTTTCTGCCGTTCAGCCAGTAGTTGAACCACGCTTTGCTGTTCTGCGTGTGATCCAGAAAGCCGTTGATGGTACCGGCCATAGCGTGGGCGCCTATGAAAAAGGTACCGTCATAGCTTTCGTCCAGCTTTCCCCACCACTTGCCGTTTTCCTTCATATCCACATCTGCACGTGGGTCCAGAAGTGAAAGATCAAAATTACCCCCGCCCCCGTGACTGTCCAATACGGTTACATGGGTGGCCCCGCCTTGAAAAGCACCGTCAACGGCAGCATTGACATCCGCCATCAGCCTCTGGATGGAGTAGTTGTATCTCTCATTCTCCTTTAGAATCATTTCAGGACAATCAATCCCGCTGATTCCTTCAAGATCGGTATGTATATATATCTTCAAAAAAACAGCCCCTTTCTCTTTATCTTAATATGATGTTTGTAGCAATAATCCATCCGGATGTGTAACACTGCATTGTATATTTCCATCCGTTCCATCCCTTTTAACATGGATTTTACCTGCAGGTGTGGGCACAACGCCCCATGCCCTGTCAATATTGGAACAGGCAGGTTCTGCCTTGAATTTGACAAAACCGGGCTCTGTGGGTTTGATGCCCAGGATGTAAGCGTGATACAAATATACGGGGATGGCCGACCATCCATGGCAAAAGCTCCATCCCTGTCTGAAAATATCCATGGCATTGATGGTTTCCCAAAAGCTTGTGGCATTGTTGTACAACATATACGACCACTGATCCGCAATCTCATCAAAAACTTGTACACCGTATGTTTCCGGTTCCTGCAACAGCGCTTCATACTTGAATATGGAATAGCTCAATGTGATGGGGACAAAACCGTTATCTTTACATGCAAGCCTTGCCCTCAAATCCTGTGCAGTCTCTCGGGGGCATGCTCCCGTATAAAGCGCAAGGGCCTGCGTCAGCTCTGCATAATGGGATTTGCGCACATCCTCACAGGTGGAAGTGGCATACGCTTTTTCTTCCTCATTCCAGAATGCGGTATGTATTGCCCTTCCCATTTTGTCCCTGAGCGAGGCGCAGGCAGCAGCGTCATCCAGTTCATTGCAGGCTTTGAACAACTTTTCAGCTGCGTTCAGCGCCATATGCATGAACAAGTTCAATGGCGCATCCATCTGCATCCTGGTTGCCGCATCTTTGGCTTCGGTGCCATCAAGCCCGTCAGCCCACTCATAAAAGTTCCAGTACCGTTCCCCCTGCGGCGTTGGCAGAAGAGCGCCTGCAAGACTGTCAACGTATTTGCCCAGCATCATCTTTACTGCGGGAAGCATTTGCTTTACAAAATCAATGCATCCGCTGTAAAGATACAGCTCATATAATTGCTGAAACCAGACCATGCTGAAGGAGGGAATGGTTCTCCTCGGTTGGGCGGGTGCACACATTTCCATATAGCCGTCGCTCTTCAAGCTTTGTTCCATCAGCGAAACCGCCGCTTCAGGGTATTCATACTCGCCGAAGCAATAATACCCGCACAGCGCCTGGTTTCTGGAATCCATGATATAGAGCGCCTGTTCCCTCCATGGCGTATCTTCGTAATGCTCATGCATACACAGATGGAGGGTCCTTTCAGCAACCGAACAGATTTTCTTATGCAGCAGGTCGGAACAAAAGAACTCCCCTTTAAAATCAACAGGGTATTCAACAGGCAAAAGCCCCGCATGGTATAATATAAACCTGGTCTTCACATGGCTTATATGGAGCTGTATATACCGGCAGCCAAAACGGGTAAAATAGTGGGTAAAATTTTGGCGGCCTTCCCTACATATGTAGCGGTCGGCAAAATTCCTCTCCCCTGCACTGGCCATGACCCTCAGGTCAAGAAGATGTTCACCGTAGGCGACATCGATCACAGCACCGCTGTCACTGTCAAGCTCAATATTAAAAACACCCGCCTCTTCCCTGTCCAGATCCAACAGCAGGTATATTCCCTGATTACTGTTAAAACACTCAACATTCAAAGAAATACCGGTACAACTTGGAAGAAAACACTTATAATCCGGACCCAGAATTTCCTCCGGGAGTCTTGTGGAAAGAAAATCCGTATACATCTTTTGCGCAACTGTTTTGGCCTTATCGGGAATTCTCCTGAATACGCCCTGTGCAATAATCGTTGCCGCGGCTCTTTCCTTTATATCAAGCTTCTTTACAGGCCTTTTGTATAGCGTTCTTCTGGCTTTATTGCTCCAGACTGCCGGCCTGGCCTTCCGCCACTCACTTCCCATATTATAGCTTTCTGCAGTCCATAAGTCATCCAGCTTTGCATTGTATTCAAAAGTAAAGCCAAGCTGTCTGCTGACTTTTGGCACCAGCCCGTTTTTATATGCCCTGCACCCTCGGCACCGCGTGTCTTCACCACTTGCCGCGGTAATTCCGCCGGACGCAAGAAAATAAACCAGCCCCGGCTCTCCTTTGATATATTGGTAGCTGTTTTCACCCTGGTGATAAACAAGGATGCACAGTACATTTTTCCCCTGCTTCAGGAAACCTCCCACCGGCAGCTCGTCATAGGCCTTGTTCTCCGGGAAGTCGTCATACTGGCCGCAATTAACAAATTTTCCATTCAGCCAGACGACATAATCCGTATCAACAGATATACATAAAGCCGCATCTTCATTTATGGGTTTGTCCATATAGAATTCATGCCTGAACTGCGCATACCTGTTGACCTCTTCACCATCCCCGGCAAGCCATATCCACATCGCATCCTGTTCCTCTATTGCCTTGCATTCAAGCATATCCATACAGTCAGACCTTCTTTCCGGTATTTTTCTCTTAATATAAGCTGCATAATATTATATACTTATTAAACATACTGTTAATGTATAAGGCAATTATATTAATGTAAAAAACAATTAAAAATTCATACAAAGGTACTACTTATTTATATCTCCTGTTTCTCCAAATAATCAACCGCAAATTGAGCCAGAATACCCGCCCCCGTTTTTATACACGACTCATCAACATCAAATCTTGAATTATGCAGCGGGTATATGATATCTTTTTCTTTATTGGCACAGCCAAGTCTGAAGTAAGTACCTGGGACAATGTCGGCATAATAGGAAAAATCTTCGCTCACCATAAGCGGCCTGCCGGTCTTATTCACATTGCCGGTTCCTATGATTTTCGAAGCTGATTCCGCCATGATATCAGTTACTTTTTCATTATTTATGGTTGCAGGATATCCTTTTTTGTATATAAGTTCATATTTTGCGCCTGCGCTTGCAGCTATTCCCGATATAATACTTTCCATAATCTCCGGTATTTTCTTTTTTGTTTCATTGTCAACAGCTCTGACTGTTCCCTTTATAATGGCAGCATCAGGTATTATATTTTCAGCAGTTCCTGCATGAAAGGTACATACGGAAAGGATAACCGGGCTCAACGCATCCATCCGCCTGCTGACCAGGGTCTGAAGGGCGCTTACCATCTGCGCTCCCGTTACAATCGGGTCAACGGTATCATGTGGTATCGCGCCATGGCCTCCTTTACCTTTTACTACAATTTCAAAACAATCCATGGATGCAAATATTGTTCCGTAATGAATGCCTACTTTCCCAACATCTATATCCGGCCAGACATGAAGCGCTGCACAGGCATCGACACGGGGATTTTCAAGCACACCTTCCTTAATCATAAACGATGCTCCCCCTACGCCTTCTTCTCCAGGTTGAAAGATCAGCTTGACATTGCCTCTTAATCTGTCTTTCATTTTGCCAAGAATATTTGCCGCCCCTAAAAGACATGCAATATGTATATCATGTCCGCATGCGTGCATCATTCCCGCTATGCATGACTTATATCCGCATTCATTTTCCTCCGTGACAGGAAGAGCGTCCATATCTGCCCGCAGAGCAACAGTCCTGCCCTGATTGCTTCCTTTTACCAGACCTACGACCCCTGTTTTCGCAATTCCCGACATTGCTTCAATCCCAAGACTTTCAAGATAGTCAAGAACCAGTCCGGAAGTTTTTTTCTCATTGAATGCGATTTCCGGATATCTGTGAATCTTACGCCTTATTTCAACCAAATCAGGATAAATATCAAGTAACTTTCTATTTATTTCTTGTGAAGTATCCATATATTCATCTCCCTAAAATTGACTGCCTAAGTTGCTCATGCAACATTATATACTAATTATGTAAGGTGATAAATATATGCGGCAACAATATTTATGTAAAAAACAACGGGAATTATTTAACAAGTTACCTCTCTCATTCCTGTCCGCTTAAAACGGAAATAGTCCCTGCATTTCTTCTACATCCGGCTTTCTTCCATATTCACATAATTCGAATGCTTCAGCAGCTTTTATTAAATTGGCTTTTTCATCTCCATATTTCTGTATTAACTGCTGCCGGAAGCGGTCGGCCGTCCTGCCATCACGTTCTATTTGCTTTTTACCCAACCAGTGGGTTCTCTCGTCATCCTCTTCAGGTACCTCCTCCAGCTTCCCATCCACCCATGGAAGCCATTCATAGACCTGTGACTTATGACAACCAATCATCCATACTTTATTTTCAGAAACATCATCAATATTTACAACTATATCCGGTGTAAATTCATAGGGCCTTATAAACAGATCACTCAAATACATGATCACCGGCATATGTTTTAAAGGCGGCGTCAGGGGGCAGACATTGGGGATGATCAAGGCATAGGATGAATCCTGCACCAGCATGGATGTCATTCTATGATCCGGATGATAGTCATAGGGCCTGTGTGTAAAAACAACATCCGGCATGAACTCCCGTATTATAGATATCATCCTCTCACGGGTATGTATATCCGCCTCAATACCATTGTTGTGAATATCCAGAACTTCATATTCAATTCCAGCCACCTTCCCTGCATCCGCCGCTTCTTTCGCCCTGATGACGGCAAGCTGGCCTCCGCCTTTCTCATAATGCCCGGTGTCACCGTTTGTTGCAGATATGAACTTGACCGTATGCCCCAATTTACTGTACTTGATTGCAATTCCGCCGGCAAGGATATCACAGTCGTCCGGGTGCGCTCCTATCATCAATAGCCTCAATTGCTTATTTTGCATATGTTTCATCCTCTGTCCCTTTCATTAGCGCCTTCATCCTGTCCATATACTCTCCGGCTTTTTCAATCCTGCCTTCGCAGATCATCCTCAGGAAGTTCCTGACCACTTCATAATGGGCGGAGCATGTAAACCCGTTCCTCAAAATCAGAGTATTTGCGTACGCTTCGGTATCTTCAGGAGTAACCGGGTACTGCGCCTTCCTGAAGTAGTCAACCCACTGCGGTCCATTCATCAGGCACCAGGCATCCCAAAGATTGCTCATTTCGCTTTCATTGCAGATAATACTGGAAATATGCTCAAGATAACGGAGGAAGCCCTCTCTATCTTCGCCATCCAAAGGCTTTATGGATGTACCGTCAGGCCAGAAGGAATATGGAACCGCCTCCACCGATGCGGTAAAACTGCGGTTGGTTCCTGTGGATTCACCCGGTCTTTCAGAGAATTGAATTTTAGCCATATATCCCTTCCACCAGAAATCATCCTTCTCCGGCCTGCCCTGGTCATAAGGATAATCGAACAGGAAATTCCCCAGGCTGTAGATAATCGGCACTCCGTTATATATTTCTATCCCCTGCGGACAGTGGGTATGGATGCCGATTACCGCCGACGCTCCTGCATCCGCAAATACCCTGTATACATTTACCACCCCAGGATTGGGTATAGGAGACCTCTCATTCCCGCCGTGGATGACAACCATCGTGATATCCACGCGGGACGATACACTTTTAATATCCCGGACAGCCAGAACAGGGTCAAGTGGTGAAGCCCCCGCCGTATCCCCGCCAGCCATTCCGAATTCATATTCGGCATAGGATAACAGTGCGATCTTTATGCCCTTTTTCTCAAGATATAGCGACTTCCTGGAATCAGCCAAATTTTTGCCCGCCCCTGCAAAAAGGATGCCATTATCATCCAGAAGGCGCATGGTATCCAGTACAGGCTCGAGGCCAAAGTCGCCTATGTGGTTGTTGGCAAGGGTCACAATGTCAAATCCCGCCGTTTTGATGAATTCAATACAGCCCGGGTCTATTTTTATGTTTGGCCCTGTCTTTTTTATGGGCTCTCCGCCTTTTGTCAGCGGCCCTTCAAGGTTTGCAACCGCAATGTCCCTTTCAAAAAAAGAAGGCCCCAGCGGGGCAATGATCTCCTGTGACTTCCCCTCCAAAACCGCCTTTTCAGTCCCCTTAATGGGACACAGATCCCCGGCAAATAATATACTTATATCAGCTTTCATTCTTTGCAGCCTCCTATGTACAGCCGTATATTCCGGTGTACCATTGTTGTATCGGATCTCGTCATTATCCCATGCAACCCAACTTAAGGTGCCATTCCCCAAAATAGGAATATTATACATTATTCACAGTTGAAATGGAAGATATCTCTTATTTTAGCCCTTCATTTTTACATTTTGTATGTATGCTTCTCTTCCGAAACGCCCCCGTCTTTACTTCTGCCCCAATTGGATTATCCTTTTACCGATCCCAGCATGACACCTTTTACAAAATACCGCTGTGCATAAGGGTACACAAAGAGCACCGGCAGCATGGTTAGAAGAATTGTTGCATTCTTCATGGCTTCTGGCGTTAAACTGTTCATTTGCTGATTCACAATGCCTGGATTTTGAACAGTAGCATCAATCAGCATTTCCCGCAAAACCAGCTGCAAAGGATATTTGCTGGCCGTATTCAAATAGATCATTGGAATGAAGAAGCTGTTCCAATGCCCCATGAAATAGAACAAGCCGATGGAAGACAGGGCGGCCTTTGACAGCGGTATAACGATCTGGAACAGTATCCTGTATTCTGAAGCGCCGTCAATCGTAGCAGATTCAAACACTTCATGACCCAGTGATTCATAAAACGACTTAAGGATCAAAAGTTCAAAAGTCCAGATGGCATTGGGAAGCACCAAAGCCCACATCTTGTCAATCAAACCCAGGTTTTGTATTAACATATATGTGGGTATCAGTCCTCCGCTGAAAAACATGGTAAATACGATCAGCTTCATCACAACCGATCTGCCTGCAAGCCGCTTCCGGGACAAAGGGTACGCCGCCACGGCTGTCATTAACAGGTTAATGAATGTTCCTATGACAGCATACTGGATGGAATTGAGGTAGGATCTAAGAATGCGGCCTTGCTTCAAAACCATCTCGTAGGCATCCAGATTGAAGCCTTTGGGGAAAAATGACACCTTGTTTTGTATGATATAACCGGTTTTACTGAAGGAAACCGCAAGCATATTCAATAATGGTAACAATATTACCAATGTAATTACTATGACAAGAAATACTACGATGAAATCCAGCGGTGTTACTTTTTTCTTCATATGATTGTCCCTTCCTTCTACCAGATACTGTTCTGTGTAAATTTTTTACTTATATTATTTGTTATAAATAAAAAGATAATCGCTATCACCGATTCAAACAATCCAACTGCTGTGGCATAGCTGAAGTCCCAGTTTTCAAGACCTTTACGATATACAAAAGTTGAAAACACATCTGCCACCTTATAAGTTACAGGTGTATACAAAAGCAATACCTTCTCATAGCCTATCCGCATAATATGGCCGGAAGAAATAATAAACATTGTAATCACCGTAGGAAGGATCCCCGGTATTGTAATGTGCCATATGGCGCGCAGGCGTCCACATCCGTCAATTTCACCGGCTTCATAAAGAGTTTTGTCTATTCCTGACAGAGCAGCAAGGTATATAATTGCAGAATAGCCCATACTTTGCCATATTCCGGACGAGACATAAATGAACCTGAACCATTCAGGTTTTATAATAAAATATGTTCTTGGGAATCCTAGGTTTTCCAATATCGTATTAACAAGCCCATGGGTTGGTGAAAGAAGGTCAATAAACATACTGCATACGATGACGACAGAAAGGAAAGAAGGGAGATAAGATACTGTCTGTGCTAAGGTTTTTAGCTTTTTTATCCTCACTTCATTTAATAAAAGAGCAAACAAAATCGGGAAGGGAAATGAAAATACGAGGTTACTCAATCCAAGAAGCAACGTGTTCCTAAAAAGAAGTACAAAATCCTGGCTATGAAAAAACTCGATAAAGTGCTTAAATCCAACCCAATCGCTTTTTATTAATCCATCCCAGATATCATACTCTTTGAAAGCAACAATCAGTCCGTACATGGGGCCATACCTGAACAAGGCGTAGAACGCAATACATGGAAGCAATATAATCCAGAGCTGCCGGTCTCTTTTAGCCCTTTTCCAAAATGTATTACCGCCGGCTGTTTGAAGTTTTTGTTTATGTCTATTCATTGTGATCCTACCTTTAATGTAAGGGGACACGCCATATCTGGTATGTCCCCTTTGTAATATTCCTTGCGGTTATTTAATTAAGCTTTATTTCGCTGCATCATATCTCTTCTGTGCGGCATTATATATATCCACAACTTCTTTCAGACCCAGGGTCTCCGTCTTCTTTATCCAAGCTTCCCATTCCGCTTCGCCGGCATTACTATCGAGGATAAATGTTGAGGCAAATTCTTCCATGGATTTCCTGAGTTCAGGGAATACTTTGGCATTCATCTCCTGTTCTTCCTTGGTGAAGATCAGGATAGGTTCTTGTTTTATTATCTTATCGCTCTGAAGCAACATATCCTGCGCTTCTTTTTCCCTTGCGGAATAGTTGAAATACACCGATCTGGCATCCATCCTTGTATATAGCAGCGGCTGTATGAACAAACCGTATTTGTCTTCCAGATCCTGAATCCCGGGAACTACACCCGCATCATAACCAATATAATTGAACTTGCCGTCGTTGTCCTTTGTATACGTCTGGCCTTCTGCTCCCATGGTCAGCAATTCAGTGCCTGATGGGCTGCTAAAATAGTCAATGAGCTTTAATACAACCTCTTTTTTATCGTTATCGGTTACGCAAAGACCTCTTCTTTCAACTTTAGCAAGATACATATTCTTGGCAACCGGCCCTATGGGTAAGCCATACCTGAGATCAAAGCCCGGGTTTGTATCTTTTAATTGCGCAGCCAGCAATTCCATCCTTCCGATCCAGTCAAATGTCACAAACGATGCATCGGTGGTCATCTTTGTGGTCCATGTCTGGGTTGTATTTGTCAGGAATTCCGGATCCACCAGTTTTTCCTTATATAGCTTCTGCCAGAAGCTCACCATATCTTTAAAATTCGTATCAGTTGCCACCGGTTTCCACGTGTTGGAGGAATAATCGTAATAAACTCCCCATGTCGAATACTGGAATCCCCAGTTTGGAGCTATGTATCTGAAAAATGCATTTGCAAGGTTTTTATTTGTAAAGGGATATTTGTCCGGATAAATTTCCTTCAGTTTCTTGAGCGCCGCATAGAACTCATCTGTGTTGGTCCATGCTTTTATTCCGTTTTTATCAAAAATATCCTTCCTGAAAAGATACCCGTGATTTACATCTCTGTTCAGTTCATGCGACGGATAGTAGTAGAGGTTTCCGTCCGACGCCGAAAATGATTTTGTAATATATGGATACTTCTCAATCAACTTCCTGTAGTTTGGCAGCATGTCGGCATACTTGTTTATCGCCACAACCTTTCCAGCCATCCCGCTGTTGTCTATCATCGCTTGCCCTTCAGTACCCACAGGCGAAATATCCGTCATACTCCCTGATGAAATCATTACTTTTACCTTATCCGCATATGAAGCAGTGGGGAAGCACGTCACTTCAACCTTGACATTGGTTCTTTTCAGAAGCTCCTCAAAAACCCATTTGTCTGAAAGGCTTGCGCAGTTAGTCTGGGCAACTGTAGTGACCGTAACCACCTTATCCGATAATGGAAGTGTAAGACCGCCCGTGTCGCCATAATCCGGCTTCGGCTGCGTAGTAGGCGCTTCACTTGTGGCTGCCGCCTGCGTTGTTGTACCCGTTACCTCTGCCGTATCCTTTGCACACCCCGAAATTAGAACAAGAACAATTGTAATTGCCAGAACAACAGATAATACTCTTTTTATCATTTCTTTACCTCCTTAATTTTTAAAAAATATTAGTATTTGCCAGGGAAAACTGTCAAAAATGAAGCTTCAATATGACTTGTTTCATATATAATCTATCAGAAAGACCTACACCCTACAATAAAGAAATATTAGGTAAAGATGAAAAAATCTTAGGTTTACAAAAAGAATTTTATCCCCTCTATCAGCAGTTTTGTCTTGACAGGGATTCAGCATACACTCATTCTAATAAAGGCGAATTATTTTAACATAAAAACTGGGGAG
>Ga0366769_1049_pt1 | contig 18611 bp, 30 predicted proteins | sample BONcelHN113001C8_FD_207053 | JGI IMG/M metagenome (GOLD analysis project Ga0366769, IMG submission 207053) | Enriched cells from coal bed in the Powder River Basin, Montana, United States - BONCAT cells N11 rep2 HSBNCT.N11.300.1.C8 ...
ATATAGCCAATATGTGCAGGTGCCTTTCATCCATGTTCAGATACAGCATTGAAGGCAAGCGCAGATTTGTCATGCTGTATGATGAAGTAACCCATATAAACAATTATTTCTATCTTCTTTCGATACAGCATAAGGACAGGATAAGGTATTTGGCAGACATAAATGAAGACCTCCTGCTGATAAGAGTTCCAAGGTTCATTCTACAGCCGCTGGTGGAGAACTCGGTTTTCCATGGTCTGGATTCCATGTCCTCGGGGTGAGAAATCAAGGTATATGCCATTTTGGAAAATGATATTCTGAAAGTAACCGTTGAAGATAACGGTATCGGAATGGGGGAAGAGAAGCTTAAGGAAGTATTGGAAGTAATTAATCAGGATTTTATGGAAAATGAGAATCTGGGCTCCAAATATCTTGCGCTCAATAATGTAAACAAAAGGCTGGTAATGAATTATGGCCGGGACTATGCATTGGAAATCGGAAGCAAGGAAGGAAAAGGGACGCGCGTGACAATTTCCATACCGGCCGACGGGTTTAAGGGAGGTAATTATGTACAAGGTCTTGATAGCTGATGATGACAGCATGTTCAGGAAGAATCTAATCTGTTCCATTGACTGGAAGGCATATAACCTGTATGTTGCAGGAGAAGCCTCAAATGGGCTGGAGGCGCTGGATATGGCAGCAAGCATCAGTCCCGAGATTTTTATCTGTGATGTAAAAATGCCTTTAATGGATGGACTGAGTGTTCTTAAAAATATAAACAACCCTGAAAAAACCAGGTTCATAATATTAAGTGGATATAATGACTTTGAATTTACCAGGCAAGCTGTTATGTACGGGGCATTTGATTATGCGCTGAAGCCGCTCAACGAAGAGGAGCTCTCGGGTATACTCATGCGTGCTGTTGAGTCTCTTAACTCCACTATTTCAAAGCAAAGGCAAAATATGGAGTCTAATATCGAGCTTAGAAAGTTCATGGTAGAAAAGTATGAAAGCCTCTTCATTCATTTTATAGAATCCAGGGATGCAGAAAGCATTTGCGAATATGTAGACAACTTCTATTCCGAGCTCAGCCATTCGGGAAAAACCGATATAATGGACAATTCCCTTACGGAGTTCATGATACTTGCAGACAAGGTATGCGCAATGTTTAAGCTTGACGCTTCCATGATCCTTGACGGATACAAGCCGAATGCTGCAAATTCTTTTGCCGGTATGCAGTGTAACGACACTCCGGAGCGGGTAAAAAAGATATTTGTGGAAATCATCCAGCAGCTTATTGTTGCCAAGAATACATTATGCAAAAAAATAGTTGATGAGGTGGTATCCTATATTCACAGCAATTACAGCGAAAAGATATCCCTCGAAAGTATTTCCCGGCGCTATTTCATCAACCCCTCCTATTTCAGCCAGGTGTTCAAGAGCAGGATGAATGAGAGCTTCACTTCTCACCTTATAAATTTCAGACTTGATAAGGCAAAAGAGCTCTTGAAGCTTGACAGGTTCAAGGTGTATCAGGTGGCTGAGATGGTGGGATATGACAGCGAAAAGCACTTCTGCCAGATATTCAAGAAGTATGTCGGATTATCTCCGACAGATTATGCAAAGTCCGGTATGCAGAACTATCCTATGAAGTGAAATCAGGCATGCAAACAAATAAAATAATCTCCAAGAGCTAGGTACAAGCAGGTCTTACATATATTTATAACAGAAGCGCTGTGTATGGGGTTGTTTTGTTTGATGTCAAAAAATATAGAAATAATAGTACATTATCCTGAAAACGAATCGGAAATTATTGAACTACGGAGGAGAATGGGGAGTGCATATAGCCAGTTTATAAAAAACTATATTTTAACCTTGACGATAAGTGATAAAGAAAAAAACAAGCTTTATACATCTATAGTCGGGCATTTGCTTGAGCATAAAGGTGATAAGGCATGAAAGCAGCAATTTATTCAAGGAAAAGCAGGTTTACAGGCAAAGATTATTAAGCAATATAAGCTGGTAGAATTTTGATTGACAAGAAGTTTTTTATAGTGCTACAATGAATATGAATGAATAGAATAATATTCATTCATATTAACGGAGGCTAATAAAAATGGAAGATAAAAAAGCGGATATTTTTAATTGCGGTAAAGAATTATTCAGTTCCAAAGGGTTTAAGGACACTAATGTTTCTGATATTACAAAAATGGCCGGAATAGGGGTAGGAACGTTTTATAATTACTACTCATCGAAAGAGCAGCTATTCATGGATATTTTCATGAAAGAAAACGATAAACTGAAAGAAAGCTTCAAAATTATTAACATGGATACCCATCCAGTAGAAGCAATCAAAGAAATGTTGTCTATAAACTTTGCCGGTATAAACTCAAATCCGATACTGAAGGAATGGTATAACAGGGATCTCTTCAGCAAACTGGAGACACAATATTATAAACAGGGCGGGATGAAGAGCATTGCTGAATTAATGAACAGCGGTACTCTGGAGCTGATTAGAAGATGGAAGGCGAACGGAAAAATACGGAATGATCTGGACGATGATATGATATTAGCTATTTTTACCGCTATACCATATATCGATATTCACAAGGAGGATATTGGACTGCAGCATTTCCCGCAAATTATGTATTTATTCGCAGAATTTGTAATGAAAGGCTTAACTGATTACCGGAAATAAGCAAAATTAATTGACCTTTTAAATATTTATCAACCAGTGAATGAATTTATAAATATTCATTCAGACATTGAGAAGGTTCATAAGTATAATTTGATAGATAACTAAATATGATTGGAAAGGAGGGTGCAAGTGGATATGGCAGCCGCCGCGGAGTCAATGAACAATGGGATGAGCACAGTGATGACACACAGTGCTTTCGGTAAGCATGCCGAGGAATCTCTCAGGGCAGTCCGTGATGAAGCTGTAAGGCTGGAAGGGCTGCTGAGCCGATTTATACCAGGAAGTGAGATAAGCAGGATCAACAGGTCTGCAGGTATTAAATGTGAAAGACTAAGCGGTGAAACATATGAAGTACTGTCACGTGCTGTTGAATTTTCAAGATACAGTCAGGGTCTTTTCGATGTCACCATCGGGCCTTTAGTAACCTTATGGAGTAACGGCAAGGATACATGCATGCCTCCGGAGGATTCAAGGATAAGGCAGATTATTCCTTTGGTGGACTATACCTGCTTGTTGTTGGATTCATATAAAAAGACTGCCGGACTCCAAAGGATAGGCCAATCCATTGACCTTGGGGGTATAGGAAAAGGGTTTGCCGGCGATAAGTTTCTGGAGGTATTTGAAAAATTTAGTGTCTCATCGGCTTTTACAAACATCGGAGGGAATGTGGTGGCTTTAGGAACGAAGCCTGATGGTTCTCGATGGAATGTTGGTATCCGGCATCCAAGACAGAATGGCTGCTTGATAGGTGCTGTCTCCGTGACAAGCAAAGCGGTGGTCACCTCTGGTGACTATGAGCGGTATTTTATTGACCGGGAAGGTAAGCGACATCATCATATCCTGAATCCGGTTACGGGGTATCCGGCAGAGTTGGGGCTTGTCAGTGTGACAATCGTTGCAGACAGCGCCGTAACTGCTGACGCACTGTCCACTATCGTATTTGTGGCTGGTATAGAAAAAGGAAAGGAGCTGCTGGGAAATTTCCCGGAAGCGGAAGCGGTTCTCGTGGACACGGAACTGCGGGTCTTCGTCACACAGGGTTTGAAGGAGTGTTTTCAGGTCATTTCAGGCATAAAGTTAAATATCTTATAGAAAAGGATAGTATTATCATGCAAACATCTATGAATCGAAAGGGGAAAATCAGAATGTGGATTGTGTTACTGATAATTTTAGGGGTAATTGTGGCTGGTCTGGGAGGGGCGATTCTCTTTAGCACACCGGGACGGCATGAAATCCAAAATCTTACTATCGCCGCTATGGATTTCAAAAAGCTGTGTGACGGAACCTATGTTGGGGAATATAAGGGTACAAAGGATAGCTTCAGAAATGCTAAGGTTCAGGTGAGCATTGACTCAGGCAAGGTTCTGAACATCGATGTGCTGGGGAGTGCGTTGATTAAAGAGGGGAAGCCGATTGAAATAAGAAACGGTTTGACCATCGACGATTTATTCGGCAGAGTAATTGAATCACAGTCACTGCAGGTAGACGTCATAAGCGGCGCTACCCTGACCTCCAAGGCGCACCTCAAAGCAGTGGAAAATGCGTTGGAGCAAGCAAAGGTAAAATAATATGGAAGTCATTTATAGTTTATACGCTGGATGTGGTACTCGATTTAAAACCCAGCGCCAGTAGAAAACAGCTTGAGAAAGCAATGGCCGACCATATTTTACAGATAGGAGTATTTGAGGGGAAATATGGTTCTTGATATTTTCAGATATATAACGAGGAGGTTTACCATGAAGATTGCAGTGATTTCATACTCATTAACCGGCAACAACGATGCTTTAGCCAGCAGTGTGGCCAAAGAATTGGCAGCGGAGCACATCAAAATTACTGAGCTTAAGCCCCGGACTACAGGTTCAATTATAATAGACATAATTTTCAACAGGACGCCGCGGGTACAACCAATACCTGACAGACTGGAGAAATATGACCCGATTCTCTTCGTTGGCCCGGTATGGATGGGACAGGCGGCATCTCCATTTCGCACATACTTTAAGTACTTAAAATCACATCCGCATAAATATTCGTTCGCTTCCATAAGCGGTGGAGCCATTAACACGAATCCGAAGCTTGCAGGTGATCTGGATAAAAGAGTCGGATCAGCGCCTGCAGCGCTTGTTGATCTGCATATTGCCGATCTTTTGCCGCCTGATCCGAAACCCACCATGAAAGATACAAGTGCTTACCGAATAAATAACGGGGATATTAAAAAATTAACTGATAAAATCGTGAAAAATGTGAGAGAAGCAATTTCGAATCATTGAGGTGTAAGACATTGGAGAAATTGTACCGTATATTATACTGATGAAATCTCTCAAAGAACTATAAAAAAGAGGAGGAAAATCATGCTAAGCATCTTAAAAAAGCAAAATGGAATGAGCATCGTCGGACAGGGCGGGAAAATCATCCTTTTTATGCTGCCTTCTTTGATTGCAGCCATACTGGTCCATACGTATTTACCCCAAATTGCAGCATTACCCGAGAGTATTGGTTTTATCAAACCCGTGGGATATATATTACTACTTCTTGGGGTTATCCTTTGGGGGTCTGGGGCTATCCAATTAATGACGGGCTTTTCCAAAGGCAAACTGGTAACCACGGGGGCATACGGCGTTGTCCGCAATCCTATCTACTCTAGTGTGACGTTCTTCATTCTTCCGGCCGTTGCACTGATGACATTAACATGGGTCTATTTTGCGGCTTCGGTCTTTTTGTATGCCGGTGTTATAATTTTCATCAGTAAAGAGGAGAAGCAACTTACTAAGGCCTTTGGTAAAAAGTATGAAGATTATGTGGCAAGGGTTGATCGGTTGATTCCATTTAAGAAGCCTTAAACATTTGTGAGCAAGAGTACAAGCGGCTTTTACATATACATTGAATAGAGGTTAAAAACTACATTTTGACCTTACCCATAAGCGATGCATCCGTAGTTGAAGATTTGCCCGAGTATAGGAATTAACAATACAATACAGCAAAGGTGAAGCAGATTTTCGTGGCATGGAGATGATGAAACATGAAAGCGGCAATTTACTCAAGGAAAAGCAGGTTTACAGGCAAAGGTGAAAGTGTTGAGAACCAGATACAGCTTTGCAGGGAATATGGTATAAAATACCTTGATATAATTGAGGCTGATTTTGTTATATATGAAGATGAGGGCTTTTCAGGAGGAAATACAAACAGACCTCAATTTCAGAAGATGTTAAAGGATGCCAGGGCAAGGAAATTTGACGTATTGATCTGCTACAGATTGGACAGGATAAGTAGAAATGTCTCTGACTTTTCTCAGTTGATAAAGGATTTGAATAGATTTAATGTAAACTTCGTATCCATTAGAGAGCAGTTCGATACTACCACTCCTATGGGACGTGCAATGATGTATATAGCTTCGGTTTTCTCACAGCTTGAAAGGGAAACTATTGCAGAAAGAATCAGGGACAGCATGATGCAGCTTGCCAAGACAGGGCGTTGGCTTGGAGGTACTCCACCAACGGGCTATAAATCGGAAGCTGTTGTTACAATCGATGCTGGTGGAAAAGAAAGAAAAATGTTCAAGCTGGTACCTGTACAGGAAGAAATCAACCTTATAAAGCTTATATATGATAAATACATCAGCTTAAAATCAATAACACAGGTAGAGAAATATTTGATTGAAAATAATATCCGTACTAAAAACGGACAGGATTTTCACAGATATTCAATACGGTTTATTCTTTCCAATCCCGTATATGCAGTTGCAGACAAATCTTTGTATAACTATCTTATTGAGAAAGGGTATGATGTATGTGCCGAGCCAGACGATTTTAACAATATTAATGGGGTGACCGGGTACAACAAAACAAGGCAGGATAAGGAAAATTCAAGTGAAAGGTATAGAGATAGCAGCGAATGGATTATTGCTGTTGGGCTCCATAAGGGTATTATCCCGGGAAGTATCTGGATAAGAACTCAGGAACTGCTTGAGAATAACAAGTCAAAATCCTTTCGGAAGATTAAAACTTCACAAGCCTTGCTTTCGGGTCTATTACGATGTTCAGACTGCGGAAGCCATATGAGGCCCAAATCTGTTAATAGACTTAATCCCGATGGTCAACAGGTTTTTTACTATATGTGCGAGATGAAGGAGAAAAGCAGGAAGTCACGCTGTAATATTCTGAATATAAATGGTAATACCCTAGATAAATCAGTTCTGAAGGAGGTAAAGGAGTTTGTAGTAAAAAATTCACCTGTATTTGATGAGAAATTGGAAAGAAAAGATCTGGTTGAAGCAGCTAAAGATATATTGGAAGAAGAAAATGATATTCTGAAGGCGAAAATTGAAGAGGTGGATTTAAGTATTCAAAACCTGGTGGCTGCAATCGCAAAGGGTCAAACAGATGAAGTTCTGTCAGTTATTATAAGTAGAATGGAAGAGTTGACAAAAGAGAAGGAAACCTTGAACAAAAAGATAGCACAAATGCAAGATGCCGACAAGACTGCTGAATTCAACAGGTTGAATCCGGAGATGGTTGACAGGAGCCTGAGTTCTTTGAATGATAGTACATGGGATTTGATGGGTGTATATGATAAGAGAAATATGATTAAAAGTGTGGTTGATAAAATTCTATGGGACGGTAAAAAACTTGATATGCTATTGTTCGGAAGTAAATGCATTGATAGGCTTGAGTTAGGTATTTCAGACACAACTCTGCTTGGAAAAGGCACAAATGATTCTATTTTGTTTCCAACGCGAAGGAATAGCAAATGAGATACTAATGCAAATCAGATCTACAAAGAAAATACAGAGCGAGGTTTCACTGCATGATCCCATCGGTGTAGACAGGGAAGGGAACGAAATACCTTCATCATGTGGGATGTGGGTTAAGATGCAGTAATATCAAAGTATTTAGGAAATAGCTTAATTTTAAAACTATCACTTTTCCAGGTTTTTTCTTTAAAATATGTGACCTTGTCTAAAACCGATTTGAGAAGAGCGTTCTTTTTATTTATATCATCTACCTGATGATATGTCTCTACAACATATCTTACTTCATTCAGAAATTCATCCATAGATTTTGTGCTTTCCTTCTTTGACTTAAGCATAGCATTGGTTGTCTTTATGGATTTTTCAGAAGCCTCTATTTTTTCAGCTATCACTTTGCTTCTTTCTATAAAAACATCAATGGTATAAACGCCCTGCTCAAGGAGATCATGCAATTTCATTTTTTGTTTTTGCAATACTTCTATTTCGTTTACCAATGCTGTTAAATTTGCATTTAATGCTTTTATTTCTGCATCTTGTCTATTTGTATCTAATATTGTAGATTTGGCTTCTAGCTCTTTCATATAAAGCTTTAAATGTTCCAAAACAAAAACCTCAATTGAACTAAATTTATTGCTTTTTATACCACACTTGTTTTCACAGATAAGATGAGCTTCTTTACCGGAATAAGGCCTACGCTTCATTTTGGATCCACAAATACCACAAATCATTAGCCCGGCCAGGGGGTTAACAATACCGTTCTCGATTTGATATGGAACATGATATTTCCCTTTAAGGATCTCCTGAGCTCTGTAATATGTATCAATATCAACTATTGGCTGATGCTTGCCATCTGCCACAATCCAGTCAGCTTTATCCCGGGTATATACATCTTTCTTTTTGCCCGGTGTTTTTGATTTACGGATACATTTCTTTTTCCACACTACCTTGCCGATATATGCAGGATTTTTTATTATATTGGTCATGGAGGTTCTTTCCCAGAGGCCGTCAGTATATGATTTTATTCCGAGTCTATTAAGTTCACTGGCTAATTTTCCACAGCCCATATTTTTATTTACATACCAGTCGAATATCATTTTTACGACATCCGCCTGCTCCGGATGTGGAATTAGGATCCTGCCCTTCTTCCCGAGATCCTCAATGAGAAATCCATACGGAGGCCTGGTAGCAATATAATTACCTTCCTGAACAGATCTAACCCTTCCGCCTTGTAACCCTCTGTTAATTACTTTATACTGTTTGCGGCTCATGAAAGCTTCAAATTCCGTATAATCCTCATCAAACTCATTATTAAGATCATATGTCTTTTGTGGTGTAATAATTTTTGTTTTGGAGTTTTTGAAGGTCTTCAGGATCAAACCCTGCTCTTCTTGATCACCTCTGCCCAATCTATATATATCCATAACAAGGACTGCGTCATAAAGTCCCTGCTCAACTTCCTTCAATAATTCAAGCATTGCCGGCCGGAAGAAAAGTTCTTCTCCTGAAACAAGCTCAGAATGAATTTTTATTATATTAAGATCTTTATCTTTTGCAAATCTTAGGAGAGCCTTACGGTGTCTGGCAAGTGTTTCGCCTTTACCCAATTGACGTTCAGTTTCTTCATCGGCTCTGGATTTTCTTAGATATATAGCTGTTTTTAACATTTCATACCCCTCCGCATAAATGGTATAAATTTATTCTATATAATGCAAAGCTGTAAAGCAATAGTAATTTTAGAAGAAAATATTGTAAATTATTCACATATGATGTAATATTATAGCTGTGATTTGGATGTCATTCACCAATTTCATTGTTTATGAGCATGGCAGAAATCAAAAGAGTGTAGCTCCGATTGAGGGGCGGTTCTAGGTTCATAGCTCATAGGCCTTGAAGGAGGTGAGGTTTATGGGTGGCTTTCTGGATGTTATAAAAAATATCCTGAGTATAATATACTCGGCAGTAATGCTGTACATATTATACAAAAAAGAAAAGAACGCCGGTAAGACTAACGGACGTTCCTAATCACGGTGCAGGAGAGGATAACTCTCCTGCTACTTTTATATTATACCCAAACATATTATTTTGCAATACATTAAGTATTATTTTGGTTCTCGATCTTTATAATTAACCGCATAATACGCTCCCCACATATAATAAAATAAAGCCCTCTTCTCATTAATAGAAAAATTATTATACATTGCTAATAGATATACAGGATTATTTATAATATCGTCATTATGATTATGCATAATTATATCTTTTAATTCTTCAAAAGATAAGGAATCAGACCTGTCTAATTTTTGAATTATTTCATTCTGTTTGCTAAGAATCTGTTCTAGCAATTCTCTATCTGTCATTTATTTTACCTCGTTTTTATCATTACTCTCCTTAATTTTTTGAGCAATTTTTAAGGCAAAATCCTTTATTATTTTACGCTCAAATTCGTTTGAATCCAAATAAACACTCAGGAATGCCTTATCATCATCATCAAGGTTACATTTCTGTCCAATTTCTTCAAGTATATCTAATGAATCGGCAGTGAACATTTCTCCCTCACCAGTTTTTAACCATAATTCACTCACATTAAATTCTTGACAAATAAGTTTTATTAATCTATCGTTTAGATCTTGATTTCCGAGCTCAATATTTGCCAAATAACCTCTTGATAAAGCTATTTTATCAGAAAACTCTTGTTGGGATAATTTCAGTGCTTCTCTTATTTTTTTCAGTCGAGAATTCATTTTAAATCACCTCAAAAACATATTAACACCATTTTTGCGTTTTAGCAACAAAAATATATTGACTTTGCTTTAAAAAAGCAATATAATGTGTTTATAAAGCAAATAGATATATTATTAGCAGGAGGTGTTAACTGTGGCAGATATAACAAATGAAATTTTAAATGGAGTTGATTTGTATGAAATTATTAAAGACTTTACGCCAGAGCAAAAGAAACTTTTAACAATATACGCTATGGCAGCCAAGGACATAAACCGTGCCTATGAAATAGACATGAAAGGCGCACATCATAAATAAGTCATAGGACAAATTTTGTAACGAATATGCTTTAAAGGGTGGTTATATATGAATTGTGAGAAACCAAAGGAAATAGTACGTAGATACCGGTTAGAAAATGGCAAGCCTGTTTTAGATCCCAATGGTGGAATTGAATGTACAATTGTTCCTCCGGATATTACACCGGAAGAAAATGAGCTAGTGAAGAGGAGAATTGAACAAGAGCTTTCGCAAATATTGGAATGTGAAGTCAGGTTTAGAAGATAGTCAGGAGGGGCCAGTATGCTAAAGTCTATTCTTTCATCAATGAATGGTAACATACCCGAAGACCAGCTTAAGACAGCATTGGACATGGCAACTTTAGATATAAAGGCTAACCGGTATATGTTTAATAAGCGGACAAGCCTGCAAGAAGCAGTAAAGATAACAGGTATGTGTCTACATGTGCTGCAAACGCGCATTTTATATACAGAGGAATAAGTGGGAAAGGAGATATGAATAGAGTGAGTCTTATGTCATATTTGGAAAGCGACAGGAAAGATGCAGAACGCTTAGAAAATGTTCTGAGGCCTGCTGCCAATAAAATTGTAGATGTTCTGCGTGAACATGAATTAACAATTAGTGAGAGCAATTATGTCATAAACATTGTGCAAGGCGATCTGAACGAAACTGCAAGTAGTATAAAGGTGTAAAGGGGCTGAGTTTGTTAATCGTCAAGCATATTCACGAGACGTGCTTTCATCCTGAGATATGTATTGACATATAAGTCTAAACTGTTGAAATCGTTTTTTTCTACATCATTAGCTTTTAGCAAATAAGTTTGAGCCAGTACAGCAGCCACAACATCAAGATTATCATTTTTACGCATTGCTTCATTGGCATTACTAAGCAAATATAATCACTCCTTTGGACAAGCCCCTTTACACCAATATATTACCACATGAGGTATAAATCGACAAGAAAGGCGGATGTAATATGTTAGTACAGCAATTTCCGAAGCCAAAGATGAAAAAGAAGAAACCGGCATACAATCACAGGCCTACAGCTGAGGATATATGTATATATACCGGTACTCCATTTGCATGTACACATGAGGTATTCTTTGGTAAGGGAATGCGCCAGCTGTCGATTAAATACGGAATGCAGGTAAAAATCTCTAATGAGATCCACAGGGGCATACATGCGAATCCTATGACCGGCATGGATCTGGAGCTTAAAAGAAGACACCAGGTTATTTTTGAGCGTAAATTTGGACATGCCCGGTTTATGCAATTATTCGGTAGGGACTACCTTAATATAGACGAAATTTAGGAGTGGAGGTGAAAGTAATATGAAAATCAAAGTTAAGTATTTTAAGCTTACAGTTGATGGTGCTCAGACGTTTGACTTTAATGGTTCGGGCCATTGTGAACAGGTCTTAAGGGGACTAGTTCACTCAGGTCATGAAGTTACCATTAATGAAGTATCAGAGATCAGAGAAGTCAGCCCGGAGCAGCTTGATAATTTGCGGGAAACTGATGCAAATTTCCGTTTTATCGATGACAGTAACAAAATATCAGGTCTCAGTGCTGAATGCGGTACTCAGGCATGCGTACCTAATACTGCATGCAGGTAAATGCCCGGCGGAGCTTATCCGCCCCAGCCGAAAGGCAATATTTTACGAGGAGGCTTATTATGAGGAATTGTGAAGAACAGGCAAATTGCTGCGGTACAACAGCAACTCCAATGCAAAAGTACATAGGAACGAAAATCATCTTTGCTGAGCCTATGAACCTAGGGGATTACAACGAATTCAAAGGTTGGTCGATTCCAGAAAATGAGGATCCGGCAAGGGAAGGCTACAAGGTAATTTATCCTGATGGATACATTTCATGGAGCCCGAAAGAGATATTTGAGGAAGCATATCGTAAGACTGATGGTATGACTTTTGGACTTGCAATTGAGGCAGCAAAGAAGGGTTTCAAGATAGCCAGAACCGGATGGAACGGCAAGGGTATGTTTGTAGTGTATCAAAAAGGATATCCACAGGGCATTCCGTGTAACAAACAAACCGCAGTAGCATGGGGTATGAATGAAGGCGATTTGTTCATATGTCAACCCTATCTCCAAATTAAAAACGTTGATGGCTCTCATAGTATGTGGGTGCCGAGCATCAATGATACTCTTTCGGAAGACTGGATGATTATATATTAATCCGCCCGGTGGGAGCGTATCTCACCCCAAAACCCATATCGGGTTATAGCAGAAAGGGGATGTGAGTCAATTGGCAATGAAACTGACAAAGAAAAAGGCTGAAGAATTCGCAAGGGCATTATGTGGAACATCAAAAGGACTTGAAAAAGACTATTCTGAGATATGGACAATAAGAACCGGTCATATGAGATATTCTTTCTGGATACTCAACAGTAGAATTTATGTACAAATATTTGTTATAAATCATTGCGTTTCTTCCTACTTCTTTGATTACGTAACACTGGATCCCGATTTTATTTATACGGACGATTACAAGGAGAAGAACAAAAGAGAAGACGATAGGGCAAGCAAACTTGAATTTTTGTTATGGCTTCGGGATGACAGTAAATATAAACTCAATATTCCTGATGCTTTAATAAAAAAATTTAATTCTTTTTGACAATGGTTTAACTGGATGGCGACTGGACATATGAACGCAAGCTACACAACCTAAAGAAGAGCAGCATCCTATGTCCGGTCTGCCAGGCAGAGAAGGTGGGGGCTTATTATGAACTGTCCATATTTTTTAGACAAGGGTAAAAAGCGTATTATCTGCAGGCGCGGATTTGTTACACGCACTATATTGCATAAATCTAATAAAAAGATGGATCAGCATATCTGGTGCTATTGTATGGACAAGTATACCAGGTGCAGTAATTATTTCGATTTGGAAAAGGATTGGGGGAAGGCAAATGGCAAGTAATATTCAGTGTGTATTAGAAATAATGTTGTTATGTTTTCTTTGCTTTTGGTTTGGATGGATAATCCGGGATTCCAAGCCTTTTAGAATTAAAAGGTTCAAAATCAAACGCCGCTATCATTACCGGGTAGTCCCATATAAGTTCAATTCCAGGAATTAGCCATGTTTATTCTAGAATTTATTCCACTCGGGAGTATTGTAATAGCAAAGGATGAGTATTGGGGCACATATCGGAGTGAGTTGGTTAGTGTTTATAATAAGGTTTTATCGGATGAAAAAATGGCAAGGGTAAGGATCATAGAAATGCTTGAGCCTCCCAGGCAGGATGCAATTTTGTCAAAGACCTGGTACCCGAGGGATCCTTATCCCAATGAATCTATACAAGTATTTCATTTGGCTGATTGTTCACTAAGTTTATAAAAAGGAATGATGGATTTTGCTGGGTTATTTAGACTTTGTTTACACAAATGACGGTAGGTTTGGAATGGTTTTAGCATTCAATAAGGTATTGCATAAATATAAGATTGTTTTCAATTTCTGCAAAAGTAATGAAACTACTGCTTATTATTTTAAAGAGGATCTTAAGCCTGTAATTTAAGTGGATAGAGTTACAGCCGGAGATAAGAAGACCAGGTGAGAGTATATGAAAATTGGCATATATGCTGTTTGCCCTTTTTATAAGGGATATTATAGAAAAACAATTTATTGTGAGTTTAAGAATAAGACTTTTACTGGGAACCCTGAAAGAAATTCCTATTGTAAGAATAATTGCTGCAGCATGGATGGAATGAAGCAATGCAAGAGATATATCGTGTTAATGCAGCGTTATGATACAGCTGGTTGATGAGGATGTAGAAAGCGAGGATTTTTTATGAAATACAATTGGGAAGTAATGACCGAGCAGCAAAAAATCATGGCAGTACAAGAAGAATTAAAGCTTATTACTCGCAATGCAACAACTAAAGATGATCTAGTGAATATGCTTCGGTGGATATGGGATAAATTCGATGTGGAAAAAGTGGAGATGGAAACCTGCAATGCCTGTGAAAAAGAATATGATGTTAAAACTTCAGGAGGAGTAGTAAACGGGCATCCATTCTGCCAGAAATGCATGGTAGGTATGGCCGAGGAATCTGTAAAACTCAATATTGCCCTTGAAAAAGCTGCAAATGATGCCGCGGACGGTTGTTGTCCGCATGAACTTGATCTTTACGAGTGCGAGAAATGCAGCGAATGTCCACACTTGGGTGAACTCCATGAAGATACTCAGCGGGATGCTGAGTGCTGGAGGCAGTACTATTTGAAGCAGGCCGAGAAGGATATTTAATATGCTATATAAAAATAATGCGTACAAATAAATAGGGAAAATTGATCTTTGAAAACTGAATAATGCGGTGCTAGTTAAAAATTTTAAATATTACTCTTTGCTAATAGTACTAATGGTTCCCAAAATTATTATAAGGTATACAAAAAATTCTATTATAATTATATAATAGAATAAATACGAACTATACAGGGAGGCATTTTGTGACTTTGGATGATGAACAATTTGTAAAAGCTATTGATTTATGGGAGAGCTTTAAGGAAGAATTGGTTTATAGAAATAGATTTATTGTTAATCATGAGATTCTTGAATACTTAAAACTGTTTTCTCAAAAGAATCAATTATACTTGGATAAGGACAAAATCCTTTACAGGGCAAGGATTTATACCGGAGACTTAGATTATATCAAATATATTAATAGTGATTTCAATTGTGAGCAATTGGGCGAAGCTGATCATATACGGATGCTTCAAGGAAAACATAATATTGATTCTAGGCGTGTAAATGGTTTTTGGGGATATGGTAAAGACGATTCTTTTGTTCCGACTGATAATGATTGTATTAGTGATGGTCGCACAAATCCCGCTTTTATTAAATATTTATATACTGCAGAAGATCCGTATACAGCACTTGTAGAAGTAAGACCTTATTTAGAGAGTAAAGTAAGTGTTGCTGAAATATTAATTAATGAACCAATATCTGTTGCTGATTTTTCTTATGATACATATGAGAATTTTGAAGGTTTTGAACAGATTCTTATTTTAATAATCATGCATGATTTTTCAAAACCCAATAATTCTAAAAGTAAAAATTATATTGCGACACAGTACATAGCAGAGTTTATAAAATCATTAGGATTTGGCGGAATAAAATTTAATAGTTCACTTTATAAAATTGGGAGAAATATTACAATTTTTTCTTATGATAAGTGTCAACCGGTAAGTTCAAGGCTTTATGAGATTGAAGACATATGTTTTGAAACAAAAGTTATTGCACCTAAGGATCAAAGAAATCTAGCTCACTATAAACTTAATAAACTAAGAGAATATCAAAAGAAAGAAGCTAAACCCCTATTAAAAAATCCATTTATATAAAAAAATAGGTGAAAATTTAACCCAAATAACACATAATGAAATACCGCATTTCAGTAGGTTGAATGTGGTATTTTTATTTGTTACGCAATATCGGGAAAATGCGCGGTAAAGAAAGGGTGATTTTGTGAAGATCAAATATCAAGATATTAATTTCAGGCCACAAAGCCTTGATCTTATTTCAAAAGTAAACAGGATCATAGCCGAATATAAGGCTAAAGGTTATGAACTGACGCTAAGGCAGGTTTATTATCAGCTTGTTGCCAGAGATATTATACCCAACAATGAGAGAAGTTATAAGAATACCGGGAACCTTATTTCTGATGGCAGAATGGCGGGCCTCATTGATTGGAATGCAATTATAGACCGCACAAGGGAATTACGAAAAAACAGTCACTGGGACAGCCCAGCTGATATAGTCCTTACTTGTTCTGAACAATTTCAATACGATAAATGGGAAGGCCAGGAATATTATGTGGAGGTTTGGGTAGAAAAAGATGCTTTAATCGGTGTTGTAGAACGAGCCTGCAGGAAGCTTGATGTTCCTTTCTTCTCTTGTAGAGGATACACGAGCCAATCAGAAATGTGGAGCGCAGCACAGAGGCTTATAGAGTATGACAGGCAACAAGTGATTATTCATCTTGGAGATCATGACCCTTCGGGCAAGGATATGAGCAGGGACATAGTAGACCGGTTGAATGTGTTTGGGGTTGATCCCATATTTACAAGGATAGCGCTAAATATGGACCAAATAGAGCAATATAATCCTCCGCCAAATCCAACAAAATTAACCGACAGCCGCGCCAATGGTTATATATCAGAATTTGGTGAAGAGTGCTGGGAATTGGATGCGCTTAAGCCAGAGGTAATAGATGACCTGATAACCAATACTGTAAATAAATACTTGAACCCACTGAAATTTAACAAAATGAAGGAAAAAGAACAGAGTGCAAGAAGGATATTGGAGGCAGTTGCAGACAATTGGGACAGTGTTGAATCAGATTACGCTTGATATGAAAGTGCGCAATAAAAATTAAAATAAAAATATGGAAGAAAGGATTGATTTTATGAAAGGACAAGCTATAGAGAAAATCAAGGCAGAAATGAACCAGAATAAAGATTCCAACATACAAACAATTGGTAATTTTTTAATTCAATATTTATCATCAAATCCGGATGCGGCTGAGAAAATATTGAATTCTGAAAAAACCATAGAGAAGAGCCTAGATGCTATGAGAAAAGTAGCTGAAAAAGAAGCTAGAGAAAAGCAAAAAAAAGGACATTATACAGCTGTTATACCGGATTCAGAAGGTTTTGAAATAGTTTTGAAGTATTTTGATATATCAGGATCTGCGCCAGCTCCTATAGCGCCTGTGTCTGATGAAAAATCATTAGATAATTTTAGCGTTAATCTGGAGGATCTGTTATGAGAATGAGCAAAGGAGTAAGGGAGCATCTCTTGCATTTTGATGAAGGATTTAGCCCTGAAATCATAGATTATGCAACAAATGAAGCATTAAAATCCAGTAAATACATATTTGTCACTAAGGTAAAAAAGCAGCAGTATGGGTATTGCACTCATTGTAATACGGAATTTCCTACACATCTTCCCAAACCTACTGATAGAGCGATAGCCGAACGTGAAATGTGTGGCTGTCCTGCAGCTATGTATATGGATGAAGCATACATGAGCAAAAGGATGGGAGAAAAAATGAAATGCCCGAACTGTTCAAGTATTGGCATAATAAGATATGCAGGTCTTGGGCATAGCAGTTTAAAAGACTGTGTATTTTTCTTGTATTACGAAAAATCCAGACTTAACCCAAAAATGATAGTTGCAAGGGGCATTTATGCTAAAAGGGATTATGGAGCCAGTTATAAAAATGTTAAAACTCAGTTAATAGATGAGGTTTATTACACTTTTGAATATAAAAAATCCGGCAGAATGATCAAGGAAATATGTGAATCGTGGAATAGCGGGTATCACTTGGGTTTTTCAAAAACGGTTCATAGTTGGCAGAGCCGTCATCCGTACAGTTACAATACTTATAGCCGTGATAGTATAAAAAAGGCTGTTAAGGACACACCATTTGCATGGAGCTGTTGGGAATCAATTGAGCATAAGGATATGGTTGACTTTTTTGATTTATTTTCAAGTTATCCTGTGACTGAGTACTTATTAAAACATGGGTATAAATCCATAATTACAGAAAAACTTGAAAGGGGTTCAGTTTGCTATGGTGCAATAAACTGGCAAGGAAAAACTATAGAAAGTGTTCTTAGGCTTACGAAAGAAGAATACTGCATAATAAAGCAAAATAAACTTAATGTTAATTCATTTTTTCTGCATCTTATACAACATTGTAAAGATCGTTTGCTAGGATTATCTATCCAAGAAATATCTCACTTAGCTAGTCTTACAGATAGTTTAGGTGAAATAGATAATCTTGCTGGTTCCTTTGGAAAATATATGTCTTTCCGGGAAGCTTTAAAATATTGTGTAAAACAGTCTCAAAAAAGCAGAGCTTTTCGATCTTTATACTCAATAATAAACGACTGGAAAGACTATGCATCGGAATGTAAAAAGCTCAATATGGATGTTACCGATATGCGTGTGCTTTTTCCCAATGATCTTTTCAAATCGCATCAAAATACTACGGCTCAAATTAGATATGCAGAGGATAAAGTATTGACTGAAAAAATTGTTTTACGGCTTCCTGAGCTGGCGCATTTATATTATCAATCAGGACAGTTTTTAATAAGACCTGCTGAGAACTCACTTGAAATTGTCGAAGAAGGAAAGGCATTAAAACATTGTGTTGGCAGAT
>Ga0366769_1044_pt2 | contig 18125 bp, 15 predicted proteins | sample BONcelHN113001C8_FD_207053 | JGI IMG/M metagenome (GOLD analysis project Ga0366769, IMG submission 207053) | Enriched cells from coal bed in the Powder River Basin, Montana, United States - BONCAT cells N11 rep2 HSBNCT.N11.300.1.C8 ...
TCACTCAAGAGCGTACTCAGAAAATTACTGCCCTCTTCCTCTGTGACAAGCAACGTATTACCAGCACCCGTTTCATCGGCAGTCATGGTTAATTTACCGCTAAGTTCATCGTATTTCATGGTTACGCCAACATCACTGTCATTGATCTCAGTCATCATTTCACTGAGTGTGTCATCTTGATCAAAGGTAAACGCTGTTCCGTTAAGGGTGAGCGATATTTGGCCGTCGTCATTAAAGGTCAATGCTTCTGAAGTGTTAAGCTGGTCAGCAATATCGGCAAGTGTGCTGGAAGTACTTAACCGGTTAGAAAGGATTGCCCCACTGCCGAAACCAAGGCTTGACAAGCCACTGGTACCCGAGCTGGGAGCGCTAATGGTAATTTTTTGTATCCCGCTTTCATCTGCAGCAGTAATGCTCAGATAGCCTGTATCTGCATCCTCACTTACCGCCAGCTTACCTTCACCAACAGCATCATCAATAGCTGTCTGCAGTGAATCCAGATCAGTTACATCACTTAGCGACACTGTCCGCGCAGTGCCATCTAACGTTATGACAATACTTTGACCGCTGAGACTGCTATAATCGGCTGAAGACGAGCCTTGCACGTCCTTGCTGATGCTGGCGCTGCTTTTTAAGGTGGCCGATGTGGCGAGCTGGCTAACTTGTATCGTATGATTTCCTGAGGTGGCATCACTGGTATAAGCTGCCGTAACGGCAGTACTACTGCTGGTGACAGCGTATTTCAAATAATTGGTTTGCTTTAACAGGCTGCTTGAAGAGGTAATATCAAAATATTTACTGGTGAACGTTTTAATGTCACTCGTAATACTTCGGTATGCATCCTGTCGCCACTGGGCCAGCTGCTCTTTTTGCTGCAACTTGTTTAGCTTTGATTTTTCTGCAGTCATCAATTGTTCAACAATGGAATCAACATCAATGCCCGACGATAAACCGGTAACCCTTGTTGTTCCATTCACCGTACTTGTCGTTACACTACTGCTGCTGGACATATCTCTCCCTCCTTACGTCTCCACACGTTAGGCGATATAATCGACCAGTGTTTTGGTAATTACTTTTGCCCCAACCGTCAGTGAAGCCTGATAGACATATTCGGCACTGGTTACGTCAATACTGGCTTCACTGACATCCACGTCTTCGTTATTGCTCATCAGCGTGCTGTAGGTTGAATAATCCGTGCTAAGGCGGTCAGCCACCTTACTGACATAACTCATGCGGGCACCCAGAACGGCTTGGGCGGTGAGCAGCCGGTTCTGGTCGGTATCCAGCTCATCAAGCATACCGGTTATGCTGAGCGAGTTGGTGGTTAAGGTAGCCGGACTTGTACTGGTATCGGCTGTTTTATAGCTGGTTTCACCGTCCAGCGCCAGCAGCAGTTTGGAAAAGGTATCGAAGAGATTGCTGCCCGTGCCCTGTCCGGTAACGTCCTGCCCCTCAATGTTGACAGTTGTTTTGGCATTAAAACCAATGTTATATTGAATAGACTCAGTTCCGGTGCTTGCATAGAGATTGGCGGCATTGTCCGTATAAAAATCGGTGATGGCGGTATCATCGGTATCGGCAGCTACCGCCCCAACACTTAAGTATTGGCCCTTGAAGGTAACGGCCGTACCCAGATCGGTGGTAACTAGCTTATACGGCTCTTCGCCGGTGCTGTAGCCGCCAAAAACATACCGTCCGGCGTAAGACGTGTTCATAATCTGCACAGCTTGTTTTTGCAGTTCTTCCACTTCCGTTTTGATTGCTGCCCGCTCGGTATCCGATAAGGTGTCGCTGGATGCCTGGACGGTTAATTCCCGTACTGACTGAATGACATCCCCAAGATCACTTAAGGCACTCTCGGTTACTTCCTGCCAGGAAGTAACATCATCGACGTTTTTCTGGTATTGCTCAACAGAAGCAACATAGTTTCGGTATTTAATAGCTCTTGTGGCCACTACGGGGTCATCGGAAGGCAATTGAATTTTTTGTTGAGAAGACATCCGCGCCTGGGCCGTATTCAGGCGCGTTGCCGCATTGTTGATATTCTTGATGGTGCTTGCCGCCATCATGTTGTTGGTTATTCGCATCAGAAAGCCTCCTTGCTAATCAGATGATACCATGTTAATAGTAGTTTTATAGATTTCATCCCAAACAGTGATTACTTGGGCTGATGCCGCATAAGCCGACTGGTATTTAGTCAGATTAACTGTTTCTTCATCGGTCGATACTCCCGATACGGAAGAACGGCTATTGTCAATATATCCCGTAATAGAGGTCTGGAGGTTATATTGGCGCTGCGCATAAGAGCTGGCCGTACCGAGAGTGGAGATAATAGAGTTATAAAAATCCTCCGGCGAACCGTTGCTAAACATCTTAGTATCTTTGCAAATGCTGATCAGGTCGTCAGCGACTTCATTATTGCCAGCTTCACCACTACTTGAAGCTGCTGCAATTTTATCAACATCGTCTTGTACATCTTTGGATAGCGAAATGTTGGCAGCAGTGATATTTTTGTACACTTCATCGGTATCCGTTCCGCTAGCCATCAATTCTTCCGACGACAAGCCATCATATGAAAAGAAACGGATGCCGGTAGAATCGTCCAGCCCTACCCCGCTGGCATGTCCGGTATAGTCACTAGTAGTGCCGTCTTTATAGATTCCTTCGTTAAATGCCTTGGCAAAGGTCTGGGCAAACTCATTCAGCTGACTGGTATAGTAGGGAATGCCTTTGCTTTCTGAATCAGTGCCGGTCCCATCACGTAAATCCAAATAGGCTTTTAATGCACCCGTATCACCGGGTTCAAAAGCTTTGCCCGTATCGGCCCAGCGAATGCCGTACAATCCGTCTTGCGAACTGCCATCGGTAATGGTGTAGCATTCCAGCTGCTTGGCATTATTGCCGCTAACCAGAGTTGCTCCGTTAATTGTAATGGTCAATGAGGTAAGTGTTTTCCCGTCAGCGCTGGTACCGATATCATTTTGGGTAACATCAATATCCGCTAAAGCCGAGAGTTTGTCGATCAATGCATCCCGGGCATCTTCCAGTTCATTAGTGGAAGCGCCGGAAGAGGAGGCAGTTGTAATCTGCTGGTTTAAAGCGGCAATCTGCTGTGAATACGAGTTAATTTGTGTTACTGTTGTGTTCACATCACTATTGATATCATTGCGTAGTTGCGTCAGGCGCTCAGAGGCATCATTCAGATAAGCACAAACGGCATTACCCGTCTCCAGCACGACCGACCGGGCTGAAGTACTGCTAGGATCAGTCGATAAATCTTCGAGTGCCGAATAAAATTCATCCATCGTTGTACTAAAACTATTGTCAGTTGTACTCCCAAAAATAGTCTCTACTTCCTCGAGGTAGGTCGACTTGGCTTCCCAGGCGCCTAGTGAGCTATTTTCCTGCCAATACTTTTGATCAAGGCGAAAGCTTCGCACCCGGTCAACAGATTCAACCGAGGCGCCTGAACCGACATAGCTGCTGCTATAAACGGCGGCTGGACCAACTGCAGTCTGATTTACTACCTGCCGCGAATATCCGGTGGTATTTACATTACTCATATTATTACTGGTCACTGCCAGACCGGCCTGGCTGGCAGCCAGGCCGCGATTGGCAATGCTAAGTCCCATGAAAGTCGAGGACATGCTAACCCCCTCCTCGTATTATCCTAAGTCTTCAATCAAGCCGGCAATCAGGCCATCGACAGTACTGAGAACGCGTGCACTGGCGGCGTATGCATTCTGATACATAATCATATTGGACATTTCTTCGTCAGTAGAAATGCCGGAAATAGATTGCCGCTGATTCTCCACCTGTGTTACTAAAGCAGTCTGAGTGGCGTAGCTGCTGGCAGCAGTGTCCCCGGCTGTTCCTATCCAGGAAATCACTCCTGCGTAAAAGTTATTAATATCCAGCGATAGACCGTCGAGTTTGTAGCAGCTGGTACTGCTCAAATCACTAATAGCAGTAGCAATGGTATTATCACCGCTGGAGCTGCTAGCAGCAGCAACAAGCTTGTCAGGGTCATCCACCAATGTAGGATTGACCTGAATATTGGTGATACTGAGCGGCTGACTGTCATCAATGGCCGTAAAAAAGTCCAGACCCTGCTCTCCGTCGAGATCAGTACCAGAGCTGTGCAAAGTATTAATCTGGGCTGCCAGAGTAGTGATCAAATCGTTTAGACCTTGCCGCAGGGTGCTGATCGAACTGGTAGCTGTGGTGGTAAAATTATAATCATCGGTAGTATCAATAGCAGCGTAGCCTGTTTGATCAGCATCCTCCAAATAAGCTTTGATACTCCCGCTGGTAATGGAGTTAGTGCAATCCAAATTATCATCCCATTTTACAACCAATGGATGTTCTGTAGATCCATCGCCTTCAACGGTCAGCGTGTGAGCAGTGGAACCGTTTACCAGATTGACACCACCCAGTGTTACCTGCAGGACACCATTGGATTCTACTGTACTAATACCGGCAAGGGAAGACATCTGATCCAGTAAGCTATCACGCTGGTCCCGGAGATAACTTGCTTCACCGCCACCGGCTTCGGCCGCGCTTATTTGCTTGTTGAGGTCGGCCACCTGGCCGGCAAGATCATTGAGGCTAGCAACGCCATCTTTGACTCCGGCAACAGCATCTACCTGCAATTGCTGAAGCTGACTGTCAATTTCAGATAGAGCGCTGATGAGTGAGCTGGCAGCCTCCGTAACTGCCTGCCGGTTGCTCTGGGCACTCGGATCTTTTGCTAACTCTTCCCATGCACTGAAAAAATCTTCAATTGTTGCCTGTAAACCAGTGCCGGAAGTCCCATCGTCTGATTCAAATTCATTTAATATTTCCTGCATATATTCAAGATCGCCGCTTTTTACCGCCCAGTAATTAGCATCTGCGTTTTGGGTCCGGTAAGTACTATCAAGCAATTGGTCCCGTGCCCGCGTAATCGACTGCACACTTGTGCCTGTTCCCACAGAGGTTTGTCCAGCTATAACGATACTCTGCTCAGCGGCAGCCACCCGCGTGCGTGAAGCACCGGTAGTGCTGACATTGCTGAGATTATTGCTGACCGCTGCTAATGCAGCCTGATTCGTATACATTCCCGAATAAGCTATATTATAAGTACTAAAAGTCGATCCCATAATTAACCTACCATATTAATAAGTGACTGCAGCATCTCATCGGCAGTGGAAATAACCTTGCTGTTCGCCTGGTATGCCCGCTGGCTGATCATCATATTACTAAACTGTTCTGCCAGATCCACGTTGGACATTTCCAGCGTACCCGAACTGAGCGCTCCCGATCCTCCACTGCCGGCAACCACTGCACTATAATTACCGGAGTTAGCGCTCACCGCATAGAGGTTGCTGCCGACCTTTTCCAGACCCTCAGGATTAGTGAAAACAGCTACGGCAATTTTAGCCAGTGCTTGGGACTGACCATTGCTGTATGTACCGGTGATGGTCCCGTCTGTGGAAATACTAATGCCTTGCAACTCACCAGATTCATAACCGTCAGCAGTACCTGTCACTTTGCTGGTACTGCTGCTGGTATAGGAATAGATATCAGAGAAGTCCATTTTGACGTCAAAGGTAGCTACGCTGCCATTGGAAGGAGTTAAAGAGAAAGTTGGAGTGGTATTGTAATTTGTAGCATCAGTAGTAATCAGCTTACCGTCAGAACCAAATTCAACATACCCACTGGCAGGGCTAATAGTCATATCGGAAGAACTGGCTTCCCAGTACCAACTGGTTGTATTGGTAGTATCATCGACATAGCATTTTTTCCAATTAACAGCCACGTCATAGCTGTTGCCTTGGGCATCATAAACGGTAATGGTAGAGGTCTGATCAAAAGTAAGATCCGTCGTATCACCAATAGCATTCAAGGCAGTGGCATTTTCCGCTACACTTGACGCAGGATCGAGATTGCCGCTAAAGGTAGCAGCTGTACTGGCTTCGGCAGCAATAATCTTTTTATTGCCATTATAGGCATCGGAATATATATTGATGGATTCTACTGCCTTATCGGTGTTATATACATAGTTGCCATCAGCGTCTACCGTGTAATTCTCCCAGCCGCAAACCTTATAGCCGCCGACAGTTAAATTGCCGTCCTCGTCAACACTGAAGTTACCGGCTCTGGTAAACTGATACTCGCCGCTAGAACCTCCTTCAACAATAAAGAAGCCGTCTCCACTGATAGATACATCGGTGGCAACACCGGTTGACTGACTGCTGCCAACCGTCATTAGCGTATCAATGCTGCCAACACTGACGCCAAGTCCAATTTGCTTGGCATTAGTCCCGCCTTTGGTGGCGGTTGAGGAAGAAGCTCCGCTAATTGTCTGACTCAGAAGATCACTGAAACTGACGCGCTGCGATTTGTAGCCTGTCGTGCTAACATTGGAAATATTATTACCGATAACATCTAAGCTGGTTTGCTGGGCCTTAAGACCGGATACTCCGGAAAAAAATGCGGTCATCATAGAGAAAGCACCCTCCTAATTTTCGATTTACTATTTCATCTCTCATTCAGAAATAGTCTTGGCCTCCCCTATGGGGTCCGGCCAGTGAATAAGAACACTAATCGGCTGCCTATGCCGTAGTAGTACTGCTGGCGCTGCTCACCTGCGTAATAGAACCAAGCAATACCGTTGTTCCTCCGACATTGACATAGGTATTGCTGCCTGAAACAGTTACGGACTGAACAGTACCTGATCCTGTATAGCTATTGCCTGATGAGTCTGTAGTTGTATAGGTTGCTTCTTTACCAATCATGCTGTAGGCCGTAGCGTTGTTTACGGAACTGTAAATACTGGACAATTGAGATAGCGAGCTAATTTGACTCATTTGTGTAACATACTCGGTAGCACTAACAGGGTCAGTAGGGTCCTGATATTTAAGTTCAGTTGCCAAAAGTTCCAGAAAAGACTGGAAATCCAAACTTGAAGTGCCGGTTGTACTGCTACTGCTGGTAGAACTCGAACTTGTTGAGCTTGTTGATAATAAAGAGCTTGAATTAATACTCATTTTTTCTTCCTCCTAAAAAGCTATTTAGATAGTCATATTTAGTTTCGCAAAAGATTATTTAGTTTTAATTAAGAATAAGACAAGGGAGATTTTTTTTGATCAAAAAATAAAAACCGCCCTCTCTGCCACGGGGACGGTTCTACTGACACAAATCTTCTTGCTCGTTTTACAGGGAATTCACTGACACCGTATTCCATAAAAAATGTTGAGGCATAAGAAAAACTGCATAAAATAAAAAAAGAGAACCCCTTTTTTAAGGAGCTCTCTTTTTCACTATTTGCTTACATTAACCAACCTGTTCCCGCATGCCGGCCATCAGCATGCCCAGCTTGTGCTCGTTGACCTCTTCGACAGGCAGAATATCCATGATGTGTCCATCATAAAAAACCGCCACACGATCACTAAGTTTTTGTATTTCTTCAAGATCCTCGGATATAACCACCACACCCATTCCCTGTTCACGAGCCTTAAAGAGCATCGAGTGAACATATTCGGTAGCACCGATATCCAGTCCGCGTGTTGGATAGGCGGCAATTAGTACTTTTGGTGAACGGGTAATTTCCCGGGCTAAAATAAGCCGTTGGATATTTCCTCCTGATAACCGTCCTGTTGGTGTATTCAAATGAGGAGTTTTCACACCGTACGCTTTTACCAGCTCGGCACTGCGCTTCTGAATGGTCTTATTTTGCAAGAAACAAAAGCGCGCAAAAGGCGGACAATGATGATCTTTTAAAATCATATTTTCCCAAATGGAAAAAGCGCCAATTGTGCCGACATGCAGCCGGTCTTCAGGAATATATCCTAAGCCTTGCTCAATCATCTTATGTGGTGCCAAATTGGTGATATCCCGGTTACACAATGAAATGTCCCCTTTTACCACCCTGCGCAACCCACTGACCGCTTCAGCAAATTCCTTCTGTCCATTACCGGATACTCCGGCAATCCCCAGAATTTCGCCGGCTCCTACGGTTAAGGAAATCCCCTTTAATGCCAGTGTTCCTTTATCGCCGGCTACTTCCAAATCTTTAATTGAAAGCAGTGTGTCACCACAGTTAGCCAAAACTTCCCGTTGTAAAACCTTCATTTCACGGCCTACCATCATTTGGGCAAGATCTTTGGGATTGGTTGTATTAGTCTTCACTGTGGCAACCAGTTTCCCATCTCTCAGGACGGTAACATGATCGCTAATGGCCATAACTTCGCTTAGTTTGTGGCTAATGATAATAACGGCACGCCCTTGGTTTGCCATATTACGCAGCAAAGCCACTAGTTCTTCTGCTTCCTGCGGTGTCAATACTGCTGTAGGTTCGTCCAGTATGAGCAGACGGGCGCCTCTGTACAGCGCTTTGACGATTTCCACCCGCTGCTGTTCGCCGACACTTAACTGCCATACATAGGCATCGGGGTTCACACTGAGACCATAAGTGGAAGATATGTCACGTATTTTAGCAGCTACTGTTTTCAAGTCAAGAAACGGTCCTTTACCGGTAGGCAGCCCGAGTGCAATATTTTCACTGACTGTCAGCGTGGGCACCAGCATAAAATGCTGATGAACCATGCCAATTCCCATTTCGATCGCCTGCCGTGGTGATTCAATCTGTACCGGTTGACCGTTGATGCATATTTCGCCTCCGTCTGGCTGGTATAATCCATACAGAGTATTCATCAAGGTCGTTTTTCCTGCACCATTTTCACCAAGTAGCGCTAGTATTTCCCCTGATTTGATTTGAATACTTACATTATCATTACTGAGTACACCGGGGAACCGCTTGGTGATACCTCTCATTTCCAAATATTCGATTTGTTGAGCCACTGTATTCACCTCTCCCCGGTAAGCACTTCTACTTATTTGGATACATCAATTTTCAGCGCACCGCTGGCAATGTCTTTTTTAGCTTTTTCCACTGCATCTTTTACATCCTGTGGAATTTTATCAGCAAGTTTAGGATTATATTTGAGATCCAATGTGCCGTCAGCAAAGGATAAGGTCAGGTGCTGACCGCCAACAGTGCCTTGGTTGCGCAGTTCAATCATTTTGCTGATAATTTTTTCCCAGTTGTACACTTGTGCAGCAAGTACAGTATCAGGAGCAATGCTGCTTTGATCCATATCGGTGGACATCCAGTAAGTTCCCGGTTTATCAGCAGCAGCCTTAATGGCTCCCGGTACTTGCTGGGATGAACCGGTCAATACATCAGCACCGGCATCCATATGAGTCTTCGCAATTTCACCGGCTTTAACCAAATCACCAAAAGAACCGGTATAGGCAATACGCAGTTTGATGTCCGAGCTGGCAGCTGCCACCCCTTGTTGAAAACCTCTGTTGTATTTAATAGCATCGCCGGCTTCTACCGGTCCTACAATACCGACTGTTTTGGACTTGGTCATTTTACCGGCAAGCAGGCCTAGCAGATAAGCGCCTTCTTGAGCTTGCGGATCATAGGCAATAATATTGGGGCCGGTTTGCGAGCCGGTTCCATAGGCGAAAGTAATTTTAGGGAACTCAGGAGCAATTTCTTTTAAAATACCGTAGTATTGAGCTCCATGAGCAAAAATAATATCATAGCCTTGAGTAGCATACTGACGGATAGCAGCGCTGGCATCAACAGGTTTGCCCATACGCTCACTTACAGCTAATTCAATTTTGTCATTCTTTTTCAGAACTTCATACATCGATTGAGACCAGGCTAAATCATCAACCGTGCTGGGGATAACCAGTGCCACTTTTAATTTTTTGGCTTTTGGAGCCTCGGCAGCAGGTGCACTCGGCTTAGAGCCACAGCCGGTTACGAACAAGGACAGAGCGACAAGAAGAACCAACATCAGCTTAGTAAACTTGACCATACGTTTCATTTCATTTCCCCCTCTTCATTCTTCAAACCTATATACTATCCCCGGGCGCCTCTTTCAAAGGGCTTACCAAGTGCAGCAGGAGCCCAGATGCGTCCAAAGGTCATAGCCAGCGCAATGATGGTGACCACATACGGCAAGATAACTGCTAATTCATAAGGAAAATTAATGCCGATAACCTGAACCCATAGCTGTACAGAATCGGCCATACTAAAGAGCAGCGATCCGGCCAAGATTCCCCAGGGGCTCCAGCGCCCGAAGTACACAAGGGCAACAGCGATAAAACCGCGACCGGCTATAATATTGTCAGCAAACATATGCGTATTGCCAATGGTTAGCGCCGCTCCTGCCAGACCACCCATCATGCTGCCCAGTATCAGGCACTGGTACCGTATTGTGTCTACACTGACACCGAGTGTGTCGGCTGCTTGCGGTGTCGTACCTACTGCCCGCACTTTCAAGCCCCAGCCGGTTTTGTATAACACCAGCCAGCAAACAGGAACAAGCAAAAAGGCTAAATAAACAACGATATTATGTTCAAACAATGTACTCCCAATAAAGGGCAGCTCAGAAAGCAAAGGAATCTTAACAGGCTTTAACCCTTCAATTGTGGTAATTCCACCTACATATAAACGAAAAAAAAGTCCTGACAGGCCCCAGCCAAACATATACAGTCCGATGCCGCTTATGCCTTGTTCGGCTTTTAAGGTGATACTGACAATGCCCATGATCACTCCCATTAGGCCACCGATCACAATGCCTGCCAATAAACCAAGATAAGGATTGCCTGTAGTAAGACTGACAAAAAAGCCGGCAAAGGCTCCCATCAGCATGACGCCTTCTAAGCCCAAATTGTAGATACCCGAACGCTGCGTAAACATCTCGCCCAAAGCTGCCAAAAGGTAGGGGGTGGCTAGTCGAATGCCGGTTGCAATAATACCTAGGAAAATACTTTGACCTACTAAATTATCCACGGCATTTTCCCTCCTCTGCTGTCACTTTTGTTGACCAGAATTGCAGTTTTCCTAACAATTCCGGTTTACGGAGAACTAGATCAGCGGAAACAACAAATAAAATAACCAGCCCTTGAATGACCAGCACAATTGACGAAGGCACATGTACTGCCCGCTGCATCATGTCTGCCCCTAAGATAAGTGCGCCGAAAAGCACTGACGCAGGAATAATTCCTAGTGGATGGAGACGGCCAAAAAGAGCTGCCACGATCCCGGTAAATCCGTAACCTGCCGAGATATCCTCCAAAGCCCGGTGATGAACGCCTACCACTTCCACCGCTCCCGCCAGGCCGGCAAAAGCACCGCCCAGTGTCATGGCCAGAACCAGATATTTTTCTACATTTATACCGGCATACCGGGCTGCCTCCGGACCTTGGCCTACTGCCCGAATGCGGAACCCTACCGTCGTACGCCATAAAAATACATATACCAATATAGCCAGAATAACTGCCAGTAAAAAACCAGTATGCAGACGAGTGCCTGGAATCAACCGGTCCAGCCAAATTGCATTGGTAACCAGAGCTGTCTGGGGTACGCCTGTACCAAAAGCAACTTCCTCGGGATCAAGCAAAAAAAGGCGGATCAAAAACAAATACATTTGCGCTGCAATCTGGTTAAGCATGACGGTGCTCAAGATTTCGTTTACAGCCAAACGTGCCTTCAGCCAGCCTGCCAAACCGCCCCACAAGCCGCCTGCCGCCGCTCCGCCAAGTAAAACGACCGGTAACAGCAAAACGGCTGGAAGCTCCGGACAAGCCAACGCTATTGCAGCGGCGGTAACAGCCCCCATCAGGATTTGTCCTTCACCACCGATGTTCAAGATGCCACTGCGGAAAGAAATAATAATACCAAGACCAACCAACAGCAAAGGAGTAGTCCGAACCAATGTTTCGGAAAAACCAAAGTTGCTGGAAAAAGGACCGCTCAGCATAACACCATATGCTTCCAGCGGATTGGCATTAGCAAGTAAAATAAAGACAGCTCCAACCAGTAATGCTCCCAAAAGAGCAACTACCAATACAAACGCCTGTAACAGCCAAGATTTTTGTGCTTCTAAGTTCATGTCCATTCTCCTTTAACAGAGCCTGTCGGTTTTCATCTTCACTGGGAAAATAAAAACGCCCTGCTTCACCAAGTGAATGCAGAGCGCCATTGCTCATTTCATAATTTCGTAATTTCATTGTATTTCATTATAAAACATTTGTCTAGGGGGTAGAGATGTTTTTTGTAATTACTAGGCAAGTGTCTACCAAATTGAGCAGGAATTACTTGCAGCTTGTTAGAATGCTCTAAAAAGTGTAAGTTTTTTTGCTGATACCGAAGGGAGCAATACAAATGACTTTCCATTCTGATACTTACTATTTGCAGCAGGCAATTGCAGTGTCAAAAAAATCACGCGACCATGGTAATACCCCTTTTGGTGCACTTTTGGTCGATCCACAAGGTTCTATTATCTTAGAACAGGAAAATATTGAAATCACCCAGTCCAACTGTACCGGTCATGCTGAAACCACTTTAATGGAAGCGGCCTCTCAGCGCTATAAGAAGGATTTTCTCTGGCAATGCACGCTATATACAACCGCTGAGCCCTGCGCCATGTGTGCCGGAGCCATATACTGGGGTAATGTCGGTAAAGTGGTATATGGTATTAGCGAGGAAAGGCTGCTGACCCTAACGGGAGATAATGAACAAAATCCTACTTTTAATCTTCCCTGCCGGGAAGTATTTAGCAAAGGGCAGAAAAACATTACCGTAATTGGGCCCTTCCCGGAATTAGAGAATGCGATCGTTGCCGTCCATGAAGGGTATTGGAAATAAGTATATATAATGCAGTCTACCAATTCGACATCTTTCGATAAGATCTAGACAAATACCGTCAAATAGGCTATAATCTTCCTATTGTTTATTTCAACATTGGTGTCTGTAACTAACCGAGCAAAGGCGCTCTAAAGTGAATTGGATATTCACTTTAGAGCGTATTTTATTTGCCGGACAGTCTAGCTATGAGGAGAATTTTATTATGGCAAATGTAAGTACTACTATTTGTGGCATTCCCTTTTCCAATCCGGTTATGCCCGCCGCAGGTCCTACCTCTAAGGATGGTGCAATGTGCCAGGCCGCAGCGGCAGGCGGAGCAGGAGCCATCGTTACCAAAACCATTTCTGTCGAACCGGCCGATGTACCAAGACCTTGCATGGCCGACCTCAAAGGCGGTTTTTTAAATACCGAGTTATGGTCGGAATTATCAAAGGAACAATGGCTGAAAACGGAATACAAGCTAGCCAAGGATACGGGATTGCCCCTTATCGTCGGTTTAGGATATACAGCCGAACAAATTGCTGAATTGGCACCGTTGGTCAAACCTTATGCCGATGCACTGGAATTATCCACTCACTATATCGGTAAAGATCTCACCCCGATTATCAATGCGCTAAAAGCAGCAAAGAAGGCGGTTGATGTACCGGTCTTTATGAAAATGAGCCCCCACCCCAATATTCAGGAAATCGCCTTGGCCATAGAAGCTGCCGGTGCCGACGGGCTTGTTATGATTAATTCCTTTGGCCCCTGCATGAGTATTGATCTTAATAGCGGACTGCCGTTAATGGGCAGCAAGAGTGGCTACGGCTGGCTGTCTGGAGCTGCCATTAAACCCTTGGCTATTCGCTGCATATACGACGTTGCCAGTGTCGTAAAAATCCCCATACTTGGTGTTGGCGGCGTAACAAATGGCCGCGATGCAGCTGAGATGTTTATGGCCGGCGCTTCAGCTGTTCAGGTTTGCACAGAAGGCATTTTACGGGGACCTAATGTTTACGGCAAAATTGTCACTGAACTGGAACAATTTCTCGATGCTCACGGCTATGCTTCTATTGAAAATATTAAGGGCCTGACCATTCGCAAAATGCAAGAACGGGAAGCAATGTTTACTCCTACGGTACCGCAAATTGACCGGCAAAAATGCAAGATGTGCGGCTTGTGTGAAGTAAGCTGTGTATATGGAGCTATTTCGCGGTCTGAACAGCTGCGCATTGATCCGGCCAAATGCTTTGGCTGCAGCTTATGTATCAGCCGTTGCCGTTTCAACGCGTTACGCATGCCCAATGCTCAGCAGCCGCCAGAGGTGCATCATGGCTAATTTTCTGATTCGTAATGCCCGCATTGTAGATGGAACAGGCAATCCCTGGTATATCGCCGATGTAGCCGTTAACGGAGATACCATTAGTGAAATCGGCCGACTAAGCATAGACGCCAACTACGATGAAATCATTGATGCTGATGGGTTGACCTTAGCACCTGGTTTTTTTGATATGCACTCTCATTCTGATTTGTCTCAGTTAGTAAACCCAACGGCATCGGCCAAAATCAGGCAGGGTATTACGACGGAGCTAATCAGTCAGGATGGTCTGGGTGTAGCTCCCATGGTGCCGGAGCATATCGATGAATACCGGAAATACCTCTCTGGCCTGCAAGGCGATCCTGCCATTGAATGGACTTGGCGCTCCTTTGCCGATTACTTGGCTCGCATAGAAGCAGTGGGCACAGCCACCAATATTGCATCGCTGCTCAGTCACGGACCACTGCGCATTGTTGCCGTCGGTCAGGAAGAAAGGGCCGCAACCGAGCAGGAATTAGTACACATGGCCCAGCTGGCAGCACAGTCTTTTGCCGAAGGAGCTTTTGGCTTTTCTACCGGACTGATTTATCCACCCTGCGTTTTTGCCTCTGATGAAGAACTCAACATAATGGGAGAAGTCACAGCTGCAGCAGGAGGACTTTTTGTTGTTCATGTCCGTAATGAGCGGAGTTTGATCAAACAATCGATACAAGAGATTTTTGCCATTGGCTATAACACCGGTGTGAAGCCTCATATTTCTCATCTTAAAGTAATCGGCAAAGAGAACTGGGGTACGGCAGCCGAAGTACTGGCTTTATTTGATGAGGCAAGAAACAATGGGTTGGATGTCGGCTTTGACCAATATCCTTATCCGGCAGGCAGCACCATGCTCAGTATCTTAGTACCGGCTCACGCTCACGCCGGGGGACCGGATAGTTTTATGGAACGCCTAAAGGATAAAGATATGCGCGCCCTCCTTGCTGACCAAATGGTTACCGGCCTTCCCGGCTGGGAGAACATAAATACTGCTGCCGGTTGGGATAGAATCCTGATTACCGGAGTAAATGACGGCCCCAATAAGCAATGGGAAGGTAAAAGCATTTTTGATATTGCTTGCCACAAGGATATTTCACCGCAAGAGGTTATCTTTGACCTGCTTCTGGAAGAGGAACTACAAGTCTCAATGGTGAACTTTAGCCTATATGAAGATGATGTTGTTACCATCCTCCAGCACCCACTAGGCATGCTAGGCACAGACGGACTATTGGGAGGAAAGCCACACCCCCGGGCCTACGGCTCAACAGCACGGATTCTGCAGAAATATGTACGGGAAGACGGTGCACTCAGCCTGGAACAAGCAGTTGCCCGCATGACGTCAAGACCTGCAGCCCAATTGGGTATTTATGACCGCGGTATTATTCGCCCGGGAATGAAGGCCGATCTAGTTTTATTTGATGCCGAAAGAGTACAGGATGTGGCAACTTATACTGACTCTTGCCAACATCCTACAGGTTTTTCCTATGTGTGGGTTAACGGTAATGCTGCAGTGATCAAAGGCCAGGAAACCGGCATTTTGTCGGGCCAGGTGTTGCGCAAAGGGCAGTAACAGCATAGTTTACCTAATTTCAAGTAAAGTGAGGCTACACGCAAATGACTACGAACTTCCTCCAGGCACCTATAGCACCTGTCGATGAGCAAGCTCTTATTAAGTTGTGCCAGCAACTGATTCAGACGCCCAGCTATACGGGCCAGGAAAAAGGCGTTGCCAGTCTATTGAAAGATACCATGCTGGCACTAGGTTTTGATCACGTTTGGATTGATGATGTGGGCAATGTAATCGGACAGATCCGGGGCGCAATGGCCGGACCAAGTATTTTGTTTGACGGTCATATTGATACGGTAGAAGTAAGCGATCAGGACAAATGGTCGGTAGCGCCTTTTGCCGGTGAAATACGGGACGGGCACCTCTATGGACGGGGCGCCACCGATATGAAATGCTCTATCGGAGCCATGATACAAGGCCTGGCACCCCTGATTGCAGTAAAAAACACCATGGCCGGTTCGGTCTTTATTTCCGGTACCGTCTGTGAAGAAACCTTTGAAGGTATCGCCCTAGGCAAAGTAATTGAAGCTGTGCAGCCTGATTGTGTAATTATCGGTGAAGCTTCAGGCTTAAGCCTGAAGCGCGGCCAACGGGGCCGGGCTGAAATCGCAGTAACAACATTAGGCAAAGCAGCCCACTCTTCTAATCCTGCAGTAGGTAAAAACGCCGTCTACATGATGATGGAGCTAGTTGAAAAAATCCGCAGCCTGCCAGTCTCACAGGACAGCTTTTTGGGCGATGGAATTCTCGAATTAACTGATATTATTTCCACTCCCTATCCTGGAGCCTCCGTTGTTCCACACCGCTGCCGCATAACTTTTGACCGGCGTACGCTGGTAGGTGAATCTCAGGATGGCGTACTTGAGCCTATTCGCCAAGCTATTGCCGAACTGCAGGCTCAGGATCCTTCTTTTGCGGCAGAAGTGGCAATTGTATCGGCCAGCCAGGAATGCTACACCGGAGCAGTACTCAGCGGCAACCGCTTCTTCCCCGCCTGGGTACTGGAAGAAACTCACCCGTTAGTAGACGGAGCACTGCAAGCCTTGCGTCAAACCGGTCTCAATCCGTCCCTGACAAAATACAGCTTCTGCACCAATGGCAGTACCTCTGCCGGTGTGAACCAAATCCCTACCATCGGTTTCGGCCCCGGCCGGGAAGACGGTGCCCATGTTGTAGATGAAAACATCGAAATCAACCAACTGGTAGGAGCTGCTGTAGGCTACCAAGCTATAGCCGCCAAATTCCTGCTGAAGTAAGAAAAAAGGGACTGTCCTCTTTTCTATAAAAATAAGCCTGCCACTATAAAGTGGTAGGCTTATTTGCGATTTTGGAACGAAAAGATGAGATTGCCGCGTCGCTGCGCTCCTCGCAATGACAATTGAACTAAGTGCCCATTAGCGCTATGTGGCTTTGCGCACCCCGCAGGGGAGCTAATCACCACCAACGGCGATAAGCCCGTTCCCCATTCCCACTGCCGACAAGCTCAGGCCGTCGAGAAGGCTCCAGATGCTAGGCGCCGGCCATGTCGAAACCGGAGGCGTACGTGTGTACGTTGAGGATTTCGACATGGCCGGCAACAACGCAGATGGTGTCTTATCGACGGCCGTCTCTCCACCGCAGATGGGGCCTTATCGGCGGCCGCCTCTACTTCGTGCCGAAGATGCGGTCTCCAGCATCCCCCAACCCCGGCACAATATACCCGTGGTCATTAAGCCGCTCATCAACTGAGGCGGTATATACTTCCACATCAGGATGCTGCTCATTAACCAAATGAATTCCTTCGGGAGCCGCTACCAAGCACATGAGTTTAATGTTTTTGGCGCCTTTTTGCTTGAGCAGCGTGATGGTTGCTACTGACGAACCACCAGTAGCCAGCATGGGATCAATAACGACAAAATCCCGTTCTGCCACGTCGGTCGGAAGTTTACAATAATATTCAACTGGCTTTAAAGTCTGCGGATCGCGATACACGCCTACATGACCAACTTTAGCAGCAGGAATGAGGCGCAGAAAACCGCTTACCATACCCAGACCAGCCCGCAGAATAGGCACAACTCCGATTTTTTTACCTGACAGCGTTTTGCATTTGCATTTGGCAACAGGCGTTTCAATTTCAATTTCTTCTAACGGCAAATCGCGGGTTAACTCATAGCCCATCAGCATAGCTACTTCTTCGAGCAATTCGCGGAATTCTTTCGGACCGGTACTTTTGTCACGAATCAGGGTTAGTTTATGTTGGATCAGAGGATGATTAATAACTTTTACTTGCATGCTCTTCCACTCCCATACTTATGTAATTAACTATACTAATCAGCGTACAAAGGAAAGCGCTGACTTAATTCGCCAACAAGCGAAATCGCTCTGGCCTTAGCTTCAGCATCGTGAGGATTTTTAAGAGTAAGTGAAATAATTTCACCGATAAGCAGCATCTCAGCTTCTTTCATTCCACGGGAAGTGACGGCTGGCGTGCCAATACGAACTCCGATCGTAACAAAGGGGCTGGCAGTATCAAA
>Ga0366769_1055_pt1 | contig 17842 bp, 18 predicted proteins | sample BONcelHN113001C8_FD_207053 | JGI IMG/M metagenome (GOLD analysis project Ga0366769, IMG submission 207053) | Enriched cells from coal bed in the Powder River Basin, Montana, United States - BONCAT cells N11 rep2 HSBNCT.N11.300.1.C8 ...
AATCGCTTTAGCCGCACCGAAAAGGTTGGGCGCCAAAGCGACAAACTCTACTTGCCCGCTATATTTCTGCTTTACAGCCGGCAACACAACTGCCGAATCCGCCATTTGCGGAATGGCCGCAGGATGAACAAAGGATGTTACTTCTATCTTTTTCAAGCCGGCGCCGACCAGTCCATCAATAATGGCTAACTTGGTTTCGGTCGGAATCCATGTTTTTATATTCTGCAGCCCGTCACGCGGGCCGACCTCGGTAATACTGACCTTTTGGGGCAAATTCACTATAGCACCTCCCGTATTTCATTCACTTGATTTTTTATACCGCAATGCCAGTTGTGACTGGGTGCCACATCTTCCTTATACAGCTATCACTCTGATATCAGGAGAAACGGTAAATTCCGCCGCCGTTGCGCTGCGTATCATGCCCACCGTAATATCCGAATATATCTCAATAAGCTGCAATCCTTGCTCATTCCTCGCAAAAACGCCTAAATCGGTAATAATCATATCCACTTGCTGCATCGCCGTTAATGGCAGGGTGCACTTCCTTAAAAGTTTAGGCGACCCAGCAGGACGCAACAACCACTAGTAAGATTACTTCATGCATGTTCATAAGAATGAACCTCCATCCTATTATTTCGGACGGACATCCATTTAGTGGGAGCTTCTCAGTGTGAAAATACTATGCCGAATTCTAGCGTCCTTCTTTTTCTCGAAAAGCGCTGTCCTCTGGCTAAACCGTGAAGCTCGTTCTGGTTGGCTGGCCAATGTACTGTGTATACATTATACCATAGTTATTTTTCTGTGAAAATATATTTTCGTATAATTAATGCTTCAATTTTTTCCTGCTCAATATTCCTAGTTTTCAAGGTTTAGACAGAATGTTGCCTCATATACTTCTACTAACCTTGCTCCTAAAGGCGGTGGTATAAATCCAATGTCTCATCTAAAAAACCTTTCGCCGGAAGAACTGACTGCGCTCGCCAACCTTGCGGCACTGGCGTTCGCTGAAGAATTTGATACTGATGAGTTAAATGTACTGGGTAATTGGATCATAGTCGTTGGTGATATCATGCTGGTTATAGCCGCCCAGCAGCAGTTTCTAAGCTCCCAGAGCCAAGAGCAAAAGCCTGATGTTCAGCAGCAAATCAAAGAATTGCAGGAGCAGTTAAAAGCGCTTCAGAAACAAATGCCGCCAAACCACCCTGGCTAAGGAGATGACTATATGCGAATGGTTGCAACAGTAAAGCTGCCCCGCTATTTTGGCGGAGTATTAGCTGTTATCATTGGCATTATCCTGTTTGAGCCAAAGCTTGCGTTGTGGGGACATGATCCACGCACCATTACTCAGATATCAACCGCGCATAAAATCATAGCCCTAACCATAGATGACGGTCCTCATTATAAAACCACGCCTGAGATTCTTGCTGTTTTGAGAGAAAAAAATGTGCATGCGACTTTTTTTGTTCTCGGCGCCAATGTTGATGAAAGGCCCGATATTTTGGCCCAAGAAGCGGCAGAAGGGCATGAAATCGCCATTCACGGCTATCACCATAATTCACTGTTGGGTATCAGCCAATCGCGCATCAAGGAGGAACTAAGCAAAACCGAGGAAGCCATTCGCAAAGTGCTGCCCCTGCGCCCGGTACTATTTCGTCCTCCGGGCGGGGAATATAACGACACTGTGCTGACAATCGCCAAAGAAAAAGGATATTCCATTGTGCTGTGGAACATCGACCCGAAAGACTGGACTCGTCCTCCGGTGCAGGCCGTGCGTGACAATGTATTAAAATCGATTGCCCCAGGCAGTATTATCCTGCTGCATGATGGTCAGTATCCACTGCCTACACCCAAGGCGCTCGCGCTTATCATTGATCAATTGCGGGAGCAGGGTTATGAGTTTGTAACCGTCAGTGAACTGCTGCAGTTGCAGAATATACGGCCCACTTTATTTCGCCATTACTGAAACGGCACTGGTGATGTCCACTTATTTAGGTTAAGCTAATAGTAATGCAGATTTTCTATTCCTTTATGACCGTTAGGAGGAGGCTTCCAGTTGCTATCGTCACTAAGGAAACAAGCTTTGCTGGTAATTATTTGCCTGCTGTTACAAGCAGCGGCTTTTGCCGGACATGATGATACAGAAGAACCAGACGATATTTTTTCTTACCAGGATATTCGTATCGAGGCTCATCAGACCATCGAACGGCTGCTGGTATCAGGTGCTGACGCAGTTGTACTTGGATCAGTCAAAGAAGAAATTATTATCCTTGACGGCAATGCCAGAGTCGAGCCTGGTGCTTGGATTGAAGGACGGATTATTGTGCTCGGCGGACAAGTTATAATCGGTGAAGGCTCTTATGTAGCAAATACGCCATGGGTAGCTGTGCCGGTAGCACATTTCTCTTTTACCAAAACGGTATTAGTTTCGATTATATTACTTGCCGCCTTAGGGTTAATCGCCTTGCCCTATTGTATTTGGGCTTTACTGCACCTGCTGCGGGATGTTCCCCTGTATCTCCGGTTTAAGAAATGGCTGCATATGCTGCAACAACGCTGGCCGGCTCTTTATATTATAATCACGCTTACCTTTAGCGCATTAATGCTGGTTGCTTTTTCGGAACTGACACGTCAGACCATCTTTCGCCAAACCATGGGGTTATTTGATAATTCCTTCATCTGGTTTGTACGATATTTCGCAAGCCCTCACCTGGATCCGTACATGATCTTTGTAACTAATCTTGGGTATGGGTATACATATGCAGCCATTCTAGCGGCCTCCGTACTGCTGCTTGCTTTTTCACGGAGGTGGCACGAGTTCAAGGCCTTGCTTATTTGTCTGCTTGGCAGCGCCCTTCTCAATAACATTCTCAAATTCGCATTCCAGCGCACACGTCCGGAAGCATTCCGTATCGTCGATGCAGCCGGTTATAGCTTCCCCAGCGGCCATGCTATGGTATCGCTTTGCCTGTACGGCATGCTCGCTTTTCTTATTGCCAGAAACCTTCGCTCCCGGCATGGCCAGATTGCCGTAGCCGTTGCAGCCGTGCTCTTGATCGGCGCAATCGGTATCAGCCGCATTTATCTTGGCGTTCACTATCCGAGCGATGTAGTAGCCGGTTATACGGCAGGAGCTACCTGGCTGGCCTTTTCCATATCACTCTTAATGTGGTGGCAACATAAAAGCTGAAAAGATTATAAATAAGCGAAGCCGGGAATATCCCGGCTTCGCTTATTTCTTTTGGTACAATAAACTAGAGGAGTTTCTTATAAATTGCACACATATCGTCCTTGGACATTGGTTTGGGGTTGTTATCAAGCAGTCTTGTTACTTTCGCTGCTGCCTCAACCATTCCATCAAGGTCATCTTCTGTAATGCCTTTATCTTTCAGATTCATTGTTATATTCAAGTCGTCAATCAAGGAATATAGGTTCTCAATCATCTTTACAGCCGCCTGTCTGTCAGTAAGGCCATTCGTATTAATTCCCATAGCAATAGCAATATCTTTAAATTTATCTTCGGCATGGTCCATATTAAATTTCATAACATGCGGCAACAAAATTGCATTAGACAATCCATGCGGTATCCGGTATTTGCCGCCAAGCGGATAAGCCAGAGCATGAACAGCAGTCGTACTGGAAGTCGCTATCGCCATTCCGCCGTACATCGCTCCCAGCAGCATGTCATGGCGGGCATCGATATCGCTGCCATTCCTATATGCAATGCGTATGCTGCGGGAAATTAGCGTTATGGCTTTCAGCGCCAACGTATCACTTAGTGGATTCGCCTTTTTTGAAGTATAGCATTCAATGGCATGAGTTAAGGCATCCATGCCAGTGGCAGCGGTAATCGGCGCTGGCAGCTTTACCGTCATTAAGGGATCAAGAATAACACAGTCCGGCATCATTTTACTGCTGACAATACCAATCTTGAGCTCCTCTTCAGGCACAAGCACAATCGCATTCGGCGTAACTTCCGCGCCTGTGCCGGCTGTCGTAGGTACCATGATCGTGGGTACACCCCGACGCCGAAGGGGAGCTTTATCAATCATTTCTCTGAGCGATAAGTCGTTGGTCAGCATAACGGCAATGAGTTTGGCAACATCCATAGAACTGCCGCCACCAATACCAATTACCAGCTCGCACGCCAGCTCTTTAGCCGTCCGGAAAATTTCATTCACGTGCTCAACTTCGGGTTCGGGTGGGGTACTATTGATAATCTCAACCTGAATTCCATTTGACTCCAGCAGCTGCCGGGGTTTTTCAATCAGGCCTGCATCCCAGACTCCCTTATCAGTGATAATCAACACTTTTTTAACCTGGTAATCTGTGACTTCACTGGCAATTGTCCCGATGCTGTCAGGCCCGGCAATGATCTTGCCTGCATTAAGGAGAGAATAAATGCCTGTATAACCCATGCTTGAAACCTCCCGCCACTACGCTTATTTACTTCCTCCAGATAGGATGCTCGTAGACTTCCTTGTTGGCCACATAGGGCCACTGTTCACCCCGTAATACGGCAAGAACCCCTTCCACTGCCATAGTAGACACTCCTGCCGCCGCTTCTTTGGTTAGGCCTGCCATATGCGGGGTTATAATCGTGTTCTCGAGTAGCGCCAGGGGATCTTCTGGGCTTACCGGCTCTACCGCCAAGACATCCAGCGCCGCACTATGTATTTTATTCGCTTTAAGCGCCACCGACAAAGCCTGCTCATCGATCACGCCGCCGCGGGCACAGTTAACAAGTACCGTGTGGGGCTGCATCAGGCCGAATTCCCGTTCACCTATCAGATTTTTGGTTTTGTCGGTTAGCGGTACGTGCAGGGATATTACATCGGCATTGCGGAGAAGTTCATCCAGCTCGTTTTCATATTGATAGCCCAACTGCTCAATCGTTTCCTGCTTTACAAAGGGATCATACACCACTACCTTCATACCTATCGCAGAGCAAAGCTTAGCCAGTTCCCTGCCGATATTGCCATAACCAACAAGACCTAATCTTTTGCCTAAGAGTTCAAAGGCTTTATAGCTGTTGCGTACATTAAAATTGCCGCTGCGCGTTTGCTTATCACTGCTTAAAATATCTTTGGCTGCGGCAAATATGAGAGCAAGCGCATGCTCCGCCACCGAACGTGTGTTGGCACCCGGCGCTATAACCACGGGAATTCCCAGTTCAGTTGCTGCAGCAACATCAACATCATCCACGCCAACACCCGGACGACCGATTACCTTGAGCTTCTTAGCAGCCAGCATTGCACTGCGGTCAATGGAACCAATGCGAATAATCAAGCCGTCTGCATCCACTAATTCGGAAAGCATTTCACTCGGCTTTCCTGTATTCGTTATGCTGACAGTGACTTTACCGTCAAGAAGCTGCATGCCTGCTTCATAGAGACGATGGGTAAGAACTACTTTTTTCATTCTTTCTGACCTCTTTGTACACTATTTATAAAATTCCAGTGCCTTTACTAGGGCTTCATCAATTGCCTTGGAGTTAAGTCCGCTTACAGGCTTGCGGGCCGGTCCAACGGGATATCCCATCATGTTCATGGCCCGCTTAACAACGGAATTGGGATTACCCATTGCCATCACATCCCGGAAAGGCCTCAGGCTTACCTGCACTGCTTTCGCTTCTTCGATATTCCCGGCCTGCCATAGTTTGTATATTTTGACGGCAATTTCAGGGAATACATTAGAGGTTCCCGCAATAGCACCGCATCCTCCTGCCAAAAGCGTCCATAGAATCAGCGAATCGTTGCCGGCAAGCACCGATAATCGCTTATCTGTGTTTTCTATGTACCGCAATGTATTATCAAAATTGCCGCTGCTATCCTTAATGCCGACTATGTTTTCATATTTAGCCAGCTTAGCGACAGTTTTATAGTCAATGTTGTTGCCCGTGCGGGCCGGAATATTATATAGGACAATCGGCAAATCAACCGCTTCGGCAATTTCGCTGAAACAACTATAGATGTCGTCTTGCGATACAGCAACATAGTAGGGGGATACAATCGATAATGCATCCACGCCTAACTCCTTAGCTTTTAACGATAACTCAATCGTTTCTTTGGTGCGGATACATCCTGTGCCCGCATACACAGGCACTCTGCCCTTGGCCTCACCGGCCACTACTTTAATGACTTCCAGTTTTTCTTCTGTATTGAGAGCGTAGACCTCACCATTGGTGCCCAGGCAAAAAATCCCGGCAATCCCGCTGTTGATCAGCCGGTTGACCTGGACCCGAAGTTCCTCAAAATTAATGTTCTCGTCTTCATACATAGGAGTAATAATTGGCGTAATAATACCTTGTGGTTTTAACATCAACATCAGCCCTTCCCATACGTAATTAGCAAAACCAGTAATACAAATTAAATTTATTTTTTGCAAAATAGTCCCAAAGGGATTTCGAATTTACATAGCTGCTGCCTCAGCCGCAAAGCCAAAGCAGCAGCTATCATCTTTTGCTATTTCTTTTTCAGGCCAAGCTCGGTAATCAAAGGCTCCATGTCTTTGTACATCTTCTGTAAGACCTTGGCAGTGTCTTCGCCGGACATATATTCCAGATAATCAAGATCCCCTGTTTTCTTGGCTGCTGCTTTAAAATCTTCGTCATCCATCATCTTCTTAAAAGCGTCATGCAGCTTCTTGACTATGTCGTCCGGAAGCGCTGCCGGGGCCGCAATTCCTTTAGGGACGCCTAAAACCACATCATAGCCTTTTTCTTTGGCGGTCGGCACATCAGGCATCGATTTTAGCCTTTTCTCAGAGAACACGACTAATGCTCTCATTTTGCCGGTTTTGATATGCTCTGCAACTTCCTGGGGATGCATAATACCGACTTCAACATGTTTCCCTAGCAGTGCCGCTATGGACTCAGCGCCGCCGCCGCCATGCGGAATCATCTTCATATCAAGCCCGGCCGCTTTACGGAACATCTCAAGTGCCATATGGGCAGTGCCGCCAGGAGAATTCTGTCCATACTTTACTTTCCCTGGGTTTTGTTTTACGTAAGCGATAAACTCCTCAATCGTTTTCCAGGGAGAATCCGCATGTACTAAAAAGAGTATCGGGTGATTGGCAATCGTGATAATGTGCCGGACGTCTTTATTCGGATCATACGGCGCACCCTGTACCATGGGAGTCGAGGTGAAATTTCCGGAAGAAGTGGCCAGCAGCGTATAGCCATCCGGTTTAGCCTTTAGAACATAGTCCGTACCGATTGTACCGCTGGCGCCCGGCTTGTTCTCGACAACAACCGTCTGCCCCAGCTGCTTGGATACACCGCTAGCCATAGCTCTAGCCAGCAGGTCAGTCGCACCACCGGCGCCAAATCCCGCAACCAGGGTAACCGGCTTCGTGGGATATTGGCTTTCCTTTTTGCTGTCTTTTGCGCCCCCGCCACATCCGGCGAAAACCAAAGCTGCTACCAATACCAAAACCAGGGACAAACACACCATTTTTTTAGCTTTCATAATCCTTTTCCCCCTCTTATTTGTACTTCCCCTGCGGCTTACCAGGCAAATGGGCCTGATCGAACTGCCAGGCGCGCCGCTGCTAATCCCATCTGTCCCCTCCTCACGCAACATATCTTATACATGATTTAATCAGTCACAGTTGTCGATCAATTTTTGTTTTTTCATACCGCTGTATATAGTCCAAATGATAATTAGAGCGGCTATACCCAGGAGCGTGCCTGAAATAGGCCGCTGCAGAAAGAACAGAAAATTGCCGTCAGCCATAATTAATCCCTGACGCAGACCTTTTTCGAAGACTGGGCCCAGCACCAAGCCCACCAACAGTGGCGTAGCTGAGTAGCAAAGATATTTGAGGAGAAAGCCTAATAATCCAAAGAACAGGAGCACGCCGATATCGAAAAGACTGTTGTTAAGGCTATAGGTTCCGATGAACATAATCGCAGTCACAATGGGTATCAACGTTTTTGGAGGTACTTTTGTCAAGGATGCGAAAACACCGACAAGCGGCAGATTCAATATCAAAAGCATAAAATTGCCGATATACATACTTGCGATAACCAGCCAGAATAATTCAGCATGTCCGGTTATAAAAGTGGGCCCCGGCGCTACTCCATGGATCATCAAACCGCCAAGCAACACCGCCGTGGCCGGAGCGAAAGGAATGCCAAGCGCAAGCAGCGGAACCATGGCCCCTGCCGATGCCGCATTGTTAGCCGACTCTGGGCCAGCCACACCCTCGATAGCTCCTTTGCCGAATTCTTCCGGCCGCCGGGACAGCCCCTTTTCTACCCGATAGGATATTAGAGAAGATAATATTGCCGCAGGCCCTGGTATAAGTCCGACCGGAAAACCGATAAAAGAACCGCGTATGATCGGCCAGACTGACTTCTTCAGTTCCTGCCGGCTTGGATACAGTTCCCTAAACTTAACTTTAATCATATCTCCCACTTTATATGGCTCGACCGCTATGGCAAAAACCTCGGCCATTCCGAACAGTCCCATGGCAACAGGCAGAAAATCAATACCCCTGGTCAATTCAAGTACGCCAAATGAGAGTCTGTTATAACCGGTGACAGCATCAATGCCGATGGTGCTAATCATCATGCCTACGGTGAAAATTAAGAACGATTTGAGAAACGAGTCTCCTGAGAGATTGCTGAGCAATAACATGCCAACTACACTAATGGCAAAATATTCGGGGGGGCCAAAGGAAAGCGCGGCTTGCCCCAGCGGCGGGGCAAACAGCATTAACAGTAAAATGCCAACCGTCCCGGCAATCCAGGAACCGATTCCGGCAACCGCCAGGGCTGCGCCTGCTCTTCCCTTTTTTGCCATCTGATACCCATCCAAACAGGTTACTACCGACGCAGCTTCTCCGGGCACGTTGAGAAGTATAGATGTCGTAGAACCGCCATACATCGAGCCATAATAGATTCCCGCCAGCATAATCAGACTTGCACCTGTATCCATCCCAAAGCTAAAGGGCAGCAATAGCGCCATAGCGCCCACTGGCCCTATGCCAGGTAATACGCCGACTATTGTGCCTATAAGAACACCAATGAAACAGGCAAGCAGATTATCCACTGACATGGCAACTGCGAACCCTTGGGCCAAATTGCTGAAAACCTCCATAATCATCACCTCCTGATTAGCAATCTAGAATATACCTAACGGTAACGTCACATCTAAAATCATGATAAAGAGTACGTAAGCGATCGCGGAACTGGCTGCCGCCAGAAAAATGGGGCGCGCCCATCCCTGTTCGCCCAAGATTTTCGTCATAGCCAGTACCAGAGCAAATACTGCAACAACGGTACCTAATACATCAAAAACCGGTATAAACAGAATGGATGCAGCTGCACAGCCGATAAACCGTTTCATACCAACCGCAGATATTGTTTCCGTCCTCTTAACAATCTGATCTTTGAGGCTGTTGATTAAGATAATGGATGATATTAATAGACCAACCACACCAATCACTACTGGCATAAAACCGGCTCCCGGCTCATTCATAGTGCCTATATCTATCTTCTGGGAGAAAAATAAATACGCCGCACACAATAAGACCATGAATAAAGAAAATATACTTTCTCCTGTTCGCATACCCCAAATCCTTTCTCCTAAACGCTAATACCAAACCACAGGGAAATACACGTTGCATGTTATATGTTGTATATAACATGTGTTAATTTCATGTTAAACCAGAATCCTCTACTATGTCAATCAATTAAGAATAATTAAAAAATTCACGATCAAAAAAATATTTTAAATTTGACAAGACTCTCCTTTTCATCTAAGATTCTGTTGTATACAACATTTATTTTTTAAAGAAAGAGGCCTATCTAAGATGGATTTACCCAAAATCGATAACTCAAATCTTTGGGACAAAACATATATGATCTTGAAAGAACGCATTGTTCGGCGCGAGTTCAAACCCAACCAGAAGCTGCTTATTCCCGAACTCGCGGTACAGCTAGGAGTCAGCCGAACTCCTATTCGCGATGCACTTAACCGTCTGGAAATGGATGGATTAGTAAAAACCGTCTCAAAAGTCGGAACCTTTGTGTGCGCCCTGGAAATCGAAGATATACTGGATATCATTGATACCAGGCTCATGCTGGAACTGTGGGTAGCTGAGAAGATCCCAAGCCTTTCGTCTGCTGAATTAGCCGATAAGATAGGCAAACTCGAAGCAATTCTGGAGCAATCCACAAATTCTATCAATCAAATCCCATTCGGATCTTATCTGCGTTCAGACTATAATTTGCTTTTTCATATCGAGTTTATTAATATCGGCGGTAATCGAAGAAATACCGAAATATACCTAAGTATGATGAATTATCACTTTCTGGCAGCCGAAAATGATTTATTTACTAAAGAGATGGTCACAAGCGCTATCGACCAGCATTATGCCATCATCGATGCTTTAAAAGAACGGAATACAGACGCTTTGAAAGCGGCAATTAATCTGCATCTTGACGACTCAAGAATACGACTGATTAAACAATTACAAGCCAACGGCGGTAAATTATAGTATAAAAGCCCTTGGTACAAGGTTGGCTAGTTCCAACCTTGTACCAAGGGCTTTTATACTAATGAGCCTTTTTTAGCCTCTACTGAGTGATAGAGTCAACCACAAAACTATTTCTTGTTCCACTTCACTACGGCTGCTCCCCAGGTAAGACCGCCGCCAAAGCCGACTAACGCCAATACATCGCCGTTTTGTATTTTACCGCTTTTTACAGCTTCATCCAACGCCAGCGGAATAGAGGCCGCCGAGGTATTTCCGTATTTATCGACATTGACAACTACCTTCTCCATAGGAAGACCCAGACGTTTTGCGGCTGAAGTGATGATCCGCATATTGGCCTGGTGCGGCACTAAGAAGTCAACATCTGCCGGCGATAGGTTGGCATCTTCCAACGCCTTATTGGCAGCGTCTCCCATAATCTTAATGGCAAACTTAAATACTTCGTTGCCATCCATTTGCGTAAAATGAAGGCGGTTAGTTACAGTTTCAACTGAGGCAGGCAGCCTTGATCCACCTGCAGGCAGCTTAAGAAGATCACCGCCAGCACCTTCAGCGCCCAGGTGAAACCCTAGAAGGCCATAGCCGGGCTCTGTTTCACCCAATACAACAGCTCCCGCTCCGTCACCGAAGATAACAGCGGTGTTTCGATCGGTCCAATCGGTAATGGCAGACAATGTTTCCGCACCGATCACCAATACTTTTTTATAAGTACCGCAGCTAATGAAGGCGCTCGCCGTGACAAGCCCATAAACAAAGCCCGAGCAAACGGCGGTCAGGTCAAAAGCTGCCGCATTCACGGCCTTTAAGTTATCCTGTACAAGGCAGGCGACCGATGGAAATACCATATCAGGTGAAACCGTGCCAACAATGATGAGATCAATTTCTTCTGCGCTTATTCCTGCATGGGCGAGCGCTCTTTCAGCTGCCTTGGTGGCCAGATGCGAAGTAGCTTGCCCTGCTTCAACGACGCGCCGCTCCCGGATACCGGTACGCTCCACAATCCATTCATCAGAGGTATCAATCCTATTTTCCAGATCATGATTTGTCACTATTGTTTCTGGTACATATGAACCTATTCCTAAAATACCGACAGGTCTTACTTTCACTGAGTGGCCTCCTCGTTATTCCTTTTTGTGTTTCACATAATGCAGCCAAGCGACTACGATTAGTTTTACCAAAACTACTGCTATAAGTATTACCAAAAAAGCTCTCTTTGTCTAACTGACAACGAGAGCTTACAATAAATAATACATTATTTTAGAAAGTTTGTCACGAGTGTACTTTTTAAGGAGGTTTTGCATACTTAGTCTTTCATGATAATATCCGGCAGCCTGAGCTTAGGCACATGATGCACACCATTTGGGTCACGCCAATACTTAATATCACCCTCAGGCTCCATCTCATCCAGAACCACCGTTTCGTTAGGCTTACCTAAGGCAATGACCAGCAGAATTTCCTGACTGGTAGGTATATTGAGAATTTTACGGAGCTGATCTTTGCGAATATTGGCAAACATGCAGCCGCCCAGTCCCATCTCAACAGCTCCCAGCAAAATGCTCTGCGCTGCAATACCGTGATCAATACCGCTTGCCATCTTGTTCGCATCATCCTGAACAATGACAATATAGGCTGATGGACGCTCTCCCACAGCCGGTCAGTCCCAGTTTTTCAGATACATCGCCCACAGTAGGGAGTCGCAAATCCTGTTATTGAGCTCGGGTTCGCATGCCAGGTAGTACCGCAACGCCTGCCGGTTACTGCCGCAGGGCGACAGCCGTGCATAGTTGATAAGTGTAAAGAGTATATCCAGATTAATTTGATGACCTTCAACAAACCGGCGATAACTGCGGTTCTTGGTTACAAGGTCGAGAAACATGGTAATCCTCCTTTGTCATGCCTATCATATGAACTTTCGCTACATTACCACTTTTCCCCTTTTATCCAGCCAAAATTGCATGCGACACAGTATGGCTGCTTTTACAGCCAAATGCAGCAGGACAGCTATTTTTTCCCCGCTGCAGAGAAATTCGTAATTCGTTACTACTTAGCAAGATTTCGCTCTCTTTTCGCGAATTCTTTAGTTATTAATATATGGAGGGCAAGCAGTGCAAAGTAACATAGCTCCCATTCCCAATCTCAACTTTACGGCTTTTGATTTTGAAACAGCCAACTATTACCCTGCAAGTGCTTGCGCGCTCGGAGTAGTCGTCGTCCGGGCAGGCAAGGTTACCGAGCAGCGGCATTGGCTGCTCAGGCCGCCGGTAGAGAACTTTAATCCTGAGTTTATACGTCTCCATGGCATTACGCCTGAGAAAGTATGCAACCAGCCTACCTTTCATGATATTTGGCCAGAGATATCGCCTTACCTTTTGCACAGCCCGGTGGTTGCTCATAATGCTTCCTTTGATCTCAACGTACTAACCAATACGTGCCGGCACTTCGGGCTTACGGCAGGAGCCTTGCGATACCTGTGCAGTCTGCAGCTCTCTCGAAGGGCGTGGCCGTCGCTCCCCAGCCATGGCTTAGCCGCGATGGCCAATCATTTACGGCTTAGTCTAAATCATCATGATGCCGCTTCTGACGCTCTCGTATGCGCTCAGCTAACCATCGCTGCTTGCCAAGAGCTTGGTTATCATACAGATATAGACTTACCCTTGAAACAGAGCAATCACAATCCAGCAGCTAATCAGACTAAATCATTTGCGCTTAGGGACGATCCCCAGGAAATTCGAAAAAGCCGTGCCCAGCATGTACGAGTACAACGCCTTGACAAGTCAACACGCACAGGACTTACCAATAATTTCCAGGTGACAGAAAATTCGTGTACCTGCCCGGATTATCAGGAACGGCTTAAGCCCTGCAAGCACATCTACCGGCTGCAAATGGAGCTATCGTTCTGATATATATATCTACACTTGTATAAGAAAAAAATCCAGTTTTTTTCAAAGCAAACAAAAGAAGCTGTCTCAATTAGGCTTTTTTGACCTATGAGAGACACTTTTTTTATGAAGAAAAGCCTCTGCCTCAACTCGAACGCATATTTTCTGACTGGGATGAATATGAAATGATAACTGTTGGCTTATGTACATAAGCAAGATAAACCTGGCTAGGGGTGATCATTTGCAAAGAATTGCTGCTCTTTTTGTCCGCAGGCGATCTTTGTACTGGAGCTTTGCTTCGGCAATTATTCTCATGGCCTGCGCAGGCCTTTACCTTGTCGATTACATGGATGAGCAAGAAATGGCTGCCCTTCCCGGACAACCTGTAACTCCGCCACAAGGACTGGTAAGCATTAAGATTAAGGTTGCCGAAAGAAATTTGGAAGTGTATAGTGATGAACAATTATACAAGAAATATCGCATCGCGGTAGGTAAAAGTGAAACACCTACTCCTGTGGGAGAATGGAAGGTTGTTTGGAAAGATTATAACTGGGGGACCGGCTTTGGCACCCGTTGGATGGGTCTCAATGTGCCCTGGGGAACTTATGGCATCCACGGCACCAACAAGCCTTGGTCCATCGGCCGCTTTGCCAGCCATGGCTGCATACGAATGCGCAACAAAGATGTTGAGGAACTATTTGAGTGGATATCCATCGGTACGGCCGTCAAGATTGAAGGGCCAAAAGTCAAAGTGACACGGATATTAAAGCATAAAATGTCCGGACCTGATGTTGTTATTATTCAGCTAAAGCTCAGGGAACTTGGCTATTTCGAAGGCCGCTCGGATGGCATATTTGGCGCCCAAACCGATCAGGCGGTACGAAAACTGCAAGAGGATCACGGACTGCCAAGCGATGGGGTTATTAATAAAAATACCCGCGAGATACTGGGAGTTTGATTGAATTACCTGAGCTTCTGACTGATGGACCAATTTAAAAGGCCGCTTGTCTTAAAAACAAGCAGCCTTTTTTACATAATGATCTGGGCTTAGGGTTACTTAATACCAAAGATGGTAAGCATCAACCAACCCGAGGCGTAATAGGTCATAAACTGAACTCCGGTATGAATACCAAAGTATCTATTGAGGATACCCCCAAAAACAGCAACTGTAATCGAAATTGCAACCCCAATAATGCCAGCCTCATAATATGCTAAAACTACAATCAACCCTGCAAACATACTAATGATAGCTTCCTGGCTAACCACTTGCAATACCCAAACACTGGCTTTTCTTGCATAGTTCATGGCGAACGGATACGACACGATAAACGCAACGATGATGCCAATCATACCGTAAACTAAAAACTGCCAGGGAGCTAGTAATGTATGCAAATTGTGAACTACCGGCGTAGTCGTATAGATAGGCGGTGCGTTAAACAGGGGAGCTGCCGGCCCTAAGGCCATTGGGCTTAAGGGAATACCAAATGCCATTAAAGGAATAACCGTTTCCGCAATATAGGTTGATTCCGTTACTCCGTTCATTGCCGCCAAAGACGTGGTTAACCGCTGATACATACTCTTGACCCGGGAAGAAATGATCTCTCCTACCATTACCGTCATACCCACCGGGCTAAATGTGAACGTCAACGATGATATGGCAGCCGCAATTGCAGTATAGATTTTTTGTTCACGGCTTAACACTTTCAGCGGATTAGGGAAGTAGCCTGTCCAGGTCTTAAGTTCAGGCGCTAACCAGAATTCGCGTTTCTCTTTACGGAGCAGATGAGAACGAGAAATTGGCGAGAGAATTGTGACTATATCAGAAAACAGCGGTCCGATAGCAATGCCAAGAAATATACTAATGAAAACGCCCTTGCCAAGACCGGCGATAGCCATTTTATTGACACCTTGAATAAAGAAAGCAAAAGGTATCAGGGTAAAGACACTAGCCCAGCGCCCACTGGAAGTGTAGGCAATAATAAGGGCTGCGATCGTAAAGATAATAGGCGCCCAGGACTTTACCTGTTCGGCAAAAGGAGCCAGCAATGAAGCAAAAGCTACTGAGATAGGCAGTGCGACGAATGCCGCCAAAATCGCACCGGAGATCATTTTACGCAATGCGATATGTGGAACACCCAGCCGCCTCAGGATTGTACAATCCTTGAGCATAGGAACCGCCATTGTATCACCGGGAACCCCCATAAGTGCGGTGGGGATGGCGTGAGTCATATGCTTGGATACGGCAGCGGCAATAAACCAGGCGAATACCGCCGCCGGAGGAAATCCGAGTAAAATGACAAGCAGCGTTAACGGCGCAATGGTTGCAGTCTCATCCGTTCCCGAGATTAGGCCTATCAAGGCAAAGATAATGCCGCCGGCCAGTGCCGCTCCAACAGCCCATATTAGATCATGCATCAACGTAGCTTCCATTTTATCTACCCTCCTTTTGCGTCCCGGACTTGCCGGTAAAAAGATCATATAGTTGGAGCTCTTTCATCTCTTCAATGACGTCTGCATCCACTGTCTTTAGCTCTTCAATCTCTTTTTTGAGATCTATCTGGAGTTCTTCCAGGACGGCAATACGGTCCGCGTCCGAGAACTCACCTTGAGTTAAAATCCGTTTGGGAGGAAATAACTTCGCCGATATAACCGCCGCCAGCAGGCAGCCCGCAATCCCCACCAGCAGAGCATACGCGGTAGTCAGGTTAAGTGGCAGTTTGGGATAGTTAGCCTTGATAAAAGTTAACCCCGTCAAATAAAACCCTAACCCAATCACAATACCAATTATCATACCTGTGGCCAGATGCTTTAAGTCGACTGTATCTCCCCATATATCAGCATAGGATTTGTTTGGCATGTTCATCCTCTCCCCTCTTATAGAACTAGCCTTTTAACTGCTTGACGAGCTCTTCTGCATAATCCTGACGAACTTTACGTTCTTTGACCATGGCCGCTACTACAGTATCAATGATATCCGGAGTGGCTCCCGCGGCAACGGCGACATTTCTCGCATGAAGCGACATATGACCGCGCTGGATTCCTTCTGTAGCCAGCGCCCTAAGAGCAGCCATGTTCTGCGCCAGGCCGACAGCGGCTATGACTTCTCCTAATTCTACGGCAGATTTTACGCCCAGGATCTTAACTGCCAATCTGGCGATAGGATGAACTTTTGTTGCACCGCCGACCAAGCCTACGGCCATAGGAATCTCTATCGTGCCAACTAAATCACCATCGCTGTTTTTCTCCCAGGTTGTCAGGGAAGTATAGCGGCCATTGCGGGCGGCATAGGCGTGAGCACCGGCTTCGATTGCACGGGTATCGTTACCGGTTGCGGTTACGACAGGGATAATTCCATTCATAATGCCTTTATTATGTGTAGCCGCACGGTAGGGGTCAACAGCAGCAAAGGTGTAGGCCCAAACGATTCCGTCTACTACTTCTTCCCCGCCAAGCGCTTCTTTATCGATTACCGCACGAACCCGGACTAAACGAAGATCAGCAAGGTTAGATAAAATACGCAGATAGACACGCCCGCCGGTTATTTGTTCAATATGGGGAGCAAGCGCTTCCGCCATTGTATTGACTGTATTTGCGCCCATAGCATCCCTGGTATCGGCAATGAGATGCATGATGACCATATCTCCCAAAGGAGAAGGGATGATATGCACTTCTAAATCTTTCATACCGCCACCTAAACTGATTAGCATTGGATCTTTTGAGTTAGCGATTTCCATTAGCTTCTCGCGGGCTTCAAATAGTTTAAGCCGCGCAGCATATGGGTCGGCTACATTCACTATCTGAATTTGGGCACGCATAATTGGCCCTGTGTTACTGGTGAAATATCCCCCCTTTACGCGAGCCATACGAGCCGCATTGCTGGCAGCCGCAACAACTGATGGTTCTTCAACCGCCATGGGAATAAGATAATCTTTGTCATTAATCTTAAAGTTTACAGCTACGCCCATAGGAAGCGGCATGATGGAAAATACGTTTTCGATCATATGGTCGGCAGCATGAATATCAAGCGCACTACTCGTGCTTAATAAATCCACCTCTGCCTGAGTAAGATCACTAAACTTAGCCACCTCTGCCAGACGCTGTTCCGGTGAAAGTTTGTAAAAGCCCTTAAACTCACTCGTTTTCATGGTAAATAACCTCCATATTATTTATTAATTAGATAAACGGCTACCCAATTGTGCCAACTTATGTCCGCAAAACCTACCGGCAACCAACCTTAATCATATGTCCATTGACACTCATCGGTATTACCTTGTCTATCATACGGGCGACATTGACTAATGCGAGCAAATCAATTCCTGTTTCAATGTTCATTTCATGAAGCATATTTACCAGATCTTCAGTGGCAATATTTCCTGCTGCGCCCGGTGCAAACGGGCAGCCGCCAAGTCCGCCAACAGATGTTTCGTATCTGGCAATCCCCATATTCAGGGCAGGCATGA
>Ga0366769_1056_pt1 | contig 17668 bp, 16 predicted proteins | sample BONcelHN113001C8_FD_207053 | JGI IMG/M metagenome (GOLD analysis project Ga0366769, IMG submission 207053) | Enriched cells from coal bed in the Powder River Basin, Montana, United States - BONCAT cells N11 rep2 HSBNCT.N11.300.1.C8 ...
GTATAACCTAATTACACATTAAACAGTTGACCTGCAATATCATTATTTTAAATGATATTGTTAAATCACGCCCTCTGTTTTATTGCCTGCTTTAGTTAAATCATTATTGTTCTGTATCAACAACTTAGAAGCATTATTAGATATGAAATTAGATTTTATATCTATCCATTGTTGCATATTATAAACATACTTTTGTCCAAATATTAAAAAAGACAGATTTTTGATAATTGAGTATGCTGCATATGGATGAGGTAAATCGCAGTCGTTTTTTGACTGATTTAAAAATTTCTCTATTAAATTATGCGGTTGAGGACTATAAATAAGTTCAATGAGTTTTGCCCTGTATTCCAGATTTCTTGCATTTAGATTTGGAAATTTTTTATAATCACTTAAATGTTGTGCTTCATGTTTTAAAAACCATACTTGAAACTTATCAGAATCTGTATTTATATGTTCGCTTCCATTATCAACATAATATAGCCCTTCTGGCTTAGCCCATCCACCCACACAATGCCTTCCCATTGTTGCAAAGTGTAACCAGCTTAACATTAAAAAATCAGAAATAAAGTATACTGTCACTTTTTGCTCACTGTCAGGCAATGCTACATTAAACTCTTTCTTCACAGTTGTCTTCCAGATATAAGGCCCTCTGTACGGCGGCGTTACACCTCCTACATATGAATATCCTTTTTTTATAAATGTACCCTCTAATATAGATTCTATTGCATCTAAATTAGAAATTTTATTATCATCTATTAACTTTGACAAACTTGTAATTAATTTCTTTTCAGAGTCTTCTACGGAATTATCGGTTAATACAGAACGAAAATAAAAAAAATAGCTATTTAATACGTCTTTAATCCACTGATCATCGGAGTCTATTTTATAAACCTCGTTATTGGTTAAAAACCTATCTTCATATTGTTTTTCTAACTTAACAATATCATTATCTTTTTCCCCCAGTGTTTTTAAATATTCAATTACCTTAAGTACATTCCCTTCTAAGCACATAGAATATATTTTAGTCATTTCCAAATTTTTCAACTCTAATTCTAACATAATTTTTGTGTTATTTTACAACAGTTTAGAACGGTTTAACATTATATTATTTGAAAATATTTCTTTGATAAGTTCACAAAAGAATAGATTAGCATAAATTGATCCACGAATTCACACATCAAATCTGTTAACTCCTCTGAAATATTTTTGCTCCTATTATTGCAGTTATTCCAAGTTCTTGGAACAGCACATTATATAGCCATACTCAGGGGTTACTTCAACTTAGTAGTATAAGCTAGAATGGCTTGACTAATATTAGTTGTGTCTGATTAATAGATGATATGAGGCAGGGGATAGGAGCTAAAATGTTGATTGCTGGTCTTATACGAAGTTCAGAGAGTCATTTGAACTTCGTATGATATTGCTAATCATCTAACTTTTTCTGATAATGACAATCACAGAATTGCCCACCGCTTGCAAGTGTATATTTTCGTGTAAAAACAGAACCGCTCAATGTAGCCATTTCATAGTCATAGGTACACATTGCAGGTATAGGTTGGCTATAATGTATATAGAATTTGTGCTCATAATAAAAGTTTCTCTTTAACATTGTTGGTAAAGATTAATTCAATAACATGACACACTGTCGTCATGTTAGTATGATATACTGTGCTTAATGTGAGGTGATTTTTATACAGAGCAGCAAGCTTTTCTGATAAAAATAGGAACGACTGCAAAAGAAATTAGATCTTTTAAAGGTATCGGTCAATCCACCGTGATATCGATGCGCTAAGCAACGCCTGATATAATGCTCTATACTAAATCAGGGAAGGAGACTTTGTACTGTACAAATCGGTACTTTCAGAAATAAAGCAGTACTACTTGCGTTGCAGGATCGATAGGCGACATGATATCTGGATATTGATTTTATATTTTCACAATTAAGCAGTCTTTTCAAAAAGAGCGGTGTCAATTGGATTGGATTCCCTTATTTTCTCAGTATATAACATCTCATTAGAATATTCATTTATTAATTAGGAGGAATTTTTATGATTCAGGACGTTTGTTTAGGCGATATAATAATTGATTGTGGCGACAATAATAATCTACGTGAGTTTTACGCAGAACTTCTTGGATGGGAAAGATGTGAAATGTACGGTATGCCCGGCGTACGCAGCAGGGATGGCGTTGTATTTCTCTTCATACAAGAGGATGACTATGTTCCTCCCATTTGGCCTGAGCAGGTTAGCAAACAGCAAAAGCAAATGCACTTCGACTTTACGGTGCCTGATGTATTTGCCTCTGTTCAACATGCCGAGGAACTTGGAGCCATCAAAACTCAAGAGCAATTTGGAGGCGACCATTTTACTACGATGTTGGATCCCGCTGGGCACCCATTTTGCTTGTGTGCCAAAGCATAATTTCCTTTTCTTTTGAATAGAGCCTTTCTCCCTAATTTTCCATAGGATAATAATATCGGCGAACAGGGGCAAATTGGTACACACCTTGCCTCTGTTTGCTTTTGAAGATTGGTCTTATGCGCAGTTCAGAGATCCCCTAGGACTCGCATTATGTTCATAATGAAAAGTTATTTCTTATTCGCTTCGACCCATTTGCCATACTTGAAGATAAGCCTATTCGTTAGCTGAACAACCCAAATGAGCAATAGGAAAACAAAGAGCGAAACGAAAAGTGTGCTTCCAAGAAATTTTATATGAACAGACATAGATACTTCAAAAGCGAGTATAAAGCCGATGAAATACACGAACCGATAAATAATGCGCCAAGGTAAACCTAAACGTATGCTGCAACCGCAGTTATCACACGGTAGACTACGGAAAAACGGTTGAGGCATTCTGAATGAATAACCTACGATGTACTTGTGTTTGCATGGTATCTTATCATTATAATTCATAATGTTCTCCTCATTATATGGATGACAGTAATTTAGCTTGACTTCCAATATGTTAGCCTATCTGGAAATTGGATATGTTCTGGTCTTATACGAAGTTGGGGAGACCCTCTGAACTTCGTATTATCAAAATAACAGTGCAGAGGCTCTATTCTACAAATCAATAAAACTCAGCCTGTTTATCTCAAAATATCCCTATGTTATTAAATAAGATATTCGCATATTTGATATGGAATAAAATCGATAGCGCCTGGGCAAAGGGAGTATTGTACATATTTTCCGTTTCTTGACTTTTGAACGATTTCGGCTTTCAAAAGCAACTTTAAATGTTTGGATATTCCCGCTTCCGACATGTTTAGTTCTGCCGCAAGGCTTTGTGTGCATGCCGGGCACTTGGAAATCGCGCGCATGATCTTCAGGCGGTTCTCGTCACCAACCGCTTTCAGAACAGCCATTAAATCGGTGGGAACATGTTCGGCTCGCCCTTCAACCAAAATCGACCGATATACATACAGGCAGTTCACACGGTCATAGCCGAGCATCAGGTGCGGGCTGTAAAAGGTGGAAGCCGATATGAATATCTGCTTGAGCTCCGTCTTCTTAAATTGGTATACTTTGTTTTTAATAAAACGGACTTCGGAATCTTCAACCTGTAACCGCTCATGCAGGGTGTCAAGGTAAGAGAAAAGACCCATACTGCGGCATTTCGCCAAGTCCTGTGTCAATATGCGCAGAATAAGCGGTTGTAGCAGAGCAATTTCTTTACAAAAATAGGCGTCGTAAAAACGGCGCAGCGCATCCAGAATCTTTTTTCTTTGGGTGACCGTCACCTTTTTTCCATAGGAGCGAAACAATGCATTCCAACGGGCAGGGGAGAGCGCTTCCAAATGCTTCAGTGAGGAGGGAATATCCTGCTCCCGCACCAGGGAATCCTGTTCAAAATCCGCTATTATCAGCCACTCGTTTGTCAGAGGAGACAATGAACAAATTTCCTCGGTCAGAGCCTTACCAATCTGTTCGGGAAGATGGCCGGCCCAAACGCTCCGGTTGAGATGATGCACAGGATTGCAGGCAACGTGCAATGCCGCAACCATTTCAGAAAATGGGCAGAAGACGAATATCCCTTGTGTATTATTTTCATAACAAATTCCTATCTGCACGGCAGGTTACCCTCCACAATAATTTTATATTTCGTATTGCATAATAAACTATGTTATATTATACATCCGCATCGCCTGCCCAGCAAGGAATCAGGTTAATAAAATTGGAGGTTTCCGGTTTCGCGGTTGCGTTTTTCCGCACAGCGTAAAATCACATAGGTCGCTGCAATCATAAACAGCATTGAAAAAATCAGTTCTGCGGCTTTCCCACCATTTACGGCATTGCCTAAAAAGATAGCCCGGATGATGTAGATGCAGTAGGTAGACGGAAATATTGCTGAAATGGCCTGTGCCCACAGTGGAAAGGCTTCAACCGGAATTTTTACGCCGGAGAAGAAATTCATTGGTTCGTCGCAGACGGTAAACAAAAAGTTTGAGTCGCGTGTGACAATGAAAAGCGAAGTCATGAATCCGCCCCATACAGTTGATGCCACAAGCAGAATAACCATAGCGCCCAGAACCGCAAACACGGTTTGTAAGGTAATCATGGAGTTTAACAGGATGACGATTACGGCAAAGCATGCGAACATCCAAACGTTGTGAATGAATCCTCCCAGTGAACGCCCGTACATCATAGCCATACGGCTGCCCGGTGTCAGAAATGCAATTTCCAGTGTTCCGTTCTGCCGTTCATTCTCAATTTGCCATGCGCCCTGTACCATCGCCCAAAAGCAGTTGTATCCCAAGGAACCGGTAACCAGAAACGTTAAAAAACGCCCCTGGGTTTGCAGTTGGAAAGGAGCAAGCACGGATAGGTCAAACGAAGAATAGGTGTAATATGTGGTAATAAAAGTAAGTATCGGCCAAAGTAACAGTGAGAAGTAATTTGACCATGAATTAAAATAATTCTTCCGTTGTTTGCGTACTTCTCCCAAACAGACAATCAAAAAGTCACGCACGCCGCTCGCCTCCCTGGATTGCTTCAATCAGGGAGTCTTCCAGACTTGGCTCGCTGGTGACAGCCTGTGTCAGCTTGCGATGATATTTGGTGGTTACGTTCATGACGAGCTCCATCATTTCATTTTTGGAAATGATAACGATTTCGCTTTGGTCTTTGTTTACCTCTGCACTTAACACTCCGTCCTGATTTTTTAGTTCTTGAAAAAGTTTTTCATCGTAGCAATCAAAATAGAAGCTGGTTTTGTAGGTTGCCGCATAGTGCTTTTTGATTTCCGCCGGAGTACCCTGTGCAACGGTTTCTCCTTGATCAATCAGATAAATATAGTCGCAAAGTTCATCCGCTTCGGTGATATAGTGCGTTGTCAGCAAAATTCCCTTGTTTTGTTCCACTGCCAGTTTCTTGATGTAGCTGCGAAGTTCTTTCGCAATAATGACATCCAATCCCAGTGTGGGTTCATCCAAGAATATGTATTTGGGATTATTAATCAGGCCCCGTGCAATTTGAAGCCGCTGTTTCATCCCTTTGGAAAATTTCTCCACGGGGATATCGGCTTTGTCGCTTAACTGCACAATTTCAAGGCAATGGTCAATTTGCTTTTTCAGTTCATTCTGTGGGATTGCGTACAAACTGCCGAAGTAATCTAAATTTTCTCGCGCGGTCAGCCGCCAGTAAATGTTTCGCTCGCCTCCGGTAATCAGGTTAATGACTTTTTTCACCGCAAACGGATCTTGTACAGCATCAATACCGTCTACTAGAATGCTGCCGGAGGTAGGAGAAATCATTGTAGTCAGCATTTTAATCGTAGTGGTCTTGCCCGCGCCGTTAATTCCAAGCAAGCCGGTAATTTCGCCGGGTTTGACCTGCATGGTAACATTTTTTACGGCCTCCTTCCGTTCTGATTTTCCTCTGCTCCAAAAATACTTCTTGTTTTTGAGTATAAAAGTTTTACTGATATTCTCTGCCTGTATCAAAATCAAATCCTCCTCATTATGCGTATACCTGTTCAACCAGCCGTTTTTCACTTTTTCTGAACCAGAAATATCCAATCAAAATATAAATTATGCTCAGCAGGATGGTCTGAATCAGCAGGGGGAGATTCTCCATAAATCCCTGCCCGTTCAGAACGCAGTTGCGAAACATCTTCAGGCTTGGTGTCAGCGGCAGAAGCTCACTAACGCCCTGCAGCCATTTGGGAAGGAACTGCGTGGGGAAGTAAACGCCGCAAATAAAATTCATGACCTGAAAGAAAGTATTCTGTGTAATATAGGTATCGCGTGTGAATACCATCACAGATGAAATTAAAATTGATACAGCGAAGCACGCGAGTGATAAAAACAGAATAAAAAGAATGGTAAGCAGGATTCTTTCGAAGGTCAGGCGCGCGCCCAGAAGTATGCCGACAATCAGTACCGCGGAGAATTCAATAACAGAACGGCCCAGTTGCTCAATGTAGCAACCTAGAAAATATCCCATTCGCGATGCGGGGGAAAGCAGAAACGTATCCAAAGTCCCCTCACGAATCTCACTGATCATGCATCGCCCGACGTTCATCAGCGTCGCAAAAGCAATAATGGAACTGCTTTGCCCCAAAACAACATAGGTCATGTAATCTGAGGTGCCTGCATACTGCGCGAAATTTCCAGACACATGCCCCTTAAAGAGTAAGTAGTAGATAAATGCGGGAAAGCATACGTCGATAATTCCTCCGAATATTCGTGACAACATGAATGACAGGGGGTATACCCGTTTGTTAGTGATACGGTTTTTGCAGTAAGTTGCCTTTGCCACTGCAAGCATTTTATCCGCTCCTTTTCAATTTTCTTTTTGGTTAATCGATTTGCTATTTTGCAAAATTGTATGCAGTATAGCGAATACACAACATTTTGTCAAGCTTTTCGGTTAAATAAACCAATCGTTAAAGGTGTCCTCATCGTATAAAATAAAATCAGACACTTGTTTTTACAAAGACAAGCGTCTGATTTTCAGATAATTCATTCCATTTGATATATTAATTTAATAATATACTGACCATCGTAGGTTTCTGGTCTTATGCGAAGCTCAAATCGTGTTCTGGGATGAGTGTAGTAAACAAAATGCGAATATTGTCATACGTTTCAGCATTTTTTCAAACCAATCTAAAATATCGGAGTTTTTATAACAGAAAACATCCGTATAAGTATTTAACTTAGTGCGGATGTTCTAAACTTACTTTTTATTTTTTTCTAAATTTGTTGCTCTCTTTCCTGATGCTTTATCATAGGAGTACGACCACAAATTTGCAATTTGAGGGCTCAGCCTTGAATAGCTCCATGTTTCGTTGCTGCGGGCAATGCTGTTGGGATCGTGAATGATAAATTCTCCGTTTGATGCGACACCGACCAATACGATAAAATGACCGGAGGTTGTGAAATCCCCGGGGTGCATACTGCAAATAATAGGATGCTTCGCGTTTAGTTCACGTACCATCCGATTCTCGTCCAGTGGTAATTCTGTAGCGGTAAGGCCAAGTTTAGATGCTCCGCCAGTCATCAGATCCCAGCTGCTCCCGGATCCGACAACATAGTACCCGTTTTCATCCGCGAATTTAGCAATCGACAATGGATCGTATGATATGTTTCCTGTCAGACCCGAAGCCACCATGGAAAGGCTGGTGGGGCCGCACCCCGTCAGAGCAATCATCCCATCCCCATACTTACTGTATCCCCAACGCTCGTCCCACTGTTGGAAAACAGGAATCTTTCCCTGCTGCAAATCGGAAGAAATATCGGCGGAATTAACATTTTGGCTTCCATTTGCGGGGTAGTCTAACACAAAATGAAGCGTTTCCGGATTTCTTATCAGCAGTTCCAAAAGCTCGGCCGGATATTGATTTTTCTGGTCAATAATGGTTTGAACTTCAGAATATTGCTGAACCAACCCCTGCAAGCCGGTGCCATCCGAGTCAGCAGACCCTGCCAAAGTATCGTTTCCTTTGCCCGGGGCAGCGCTCGGTATGCTGCCTTTTGTATGTGTAATGACTGATTTCAGAGGATTGGAATCATCCTGTAATTTATTTAGAACTTTGGGTGCAACCATCCAGCCAACAATAAAGGCAGTCAGAAATCCCAAAAGCAGAAAGACATTTCTCCTTCGTTTCCTTGCCTTTCGCTGATTGGGCCTTGGCTGTATTTGTCTGTCATAATCAAAGTCTCTTATATTATTCATCCGAGGATACTCCTTTCGGCACGTGATAACCACTTTCCCTTAAGAACATCACGCTACCCTGTCATTTCCTATAGGAATGCCGCCGGTCGCAGCTTATGCCTCAACCGGCGGCTCATTTATTGAAAGGGATTTAATTATCCCACTGCATTGCTCGAAATAGGTCTATAGTCCCAGCTTCCATCGTAACCATTTGGGAAATATTGATATGCCACCGCCTCTTTGCTTTCACCGGTTATACGCACTGCGCATGCAGCCCCGTTGGATAAATTACATACAACCATTACTCCGGCCTGAGGGGTGGATGACACTACTTTACTGTCGGTGACCGATACATTTTCCGGCAGTAGCTTTATTATATCGTGTATCGCTGTATTTTCCCACTTGGGATCTTCGAGATTTTCATTTTTATCTACAACAGTGTAGTTAAAGGTATAGAAACAGGCATTAAGCATAGTTCCGTCCACGGAATCCACGGTAACAAGATACCTTCGGGTATCTGGAGTCTCCTTAGCAGCATGAAAGATTACGGTCCAGGAATCGGAATTCGGTGCGGAACTTCTTGAAAAGCTTGCCTGAGCGGTATAGCCGGTGAGATCAATTTCGTAAGCCTTTTTGAGTATGGACGCCGCGTATGCGGAAGCCTGTTCCGCAGAGAAGTCTTTTTCACCAGGAATCATATTAGCAATAATGGCATTTGTTTTCTCTTCAATCTGTTCCGGAGTAATTCCTTTTGTTTTACTTAGTTTTTCTTTGATGACTTTTATATTCTCACTGTCCGATGCAGTTTTGGACAAATCGACAACGGTGTATTTTGCTGGGGTATTTTCCTTGATATTTGCTTTTGTAATCTCAGTTTGAATCACCTGGCTCTCAGCAGGAGTAAACGTAGCCGTATTTTCTGAAACAACTGCCGGTACGTCATTCGTAAGTGCAAATGCCATAATGGAATTGCTGCTGATAATTACTGCAGCTGCTGCGAAAAATACCCATGATTTTTTGAGTAATGATTTAAACTTGGCCATTAAAATTCTCCTTTTCATTCATTTTTGAACTGTAAATACATCATACCTCTTTATGAATTACGGAGTTTTCAGGAGGTTGTAAAGAAGTTGTAAAAAGAATTTTTATTGTAGTTCCCCTTTCAGGAACGGAGTCGATTGTCAATTCGGCGCTGTGCAAATGAACAATTTCGCTGCAAATTGACAGCCCAAGCCCCACACCGCCTGAACTTCGCGAGCGCGCCTTGTCAACCCGATAAAACGGTTCGCATACCAAAGCGGTCTGTTCTTCTTTCATGCCGCAGCCGAAGTCCTTTACTTCCAATATCGGAACCTTATCAAAATAGGCAGAAAGTTCAATTTGCGAACCGTTGTGGGACGCTTTCATTGCATTATCGATCAAGTTCACCAGCAGTGACTGAAGAAGAATAGAATCGCCCGTCAGCCTGTCCAATGTAGAGTGAATATTTAATGAAAGGTTTTTTTCTTTTAATTTTAATTCTGAGGCCGCTTTAACCTCATTTAGCAATTCGGAAGGATCAATTTCCATAAGATCCAATTGGTTATTTCTTAACAATGCCAGATCCAGAAGTTTAAACGCCAGATTTTTCATCCTGTCAATTTCACTGACGATGTACCCCGACGCTATCATGCGGTTCTGCTCGCTGGTATTTGCATTTTGAAGATATTCGGCATACCCACGAATCGCAGTCAGCGGTGTCCGTAGCTCATGTGCCAGATTATCAATAAGCCGCTGTTTGTCCTGTGCATTTTTATTCAGCTCTTCAATTTTTTCCTGTATGCTGGAGGCCATTTGGTTGAAGTTTTCCGCTAAGTCATGGAATTCATCTTTGCCGGGTACACTGATCCGCCCGTCGTAAACTCCGCCCGATATTCTCCGGGTTGCCTTTTGCATTATTCTGATCGGATGCGTAAGCTTCCTTAATATCAGAAGTAAGACGATTGCCAGAATGGTTTCAACGGATGCGCTGACAATAATCAGATAACGGGTTAGCTGATCGTGAGCGCTGTACAGATCGGACAGGTCGCGTACGTAAGTGAGCGTGTAATCTTTGTACTGCCCGCTTAGATTTCCGACCACGAATAAGTAGTTTCCTCCGTTTGTGTTATATACTTTTGTTTTATAAACACCTTGCTGTTTAAGTTCGTCGGCATCCGTTTCAGGTGTGACGGCAAAGGGGATATTGGTAAATAGCCGCGTATTCGATTCCTCGAGTTCCAAGTATACACTTTGATTCTTATAGTAGTTGGCATAGGAACTCATGAGGCTTCCAATAGAAGCAGGTATCGGTAAAGCCTGATCCCGATAATAAATGCTGCTTATATTCTCGTAAACGCCGTTTATAATGAAGTGATATTCTCCGATGGCCCGGTCGACATCCTTCTTCATATTCAGGGAGAAACTGTATTGCGAGGTAAGGTACAGGCAAAAATTTATGGACAATATGAAAACGCCCAAAATACCAATAAAAGCTTTTTGCCAGAACTTCACTGATCTACCTCCAGCCGATATCCCATTTTATAAACGGTCTTTATCCTGCTGTCCCAGTTTAATTTTTTTCGCAGTCTTTGAATGTGGACATCCACGGTTCTTGTCTCACCCAGATAATCATATTCCCACGCCAATTTAAGAAGTTTTTCCCGGGACAGAGCAATATTTTTATTTCTAATCAGTATTTCCAGCAATTCAAATTCTCGAAGAGTCAATTCGATTTCGTTGCCGTCCACCGTCACAACTCTGCTTTCCAAATTCACTATGGTACCATCCAGAGTAAAAATGTCGGACGAGCGGTGTGTGCGCCGAAGAATCGCCTCAATTCGTGCCAGCAATTCCACTGTTTCAAACGGTTTAACGATATAATCGTCGGCACCCAATTTAAAACCCTTGACCCTGTCGGTCAGGTTGCCCATTGCTGTAAGAAAAACCACCGGGGTATCTTTCGGTACATACTTCATCAGCGCAAAACCGTCCAGCCCCGGCAGCATAATATCCATTAGTATCAAGGAGTAGGTATTCTTTGATAACAATTCAAGTGCTTCATCTCCATCATATGCCTGCTCGCTTGTGTGCCCCACCAGCATAAGATTCATAGCAATAAGATCATTTATGGATTTTTCATCTTCAACAATCAAAATGTGAGCCATAAAATCACCTCCGCTCCTATTTTAACATATGGAACGAATAAGAAATGTAATATAGTTGTAAATTCATTTCGTTTGTTTTTGTTATCATTATCCGCCAACCTATCGAACAAGAGCGGTTCAAGAAGCAAAAAATATGGGGATTCACATTGTTCAATTGGGCGCATCAAAGATTTTACCAGCATCACAGGGTCTACGCTTGGCCGTCCTTTTCGCCTGTACAGCTGCATCGTCTGCTCGTAGACAAACGACAGATCCAGTGCCGCCTCCAGCTTCCGCAGAAAATGATCCTCAGGACAAAGCTTTCGATTGTTATCATGTGCCACTTCAGATGCGTCGGTCTTGCCATACCTTGCATATCTGTATCCACTCGCTTTGTTTTTCTCTATTTTGCCATACTTTCGCCCCCTTCGCCTATTTTGTCAACACCTCCAAGTCGGGATAGAGCAAAAGATGGAAGTTTCCATATACGCCCTGTCCGCTGATCCCCTTGCCTTAACAAATATATTGGAATAGAACTTATGCAAAGAAACCAACCATTCCTATTGCATGTGTTATATGATCCCCATTCTGTTATATCTGACAATTTGAATTCATAACGGATGAAGCAATACTTATAATATGTCAATGTAGTCTCTGTCACTTTAACAAAACTAAATATTATTAAAAATATTATAATTGCACCGGGAGAAAGGGTCAACAAAATGAGTACTATGGCAAAATGCACATCATATCCAGACTGAGAATGATGCGATACAGTAAAACAAGCTATAAATGAAATAGCAAAGCATAATATTTGCAAAACTACCCAGGTATGATTTGGCCAATAATATCTATTCTTCCTATAATCCCTCTCATAAGATTATTTATCTGTTGCGAATGGCTTAATTTTTATTTCCTTTGCGAGTTATTTATAACTGAAATATGTTTCTATTGATGCATTATTTAAACACAATGCGAAGCTCAAAATGAAGGGGAGACGCCACATTGTTCTCATAATATACCAACGACTAATTTGAGAATTGAACGATTACAGCCGTAATACTTACGAGAATAAACATGATGCTGCCAAATCTTGTGCTAAGTATAAACATAGATGAAGGCGCAGTGTAATTAGCTTATTTCTTATTTGTACCTTTCGTCAGAATCATAAATCGATACTGAATCATGAAGCAATATGTTTTTAGCCCCTTGTAGCAATGCGTCACAGTCGTGTATTATCATACTATAGTCAAAAGGGAACCAACTTGACGTAAATCTGTCGTTACATCCTCATCAACTTCTCTGCATACGGATATAAACTTCCATCTCCGATGTTGGCTATTAAACTGAGGTTGCTTCCGGATAAAATCCATATAGTCTTCTATTTGTCTTAATACCTTTTTACTAAGTATAACCTTTGGAGTCTTTAATTCTACAATTAAATTTTCTTCAATTGTTGTTTCAAAACCATCTTCTGTTTTTCTCGCGCCGCAGGCAAAAATGTCCATCCTTCGAAGCTCTTCTTCATCTGGCTCCAATACAGCATTAGGTGCAGTATCTCCATAAAGAAAACATATAAGTACTGTTCTAAAGCTTTTTGCATTCTTTCATCAGCTGTTACAAGATGATACTAAAATATCTTGGCTCCATTTTATTACAACATTTGACTGCGTGCCAGACTCAAGCGCACATTATTGCTATGACGGTCTGTCCACGATTTATTAAACATAATCCTGCTAATAAAAGTCAAGAAAAAATTTTAAAAATATGTGATATTGTTAATAACTTAAAATAAGTATAGCAAAGCTAAACATCTATATCACTAGATGTCCTGTAAAATAATAGCAATTGTTTCAACGATACAATTCTTTTACTCTGGCATAATAAATCCTCAGGAATTTATTTAAAGCTGCTATTTTTGCTACGCGCGAGGGTTTCCCCTCAGCCTCTTTTTTAAGCAGGAAATCATACACAGCTGTATTCTTAGTTGGTTTGACACACTTTAGAAAACGTATAACTTCGTATCCGGTTTTACGCAGTGAGGAAGACCCCCGTTTTGAAATATGCCGGTTAGTTCCTGTGAATGTTCCGGACTGAAATGGTGGGGCATCCAAGCCTGCGTAGGCAACCAACGCGTTGCCGCTATGAAAGCGTCGTGCGTCGCCTATTTCAGCAATAAGTCTTGGCCCGAGAATATTACCTACGCCTGGCATTGCCATCACGACATCGTATTCTTTTAATCCGCTTGCAAGATCACGCATCTGTGCTAAAATAGATACAAGAGTTTTGTCAATCATATGCAGAACTCTTACAGATTCCAAAACGAGCATTTTGGTGGATGACATTTTGGAAGGCATCGTTGGGATACCGTTTACAGCAAGAGCATAGATTGTCTTTGCTTTTTGTATGCTGGTGCGGTATCCCTTTCCTTTTGCCCAAGAGTTGCAGCGTTCAATGAAATCACACTCCGGCATGCAGGTTACATTATCATAATGCCAGCATTCACGCACGAAATCACAGAGTTTATCCTTGTCAGGGACATCTGAGCGATTCCAAAGCACGGTTTTAATACCGGGCATTGTTTGATCTATGAGATTTGTCATCGCCTGTTTTGCTTTCACACGCATTGACAGGTAGTTTAAATATTGTCGGTTCAAATTCTTCAGCTCTTGGTATGTCTCCTCTGTCGGCTCAAAATCAACAAGCCTATACCAATAATCGATACCATAGCTTGCAATTTTAATCGAATCAAGGGGATCTGTCTTACCTTTACGAATCGCAATCATGGCATATTTTTTCATGAGATAAGCGTTTACAACATTAACGAAAATCCCATGCTGCTTAAGGGATGTCAGTATAGGATAATGGTATGCTCCGGTTGATTCCATAACAACTCGGACTTCATCATTCAGTCTATGTATTTGTTCTACCAGCTGCAGCAAATCTTTCTCGCAATGCTGAACATTATATGGAGAAATCAGCACTTCGCCATAAGGGCGCATAAAACAGACCGTGCTCTTTCCTTTGGAAATATCAACTCCAACACTAACCATAGAATTCCTCCTTCAAATTACATGGTGTCCATCCTTGCTTATCACCATTCAAATTGGTTTGTTACACGAAAGCCATATGGTTTCAACCTGCTAAATCGAATGCTCATAATAAGGGGGTGGCTGACGGATTATGTTACGGATGCGAAATCCAATGGGAAGTACGCCAGACTATGATTCCCCTTATTATAAAAAATAAGCACAAACATTACCAGTTTTAGGTGAATGTCTGTGCTTATATAGTACCAATGGGAAGTTCAAAAGGCTTTCTGCATGGGTTTGCCAAGATGTTTAATTATTTGATGTAAAATCCCTCTATTTTCATATCTGTATCAAAAGATATAGTATACTGTACAGCCTGATTTTTATATTTTGCTATTACAACAGATACGGCAAATTCCTTTTTCGTCTTTGAATCGACAGCACCGGTAACCGTGTCTGAACTGATTGAATCAAATTCCCCTGCCTTGGCTAAAACCGGAGACACCGCGTTATTCAATACATCAGCGGATAGGTCTGCCTTTAAAGTATCGCTTACCATTGTGTCAGATACTTTTTGATAATCACCCGAATTGACAAGGTTGACAACACTTTCCGCAGTGGACTTGACCGTCCCCTCATTAAATTTATTTGACAATTGAGTTGAAGCAGAACATCCTGTAAGCGCAAAGGCCAATAGAAGTACACCTAGAACCACCGTAAGGATAACAGAAACCTTTTTCTTCATGATTCATAAACTCCTTTTATTACGTTTATCACAGTATTGAGGGATAAAGTTTGTTTCATTACTTTCTTAATTAAGTAAGAACCTTATTAGATTCATAATGAAAAATAGTCAGATCATGTTCTTGAAAGTTTAAACAAACTGCGAAGTCCAAAATATAAGCGAGAGGACACACTATGCTTACACTGTACTCTTATAGTTTTCTTGCTTTGATTACAAAAGTTACAGGAAGCATCTTTGCTTTTTTTGCAAAGTCGCTGTTGTCGTCCCACAATTGCATAATTTCATCATCAGATTGCTCAATCATCTGCTCAATTACAAATCCTGCTTTTGCCAGCGCATTCACATATGTTGATAGTTTACGGTCTGATAATGTGAGCGTACCTTCATCAAGAGATACAGAGTACCAAGACTCATCGAAATAACTTTTTTTAAAAACAAGCAGACCATTTTCTGTAGCAACACATTTGTGTATAGGGTGAGACCAGCTGAAAATAAATATGCCGTCTTTTTTTAGATAAGAAGCAATTCGGCAAAAAGTACCCTCAAGGTCGGTAGTCCATCCTACAGCATAAACCGAATAGACAAAGTCAAAATAATTCACTGGTATGCCACATTCCTCTTCCATGGGGGAACAGATCAATTTCGCTGAAAGACCGAATTCCGCCAAATGTCGCTTCGCCTTTTCGATCTGTTCTGTTGACAGATCTATACCCCATAGTTCAGATGCTTTACGTTCCCCCAGATATTGCAAGGAATGACCAGCTCCACATCCTATCTCCAGTATCTTTTTTCCGGAGATATCGCCAAAAAGCTGACATCTTTCTTCTGAGACAAATGCTCCATATTTAGGGAGCGCGGTTGTTCCTAAAATGTCGTTTCCTTTTGTGTCCCAAAAGAGGCAGTTTGTTTGATGAATAGTATCCTTGTCCATGTCAACTGAGATGGCGCGGCCAACCTCGCCTGCACCTATAATGTTCGTTCTGTTAACAGAATTCTTGTCCATATTGGTACCATCCTCAAATATAAATAATCAGAGCATACTTACAATGTACGTCATAAACATTATGCGAAGTTCGAGATAGGGGAAAAAGGCCCCAGTGTGCTCATTCTACGAAGCAATTTAAGGATTCATAGGATGTATGAAAATAAATACGCTCGTTTCTCAAATCCCAGTTTTTCGTAAAACTGATGTGCCTTTTCACGTTGAAATCCAGAGTCTAATTCTACCCTTTTCATTCCTTGCTTCTTTGACTTAGCTATCGCCGCATTTATTAATTTAGTCCCGTATCCTTTTCCTCTTTGATTTTCGTCCACAACCATAGCATATAGATACGAAATATATCCCTCTTGCCAAAGATTATTTACAATTGCATAAGCGCAAAATCCAATTATGGTATCATCCAGTACAGCACAAAAAAGTTCATCCGTTTGAGAAACGATGCCTCTACTAAATACCTTATTAAGTTCTGTCCTGTTTATTTTTTTATTTGGCCATAATTGTTCAAATAGGGGATATATGCTGTCAAAATCTTCGTTTGTTACGTTTCTGATTAAAAGTTCCAATGTAATCCCTCGTTTCATGTTATATAAATAATTTGACGTTGCTTTGTTTCAAACATTTTAAACATTATGCGAAGTTCAGAAGACCTGCAATATGCTGCATGTCAACATTATGCGAAGTTCAAAGGAAGGAGAGAGGGGGCACATAATGCTCATAATCTTCCTGATTGGTTTCCACGATAAGGTAGAACGATTATATCTTGTCAGATAAGCTTACTTGATTTTGCAAAACATCAACGCGTAAAATATTGCACATTTTTTCAGGCTCTTCAAAGCAAGGGCTGTGTGCGGAATTTTCAAATGTGTAGAAACCTTTTATAGGAGCCTTTAGCGCTGTTGCAAAATTCTTTGCAACTACATAAGATGCTTGATAGTCGTGCCTACCTTGGAAAATATACACAGGCACCTGCAAGCAGGGTACCTGCTCTACTAAATCCATTTGAATCATACAATCACACAAACATTTTAGAGAAAAGCTGCTACCTTGCTGAAATTTGAACTTTTCACCTAAAGTATACCCCTTATATCTTAACAGAATTGCAACAAAGTCCAGCATTGATGACATGCTTCGCATAACACCGATACCAAGCTTATTCATGCCTTCACTCCGCACTCCAGCAAGATATCTTAAACTGATGTCACCACCAGTTTCAATTGGAAAATTTTTTAATTGTCGTAACATTTTTTTGTCGTTTGACTTGCAAAATTCCTGCAGCATGTATGTATATGCCAAACGTTCTGACCGCTCCTGTTGTGCTACTTGTCCAATGCCTATATAAGCATGAAAAAGCTCAGGCTGTTGCTTAACTGTAATCACACCCAACAAAGAACCCCATGAATGTCCCATAATATATATCTTTTCTTTTCCAAAGCGATTGCGTAAATAATGCGTCACCTCAATCGTGTCCGAAACCATCTGTTCAAGTGTCATTTCTTTCGGAGTGATTTTACGGTTATATGATATTCCGCTACCTCTTTGTTCCCACCAGCAAACAGTAAATAGCTTTTCTAA
>Ga0366769_1057_pt1 | contig 17520 bp, 15 predicted proteins | sample BONcelHN113001C8_FD_207053 | JGI IMG/M metagenome (GOLD analysis project Ga0366769, IMG submission 207053) | Enriched cells from coal bed in the Powder River Basin, Montana, United States - BONCAT cells N11 rep2 HSBNCT.N11.300.1.C8 ...
TCGAATTCATACTCTGCCAACGCCATGCATCCTCGCACATTTGATTAACATTATACACTGCGCTCCAACCAAGCTCATCTTTCGCCTTCTGAGGGTTAGAATAGCATTCAGAAATATCGCCGGATCTTGGTTCAACAATTTTATATGGTATTTGTTTTCCACAAGCCTTTTCAAATGCTTTTATCAAATCTAAGACAGAATATCCAATACCCGTTCCTAAATTGTATATATGTACACCATTACAGTTTGCTTTTTTCTCAATCGCTTTCAAATGTCCCAGGCTTAAATCCACTACATGGATATAATCTCTCACACCAGTTCCGTCTACTGTTTTATAATTACCTCCAAACACTTTAACCAACTTTAATTTTCCAACTGCCACTTGAGAAATATACGGTAATAAATTGTTTGGGGTTCCCTTTGGATTTTTTCCTATTTTTCCGCTCTTATGTGCGCCAATAGGATTGAAATATCTTAAAATCACAAAGGAAAACCGCTTGTCAGAATAATAAACATCATTCAAAATTTGTTCAATCATCAATTTCGTTGTTCCATACGGATTCGTAGCGGTCAGCGGAAAATCTTCTGTAATCGGCACTGTCTTCGGTATCCCATATACTGTAGCTGATGAAGAAAAAACCAAATTAAATATTTCATGATTTCGCATGATTTCCAACAGATTAATAGTTGCCAATAAATTTGTATGATAATACTTAAGCGGCACTTCAACTGATTCTTCGACTGCCTTTAATCCGGCAAAATGAATCACTGCATCAATCTTATTATTTTGAAAAGCCTCTTCAATTTTGCCATAGTCCAATAAATCATATTCATAAAACAACAAATCTTTTCCTGTTATTTCTTTAACTCGTTTTAAAGATTCACCGCTTGAATTAGATAAATTATCTACAACAATAACCTCATGTCCTGCGCTTAAGAGTTCTACACAAGTGTGGCTTCCTATGTACCCTGCTCCGCCTGTAACTAATGAATTGTATAAGAAGTGTGGGTTGATCTGACTTTGCAGGGCAGACAGTTCTGCATCCTTCTGATAGAACTGTGCCAAGTATACCTTTCGAATCAGTTCTTCTATATGTCTGGACATGCTAACAAGCCCCACTGATAATTCCATAACTCCATCGTGTGTAGTAAAGTCCAGCTTTAAGCGATAATTTCCCTGTTTTACCTGTTTGGTAGCATGGGACATTAAGCGAATAGGTTTAATAAGCTTATTTTATTAACGCACTTCCAGCGATACCAAGCGGAATAATAATAAAACAGATAAAAATGATTGAAAATTTCAGTCGAAGGCTAATGAAATACACCTTATTAAATGGGGTGTATTTACGCATTTAATATACCTTCTCTCAACAATATTTAACTTTGTTTTACTATATCATAATTAGAAAGTTTGTCAAATTGCAAATCTTAATTTGATATTCAATAACGAATAATAAAGGCAAGTATGAAAAAAGTACACCATATTCATTGAGAAATTCCACTAATTATTATAGAATAAGATCATAATTGTAACAGTTTTAACTAAAGAATTACCCCATCGAGATAGCCTATATAATAAAATGAGAATCTTTACAAACCCAATAACATACACTGACAACTGAATATTTGTATACGAAACGCTAGTTTTGAAAACGAAAATCCACATTTATAATCCAAATGCAGTTTGATTCTGTAATCTTTCTGGTGTATGATCATAAAAAGCGGTATGCCAAATGGAGGTCAACCCCCTGTTTTTCAGGATGAGCATGGGTTGCTGGCGGCGCTGTTTTATATTATTTTTTTGAGAAGCGCTGGTTTTAACATGATGTCACTGGTTGCAACCGGTAAACATCCAAGTTTATTTAAAGCCTCTTCTCCATAGTAAAAGCTGAATGTTCCGTATGGGCTACGGTTGTTCAACTTTTTCCTTTGTAAGAATTGATATGATTCATCATTGCTCCAGCACATTTCAAACTTCTCTGTATATCAGAAAATTTACCCCTTTATTCAAACATTCTCTCTATTGGAAGCACCGCCTTACCCAGCTGCATATTTTTATATGGGACACATGGTGTTCCGCACCCGAAGCCGGTCGAGAGTTTCCGATCATCTGCATTGCTAAACCGGATAAGATTAGTGCATACATCAATTTTTCTGGCATTCGAAGAGATTTGATTCATCTAGAGTCGCAGGGGCTGATCCAGCGCGACCATGGCGGCGCGTCGGAACTCCCCTATATTCCCGGAATGGCTCCATTTCTTTCAAGGTTGAATGAAGACAAAAAGGGGAAGTTATCTATTATACGTGCGGCGGCGGATCTTATAAAACCACACTGTACCATGTATGTCGACAGTTCTACTATGGCCATGGATATCTATCAATATGTGTCTTCAGATATGAACCTGACTGTATTCACCAATAATACGCTGTTAGCACACTTGTTGGCCGAGAAAAAAAATAAAAACATACTGCATTGGCGGGTGCATTTCAAAACGAAACGATGTGATAACGACAGGAACCTATGCTTTGGAAATGCTAAAAAATATCTATGTCGATTTTATATTTTTTTTATCTTCGGTGCTAACGGGGGACGGCATTATTTCCGATCTTGATGAGGATGAAACAGCGATCAGAAAATTCATGCTGAGCCATGCTAAGATAAAGATATTCCCATGTCACCATAATCGTTTTGGTAAAAACGCTCCGTTTAGATTAACGGATGTCCACAGCCTGAACTATATCTTTTCGGATTTTAATTTTCCGGAATGTTTTCAGGAACGATATGCAAATGTAGCTTTTATCAAAGCCACCTTAATAAATAATGAATGAATATACTTCCTCTAAATGATTGTTCGGTCACGCAAAGCTGACTGGCAAATCTGCTAAGTCACCCTTTGACTCAAATAAGCTCAGTCAGATATGAATTATGCTTGTTAGAGCGGCTGGTAACAGGCAATTGAGAAAAAAAGGCTGGGAACCTGCATAAAGCATAGTTTCCAGCCATGTTTCGTCCACCCGGAGGGATTTGAAGGTAGTGCAGTTGCAACGCGCGTTCCTTTATTTATCTTGCTAATTGTCTTTTAATAGTGCTTCAACTGCGTCCCCGTCCGGTCTTCGACGAATAGTTACGGGGGTAACATGATTTAATAGGAGGGGTTAGCGGTGGAAACCAAATCACTTAAGCTTTTCTCTCTGAATAAATGGCATGCTACAAAGTGATTTGGTGCGACTTCTTTTAGCTCCGGTGTAACGTTGCCGCAAATCTCTTTAGCATATTTGCAACGACTCATGAAACGGCAGCCTGGGCCGCAGTTGATGGGGCTTCCGACTTCCCCTTCCAGTGCAATAACTGTTTTCGCCCGCTCCAAGTCCGGGTCGGGAATCGGAATCGCAGATAAAAGCGCTTTTGTGTAGACATGCAGCGGATTCTCATACAGTTCTTCACTTGCAGCGACTTCCACCAAGTGCCCCATGTACATCACGCCGACGCGGTCGGAAATATGCCTGACCATCGACAAATCATGCGCGATAAACAGATAAGTCAGTCCCATTTCCTTCTGCAATCGAATCAGCAGGTTGACAACCTGTGCCTGAATGGAAACATCCAGTGCGGAAATCGGCTCGTCACACACAATAAACTCAGGGTCGACGGCCAACGCGCGGGCAATGCCAATACGCTGACGCTGTCCGCCTGAAAATTCATGCGGAAAACGGTTTGCGTGTTCCTTATTTAACCCGACAATCGACAGCAGTTCGTGAATGCGTTCCTGCCTGGCCGCGCCGGGGTACAATCCGTGCACATTCATCCCCTCTGCAATGATGTCGCCAACCGTCATACGGGGGTCGAGCGACGCATAAGGGTCCTGAAAAATCATTTGGGCGTCTTTCAGAAAAGCAATTCTTTCACGCCGGCCTTTGCGCGCCGGTTTTCCTTTGAAAATCACCTCGCCGCCGGTTGGTTCATACAATCCGAGGACTGTACGGCCGCACGTTGTCTTGCCGCAGCCCGACTCGCCCACAAGGCCAAACGTTTCCCCTTTATTGATTTCGAAAGAAACGTCGTCAACTGCCTTCAGAATCCTGTCCTTACCGACATTGAAATATTTTTTCAAATGGGTAATTTTAACGAAAGGCTCTGTAGTTTTCGTATCATTCATGTTCCAGCACACTCCTAACATCATCATAATGGAATGTTTCCTTGGCCATTGAATGCTGAAGCCAGCACATTGTCCTGTGCGTGGGGGAAATCTCGGTGTACTCCGGCTCCATGTTCTGGCAAATTTCCATACAGTGCTTGCAGCGCGTGGAAAAACCACATCCCTTTGGCGGCTGGATTAAATCGGGCGGCGTACCGGGAATGGAAACCAGTTCGGATTTATTTTTCACGTTCAGTTTTGGAATGGCGTTCAGCAGCGCATAGGTGTACGGATGCTGAGGGTTTTTGAAGATTTCATCCACTGTGCCAAACTCAACGATTCTTCCCGCGTACATAACCGCGATATTGTCGGCCATACCTGCTACCACACCCAAATCGTGAGTAATCAGGACGATAGCAGTGTTGGATTCCTTCTGAATGTCTTTGAGCAGCCGCAAAATTTGAGCCTGAATGGTAACATCCAGCGCGGTTGTTGGTTCGTCCGCAATCAACAATTGAGGATTGCAGGCCAGTGCGATTGCAATGACGACACGCTGCCGCATTCCGCCCGAAAATTCGTACGGGTACTCATTAATACGCTCTTCCGGATTCGGAATACTGACCTTTTTCAGGATTTCAATTGCTTTCGCCTGTGCTTCACTTTTGGATATTTTATGATGAATCCGAATTCCCTCGGCAATCTGCTCCCCGATTTTCATGGTTGGGTTAAGGGAAGTCATTGGATCCTGAAAAACCATTCCAGCATCCTTGCCGCGGAATTCCCTCCATTTTTTCTTATTAAATTCTAAAATGTTGACGCCGTTATATAAAATTTCACTCTCTGTTTTGATCTCGCCGGGCGGTGTGGCAATCAGACCCATAATCGCTTTGGAGGTCACCGTTTTGCCGCTTCCCGACTCACCCACGATGGCAAGCGTTTCGCCATTGTCAATTGAAAATGAAACACCGCGTACCGCCTGTACTTCACCGGCGTAGGTGTGGAACGAAACTTTTAAGTTGTTTACTTCAAGCAGTTTATTCATTTCTTTCCTCCACTACTGTCTGAGCTTGGGGTCTAATGCGTCACGCAGACCATCCCCGAGCAGATTGAAGGCCAGCATCGTGAGGCTGATTGCAAGCGCCGGGAAAATCAGCTCATGGGGGTAGTAGGACATCTGCTGCTGTCCCAATGCTGCCATAGCGCCCCAACTGGTGTTCGGGGGCTGAATGCCCATACCGACAAAACTTAAAAACGCTTCAGCAAAAATAAATCCAGGGATAGAAAACGTTGTATTGACAATAATCACACTTAAGGTATTGGGCAGTAAATGCTTTAAAATAATCTTGATTGGGCTGACTCCAAGCGTTTTTGCGGCCAGCACATATTCGCTTTCTTTCAGGCTGAGCACCTGTCCGCGCACAATACGCGCCAAGTCCGTCCAGCTTGTAATACAAAGGGCAATGATAAGGGAATTCATCCCTTTTCCCAGAATCATCGAAACAATCATAACAACAATCAGGTATGGAATGCCAACCAGAACCTCGACGATTCTCATCATGGCATCGTCCACAATTCCTCCAAGATAGCCGCTGATTCCGCCGTAAACAGCGCCGACTAAAAGAGAAACCAGCGTTCCCACAAGGCCAATCAGCAGCGATACGCGGCCGCCCATCCAAAGCCTGGTGAAGATGTCGCGGCCAAGGTCGTCAAGGCCAAACAGATGATCCCAGGATGGTCCCTCATTTGTGCGCGAGGTAAGCTGTTCCGTATAGGAATGAGTAGAAAGAATGGGCACGAAGATGCACATTAAAACAATAAAGATCAGAAAAAACATACAGGTAATGGCAACCTTGTTGTTTTTCAGCCTACGCCAGGCATCCTGCCAATAAGTAACGCTCGGTCGGACAACCGCCTCCGATTTTTCCGTATCCAATTCGACATGCCGAAACATTTTCAAGTTAATTTGAGAATTATCCATAGCGCATCACCTCTTACTTTTTAACAAACCTTTTCGAACCCGCGGGTCGACCAGTGTGTACAGGATATCCATCAGAACGATGGACGCAATAAACAGGAAGGAAAAGAATACCGTCGTAATCATGACGACCGGATAATCTCTGCCGTTCACGCTGTCCACGAAATATCTTCCAAGCCCGGGAACGGAAAAAATCCGTTCAATTACAAAGGAACCGGTCACAACGCCGGCAATCTGGGGCGCGACAATTGAGATAATTGGAGTGATGCTGTTTTTAAAGACATGCTTGCGAATAATCTGCCATTCGGACAAACCCTTCGCCTTTGCGGTAAGAATGTAATCGTTGCTCATGACGTCCAAAACGGACGACCGCATAAAACGGGAGTAGGTTGCAATTCCGCCAATGGCAACTGCAAGTGTGGGCAGAAGGGTGTAGCGCATGCCGTCCATAAAGCTCATTCCCGCCTTTGCCCAACCGATAATGGGGAAATACGAACCGCCCAGCCCTTTTTGCAGCAGCGCCGCAAAAACAAAACTTGGAACGGAGACCCCTACAATCGCAACAAAGATCGTGAGAAAATCAACCCACGAATTTCGTCTGATTGCTGCGAGAATCCCCAAGGACAGTCCCAGCACAAGGCCAAGCACAACCGCCTGCAGCCCAAGGCGTGCGGAAGCGGGAAAACGCTGTGCAATAATTTGATTTGCTGTCACACCGGGGGTTTTATACGATTCACCAAATTCACCGTGAAGTACAACATTTTTCAAATACACAATATAACGTTCGCCCAGGGGTTTATCCAGACCCCATTTCACTTTCAGGTTCTGGGCAACAGCAGGGGGCAGAACCTTGGTGTCGGACTGGACGGGGTCGCCGGGCAGAGTGTTCACTAAAAAGAAAGTTACCGTCAATATGACCCACAGGGTAACAATCATATAAACAAGTTTTTTCAGTATATACTTAGCCATCCTTGACCTCCCATAAAATTTGTAATGAATACGCTTTAGGCGCGGCCTGCCTGTTTTCGGCAGCCGCGCCCTTTTCGTCTAATGAAATTTAGCCGACAATTGAAGCGTATTTGTACTCAACAGCTGGGCCGCCCGCACCGTTGATGATTGCACCCTGCAGGCGTTTGCCGAACAGGTTCTTTGAGAAGGTAAAGCTAAGAGGACCAATGCCTGCTTCCTGATCCACAAGGATTTTCTCGGCCTCCTGGAATTTTGCAAGGCGAGCGTCCATGTCGTTCAGTGTTTTACACGCATTTACAAGCTCATCATATTTTGCATTCGAGAAGCCGGCCGGATTGTTGCCGTCGCCGGTTACATAGCACTGCATAAATGTCATAGGATCGTTATAGTCGGCGCCCCAACCGGTTTGACAGATTTGGTACATCCCTTTGGAAACGCTCTGATTAAAGGCGGAGTTGTCTGAAGCGGTGTCAATTTTGACCTTAACACCCAGTTTGGTTTCCCACTGGTTCTGATAGAATTCACCGTTCGCCTTGGTGTCGTTGTTGGAGTTCTTCTGGAGGAAGGTAACCGTAATTTGCTTGTTCGGGTCAAGTCCAAGTTCCTTTAAGCCTGCCTGTAGCAACGCTTTCGGGTCCTGGCTCTTCTCAGCCTCTAAAGGCTGCGCTACTTTATCTCTGAAAATTACGTCGCCATTGTTGATGCTGAAAGGAATGAGGCCGTACGCTGCTTTATCTTTTTTCTGAACATTTGTTACAAGAGCTTCCCTGTCAATTGCAAGGGAGAATGCTTTTCTAACATTTGCATTGGTGAAAATCTTGTTGGTATCTTTATTGTTGAACGCAATATAGGATGCGCGAGGTGCGGGTCCTTCGACCAGTTTCGCATCGCCGCTGTCGATTTTGGCTTTGATCTTATCGGCATATTCGGTTCTTGCGTTTCTAAGAACATCAATTTCGCCCTGGTCAAACATCTGCTCACGGGTTTGTTCTTCCTGAACAAGCTTTACATTGATTTGTTCCAACTGAACGCTCTTGGCATCCCAGTAATTCGGGTTCTTCTTCAAAACAAGATCAGAACCTCTGGTCCATGATGCAATGTAGAATGGGCCGGAATAGAGCATTTCTTCTGCAGTTGCACCGTAGGTCGCGTTTTTCGCTCCCGCCGTTACAGTTGCTTTGATTGGGGTAATAGCAGCGAAATTAGTCAGCTGCACAAAATAGGGCAATGCTTCTTTCAGTGTGAAAACAAGGGTTGTGGCATCGGGCGCGCTGACGCCGACGTCTTCCTTTTTGCCCTTGCCTGTGTTAAATTCTTCGCCGCCCTTGATGCAGTAGAAAATGCTTGCATTATGGCAGTTTACTTCCGGGTCGAAAATTCTTTGAACAGCATTGACATAGTCGGCAGCTGTTACTTCGGTTCCGTCCGAATATTTATTTTCGCGAAGTTTGAAGGACCATGTAAGGCCGTCATCCGAAACAGCCCAGCTTGTAGCACCGGCAGCTTCGAGTTTGCCGTCATGCATTCTGACAAGGCCTTCCTGCACTTCACCGACAATTGCGTTTTTATTATCGTCATCCGCTCTGGTTGGATCAAGCGTGTCCGGGTCAGATTCCATGTATGTATTTGCGATTTGTTCCACGCTGGTTGCCGCCTGTCCGCTCGCTGCGGGCTGCGAAGTAGCAGCAGTGGTTCCGCCTCCACATGCGGTCAGGGCGCTGACCATTGTTGCGATTGCCAGAAGAATAGCCAGTTTCTTTTTCATAATTTTTCCCTCTTTCTCTGAATTAATTATATCAGCAGATTGTTTTATCAATCTGTCAATTATTTCACGACAATCTCAGTTTTGATTAAAAGGTTTGCCTGTATGTAATTGGTAAGCAGCTCGGTACAGGCTTCAATGTCATCGAGGTTCACAATGCTGTTCGGCGTGTGGCCGTACCGTGTTGGGATCGAAATACCGACGGTCTTAACGCCCGTTCCGGAACGGTTGATGGCGCCCGCGTCGGTGCCTCCGTTTGACAGTACATCCATCTGATACCGCGTCTTGTTTTTGATCGCGCAGTCGACCATTGCCTGTACCAGACTAGCGTCGCAGATGACGGAAGCGTCATTCACCTTAATTGCCGCACCACCACCGATAACAGCGTTGCCAAGGTCGTCAGCCGGCACATCAAACGAACCGGTAATATCAATCGCAATGCCCAAGTCAGGATGGATAGCCTCCGCCGCTACGGTTGCGCCACGAAGCCCCACTTCTTCCTGAACGGTAAATACGAAGTACACATCATGATACGGCGTATCCATCTTCTGAAGCGTTTTTGCCATAATATAGCAGGCCGAGCGGTTATCAAACGCTTTGCTCATCACATTGCGTCCGATCAATTCCACGTAGTCGCCGAAGAATACGGCCGATTCACCGATAGCGACATACTGTAATGCTTCTTCTTTGCTGGAAGCGCCAATATCAATGTATAATTTATCGAGCGTACCAAACTTCCCGTCGGTGATTTTCTCGACGGCGGCAGCCGTTCCAATGGTTCCGTTCTGGAACCGAACGCGGTTCATGTAGGTGGAAACTGCCGAAATTCCGCCCATTGCTTTTACCTTGATGAATCCATCATCGGTAATAGAGATGGCGCACAAACCAATTTCATCCATATGCGCAGCGCACATGATTTTCTTCTTGTCTGTGCCGTTTCCCTTTTTCAGCATGATCAAGTTCCCGATGGCGTCTATTTTGACAGTGTCGGCGTACTTGGCGCACTGCGCAATCAGATAATCGGCCACACCGCGCTCACTGCCGGATACTCCCCAAATTTGTGTGAGTTCTTTCAGCATTTTAATCTCCTGTCTATCTAAAAATGATTCGGAAGGTCTTAATTTCGAATGGTTTCAGCATAAATTCAAATTCATGATTTTGATGTTCTATTTCCGTAAGGTTATTTTCCAGCAAATCGCATTCAAAGATTCGCTGCGGGGCAAATCCCAGCCGTATGGTCGTTTTCCCCTTGCTGTTCTTGTTTTCATAAATGCGGAGGATTGTTCCATTTCCATCCTCCGCTTGCTTCATCACTTCAATGAAGCAATTGCCGCAGGAAGAGCTTGCCAACGAGAATTCTCTTGCCGCTGTCCCTGTGGTCTGTGCACAGACTGCAGATTGCAGCGGTACGTTCAGGTTATACGCCATTTGAATAGTGGAAGCATCCTGCCAACGGCCGCTATGGGGATAGATCGAGTAAGTAAACCGATGAGTTCCCATGTCCGCGTCCGTATTCGGGTATTTTCCCGCCTTAAGTAGCGTCAAGCTTAGGTTGCCGTCTTTTACGCTGTAACCGTATTTGCAATCGTTCAGCAAACTGATACCCCGTGCGTTTTCGGAAAGATCCGCCCATTTGTGCCCGCAGACTTCGAATTTGGCACTGTCCCAACTATTATTATTCGTTGTTTCCCGTTCTACATTCCCGTACTGTATTTCAAAGGTAGCCTTTGTCGCATTGACATCCACCGGGAAATTCACGCGCAGAAGCACGTTGTTTTGCTCCCAGTCCACTGTGTTCTCAAAATCGATCCGGGGAATATCGCGGTAAAGGTAAATTTGCTGAGTTATCACAGAACTCAGGAATTTTCTTTCGACCTCCAAGCAGAAACGGACGGGTCCGTATTCCAAGACCTTGGGTTCGGATACGCTATCAAACGTATACGGCTTTTTGCGGTAAAATGAATCGATGTTCCAATTATCCCAGTTAACCGGTCGGTCTTCGTAGGTCAGCAGTTCGTTTCCGCGTTCACCCTCACGAATAAACTCCGTTTCCGTCTCCTTTTCCACCAAGGAAAGGATACTGCAATCTCCGTCGAAAATGACGCTGTACCAAGCATTTTCAAATGAAGTGATTGGCGCCTTCTTCGTTTCTTCCGGTTTTTCTCCTTGGATAAGGGTAAAAGCCTTATAACCTGTCGCCGGAATTCCCTTTGCAAAAAACAGGAAACTGTTTTCTTTCACATATTGAACAGTGTATTTGTTTCCTTCATCATCCCTTACGCCACAAACGGAAAACGGCACAGTGACCGTTACAATGTCGTCCCTCGTATAACCGAGTGAATTGAAGACAAGCACAGACGGTTCCGGCATCGCAATGTGGGAGGCAATATTGTGCATCTGTTCCTGCGCAAGCGCTTCCCCATTGGCCATAATGCCGGCATATTCCTTGTCCGTGGTTTGGTATACCTCACTGACGCAGCTACCGGGGATAATGTCATGAAACTGATTCAATAAAATGACATCCCAGCCATCTTGAAGTTGCTTTTGCGGATAGTTGCAGCCGAGGTGCTGAGTAAGCGTACTGAGTGTTTCAAGCTGTTCGTAAAGGATTTCGCTTTTTCGATTGTTACGCTTATTTTTCGCACAAGCGGTGTAGGTTCCTCTGTGGTATTCAAAATACAGTTCCCCGTCCCATGTCGGCATCTCAGGCTTGTGAGCTATTTTTTGATACGTGCGGTCAAAGAATTCCGTTTCAAACTCTTGCTTGATTCTGGGCATCCCCGGCATTCCGTACTTGAGCCGCTCGGCATTTTCCAACATTTGCGCTGTTGGGCCGCCGCCGCCGTCTCCATAGCCAAAGAGCATCAAGGTATCTTCCGTCAATTCCTTGTTTTGGAATCTTTTATAGGTTCCTAGCAGCATGTTGGGATTAATATAGCCCGTATACGTTGTTGTGTGATTCTGTTCGCTAAAGGAGATATTCTGTCCCTGATGCTGGTCGAATTCGCAGGTTGTCGGCATAAATACAAAAACTTCGCTTTGGTCAATTCCACGCCAACGGAAAGTGTCGTTGGGAAGCTGATTGGTTTCATTCCAAGCAATCTTGGTCGTCATAAAATAGTTGATTCCGCATTTTTTAAGAATTTGTGGAATAGCCGCACTGTAACCGAACACATCCGGCAGCCAAAGCGATTTGCTCTCCACCCCAAATTCATCCATGAAGAATCGATGTCCCTTTATGATTTGCCTTACAAAGGATTCGCCCGACGGGATGTTGCAATCGGCTTCCAGCCACATGGCACCGTCAATTTCCCAACGGCCCGCTTTCACCTTTTGCTTGATTTTTTCAAACATAGCTGGCTCTTGATCCTTCACAAACTGGTATAAAATCGGCTGGCTGGACATAAACTTGTAATTCGGATGTTGATCCATCAACCGTAGAACGGTTGAAAAGCTTCGGAGAACTTTTTCCTTCGTCTGACTGACGGGCCAAAGCCAAGCAATATCAATATGTGTATGTCCGATGGCACTGACGAGCGGTGCCTGCTCATTGATGTTTGTATAAAATTCTTCTTTGAGAACAGCCTCAGCTGCTTCCATCGAATGATAAAATTCCTTTGAATAGGATACACGCAAATCTAAAACATCCACCGCACCAGAAGTTTTTTGCAGTATGCGACGGCAGTTTTCTGCATCACACAAGGTCAGCACACGCGCAGTCGTTATCGGAGAAGACAAATCATAATAAAAATGTTCCACGACCTTGTCCTTAGTAGCGAGCGCGGTACGAATGACCAAATCCCCGGGAACGGAACCGCTGTACGCTAGGAACGCGACTTCATAGGTCTCACCGGCAACCGCGTGTTCTGCAATCGTGATATGCCTGTGATTCACGTCAACCCCCTGAATGATTTCACCATTCAAATAAAAGAGCATCTGTGGGTTGGTTGCGTCCCACTCTCCCTCGCGACCGGTTGTGACAATAAATTCAACACAGCAGCGGTCAAATTCTTTGGGAATGGTGATGGTCGTTCTGAACCAGCGATGCTGCTTTAGCTTACCCCAAACCTCGTTGGTTTGATAATTTCTCCATTCGGTCGTGGAGCAGGAATATCCGTCTTTTCGATTTTCATCAAAAACTTTGTAGTCCGTAACGGGGATTGACTGGGGATAAATCAATTTTTCGACATCCTGGAGGATTCTTTCCTGTCGCTCTAATTCAAAGTTCATTCTTTCTATCTTCCTGCTTTCTGTGCTCCTATATGCTATAATATAGGTTGCTATAAATTAACACTTTGATTGCTTCTGTAATTTGGCTCTATAAAATAAATAAAGACCTTTACTTGTTCGCCTCCGTGTACTGGCTCTGCATAACATCCCTAATCATCTGGTCAATGATGGTTCCATTATAGTATTGAGCCATTTTTAAGTCCCTTCGTTGAAGTGCCTTAAAGAAGTCCACATGGATCGGCATAGTCTCCGTAAAGGGGCTTTCCATATTCAGTGGAAACTCCCAAAGTTTATCCATAGCACCGCTGATGGACAGAATAAGCTGCTGCATAATCCGGTTGTGAGAATATTCATACACCATATAGTGAAACTTTTTGTCTTCCACATTCTGGTGTTCGCCCCGGTTGTACTTATCCATAATCACAGCCAATATGTTTTGAAGCTTATCAAGCTCTTCATCGGTTATGTTTTTGACTACTAAATTGACGATTTCATGTTCCAATATTTTTCTGGCTTCCAGAACCTCCAGAAGAAGTTCCTTTTCTTTCGTGAACTCCAACTGCGTCAGCAAATCTTGCAAGGAGGAATCCTGCACATAAATCCCTTTACCATTAATAATTTTCAAAATATTTCTGGCTTCGAGCGTTTTGATTGCCTCGCGTAAAGCAGTGCGGCTCACACCCATCATTTCAATCAGCTTCTCTTGTGAAGGAAGTCGATCCCCTGACTGTAAATGTTTGCTTACAATATATTCCCTTATAAATTTAATAATCTCTGACTGTAATGGCATACGCCGAATTCCCATTGCCATGTTATCCCCCATTAACCTGTATGATAGGTTAAATATATCATATATCATATAAATTGTCAATAAACCACTTCGTTTCTATTGGTTCTGCAGTTTAGTATGCTAACATGATATATTAAGAAAGGAAAAACCATACAGCAAAGGCGCTGCAAATTTTTTGCAGCGCCTTTGCTGTATTTCGTTTTATTATAAGATGCATTTTTACAATTGTCAATGGCCAAAAGCAAAACTCCGCGTGTATAAAAAGTGTCACGCTTTTGCCTTTGATGCAAGGTAGGCGGACATTGGCATGAGCATTTTCAGTTTTACTATTTCGTCAGCGGCAAGGCCGTTCTGGAATGCGACCGCAATCTCTTTTACGCCACCACAGGCAGCATTGTTGTAATCAACAGCAATGAACTGCATTATCTGGAGGGCCTTTCTGATGATTTGAGTTTCTACGTCATCCGTATCGACCCCGAATTTCTGTTCAGCAATCAGGTTGATTTGTTACAGACAAAGTATTTTGCTTCACTGGCTCAAAATCGGATTTCTTTTCAAAACCTGATTAAAAATGACGCGGAGGTGTCGGACTGTGTCAAACGAATGATTCACGAGTACTTCTCCCGGCAGACTGGATTTGAACTCGCCATAAAATCATTTGTCTACCAGTTGATTGTTCTGATCTCTTTTGGAACATACAGATTTGAATATCACAGAAACTGCCATACGGTGCGGCTTTGACAGCGTAAATTATTTCAGCCAGCTGTTCCGCAAGTACTACCACACTTCTCCGACCGCATTCAGAGAACATTTGCCGGACGGCTCAACATCGCCGCAACCCTCAGAATGATGGGTTCCTTTCTGCTCACCTGACCGGTGCGGATCTTTTATTTTACTGCCTTATATCTCACGACCGTATATTCCTCTGCAATACGGAACATCGACTTAATCGGTTGTTTTGCCAACTCTGCTTGTGCTTTTTCGATAGTCGGGAACTTATCAAGCATAGTTTCCCACTTATCCCATTCACGGACGCGATACTGTAATACGTACATGATCTTATCCTTTCTCCCCGGATTATCCGCCGGGGAACGGCTGATTCATTTATCTGCTGAATTCAACTAATGTGACGCTATATTTCAGTGGAGCACCGTACGCTGCAATTGCCGGCTTTTCTCTTCCGGTAACGTTGCAAAAATCGTTTATCACTCTTTCCCTGTTTTCGGAAGTATCGCGCAAATTATATCCGCTTTTATCATCACCAAGGAATAAGTCACCGTCGCAATTAATCCCACATTCAATACCTGTTTTTTCGTCTTTTAACCATGTTTCCATTTTAATCGCCCCTTTCTTAATGTGACTATATTATATATCTTGCTCAAGATAGGCGCAAGAGTAACAATTCACAATCTTACGCAAGATTATTTATATACTTTTATCTTGCTCAAGACTTTATAATCTGCTATACTATTTTAGAGGTGATATTATGGCAGGAAAAACAGAGTATAAAAACAAATGGTTAGGGGACCACTGCGATCGGTTCTCTTTGATACTTCCGAAGGATAGCAAGGACAAAATAAAAGCCCACGCAAAAAGCGCAGGCTATGACAGTTTGAACGCTTATATTAATGATCTGATAGAAAAGGATATGCCCGGCAGTAATTAACTGCCGGGCATTTTAAACGCTATTCCGAACCATTTTTCTGTTAAGAAAACTTTCGGATTATTTGGTGCGGGTGGTCGGACTTGAAACCGGAAATTCGATTTCAGCACAATGCAGTGAACGTCAACAAATGGCGGTGTTATGCGGTTTCTTATAGTTTCAATTTTGCCATCATTGGTAGTCAAAAGCCGGTTTTTGTAGGGATAAACCCCAAGATTCAGAGAGAGGAGAGCAGCCACTTCCAACATTGGGACGCTGACTCAATATAATAATAAACGTTTCAAAATCGTAGTAGTACCCGCGATACAGGAAAGGATTCCGTGCTCCGATAGTATCAGCCATTGAGCCGGTTGTACTTAAAAGCTTTCGTTATTACCGAGATGACGCGGGTGACAGAACTTGAAAGCGAAATCAGGCTACCTCAATATCGAAATAGTCCTTCCATATTCTAACTAACCTTTGTCCATAGCCCCTTAAAGGGAAAATCCGGGTATACAAGTCTCCATACTTGTTCACAACTTTTACATTTATACCACTCCTCAGAAAAATCGGCATATCTGTTTGTAACAGGTATGAGAATCAGCTCACCTTCATCAACTGAATTTTTGATGTATTCTTTAAATCTTTGGAATTCATTTAGAGACGAAAAACCTTTAATCTCATATAGCGTTTGACATATACAATCTATTTTATTAATCATGACGGATTCACCCCCTGAATATATATCTGAATTCCCCCACCCACTAATCCACCTTGTGGAGACTTCCGTGACAGGTTTTCAAAGCCTGTTCTGCTGTGGTAGCTAGGGTTCCGACATCGAGAATGGAATAAAAAGATAAAGGACGGTCACTACTGAAGTGAACCAGTAAAAGCGGACATTAGCAACCCCCCCAATCGTAGGATAACAACTACGATTGGGGGGGTGACATTGGGTAAAAGAAGATATACAAAGATTCAGAAACTGCTTCCGAAAATAAAAAAATTCCAGTGGCAGGAAAAGCCCAAAAGAAAAGCCGCTATGCAGAGCTATTGATATGTCAGTAACTGGTTATTCTGAATCCTATATTAACTCTATGATCAAAGGAGAATTTTATACCCTTGCATAAGAATAGAGCGGCCAGGTTTTAGCTTATCGAAAATATTGCCAAAATGGGACAAATCTTAAATTGAATCTAGAAATTCATTGACATACAATAATGCAGCGCCTGTTGCCACAACTGCGTGTGAACATTTTCCAATGTGAATATAGTCGCGTTGCTCGGGAAAAGAGCACTTCTCATGAACAAGTTTATTTAATTTGTAAAAGTCGCTTTCATTAAAGTAGGGAGTAATATGGCCTCCTAATATGACTTCATAATCAATCAGCATATGCATATTGTTAATAGCGGTTGATAGATAATCAAGATACCGATCCCACCTGACTGCCTGATCAGATTTTCCTGAATGCAGAGCGGCAAAAAAGGAATCCAGATCTTTATCACCACCAATTAATGCATCAGCAGAGCAATATGCTTCAAGGCACCCTTTTTTGCCACAATAACATGGGCGACCGCCAGGTTCCAAAACCATATGTTCAATAAGGCCGCTTCCGATTCCCTGCCCTCTATGGAGGGCAGAGTTAATAACGACCGCTCCGCCCAAATTCTTACTCAAAGCAAGATAGATTGCGTCCGTGATATCTCTGGAAAACCATAGCTCCGCGAATGCGGCCGCTTCGGAATCATGAATTAAACGGCAGGGATAATCGATATATTTGCTGAAATCTTCAAGGTGAGCGCCGGTACAGCCCAATATGGGGCTGTATGTAATAAACAGGCCATCCGGCGCAACAAGTCCCTGAACAGCGATACCGACCCCTAGTATTCGCTTGTCCGCAATACGCATGGAGAGGACAAAAGAATTTACAAAATCACCCAACTGGCGATAGTATTCAGGGGTGTTTGCATAGAAAAGATCAATTCGACTTTCTTTAAGGATAGAGCCGTAGATATCTAC
>Ga0366769_1059_pt1 | contig 17408 bp, 15 predicted proteins | sample BONcelHN113001C8_FD_207053 | JGI IMG/M metagenome (GOLD analysis project Ga0366769, IMG submission 207053) | Enriched cells from coal bed in the Powder River Basin, Montana, United States - BONCAT cells N11 rep2 HSBNCT.N11.300.1.C8 ...
ATTTCGCCCCGCGAAAGCGATACCATTCCCTCATCCTGAAAATATTTCAGCATTCGGGTCACGACCTCGCGTGCGGAGCCCATGTGCCTTGCAATAACTTCATGGGTGATTGTCAGGGAATCCGTTCCGTCAATCGCGGACTGTTCCAAAAGGAAAAGAGCGAGCCGTTTGTCGAAACTGGTGAACAAAACCTGCTCCATCACCCACATCACGTCTGAAAAACGGGAAGCCATTAACTGGTTGGTGAAGTCTGCGACAGGCAGACTTTCCTGATTCAGCTGGTTGTAAACAGAGGAGGGAATCAGCAGCGCTTCCGTTTCCTGTTCCGTTTCCACATAAATATCAAAATTAATATTCTTCATGATGCACGATGCGGAAAAAATGCAAATATCGTTGTCAAACAGCCGATAAAGCGTAATTTCTTTTCCGCTTTCTGAAATAATAAATATCCTGAGCTGTCCGTGTTTAACCAAAAATAGGCCTGCGCAGTGCTTGGAGCCGCTGTTTATGCTTTCGCCCCGGATGTATAAACGAGGTTCCGCCGCTTTGATCAACGTCTGCCTTTCTGCCGGCGTCAGTTTTTCCCAAAAGGGAAATGCAACTCTTAAAAATTCAAGATCTTTTCCTGCTACGGCCATCCGAGTCACCTCTTTCAATAGTATCATTATACTACTTCAAACTATAAATAAAAACAAACCAGTTATTAAGTTTTATTTATTTTAATAAATTGGAAAATATCTTGAAATTTTTACCAATGCTATTATAATTAAAGAAAGGAGATGTTATAATGCAAAAGAATTTTTATGACGCAATCAAAGATAGACGTTCCATTTATGCTATCAGCAATGAATTCACAATTTCCGATGAACGGATTGCCGAGGTAATCGGGTATGCCGTCCAAAACGTTCCTAACGCGTTCAACAGTCAAAGTGCAAAAGTTGCCGTGCTGTTTGGGGAAAACCATAAGAAGCTATGGAGTATTACCATGGAAACGCTCCGCAAGATTGTTCCTGCGAATAGCTTTGCTCAGACGGAAGAAAAGATTAATTCATTCGCTGCGGGATACGGAACCGTGCTGTATTTTGACGATACTTCTATTACAAACGGACTCGCAGAGCAATTTGCGCTTTACAAGGATAACTTCCCGGTTTGGGCGCAGCAGGCTAACGGTATGCTGCAGTTTGCAGTATGGACTTCGCTGGAACTGGAGGGCCTTGGCGCTTCCCTGCAGCACTACAGCCCATTGATTGACGAAGAAGTCAAATCCACATGGAAGCTGCCGGACAGCTGGAAAATGATTGCCCAAATGCCGTTTGGCAAGCCCACTGCCCTCCCGGACGCGAAAAGTTTTGCTCCGCTGAGCGAGAGGATGCTTCTGTTCAAATAATCAAACTTAGGCTTTTATAAAACTTGAGCACCTTTTCTTTTTGAAAAGGTGCTCTTTCTGTCACTGATAATTTATTTCATTTTCACTGAGTGAAGCAGGAGGGTACTGTATTTTGGCGCCTCTTTGCGAGAAAAATGCGACTTTGTTCCGGTATGGCCGCGCGCGTTCATCCGTTTCAAGCTTGCGGAAGACCGAAAAGTCGTCGCTGAAGTGCATCGGTACGGCAAGTTCCGCCCCGATTGCATTCATAAAATAATCCAGACCAAGCAGGTAATTGTCCCCCAGACGGGGGTCAACGGGTACAAAGGCAATATCAATCGTTTCACCTTTCAGTGTGTCGATTTGCTCTTGGTACCGTCTTTTCATTTCCTCGTTGTCATCGTCCGGTTCTCCGTCCCAATACCACAGGTTTAAATCCCCGGCGTGGTAGATGCACAGCCCGTCGGCATGAATTAAAAATGCGGCACCCACGTCCGTGGATTCCAGTACACGCACACGTAAATCATCCAAATCATATTCCTGACCGGGGTGAACCAACAGAACCTCTTCCGAAGTACGAATGTCGTCCGAAAGAATGTAGCGGATATGATTTACGGTTTTACGCCAACTGAATATTTTAGGATTATAGTGGTCCGGGTGCCGATGGGAAACAAAAACGACTGTGTTTAAGTCTTTCATTTCTTCCGGGTCAATAACACCTTTGTCAAGGCCGCAGCCTCGGGGCGTATCAAGGTAATAATCAAAAATAAAAAAGTGACGGTCTGTCCTTACCGTAAAACCACTGTTGTATAAATATCGGATTTCAGTACTCATCATTGCCATCCTCAAAACAAAATTTTCAATCAAATATCAGAGTATACAGCGTTTTGCTGTATGTTTAATATATGTTGTGATTATATTGTGATTTTATGAAAAACAGGTATAATAAATGATAGGATTACTGCATTCCACCGCCCTCTACAATCCCGCCCTTTGCCAAATTTGCCAGATGTTCATCCAATGTTTTTGCATAATAGTAATTTCCGGATTTATCTGCTGCAAAATACAGGTAATCTGTGCTGTCGGGATTTACAGCCGCGTTCAGTGCCGCTGATCCGGGGTTGCAGATTGCGCCGACCGGCAGGGCAGCACATTTATAAGTATTATAAAACGAATTGTACCGGTTAATATCGCCTGTTAAATTCGGTTTAACATAGCTTTCAATGTAAATAATGGTGGGGTCCGCCTGCAGCCTCATGCCTGCTTTCAGCCGATTGTGGAATACGGACGAGATTTTTTTCATTTCCGCCGCACTGCCGGACTCTTTTTCAATAATCGACGCGAGTGTTACAATTTGGTCGGTCGTCATGCCGGAGTAGCTGTAATTGCTGCCGATTTTATTTTGAGCGCCGCGCAGCATCTTACCGAGTACATCCTGCGGCTTCATGTTCGTGTAAAAATCGTACGTATCGGGGAACAGGTAACCCTCCAGCTTGTAACAGCGGTTCGGGTTGGTTCCCAATTTTCCAATTAACGCATAATAGCTGAAGTCATATGAGTTGGCTGTTTTTAATAAATCCATTTTTTTACACACGCCTTTTGCTTCCAATCGGTCGCCAATCTGCGAAAGGGTGTAACCTTCGGGAATCACTACCCGCACCGTGCTGGCCCGCTCCGGCTGGGAAGAGGATGCTGCGGGCTGTGAACTGACTTTTGCGGGTGCGGAAGATGAGCCGGACGGCTTTGCGGAGGAAACAGTTCCGGGCGTATTGCTTACCTGGGAAGAATCATTGGAGCCGGTACCGGAATCTTCGCTTGAAACGCTGCCGGAATTATTGCTGACAACTTCCTGTGATGCTGTGCTGCTGTCCTCTGCTTTTCCGCTGTTCCCTTTATTGGTACAGGCGGTGAATGAAAAAAGCAGAAGCAGCACAACCAGAAAGGATAGATATTTTTTCATTATGATTGGCCTCATTTTCTATATTTATATATTAATTTTACACCAGTCTGTTTATAAGTCAAGTAAACGTGTCGTTTTTTGGCTTTATTACAGGACTTCCCACTGTTTTTGGAACAGAAATGCCAAACTTGGCAGGGCGCTGATAAAATTGGAGGACTTTTATGAAGTTTAATTTTAATAATTTTGGGGAACAGTTTATGCTCTGGATTAACGCCACTTTACCGCGCCTTGTTGCTACTCTGCTGATTTTGGCAATCGGCTGGTGGCTGAGCAATCAGTTGGTAAAGCTGATGTACCGCGGCATGATGCGTTCCAAGGCAGATGCCGGCATTGTCACATTTATCTGCTCGCTGGTTAAAACAATCTTAAAAATCATCGTTTGTGTCACCGCGGCGGCACAGCTCGGTCTGAATGTAAATTCCATTATTGCAGCGCTCGGCGCCGCGAGCGTTGCTGTTGGTCTTGCGTTAAAAGACAATATGGCAAACATTGCGAGTGGTGCGCAAATTATTTTTACAAAGCCGTTTCATGCCGGCGATTACCTTGCTCTGCAGGATGTGGAGGGCACAGTTGAGCGGATTGAAATCATGTTTACCACACTCCGCACGTTTGACAATAAGGAAGTTGTTATCCCGAATTCCACTGTCACCGCCAGTGTCATAACAAATTATTCCGCGATGGAAACCCGGCGTCTTGATTTAGACTATGTGGTGGGCTATGGGGAAGACCTTGCTGCGGTCAAGCAGCTTATGAACGACCTGATAGAGGAAAATCCGATGGCAATCAAAGACCCGGTTCCGATGATCGTTGTGGGTGAGCACAAGGACAACGGCATTGTGGTCGGGGTAAAAGTATGGTGTAAAAGAGAAGATTATTGGACGCTTTATTTTGATATGCAGGAAAAAGTAAAACTTGCGTTTGACAAAGCCGGAATTGCGATACCGTTCCGCCAGCTGGACGTTCACATGAATACGGTCGGCTGAATTAAATTGATGGGGGATAAAAGATGAAAAAGGTGCTCAAGAAAATCCTGATCGCGGTTCTTTGCCTGATTGGTGCCCTTGTTCTTGTTGTGGGCGGTTATGTCGCATACATGTCCGTTCAGTATTACCGTATTGCTGACAATACTCCGGTGGAAACTGAAAATGCACAAACTGCCGTATTGGAACCCGGGAAAAGCTATTCTGTTTTTACCTATAATATCGGGTTCGGCGCATACAACCATGATTTCTCTTTCTTTATGGATGAGGGGGAAATGAAGGACGGCACAAAGGTGCAGGGTAAGTTCGGAAGGGCGCAGAGCAAACAAATTGTGCTGACCAACACACAGGGTGCGGTGGACATCGCAGAAAAAGCAGACGCTGATTTCAGCTTCTTTCAGGAGGTGGACACCGACTCGACCCGCAGTTTCCACGTGAACCAATATAGCGCTGTTACTTCTGCTTTCCCCAAAAGTTCTGCCGCTTTGGCAGTGAATTTTCATTCGGCTTATTTGTTTTATCCGTTCAGTGAACCGCACGGCGCGGTCAATGCCGGTATTCTTACGTTGAGCAAGTATAAAACAGATGAGAATATCCGAAGAAGTTACCCGGTAGACGACAGTTTTCCAACGAAGTTTTTCGACCTTGACCGCTGCTTTCTTGTCACCCGTGTACCTGTCGGTAACGGAAAGCAGCTTGTTTTGATTAACTCACATATGTCGGCTTACGACGCAGGCGGCACAATCCGCAAAAAGCAGCTTGCACTGTTGGATCAGGTATTGAAAACCGAGCGTGACAAAGGGAACTATGTGATTGCGGGCGGCGATATGAATCATGACATCGCAGGAACCATTCAGCATTTCCCGACTCAGCAAAAAGTACCCAACTGGGTATTCGAGTTTTCGGACAAAGATTTGACGGACGGATTCAGCATTGTACGCGCGTCAAATGCGGACACGGTTCCAACCTGCCGCAGCACCGATATGGCATATACGAAGGGCGTGAATTACTCCACGGTAATTGACGGATTTCTTGTTTCTGATAACGTCAAAGCCACAGCGGAAAACATTGACACCGATTTTACATACTCCGACCATAATCCGGTTAAATTAACATTTCGGTTCGCACAGTAACAAGACGGGGCTGCCTCAAAAAGAGGCAGCCCCGTCTTCGTAAATGAAAAGAGTAAGAGGTAATATGTTATTCGAATGCCTGCTCCAAATCGTAGATGATGTCGTCAATATGTTCTGTACCGACGGAAAGGCGCACGGTGTTCGGCTTAATGCCGGACTCGAGAAGCTCTTTTTCGGTCATCTGCGAATGGGTTGTGCTCGCAGGATGGATTACCAGTGATTTTACATCCGCAACATTCGCCAGCAGGGAGAAAATCTGCAGACGGTCAATAAAGTCCTGTGCTTCTTTTGCGCCGCCCTTGATTTCAAATGTAAAGATGGAACCCGCACCGTTCGGAAAATATTCCCGATAGATCGCGTTGTATTTGCTGCCCGGAAGGGAGGGGTGGTTTACGCTTTCCACCTTGGGATGTTTGCTCAAAAACTCAACAACCTTCAGCGCATTCTCAACGTGGCGCTCTACCCGAAGAGAAAGTGTTTCCAGTCCCTGCAAAAGCAGGAAAGAGTTGAATGGGCTTATTGTCGCGCCCGTGTCCCTCAGTAATATTACGCGGATTCTGGTAATGTACGCCGCCGCACCGACATCTTTGGTAAAGCTGATGCCGTGGTAGCTTGGATCCGGCTCGCTCAGCCACGGGAATTTGCCGGAACCGGCCCAGTCGAATGTTCCGGAGTCAACAATCACGCCGCCGAGCGTGGTGCCGTGACCGCCGATAAACTTCGTTGCGGAGTGAACCACAATGTCTGCGCCGTGCTCAATCGGGCGGAGCAGGTAAGGGGTTGCGAAGGTATTGTCAACGATAAGCGGAATGCCGTGCTTGTGTGCAATTGCGGCAACAGCGTCAATGTCGATAATACTGGAATTCGGATTTCCCAGTGTTTCAATAAAGATTGCTTTGGTGTTGGGCTGAATCGCAGATTCAAAACTGCCTTCCGCATCAGCGTCCACAAAGGTTGTGGTAATACCGAAAGCGGCAAGCGTATGCTCCAATAAGTTATAGGTACCGCCGTAAATTGTATTTGCGGAAACAATATGGTCACCTGCGCGTGCAATGTTCTGAATGGAATAAGTGATTGCCGCCGCGCCCGAAGCAGTTGCCAACGCCGCAACACCGCCCTCCAGTGCTGCGATGCGCTGTTCAAAAACATCCTCGGTCGGGTTCATGAGCCTGCCGTAAACATTTCCGCCTTCCGTCAAGCCGAAACGGGCAGCCGCCTGTGCGGAATTTTTAAATACATACGAAGTAGTCTGATAAATCGGAACCGCTCTCGCATCCGTCACCGGATCCGGGGTCTCCTGCCCTGCATGTAACTGCACTGTTTCAAATCTTAATTTTCTCTCACTCATGATCATTTACTCCTTCTGCATGTTAATTTATTTTATCAAGATAACGTAGGAATAGAGCCACACATTCGTTCATGCAGGGGACAGCGGCGCAGGACCGGGTTAATGTTTGAGTTATTTGTTTTCGTAGTGACTCCTCCTTATATAATACAATTCATATCAACTTAGTAATAATTGGGTTTTTATTGTTGATATATTAACACGGTAAAGCGTGTATGTCAAGTACAAATTTTGGGATATAAAAAGCTTCCAGCGAAACAGAAATTTCCCGTTTCGCTGGAAGTGATTTTCTTTTCTTATCAGACGATTTGAAAAATGTAAAACTTAAGATAATTTGTTTCCGGGACGTTCCACAAAATCGGATGATCCGGGCCCTGCTGGCGCACTTCCACCTGGCGAAGCATGACCTGTGCGTCAAATGCTGCGCTGCGCAGCATATTGCAGAATAATTCCTCCGTCATAAAATGCGAGCAGGAGCAGGTCGCGAGGTATCCACCCCGGGGCAGCAGCTTCATCGCTCTCAGATTAATCTCTTTATAGCCCCGCATTGCGCCTTCCACGGTGTTGCGCGACTTTGTGAATGCGGGCGGGTCAAGAATAATCACGTCGTACCCGTCCTTTGAACCGCTTTGCAGTTCAGGAAGAAGGTCAAATACATTAACCGCCTGAAACGTCATTTTGTCTTCCAAATGGTTTCGCTTTGCATTTGCTTCGGCCATTGCAACCGCATCGGCAGAAATATCTACCGCGTGAACATGCGCTGCGCCGCCTTTTGCGGCGTTCAGTGCAAACGAACCGGTGTGGGTGAAGCAGTCCAGTACCCTTTTGCCGGAACAAATTTTTGAAACAGCCAGACGGTTGTATTTTTGATCCAAAAAGAATCCTGTTTTTTGTCCGTTTTCAAAATCGACGCCGTATTCAATTCCATTTTCCACGATAGTTGTTTCAGTTGATTCCGGTGGAGTCAATCCTTCCAGTGGAAAATAGCCTTTATTTTGCGTCATGCCTTCCAATTCACGGATTGCAACATCATTGCGCTCATATATTCCGTCAATGGTTTGTCCGTCTTCCTTCAAAATTTTGTAAAGAAGGGGAAAAAGCATCGGCTTTAGCCTTTCCATACCAAGGGAAAGAGTCTGTGTGACCAAAATATTATTAAAGCGGTCTACCGTCAGACCCGGAAAAAAGTCGGATTCACCGTAAATAATGCGGCAGCAGGAAACATCGCTGCCCATTACAGTCTTGCGGTACTCCCATGCATGGCGCAGGCGGCGCTCAAAAAACGCTTCATTAAAGGTATCGTTCGCGTTATGCGAAATAATTCTGATTCTGATTTTGGAATGGTCGTTGATAAAGCCCGTGCCAAGGTATTTACCGCGCGGACTGAGCAAGTCCACCAAATCGCCGTTTTGATATACGCCGTCCGTTTTAACAACTTCGGTGTTATACACCCACGGGTGGCCTGTCTGGATGCTGTTTTCCGCTTTGCGTGTTACGCTGACAATGGGGTACCCTCTGTTCTGTTTCATTCAATTTCCTCACATACTGCATTTGTTTTATAACTTTTCAGTAAATTCACGAATTACCGCGACGGATTTTTTAAATAGCTCCAGTTCTTTTTCGGTCATACGTACTTCGACCACTTCTTTTACGCCATTCCGGTTTAATACCGCAGGAACACCCGCAAAAACATTTTCTTCTCCGTATTCACCGCACAGCAAAGTGGAAACGGGTATGATTTTATTTTCATCGTGAAGAATTGCTTTAATAATTCCTGAAGCAGTTGTCGCAATCCCATAATTGGTATTGCCTTTCCGGTGCAGAATTTCCCATCCCGCTTCGGCGGTTTCTTTCATAAGCTCATCCAAATCGGTACCTTCAAGGCGCTCTTTATTGTCGGCAATAATATTGAAAAAGTCTTTGCCTCCGACTGTTACACGGCTCCACGGCACCATTTGGGAATCGCCGTGCTCACCCATTACCGTGCAGTGCACGCTTCGGGGGTCAACATCAATTTTTTTAGCGATGATACATTTGAGCCGGGCGGTATCAAGCGCCGTTCCTGTCCCGATAATCTGATTCTTCGGCAGGCCCGACAATTTATAAATATAATATGAGATGACATCGACAGGATTGGAAATGACCACAAAATGACCGTCAAATCCGCTTTTCATAATTGGGTCGACAATGCTCTTAATAATTTTCTCACTCGCGCCAAGCATGTCCAGCCTGTTTTGCCCCTGAATATAGGGCGCGGATGCGGTAATGACAATAACATCCGCATTGCCGCAGTCCGCATAGGTTCCTGCGCTTACTTTCACATTGCGGTTCAAATATTCAATGCAATGTTGTAAATCCATCGCTTCACCAACGGCTTTTTCGGGGTTTAAGTCCGTCAGTACGACCTCGTCACACACACCCTGCGTTACCAGACTGAACGCAGTTGCAGAACCAACGGCTCCCGAACCTATAATAGCAACCTTACTTTTATTTACAAACATACTGTGTCCTCTCTTTAAATAAAGAATATTATCTGCTTTATATTATATCACGGATTTTCTGTCTTACAAGATAACAGGCCGCAAGGCCTTTCGCACAGGCCTTTAAGGTTTACAGTTTTGTAGTAACCCCTTACAGTTCTGTTGCTTTTATTGCTTTTTGCCCCGCGGCGGAATATCATAGAAATAGAGAATCAGACTGGATAAAGGGGGCTTTGAAATGAAAAAGAGAGTGATAGCGGCGGTCATGGTGCTTGTCGTCTTTTCGGCATTCCTGGTTGGGTGCCAAAGGACCGGAACGGTGCAAAACACAGGCGTGCCGAGTAACACACAACTCATAAACACTTCACAGCCTGTGGAAAACATCGGCCGTATTGAAGCCGCTAATGTCATTAAGAATATGATTAACTTGGATTACAGTAAATATAAAATCAACTTGGTTAATGATGATTTTAAATTTCACGGTGAGGATTATTATCAGTTCCTGCTTACCGACAGCAAAATTACGATTGAGCCCTCCATCATTGTCAGCAAAAACAACGGAGCAATTTACTGCTATTATCCCGACCAAACCGTGACGGAGGTTTATCAGGACAGCGTGTTCAAATCAAAATGCTGATTGTCAGGACATGATGGCATTTTAAATAGAATCGTTTATTTTACAAATGAAAGCAGCGGCAGCATAACCGCTGCTTTTTATTTATACCTGTAACCATAGAAAATTTAAAGGTTGCATAATTAGATAGAGTACGATATAATGGTGTAAAATACAAATACTTCATTTTGTTCGTGATTTTGTCACATACAAATAGCAGATTTGTGTTATAATAAAATTACAGGATTTAATAAATGATAAAGGGGAATGGATATGTCCGTATTAACACTGACAAATGATAATTTCAAGGGAGAAGTTTTAGATTCCGCTCAGCCGGTTCTGGTCGATTTTTGGGCATCATGGTGTGGCCCATGCCGTATGGTCTCACCTATTGTGGATGAGATTGCCGAAGATTCAAACGACAAATTTAAAGTCGGTAAAATAAATGTGGATGAACAGCCGGACTTAGCTGCCCAGTTTAACGTCATGAGCATTCCTACACTGATTGTTTTTAAAGATGGAGCCGCTGCTCAAACAAGCGTAGGCGTTCGCAGCAAGCAGGATATTCTTTCGATGCTTGAATGAGTTTCATCAGAGTGAGCTGATTTGAAACACAGAATAAATTTTTACTCAGGTGAATTTATTAACATTATACAGCAAGCCATTGGCCAATCAGCCAGTGGCTTTTTTGTGCGGAAAATCTATTTGTTAGAAACTCATTAAAATTAATTTATTTCAACGTTTCTTCTTGTAGATGTTTTCATCATATGTTACGATAGAATTATAAAATTCAAGCTGTAGCGCTTGGGAAAATGGTGATGGAAAATGAAGCTTAACACAAAGCGAACCGTCCTTGTCGGTCTTGCATTCATGTCTATCTGTGCGTTCTGGCAGCTTTATGATGGGATTATCCCATTGATTTTAAAAAACAGTTTTCATGTCGGCGACACGATTTCCGGCGGCATTATGGCGCTCGACAATGTTTTGGCGTTGTTTTTGCTGCCGCTGTTCGGCGGAATTTCGGACCGGGTCGACTCTAAATACGGCCGCCGAATTCCCTTTATTGTGGGCGGCACGGCAATTGCCGTAGTTTCCATGCTTCTCATACCGATTGCGGACGACATCCGTTCGCTTGTGCTGTTTATCGTCGGACTGCTGCTTGTGCTGCTTGCAATGAGCACCTACCGCTCCCCTGCGGTTGCGCTGATGCCGGATGTCACGCCAAAGCCTCTTCGCTCCAAGGGCAACGCCATTATCAATTTAATGGGCGCGGTCGGCGGCATGATCACGCTTCTTTTGATTTCCGCACTTGTGCCGAAAACAGGCAAACCGGATTATTTCCCACTTTTCTTAGTTGTTGCTATTATTATGATAGTATCCATTGTGGTGCTTGTTTTAAGGGTGAAGGAACGCGCCGCGGTCGCGGAAGTAATGGCTCAGGAGCCGGAAGAAGAACCGCAGACAGGTGCGAACGGGCAGCCAGCACCGATGGAGAAAGCGGTAAAAAAAAGCCTTATTTTCATTTTGTTATCCGTAGCGTTATGGTTCATGGGATATAACGCGGTGACGACCGCTTTTTCAAAATACGCGCAGGTGTACTGGGGATTGCAAGGCGGCGGGTTCGCCAACTGCCTGTTAATCGCTACGGCAGCCGCCATTGTTTCTTACATACCGGTGGGGATTATCGCCACCAAAATCGGCAGGAAAAAGACGATCCTGTTTGGTGTTGCACTTTTGGCAATCTCTTTTGCATCCGGAACGCTGTTCCGCAGTTTCAGCCCGGTGATTAATGGGATTTTTGTGGTGGTCGGTATCGCATGGGCATCCATTAATGTAAACTCCTACCCAATGGTCGTCGAAATGAGCCGTGGTTCCGATGTTGGTAAATTCACCGGATTTTATTACAGCTTTTCCATGTCTGCACAGATTATTACCCCGATTTTATCGGGTGCTTTGCTCGAGCATGTCGGCTACTATACGCTGTTCCCATACGCGGCGTTTTTTGTGGCACTGTCGTTTGTGACCATGCTGTTTGTCAAACACGGCGACAGCAGGCCGATTCCGCCGGCAGACAAACTCGAAGCTTTTGATACGGGGGACTGATTCATATTGCAGATATTACTCTATTTAATTTTGTTCTGGGTACTTGTGAGCTCCCCTTTCCTATTCCTTTTGTTTCTGTTCTGGATGTTCGCGATTTCACCCCGAACCATGAACCGGCCAAGTTTTGCCCGGCTGATGGGCTGGGATTACGCGCATCGGGGGTATTACAGCAAAGACCAGACGATCCCCGAAAATTCCCTTCCCGCATTTGCCCGCGCGGTGGAAAATGAGTTTGGTGTGGAACTGGACGTTCATCTGACCAAGGATGGCAAGCTTGCCGTCCTTCATGATGAAAATTTAAAGCGCATGTGCGGGACGGATTTAAATTTGTCGGATTTAACGAGCAGTGAGTTGAAAGACCGCAAACTGGCGGGTACGGAAAACTCAATTCCGCTTTTTACCGATGTGCTCAAGGTAATCAACGGAAAAATACCGATGGTGATTGAAGTAAAACCCTATGGCGGTAACATCAGCACCCTGTGCGAACGGCTTTGCAGGGAACTTGAGGGCTACAGCGGGGTTTACTGCATAGAATCCTTCGACCCGCGGGCGGTGTACTGGTTTAAAAAACACAGGCCCGGTGTGGTGCGCGGTCAGCTTTCCATGCGCATGAGCGGGTATGGTAAAGATGTAAGCCGACCGGTGGCTTTTGTGGCGAGTAACCTTCTGGCAAATTTTCTTACCAGACCGGATTTTATTGCCTACTGCGTGGAAGACAGGCGAAACGTCAGTTTTCGGCTCTGTAAAAGGCTGTACGGAGTGCAGGAGTTTTCGTGGACGATACATACGCCAAAGGATGCCGCCGAAGTGCAAAAGACCGGCGGGCTGATTATTTTTGAGTATTTTGACCCTAGAAAATAAAGAACTTTACAATAAAAAGAACCACGGCGTTGGCCGTGGTTCTTTTTTCTTACCGGCAATCAGTTTGGTACTCTGACTTTATCGGCTGTAATATCTTTCAACTCAGCACAGCCGGTCATTTTCATTGCGTCCTGTAACTCGGCTGTGATTTTACGGGTGTAAAGAGCAACACCCTCGGCGCCGCCGCCGCAGGCAGCTGCCACATACGGTCTGCCAATCAGCACCGCGTCCGCACCAAGTGCAAGAGCCTTAAATACATCATAGCCCGTGCGGATTCCGCCGTCCACAAAAATCTTGACCTGATTACCGACTGCCGCTTTGATTTCGGGCAGGACTTCCATGGTAGCGGGGGTATTGTCAATCACACGCCCGCCGTGGTTTGATACAACAATTCCATAAACGCCCGCCTGTACCGCTTTTTTTGCGCCCTCGGCGGTCATAATCCCCTTTAACACGAACGGTATCGGAATCTGTGCCGTAATTTCAGAAAGTTCCTCCACACTTTTGGCACAAACCGGTTTGCCCGCCGCCGCCAAAAGAGGAAGCCCGGCAGCGTCAATATCCATTGCGATTGCCATCGCGCCGGCCTTTATCGCCAAATCCACTTTTTCAAATACGGTTTCTTTTGCCCACGGTTTGACAGTCGGAACGGCTGTGCCGCTTGCGGCCAGTACCGCACCGAGCGGGTCTTTAAAAAAGTTATCCGGTGCGCCGTCACCCGTGAATGCGGCACATCCGGCCTGCGCACAGCCCGGAACCAAAGCTTCCGCATAAGTCCGTTCGTTCAGCAGCCCGTTGTAATTGTTGCTCAGCCCGCTGATTGGCGCAGCAAACACGGGGGCAGAAAACTCTTTTCCCAAAAGGGAAAGGGAGGTATTTTGTCCCTTGTTTTCATAGATGGTATCCATATTGATTTTTATCTTGGAAAGGTACTCATAATTAACCGCAAAAGCGTTTCCGGTACCCTTGCCGCCAACGCCCGGTATTTCCCCGCGGCACGCCAGACCGTTGCATTCCCCGCACACCCTGCAGTTCGGTACCATATTCTTTTTCGCATTGGCCAATACTTCCTGATACGTCATATCAATAATCTCCGTTCGTAATCATCAAATTTCCTATTGCAATGTACCACTCGAAAGAAGCTTTGTCAAGTTTAGGAATTCTGATCAAAAAGTAAATTTGCGTAACGCACGGAACCCATAGCGTCCTTTGAATAACTGTCTGCGTGAATCATTTTCGCATATTCCGGGGTAAGCACCGCGCCGCCGACCATGATTTTGCATTCAGGCGCATTTTTGTGAAGCTGCTGAATCGTTTCTTCCATGTTGGTAACGGTGGTTGTCATCAATGCGCTCAGTCCCACCAGCTTTACATCATGGTCCAAAGCTGTTTTTACAATTTCCTCGCTGGGAACGTCCCTGCCCAAATCGATTACATCGTAGCTGTAATTCTCGAGCAGCACTTTCACTATATTTTTTCCGATATCGTGGATATCCCCCTTGACGGTTGCAAGGATAATTTTATCTTTCTTCACGCTTTCTCCGGTGCTTACAAGCTTGCTGCGGATTGCTTCAAACGCAGCTTTTGCCGCTTCCGCGCTCATCAGCAATTGGGGCAGGAACAGAACACCCTGTTCAAAATCAGTCCCAACCTTATCCAACGCGGGAACAAGCTGCGTATTGATAATTTCCAGTGGGGGAGTGTCGAGGAGCAGCTTTTCAGCTGCCGCGAAAGCGCTTTCTTTCAGTCCGCTGCGGATTGCGGAATGAAGTGTTATTTCGCTTGCCGCCGGTACTGCTTCCGCCTTCTGCATGGAATACTTTGAAATATAATCCATGCATTTGTCGTCCGCGCCGCTGAGTGCACAGTAAGCATAAAAGGTGTTCATCATCGCCTGTGAATTCGGGTTCACGATGGCGGCGCTCAAGCCGTTCTGCAGCGCCATGGTGAAGAAAGCCGCGTTGATGTTTTCCCGCTGCGGCAGCCCGAACGAGATGTTTGAAACACCCAACGAGGTGTGAACCCCCAAATCTTCACGCATCAGTTTCAGCGCTTTCAGCGTGACTAACGCATTTTCCTGTCCGGCGCTGATTGTCATGGCAAGCGTGTCCACAATAATATCTTTTTTCCCAATTCCGTATTCCGCCGCAACAGCCACGATTTTCTCCGCGATGGCAAGCCTGCCCTCGGCTGTCTCCGGAATTCCGTTTTCATCGAGCGTCAGTGCAATCACGGCCCCGCCGTATTTTTTGACCAGTGGAAATATACTGTGCATAGATTCTTCTTTGCCGTTTACGGAATTGATGAGCGGTTTGCCGTTGTAAATCCGAAGCGAAGCATCCATCGCCTGAGGGTTGGAAGTGTCAATTTGCAGCGGCAGGTCAATCACGCCCTGAATCTCCGTGACCGCGCGCTGCATCAGTTCCACTTCGTTGATTTCAGGCAGACCGACGTTTACATCGAGGATGTCGGCGCCGTTTTCCTGCTGCGTAATTCCTTCCCGCAGAATATAGTCCATATCGTTGTCACGAAGCGCCTGTTTCAGGCGGGATTTGCCCGTCGGGTTGATGCGTTCCCCAATCAGTACCGGCTTATTGCCGAATACAACCGCTTTAGCATAAGAGGAAACTACGGTGATGTCGTGCTTTACCGGGGGAGTGGGTGCAATATTTTTGCAGCGTTTTACCATAGCGGCAATGTGTTCCGGTGTGGTGCCGCAGCAGCCGCCAATCATCCAAGCACCGCCCTGTGCAATTTCTGCCATGGAATCAGCAAACTCCTGCGGTCCCACATCAAATACCGTGTTGCCGTTCACACTTCGCGGCAGCCCCGCATTTGGGTTTACGATGACGGGAACGGAACAGCAGCTCATCAGCTGAGGCAGAAGCTCTTTCATCTGATCCGGCCCCAGCCCGCAGTTAAAGCCCATGGCGTCAACTCTGAGTCCTTCCAAAAGGGCAACAACGGCGGGCACATCTCCACCGGTGAGCAGCTTTCCTTTTTCGTCAAATATCAAAGTGACAAATACGGGCAGTTTGGTATTCTCTTTTACGGCTAAAACCGCAGCTTTACATTCGTAAGTATCGCTCATGGTTTCGATTAATATAAAATCCGCTCCGGCCTGTTCGCCGGCAACAGCCATTTCTTTAAACAATTCATATGCCTGCTCAAAGCCAAGGTCGCCCAGCGGTTTCATCAGTTTACCGGTTGGGCCGATATCCATAGCGACAAGCGCATTGTCCCCGGCTGCTTCTTTTGCCAGCCGCACGCCGGCGGCGGCAATTTCCTTCACGGTGTGTCCACTGTCGCGCAGCTTCACCCCGTTAGCGCCGAACGTATTTGTTTTTAAAAGATTCGCGCCGGCCCTAACATATTGCCGGTGAATGTTTTCAATGACCTCGGGGTGGGTTAAATTCCACAGTTCGGGCAATTCGCCGGGCATCAGCCCGTTTTCCTGCAGCATGGTCCCCATGGCGCCGTCAAAAAACAGGATGCGTTTGCCTAAGTCATTTAAAATATTCATAGAATCAACCCTTTCTGAATGGACAATTTACTGATTTGCAGTCCATGCATTTCGCAATATGGCAGCTTTTTTCTTCTGCAGTCAGGCCGATAATCGCCGTAACGGATTTGGACGGCGCAAGCATAAAGCTGTCGGTTACCGTCAGCCCGATTTTTTTCTGACTGTCCAGCAGTCCTAAAAGATCGGGTTGGTGCGTAATGGCAAAATCCCCGTAACCCGGGCTGTACCGCGGCCTTAAAAAAAGTCCGCGTGTTCTAGCTTCCTTTGCCAGGACCTCGCCGCATTCGTCACAGTAGCTTTCCACCATCGCGGCGGCACAGGCCTGCAGAATTACGGTGCGGCTCATATTGATTTTTGAATACCGGCGAAGCAGAAGATCAGCCTGTGTTCCAAGTGTTGCGGCAAATACAACCGCCTCCCGGCAGCCGTCAATATGCAGCCGCAAATCGCGGCTTTTTATTGGTATCCCGCCGATGGTAACGGCGTCAGCCCCCAGCGTTACAGGAAAGTTGCGGTTCAGGCTGCGCGGGGAAGTGTTCGCTTCCAGTTCCGCAATGCAATCAGAAATACTTTCCAGTACCTTTGCGTCTGCGGGTTTTCCGCGGTAGCCAAGGTAGCGCAGCACCTCGTTTTTGTCCGTTTTCATTTTAATGTATAATCTCCGATAAATTCTCCATGATTTTCGCCGCAATCTCCGGCTTATTCATGGTGTAAAGATGAATTGAATTCACTCCGTTTGAAATCAGGTCAATAATCTGATCGGTCGCATAGGCAATTCCGGCTTGCCTCATTGCCTGCGGCTTGTCGGAAAACTTATCTACAATGGTCTTAAACCGGGTCGGCAGCGCCGTTCCCGACAGGGAACAAATCCGTTTAATCTGATTGCTGTTAGTGACGGGCATTACACCGGCAACTACCGGAACAGAAATACCTTTCGCCAGAATCCGGTATAAAAAATTATAAAGCAGGTTGTTGTCAAAAAACATCTGGGTGGTTAAAAAGTCACAGCCGCTTTCTACCTTTTGCTTTAAGTAGCTGATGTCG
>Ga0366769_1058_pt1 | contig 17086 bp, 18 predicted proteins | sample BONcelHN113001C8_FD_207053 | JGI IMG/M metagenome (GOLD analysis project Ga0366769, IMG submission 207053) | Enriched cells from coal bed in the Powder River Basin, Montana, United States - BONCAT cells N11 rep2 HSBNCT.N11.300.1.C8 ...
AAAGAATTTGAAAAGCCCCCACGAACAGGGCCTGGCGGATGGTTATCTGTTCAACATCCTTTGTCACCGGCCGGTCTGCAACTTTTTCAGCCACCAGCATTAATACGGCCCCCGCTACCAATCCGACGATAACCGTCAGCGGCGAAAAAAGATAGGTTTTTATATATTTGTGCAGTAAAAAGCCAATCCCCATGACAGGTATAATACCGGCAGCCACATGATAAGCGGAAAGCCCGCCATAGAGACTAGGGCGCCTGAGGCTGAGCATGCGCATAAACTTGTCACGATAAAGAATAAACACCGACAAAATGGCGCCCAGCTGGATAAACACTTCGAAAACGCCGGCTTTCTCTCCTTCAAACCCAATTAAAGAACCAACCAGAATCATATGCCCAGTAGAAGATATCGGCAAAAATTCCGTAAGACCTTCTACAATGCCGATAATCACAGCTACGACAGCTTCACTCATTAGAATTCACGTCCTTAGATGTTATAGGGTTTATCTTATCAACTTTTTTTCAGCAGGCGAATCACTTCCGCGTCGGTTGGGAAGGCAAGAGTCGGGATAGTCTCCAGGTCAAAGAACTCAACCTTATCTATATCGTCGCCGGGCTTCAAGGTACCCCCGACAACTTTGGTATTAAACCAAATACCGACCGTATGATTTTCCGGGTTATGAAAGTTGGAAAGCACCGCAAAGACACCTTGTGTTTCAATTACAAGCCCGGTTTCTTCGAAACACTCCCGGATGACTGCCTGATATACATCTTCATCATATTCGACATAGCCGCAAGGTATGCACCACAGCCCCGGGTACGTAGAGTTTGACGCACGCCGCCCAAGCAGCAGCTTGTTGTCCTTGAGCACAATCGCAGCCGTTCCGACAACTGGGTTTTCATAAAAGATGTAACCACAAGACCCACAAGTGAGCCGCTCCCGGTCATCCGCGTTCTGATATGATAATTTGCCGCCGCATTTGGGGCAAAACCAAAACCGCTGAAATCTTACTATGACCTCTCTCCCCTTCCTTTTTTAGGCAACTCAAATCATATTGTATCATAAAATATCTGTCAGTGCGCGAAAAAGTGCGGCATGTTTATTGCGGAAACAACCCTGTCTCACGCACATTCTCGCGAATTACATGCACGTTGCGCTCTTTGTCCATACAAGCAACGAAAACATTGCCTAGCTGGTCGCCATAGTCTTGGCGAAACTGTTCAATCTGCTCCTTAGAAAACCCCAGACCGCTTAATACATGGTCCTGAAGTTCACCTTCCACAATCACAGGAACCAGAATACGGTTTGCTTTCACTTCCAGTTTTAACTGTTCAGGTGTCACCGGCTGGCACTGCGCTTTCTTAAGCACACTCAACTTGCCGCTCGGTTCCAGAATAGCAAGCTCAACCTCCGTGATATCAAATACGTCCTTATCGCGCAGAAGGTGCAGCAGCGTTTCTACCGGCAGCCTTGCTTTTCTTAGGTTCTCCTTAATGATTTGCCCATTTTCAATCATAACCAGCGGATCATAGTTCACTTTCTTGCAAATACACCGGTATTTAATAAATGCCCACTGCAAAATGACCTGAATAATCGTTAGAAGCGCAATTGTAATCAGCGTGCCGCCCAAATCAACAGTCGGGTCAGCAATAGCCGTGCCCGCTACCGAACCAACCATAATCGTAATGATCAGATCTGCCGGACTAAGTTCCCCCACCTGGCGCTGCCCAATCCTGAGCCAAATAATCAGCATAACACCTACACTGGCAATGATCCGAAAAAATATGGTTCCCAGATTTTCCAAAAAATCTGCCCCCATTCCAGTTTCACTCTTTCATTCCTATAGTGTAAGCAACAAGCAGCAAAAATAATAAGAGAGAGACCTTTTTTGTCTCTCTCTTACGTGACGCTTTTATATTATTACAATGTTCTCTCGCCCGGATGCCAGTCAATCGGGCAAAGTCCGCCTGTCTGCAGCGCTTGCAGAACCCGCAAAGTTTCATCGATACTGCGTCCTACATTGAGGTCTGTAACGACCTGATACCGGAGGATACCTTCAGGATCTATAATGAACAAGCCGCGCAGCGCAATACCTTGTTCTTCCACAAGTACCCCATAGTCCCTGGCTACTTGTTTGGTAATATCAGAAGCCAGCGGGTAATTCAGGCCGCCAAGACCTCCATCATTCACCGACGTCTTGATCCATGCCCGGTGAGAATAAACACTGTCGGTGCTTACTCCCAAGATCTCAGCACCAATGCTGCTGAATTCCGATAACTTTGAGTTAAATCCCCGAATTTCAGTAGGGCATACAAATGTAAAATCCAGAGGGTAAAAGAAAAGAACAAGCCACTTTCCCCGGTAATCCGCCAATGCAGCGATATGATCCAAAGCGTCTATATCTTTTGTAGTAGGCATACTAAACTCCGGAGCCTTTTGACCAATTTTAGCCGCCATATGTATCACCTCCTGTCTTCATTTTTCACCTGGTTACTATTTGCAAATTCCGGATACATTATTCGGTTCTACAGCTGTATTACTGTGATTCCTTCTACCGTGTACTGCCTTTGACTGCTAACGAAGGCACCGTTATATTCAAATGACAGGCTCCCATTTTCGAAGGTCCCCGGCCATGAAGCCACAATCGTGTGCTTACGGCTCAAGTGCTTTAATAGGGGAAGCGGATCCAGTTGCAGCAAAGGGGTAAACAGTAGTTGCAAATCATCAATCAGATAGACTTCAGAGATTAAGCTGCCCAACACCTTTCCCATAATAGCAGGAGCTTCACGTGCCCTTACCCGGGGAACCAGTTCCAGCAGTTCATCAGTCACCAACTGACCGGCATCGAGATATTTCCACCCTCGCATATCAGCCAGCGAGCGCATGACTTTACTTTTGCCACTCCCCGGCTGCCCTACAATCAATACCAGTTTTTCATCTTGTTTCTGAGCATCGTGGATGCTATCAATCAACATATGAGTAGTAACCGGCATCAAATCACCACTTTCGCTGGATATTTTATCAAAGTACTTCCTCGCGTTTTGCAGAAAACCTGCTCATAAAACAAAAATAACTAAAAAACGACATCCGCATGGATGTCGTTTTGGTTAGTCGTCACGGCGCTCGCTGTAATCAGCCAGTTCCATTTCTTTGTTGTTCATGCAGGTAAGCCCGCGATACATCCCCCGGACGTCGCTGTCTTCGCCGCGATTATCAAGGTATCGTTCCAGTTTTCGCTTTACACGCTGCAGGGCATTGTCAATCGACTTTACATGCCTTTCCAGTTCCACGGCAATTTCCTGGTAGGATTTGCCGTCTAAATACGACATCAGAACCTTCCATTCCAGATCACTTAGAATTTCACCCATTTTTTCTTCGATGTCGATAAATTCTTCCCGACTGATAACCATTTCTTCCGGATCAGATATTTTAGAACCGGAAAGAACATCCAGCAGTGTGCGGTCGGAATCTTCATCGTAAATAGGTTTATTTAATGACACATATGAATTCAAAGGAATATGCTTCTGTCTGGTAGCGGTTTTAATCGCAGTAATGATTTGCCGCGTGACGCAAAGCTCTGCAAAAGCCCGAAAAGATGAAAGCTTATCATTACGAAAGTCACGAATGGCTTTATATAACCCAATCATACCTTCTTGGATAATATCTTCGCGTTCTGCGCCAATCAAGAAGTACGACCTAGCCTTTGCCCGAACGAAGTTGCGGTATTTGTTGATCAAATACTCGAGCGCGACTGCGTTGTTATTATCTCGGGCATCGATTACAACTTCCTCATCGGTCATATTCTCAAAACAACTGTACAGTTCGCGTTGAGTATTAACCCGCATCACATCGCCCCCATTTTAAAATTTTCCCCAAAAAGAAGCAACACTAATAATTGTGTATTTCACGACTAGTGACACTATCAAACCTCATTATACTCTAGACGGCCTTTGTTAGTCAAGCTGTCACTGAGCGCAGGGCTTAGCCTCCGCGCCTGATCTTGTCCAACTTTTCTCTTATTTCTTGATCCAGGCGCCCCTCTAATTCATGTCGTCGGCAAGTCAACGCCGTTTCAGTGAAACCGTCTCGCAGCGCCTTATTAGCCGCCTGGACATCCAAACGGAACTCCCTGGCAGATATACGGTAAGCCCCAAAACTTAGCACCGCTATCTGCTCGGCCCAGTCGGAAGTGACTACATAGACACGCTCACCTTGACGTACTAGTGAGTATACCATTTTCTCTATGTAACTGTCAGCAGTTTCTCCTTCATTGGTATAAACTACCTCCAGCGCAGGACCTATGACTTCGACGCTATCCCGCCCCGAAGCAAGGTGAGCGTCAAATACAACAACAACTTTCAGAGCTTTGAACGAGCCATAGCCAGCTAAGATATCCACAAGTGAGTCCCTGGCATGCTGCAGATCCTGATCTTTAATCGCAATCAGCTCCGGCCAGGCATTGATAACATTATAGCCGTCCACGATCAAATGGTCGAGCATTGTAACGCCCCTTACATCTTATCCTTCTCTAAATTGGGTATCCGGGTACCAACTTTAACCACGGTATCCTCAGGCAAATAGCGATCCTTGGCAAGAACTTCTCTTTTTACCTCTTTTCCTTGGATACGCACTACCCGGATGGTAGTCACCTCGTAGCCAGGCTTGCCCTGTCTGTCCACTTTGGTTTCGCCTAAATAAAGTCCATTGTCCTGGCGTTTAATAACGGCAGGCGGAATCACCTGCCGGTCAGCAGAAACAATCTCGACTGTTCCCTGAAAGCGTTGCTGACCGAATAAGCCAATATGCAGTTTGTTGCCGTCTGTCTCGGCCATAATCATAACCGGAAAGTCAAACGTATTCTTAAATTTAAAGTCAATTAATCCGAAAACCACAGTTGCGTCCCGGCCAATGGGGACATAAACAAGCGGCTTGGAATGATTGGTGCGTTCCATAATGGCGAGATTGGCGAGTAATGAGGAATTATACAGTGTAGAGGACACCTGACATACACCGCCGCCTATACCCGGTACGAATTCACCATCGACAATCTCCAGCGCTTCTTTAAAGCCACTTTCTTTATCCCTTGGCCCAACGGTTTCATTAAAAGAAAATACTTGCCCCGGGTATACAATATGCCCATTAATTTTACGGGCCGCAAGTTTAATATTGGCAGTTCGGTTAGCATCCTTGGCATCGAAGGCGGTAGTGAATAAACCCAATTTTTCTTTAACACCTGTCTGCGCAATATCAGCTACTGTTATCTCAGGTTGTATAGGTGTTACCGGCAGGGGAATATTGGAACTATCCGGCTTGCGAAGCGCATAAAGCAGCGCTGGACGCAACATTTCAACTTCAAGCCTTCTGCCCGGCTCCTGGGGAATGATATCGCCGGTAACAATGCTAAGCGCCGCATTGCGCGGAGGCCGGTCTATCGCATCCTTCCAATGATCAAATAAAACAGCCAATTTAGTCTCATTATACTTGAAACGAACCGGTATGCGATAGCCCTGTGACTTAGCGCTTTTAATGTTTTTTAGGCGTTCTGTCCAAGAACCCCGCCTGCCGATGTTCCAGACATCTTCCAGCGTGCCGTCAATATCGATTGCAAAATCAATATGCTGCGCTTCAATGGGGAAGCTGGTATCACCATAGTAGACTGTAAGTGTTTTATTATTATACTGCTGCTGCCAAAGAGTAAGCATCTGGGCCACTTCCTGCCGGGTCTTCCCGCCAACATCGACCCCCTCGATCGCTACACCGTTATACACATATGACCAAGTTAACGGACGAATCACGCTGATCCAGGTTACCAAAAAAATTGCAGCTAATACAACAACAATGACTACAGCCTTATTTTTCACTTATTTCTTCATCTCCCGCTGCCTTAATACTTCATAAAGTAGTAACGAACAGGCTACCGATGCGTTCAATGATGTTATTTTACCCCGCATTGGAATTTTTACGAGAAAATCACAATTTTCCTTAACAAGCCGCCCCATGCCTTGACCTTCACTGCCAATGACGATGGCGATCGGCCCGGTTAAGTCAGCCTCATAATAGTCTTTGTCACCATCCATATCAGCGCCGACAAACCACAGTCCCTGCTGCTTTAAGTCTTTCATTGTCTGAACAATATTGCCGATACGTGCCACCGGAACGTATTCGACGGCCCCGGCTGATGCTTTGGCAACGGTTCCTGACAACGGACAGCTTCGCCGTTTAGGCATAAGCACGCCATGTACGCCTGAAGCATCGGCTGTTCGCAGAATGGCACCCACATTATGCGGATCTTCCAGCTCATCGAGAAGAACAAGAAAAGGCGCCTCATTCTTCGCCCCTGCCGCTGCTAAAATATCTTCTATCTCTGCAAACGCTACCGGTGATACCGAGGCAGCGACTCCCTGATGCCTGGCCCCACCGGCAAGTGCTTCGAGCTTGGCCGGCTCCACTTCCTGGACAACCACCCCCTGGGTCTTCGCCATACCGACAAGTTCCTTGATTGAACCTTGCCGGTCTCCTTTGGCGATCATAATTTTATTAATTGAACGTCCGCTTTTCAGCGCCTCGATAACACTGTTGCGCCCAAAAATAAATTCATCTGACATATCTGCACCTCTTTCATTGCCCGTGTGGCGGGCTTATAGTTTATCCCAATTTGCATATAATCAAACCCGCTGGTACAGGGTTCCTGCGCCGAGCGGGTTTTCTAGGAGACTTCTGCAAAAGTCCATCTGCGTTGTTGCTCCTGCGCCTAGCATCTGAAGCTTTTTCAGAAGTCTCCGGTTCTGCTATAAATGATTTTTTTGCAATTGTCTTGTATGGCTGCTATTTCAGCCGCTGTATCTCATCCTTTTTTAGAAGCCCGGCCAAGCGTCCACAGGTCAAGTCGCCTTCACCGCAATACCTTTGCGTCTCACAAGTAGGGCCAGCATTTTTAAATAGCACAGGCGATACCTTTCGAACTTCCTGCAGCATGGCGTCCGCCAATTGTCTTATCTCCCACTGGGCTCTAAAGCAACAGCGGAGTTCAAAGAAGTGGAGCAGGGACCGGGCATTCATCGTTACAGCAATTTTGGTCTCGGTCGCATTAGCCAGGCAGTACCGGGCGTCCTCCTGATGCACTCCCATGGCAACCAGTTCATCATAAGTACCGCGGATGGTCTCCATCAGTTTCTCAAATTTCTCTTTTGCTTCCGGATTGAGCGCAACTGTGGGCGGCGTTATATATTCAAAGTCGTGTTCCTTTACATACCGCTGCGACTGCTGTGAGTAGGAGGCAATCCGGTGGCGAACCAGTTGGTGTGTAAGCACCCGCGAGACTCCTTCTATAGCAAACGTAAAACTAGCGTGCTCAAGGGTAGACAGATGACCCATATCCACAATTTTAGCCAAAAGCTTTTCTACTTGCTGGTCAGACATTTTTTCCGAGAGTTCCTCCGCTCCGACCGGCGAATAACACAAGCGGGCAGACATTGCAACGACCCGTTCTGGCTCAGGCGTATAGCATATTAATTTTACCTTCATTTCCTCACCCTTGTTCTTGTTCGTTGCCATTTAATTTCCGCATTGCCGCCGCAAAACCCTTCTCGGCAAGTTCCGCTAACCGGCTATGGTTTTCTGTGAGCAGCAAATAACCAATCAAGGCCTCAAAGCCGGTGCTGTAGCGATAATCTCCGACCGATGCGTTTTTAGTAGGGCTTGATTTGGCATTGCGTCCGCGGCGCACGACATCCGTTTCACTGTCGGTGAGCTCGTGTTCAAGTGTCCGGATAACAAACGCCTGCATGGTAGCTGAAACAATTTTAGAATCAAATGTGTGAAGCACACGCACACGGTTTTGCTCATAGTTAAGCAGCCTAGTACGCACATACAGCGTATAATAGGCATCCCCAATATAGGCAAGCACCAAAGGATGAAGCCGGTCGGGCTGGAGTGAATCTGCAGCAGTGCCTTTCTCGCTCAATACGTTTTTGACCAGCAACTGAAATTGATCAAATTTCACTTTAATTTCCACCTAACCCCTTGAGGCGAGTCCTCCAGTACAATCCCGGCTGCTTGGAGACGATCTCTTATTTGATCCGCTGTTGCCCAGTCTTTCTTCTTTCTGGAATCCTGACGAATATCAATAATCAAATTCATCAATTGCTCAACAAGCTCAGCATTAGCATCCGTTTTCGTTTCTGGATCATCTTCGAGAATGCCAATAATAGCAGCCATATCCTGATAGAGCTTCTTAGCAGAGGAAAAAGTTTCAGCATGCGTCTCGCCATTGCTGCCGACTACTGAACTGTAGTAAATATTAATTTCCTTGGCCAGGCCAAACATGACACCAATAGCCAACGCGGTATTAAAATCATCGTTCATCGCTTCAAAAAATTCTGCTTGGGCTTTACTGACAGCCATTGCCAAAACAGTGGCCGCTTCCGTCTCGCCGCCAGGTTTCATTCCTTCCAAATGACGAATGTTTTCTTGTGCGGTCTTTAAGCGCTCCAGGCCCCGGGAAGCTTCGGTCAGCCTTTCGTCACTAAAGTCCAATGGACTGCGATAATGCGTCGATAAAATAAAGAAACGCAGTACCTCCGGCGGAAAATGCGCCAAAATGTCCTTTACCAAAAAGAAGTTGCCAAGCGATTTGCTCATTTTTTCCTGGTTCACAGTAATAAATCCATTGTGCAGCCAATAGTGCACAAAGATTTCGCCCGTATATGCCTCCGACTGAGCAATCTCATTTTCGTGGTGGGGAAAAACCAGATCACTGCCGCCGCCATGGAAATCAAAGCCATTGCCAAGATATTTTAAAGACATTGCAGTGCACTCAATATGCCAGCCTGGCCGGCCAGGTCCCCAAGGACTTTCCCACGCCGGTTCACCTGGTTTAGCGCCTTTCCATAGAGCAAAATCCATTGGATGATCTTTCCGTTCATCTACTTCCACTCTCGCACCAGCCTTCATATCATCCAGGCTGCGGCCGCTTAGTTTGCCATAGTCAGCAAATTGCTCCACCTTATAGTAAACATCACCGTTAATTGCATAAGCATATCCCTTATCTACCAGGCCTTGAATAATATTAATAATTTCTGGAATGTGTCCTGAAACGAGCGGATAAATATCGGCCCGGCGGATGTTAAGCCGGTCCATAACCTCAAAATAAGAAGCTATATAGCGGTTAGCGATAACATCCCAGGTCACACCTTCAGCTTTGGCCGCATTAATAATTTTATCGTCTACATCGGTGAAATTCTGTACGTGCAGCACCTCATAGCCCAGATGCCGGAAATAACGTTTAATCACATCCCAGGTAATAAAAGGCCGGGCATTGCCAATATGCGGATGGTTATAAGGGGTCACGCCGCAGACATACATGCTGACCTTACCTGGGATTACCGGCACAAACTCCTCTTTTTGCTTAGTCAGCGAGTTATATACTTTTAGAGTCATGTTGTTTTAACTCCTCCTCCAGGTGAATAATTTTCTCTTCCAGACGGCCTATATTGCGTTGCATGCAAAACAGCATCTCAGCGATGGGATCCGGGAGATCAGCATGATTGAGGTCACAGTCGTCCGCCTCGATCTTCTTGCCATTGACGCATACCACTCTTCCCGGAATACCGACAACGGTTGTATTAGGCGGGACTTCTTCCAGCACTACCGAACCAGCGCCAATTTTTGCATTATGTCCTACTTTAAAAGATCCCAGCACCTTCGCACCGGTAGCAATAACTACATTATTCCCGATTGTGGGATGCCTCTTCCCTTTTTCTTTACCAGTACCTCCAAGTGTTACACCTTGATACAGCGTTACATTATTCCCTATTTCGGTGGTTTCGCCGATGACAACCCCGGTGCCATGGTCGATAAAGAGCCCCTCACCGATTGTTGCACCCGGATGAATCTCAATGCCGGTAATAAACCGCCCCAGGTTGGAGATAAATCTGGGTAAGACTACCCAGCCGCGCTTAAAAAGCCAGTTTGCCATACGGTAAAGCCAGATTGCATGAAGGCCAGGGTAACACAGTATAACTTCCCATACACTTTTCGCGGCAGGATCACGCTCAAAAACGACTTGGATATCCTTTTTAATACGAGCAATCACAGCTTCGCCTCCCCACTTTTTGACAAAATAAAAAACCGCCAGATCTCATCAGAGACGGCGGTTCCGTGGTTCCACTCTGTTTGGATATAAAATATATCCCGCTTAACATGGTTAACGGCCACAACCGGAAAAGCCTACTTTTATAAGTTCAGCTTTTCTGCTACCGGATGCACTTGGGCGGGTTCCTTCCCGGCACCGCTCACAGCCAACGGCGGCGCCTCTCTGTCGGGGGAACCGGCTTACTCTTCCGGTCATCGCATTTGCAATATATGAGACTGTTGATAAACTTCGTCTAGCGTCGTTACCCTTCTCCGGCGATCCTCAATCGTACTGTCGAACGAGACATCCATCCTTAATTCACCCGAACATTGTTGTTTCAGGTTTCTTTGGACGGGCGTCCGCGTACACCTCCGGTCGGCGGAGTGCGGGTGCCTAGCTAGACTCGTTTCTGAACAGTCTCTAGTTTTTAAGATAGACTTAGATTCCCAATATATTATATAAATTATACTGACGGAAGGTTCACGTGTCAACCAAGGGATCCGCTGATTTAATGAACCTGTCGGCATAACGAGAGATTATTTCGTCTGGCAAGGAAACGAAACCGCCGGAATAGCATCGCTATTTCAAGGTTTTGTTGACGCAACCAGGCGGAAAAAGATCCGTTAGGGCGTGCAGTGTGAATTAATCAGTGGTTCCCTATTTTAGCCATGGAAGCGGCTATGCGTGAGAGGGTCCGCTCCTTGCCAAGAATGGGGATTATATTTATGAGCTCCGGCCCATGCATTTTGCCTGTGAGAGCAATGCGGATGGGCATATAGACTTTTTTGCCGCCTACTTTAAGTTCTTTGGTAATTGCTTTTAGAATAGCCTGCACACCGGCAGGATCAAGGTTCTCCAGCGCTGTCAGCTTTTCGCGAAAGGCGGCGACAACCTGCGGAATATCTGGATCACAAAGAAGTTCGGCAGCTTCTTCGCTTTCAAACTCAAACTCGTCTTTGAAAAATACCTCAACATGCTGAACCGCCTGGGCCCCATAGCTGATATATTCTTGAATGGCAGCCATTATTTGCGTAAGCCATGCCCGTTGGTCAGCAGCAATCGGTTCGGTAACATAACCAGCCGCAACCAGATGCGGCAGAGCCAAGTCCAAAACCAGCTCCGGCGAAGCCTTACGCAGATATTGCGCATTAATCCAATTAAGTTTATCAATATCAAAAACTGCGGGGTTTTTTGCCACCCGGTCCATAGAAAACTGCTCGACAAGTTCTTCGAGTGTAAAAATCTCCTGCTCGCCCTCGGGCGCCCATCCCAGCAAAGCCAGAAAGTTAACAATGGCCTGCGGTAGATAACCAAGTTTCCGGTATTGATCAACAGAAGTCGCACCATGGCGTTTGCTCATCTTGGTTCTGTCTTTGCCAAGAATCAGAGAGATATGGCCAAACGCCGGTTTATCAAAACCAAGCGCGTCATAGATAAGAATTTGCCTGGGAGTATTGGAAAGATGTTCTTCAGCCCGGATGACATGGGTAATATGCATTAAAGCATCGTCCAATACCACCGCATAATTATAGACCGGAATACCGTCAGATTTCACAATGACAAAATCGCCGATACCTGAGGATTCAAAGCTAACCGTGCCTCGCACAAGATCACTGAAAACAATTTGTTTGTTCTCGGGAACCCGGAAACGAATCGCCGGTTTACGTCCTTCAGCGGCAAGTTTTTCTTTATCATCAGCTGAAAGCTGCAGGCATCGTCCACTGTAACGGGGCATTTCGCCTTTTTCAAGCAACAGCTGACGCTCGGCTTCCAACTCTTCTTCTTTGCAATAGCACTGGTAGGCATGTCCTGCTGCCAGCAATTTTTCTGTATATTGCTGATACGTATCCAGCCGTTCGGTCTGACGGTAGGGGCCATAGGAACCGCCTGCGTCAATGCCTTCGTCCCAGACAATACCAAGCCAGCGCAGCGCTTCTTTAATATTTTCCTCAGATTCACGGCTGGAACGCTCTAAATCTGTGTCCTCAATACGCAGGATAAGCTTGCCGCCCGTTTTTCTGGCAAGCAGCCAGTTAAATAAAGCAGAGCGCGCACCGCCAATATGAAAAGGTCCGGTCGGACTGGGCGCAAACCGTACCCGAAGCTCATGATTCATCTTTGTCCCTCCAAAGAGTTAATCGCATTAATAAATTCTAACAAATTTATCCTCTTTCTGCAAGTTTCAATGATAAGACAGTTAAAGAAAAGCACCTGACAGCCCTCTGGCTTCAAGTGCTTCCCGCTTACTGCCTATTGATTTTTATTGCGAACAAGCCATGTGCAATATCAGGCACGATGATGGTTGTTTGTCCACTGCCTCCGCCGGAAACAGGCTTTGCGCCATCAGAAAGCAGTTGGATCTTCCATATGACCTCATCGTTATAAGTTAGTTCGCTGCAAACAACCCCCTCGTCCGGCTTGGTGATGGAAAAGCCGACTTTGAAGGGCGCTGCGGCGGCAGATGCGGGTAACCAAAGCAAGACACAGGCTGCCAACAAGGCAAAAAATCTTTTACTCATTGCGCCTCACCCCTATCTGCGTAATAGCTGCTTGATTGTCTTATTCATAATATGTATCAGCTTGCGGTTTTTATTCACCCTTGCATTTTATTATTGAAACAATCGAGTACGCGGCAATCCCTTCCCGCCGGCCGGCAAAGCCAAGACCTTCGGTGGTGGTTGCCTTAATATTGACCTGTCCGCTTGCGATACGCAAGGTATCTGCAATATTGGCGTTCATGGTTTGGATATAGGAAGCCAGCTTAGGTTTCTCTGCCACAATAGTAGCATCCACATTATTCACAATAAAGCCGTTTTCTTCCAGAATATCACGGACTTTGGCCAGTAAAATCAAGCTTGATATGCCTTTATACCGGCTGTCATTGTCCGGAAAGTGCCGTCCGATGTCTCCCAGTGCAGCAGCCCCCAGTAAGGCATCCTTAATCGAATGGAGGAGCACGTCTGCATCCGAATGCCCGTCCAAACCATAATCATGTTCAATCTCTACACCGCCCAGTACAAGCTTTCGCCCTTCTGTCAGACGGTGAACGTCATATCCGATTCCAACTCTCATCCCGATATCCCCCTTGCCTAAATAGAGCACCTCAGCGATCTGAAGATCTTCCGGCGTGGTTATTTTCAAATTCCGGTACTCTCCCGGTACCAGCTTTACTGGCACGCCTAACCGTTCTACCAGCGAAGCGTCATCAGTCCCCAGGAAGTTTTCTCGCCGTGCCTGGTCATAGGCCTGTCTTAAAAGTGGCGCGGCAAAAGCCTGCGGCGTCTGAATAGCCCAAAGCATATTTCTGTTAGGCGTTGCCGAGGCAAATCCTGCTTCGTTGGCTATTTTTATTGTATCCTTTACTGGTACTGCTATGCCAGCCGCCTGGCTTTGCCTTGCTGCCTCAATGACCGCGAGAACAGATGCTTCACTGACCAACGGACGAGCACCATCATGAACCAGGATTAGCTCAGCAGTATTAGAAGCAGCTTGCAGGGCATTGGCAATGGAATACTGCCGTTCGCTGCCTCCGGCTATAACCTTGGTTGGTTTGTTCGTTTGCGTAGCATCTACCAGCTTTTGCACAAGCGGCAGATCCTGCTCAGCTGTCACAATAATAATTTCGTTAATGAGCGCTATCCGGGAAAATAAACTAAGGCTATAGGCTAAAACCGGTTGCCCGCAAAGCGAAAGAAAAACCTTGTTTATGCCCCGCCCCATTCTGCTGCCGCTGCCTGCAGCCGCAATAATCACCGTTATCAATACAGGCACCTTCCTACAAAAATTTTTACATAGAAAAACCACAAATCAGTGATTTGTGGTTTACTATTCTACATTGCTCTTTCGACGCCTTTTGGTTTAGCGAAAATCATGCGCCCCGCTGCCGTTTGCAGCACCGAGGTCACCAATACGCCAATTGTTTCGCCGATATGTTTTTTACCGCCATCCACGACGATCATAGTTCCATCGTCAAGATAGGCTACGCCTTGCCCCATCTCTTTGCCGTCTTTAACCACATGCACTACCATTTCTTCGCCTGGCAGAACAACAGGTTTTACCGCATTGGAAAGTTCGTTGATGTTAAGTACAGGAACGCCTTGGAGTTCCGCAACTTTATTTAAGTTATAGTCATTTGTAACGATCTTGGCTTTCAGCACTTGTCCTAACTTGACTAGCTTAGAGTCAACCTCGGCAATATCCTCAAAGTCCCGGTTATCGATCTGGACAAACATCCCCAGTTCCTTTTGAATACGGTTCAAAATATCCAATCCGCGCCGCCCGCGGTTGCGCTTAAGCAAATCAGACGAGTCCGCTATATGCTGCAGTTCTTCCAGTACAAAACCGGGAATAACCAGTGTTCCTTCGATAAAACCAGTCTTGCAGATATCCGCAATTCGCCCATCAATAATAACACTTGTATCCAGTATTTTATTCTGATGTATATTACCCTGCTTTTCTTTTTGTTTATCTTTTCCAACCCACGGTAATACCGTGATAAGACTAAACAGCTCATCCCGTTTACGAATCGCAACATTAATGCCTAAATAGCCTAAAATAATACTTATAATACCGGGAACATACTTACCGACGATCGGCACAGGCAAAAAAGCTGAACCTAATAAATTAGCAATTATAAGTCCGACGGCTAAACCCAGAGAACCAGCAATAACATCATAAATCGGCATCTTGTTAAGTCTTGCTTCTACCCAGTACGTGAAACGCCATAGATGCTTAATTAAGACAGGCGCGATCAAAAAGCCAATCAATCCGCCAACCAGACCGCCAACAACAAAGGACAGTATGGTTGCCATTGTGAGACCGAAAAAGCCTATACTTAAAAACTCGGCGCTGAGTACTGCGGGCAGCAGCGGCACAATCCTATCGGTTAGCATGAGGCCGCCGACGGCCGCCAATACTGTCACTACAAATCGCAATACACTATCGAGCAATATTCCACCCCTCTTCATACTTCTCTAATTATAAAGGACTTTAGGGCTCCCGGCAAGGCATTTACTCCATTAAAATCCAGATTGTGGAAACTATTTTTTATTTTCCCCACCCATGAATAAAAAAATACGTCAGTTACCTGGCGTATTTTCAGGAAATAGCCCATTGATCCAAACTTCAGTACTATGGACGTCTTTGCCACAAACTAAAACAAGTTCACTGATCAGAATTTGTTTCGCTGTCTCAAGCAGTCGGCGTTCACCGGTTGACAATCGTTTGAGTCTGTCCTGAATCGTCAGATTTCTTACTACTTCAGCAACTTCATAAATACAGCCGCTTTTGACTTTAGATAAATTTAAGTGAAAGCGTCTATTCCAGCTAATATTAGTATGCCCAGGCTGCGAGCTAAGTACCTCAACCACTTTCGGTATTTCCATCACGGGAATAACTTCCCTCAACCCCACACTTTCTACTTTATCCAGGGGTATCATAACCTTCATGCCTCCGTACGGGATCGTTAACACATAGTAATGATGCTTTTCGCCCAGCACTTCATGCTCTTCGATAGCTTCGATTACTCCTGCTCCGTAGCTAGGATAGACCACACGGTCACCTACTGCTAACATTGCCGCACCTCCCGTCCATGACATAAGTATATCAAATAACGCATTCAGTGTCAAAAATTCTATATTTTAGCACAATATTTATTAGAATGTCAACTAGTCACTCTGAGTTAAAAGCGTTGACAATTGCCGCAAGCATTTATATAATAAGCTCAAAGTGAGGTGCAACAGCTTGTGAGTAATCATTGCTGCCTGGAGTTTCAAACTGCGGTTGATAAATATCTGGTTAGACACCGGAGTGTTCTCGATATTCTCACTAAATATCAAGAAGCAACGGCCCGCGTCAATCGAGCCTTTGCTAAAGCTGTAACCGAATGCGGTTGCGTGCAAATTCATGCTGCCAAGCAAGAAGCGCCTTGTGATACGAACTTCAGTGACCTTAAGCAATTCATGTCTTCTCATACCGCTGGCACAATCTGCCCAAGCTGTCAGGATGTTGTGTCCCGTGAACTGGGACGCAGCATGTTTTATCTCACCGCACTCTGTAACTTGACTGGACTTGAGCTGCGTGAAGTCATGCAGCAAGAGTGTAAAACGGTTACGACTCTTGGCTTTTATCACTTATCTTAATAGAGTCTTATAAACGCGGATCGTCCGCGTTTTTTTGTTTTTCCACATAGAAATTACCTAGGCGGTTACATTATAGTTAATCCTAACAATGAGATGGAGGCTGTATATGTACCGCCTATTTATTATTTTCGCGCTTATTGCTATAAGCAGTATGACTATCTGCTTTGCCTCAAATCCATATGACCCTCAGGAACTTTTATCAGGCTATATCACCGTCGTCGATGAACACGGAACAATCATCATGCAGACAGGACTGTCCATACACACTGGTGATGAGTTTATTGATGAGGACAACCGTGTTTTCGAAATTTTAATCACAGAAGGTAACTTAGCCAAAGCCCGTTATGTGAGAACTGAAACTGATATTGCCATGGAAGCTCTTATCGTGCCCGTACAGGCTCCTGCCGATTCTGCCGCTCCTTTGGTAGCCGTCTATCATACACACACCGATGAATCCTATATCCCCACTGACGGCAAGTCCACCGAACGGGGTAAAGGCAGTATCATGGAAGTAGGAAAAGCCTTTTCAGACCGTTTAGTTGAGCTAGGTATCCGGGCGGAGCACAGTACGGCACTTCACGACCCCCACGATGCAAACGCCTATCAGCGCTCCCGCCGTACGTTTGCTCAGCTTCTGAAAAATCAGCCTGCTGCATTATTTGATATTCACCGGGACAGCGCACCGTTAAGTGCCTATCGAACAAAAATTAACGGCGAGGACGCTGCTAAAATTTTACTGGTCGTGGGGCGGCAGAATCAAAACCGTCAAACAACAATGTCCTACGCCAAAAGCCTAAAGGCTGCCACTGATCAGAAA
>Ga0366769_1060_pt1 | contig 16964 bp, 12 predicted proteins | sample BONcelHN113001C8_FD_207053 | JGI IMG/M metagenome (GOLD analysis project Ga0366769, IMG submission 207053) | Enriched cells from coal bed in the Powder River Basin, Montana, United States - BONCAT cells N11 rep2 HSBNCT.N11.300.1.C8 ...
GACTGCGGTAAATTTCCGCCTTCCGCGGATCATATAATCTGGAAATAACATGGGGGACTTTATAAACGTTCCTTGCAATTCTGCCAATCAGCGCATTGGATTCATCACTCTTGCTGCAGGCAATAATTGCATCGGCTAAACGAATTTGGGCTTTCTCCAGAATGTCACGATCAAAACCGACACCCACTACCGTTTCCCCTTTGAAGTCTTTTCCAAGTAAATGAAATGCTTGCGGATTGTTGTCAATGACAGTAACACGATGCCCTTTTTTAATCAGATTTAAAGCCAGTCCCGAACCTAACTTGCCACAACCAACTATAATCGCTTTCATTTTATTTCCCCCCATTTTTTATTTTATTTGTTTTGCCATAGTGCCGAGAAATCCATTTTCTGATTTCATCAAGGAACACAATCGGAATTGGGCAAAGAATTAAGAACACCCATTCTTTCCAGCCGACCGCAGCAGTTTGGAAAATTCCCTGCAGGAATGGCACATAAATAATTGCGGTGATTAAAAGGATTTCAAAAACAATGCCCTTGAGAACATTTTTGTTGCTGAACAAACCAACTTTAAAAATGGATTGTTTCTCGGTACGGGCGCACAGTACCACGCCAATCTGGCAGAATACGATGGAAGCAAGCGCCATGGTTGTAGCTTGCCTGTAAATTAGACCGGAACTTGCCAATGCAACGTTCGGCCAGCCATTCACCATATTGACGAAGAAATATGCTCCCATGGAAATTGCGGACTCTATTAAACCATACCAAAAAAACGCCAGAATAACAAGACGTTTATTCAATAAAGTTTCTTTCATGGAACGCGGCGGGCGATCCATGATGCCTTCTTCCGGCAGTTCCGTACCAAGTCCAAGCGCCGGTACCATATCTGTACCAAGGTCTATGGAAAGTATCTGCATTACAGTCAAAGGCAGTGGGATTCCGCCCCTTGAAAACAGAAACGCAGCAGACGGCACTGCTTCCGACATGTTGCTGTTAAATATATAGAGAAGGAATTTTCTAATATTACTGTAAACCGCACGTCCCTCTTCAATTGCCTTGACTATGGAAGCAAAGTTATCGTCTGTTAAAATCATATCCGCGGCTTCTTTGGCAACATCCGTGCCGGAAATACCCATTGCCACGCCAATGTCCGCCTTTTTGAGTGCGGGTGAATCATTTACACCATCGCCTGTTACCGCTACGATATGACCCATTTCCTGTAAACTGCTGACTACTTTATATTTTTGCTCCGGCGCAACCCTGGCAAAAATCACTTCGTCCTTCAACGCTACTTTCAGTTCCTCATCCGACATCTTTTCCAAGTCTAAACCTGAAATAATTCGAGGGTGATCACCTTTTACAATACCGATACGTTTGGCAATACTTTCTGCAGTCAAGCCGTAATCACCGGTTATCATAATAATTCGAATGTTCGCCTTGCGGCACAGCGCAACAGCATCCGCTACCTCCGGTCTCGGAGGATCTGCCATAACAACCAGACCGACAAAAATCATGTCTTGTTCGATCAGTTCAGGTGTGTATGCACTCATCGAAGTCGGCAGATTGCTATTCCGATTTAAAAGCCGGTAAGCGACAGCCAAGACTCGTAATCCTTTGCTGGCGTAGCCGTCATTGGCCTGCATTATTTCATCACGCTGCTCGGAAGTAAGTTCTTCACGATTGCCTTGTTTGTTAATGCCGTAACATAATTCCAGTACTTCTTTCGGTGCGCCTTTGATATAGGCAATTCGCTGACTGCCGTTGACAGGCTGTTCCAGCTGATGAATGGTGCTCATTCTTTTACGTCTGGAATCAAAGGGCAGTTCCCTGAGCCGGGGTGTCAAATTTGATTGCTCATCCATATCGATTCCGGCTTTTTGGGCAACAACCCCCAAGCAGGCTTCTGTTGGGTCACCCAAAACGGTATAACGGTCAGATTCATCATTCGGCGGTACCACGCGGGCATTACTGCACAAAGCTGCCGCAGTAAGCAGCGTTTTTAAATCCTTGTTTCCGGCTGCGGTTTCTTCCCTGTTTCCGTTAATGATATTACCCACAGGAGCGTATCCAAGGCCTGTAACCTCTAACTCCTGACCCGGCAGCCATAAATTACATACAGTCATTTCGTTTTGCGTCAGTGTTCCGGTTTTATCCGAACAGATAACAGAGGTACAGCCCAGTGTCTCAACTGCAGACAGCCGTTTTACCAATGCATGTTCCTTGGCCATACGCTGAACGGCCATAGCCAATGATAAAGTAACGGTAGGCAGAAGTCCTTCGGGAATAAATGCGACTACCATACCTAATGCGAAAATAAACGCCTGTGCGATTGGCTGTTTTACAAAAAAGGCTGCTGCCAAAAAGAAAGCAGCTCCAATAGCAATAGCGATGATCGAAACCTGTTTCGTAAGTATATCCAGCTCTTTTTGCAGCGGGCTCTGTACCTCCTCCATGGTTTGTGTCAAATTCGCAATTTTACCGAATACGGTTTCCATTCCGATTGAGGTTACTACAGCTTTTGCGGAACCGCTTGCCACACTGGTTCCGGTAAAAATAAGATTTGGAATTTCGGACCGTGACAGTCCTTCCCTTAAAACAGGATCATAGCTTTTACGCACCGGATTGGATTCACCGGTAAGCGTAGACTGGTTCACCTGAAGATCGGTGCTTGTCAGCAAACGAGCATCAGCCGAAATTTTATCTCCTTCTTCAATCAGCATGATATCGCCCGGTACTAAATCCTCAGCTGATATTTGCTGTTCCTTATTGTCCCTGATTACCCTCGCATAAGACGGCAGCATTTTTTTTAATGCTTCAGTGGCTTTACTGGCACGGTGTTCCTGCCAGAAACTGAACACGCCGTTTATGACATTAACCAACCAAATAGCAATTGCCAATTCAGGCATTTTCGCTACAAAAGCAATGATGCCGCCTACCCACAACAGAATAGCCATCAAACTAACAAAGTTTGACAGAAAAATCAAGATAGCAGGTTTGCCTTTTTTCTCACTGATTACATTCTTACCGTATTTATCCTGGATGCTCTGGGCTTCGGACGCTGACAGACCTTCGGCGCTGGTACCCATTATTTTACATGCGTCTTCCGGCGTAAGTTTATATATGCCTTCGGTACTTTCATCACTTTTTATTTGTTTATTTACTTCCATCTTAAAAACCTCACCTATCTCTGTAATCTAGTTGAAAAGATAGCCTATTCTGTTTTACCCATAACGGATAAAAGGTAATATCAGCCTTACCCAAAAGGCATTAAAACAGCACGATATATATCATTCACATTATTCAGCCCTTTATCATTTATTTCAGATGACATTATACGCTATTGTACCGATTTGTATATAGAACAAACTGACTATTTTATTCCACAATCAATCTATAAAATTAACTATTTTTCAAATAATCTCAGTCTTTGATTTTGGATTAAGACATCGGCGTTTGTTTTCAACATATATTTCTTTTACAAAACACTGTTTATTTTAATTTTCATGTTGTATAATGTATATTTGTTATCGATCTCTATTCCTTTAATGACTGATAAAGTGAGGGAATTATGCAGGAAAAAATTAAAAAGTGGCTGAAAAAAAACATTTTATCAGCTATCACAATAGGATTAACCATTGGCTTCCTCTGCTTTTTCATGCTAACGGAGGACGGCATAAAAAACTTAAGACACGTTCTTTTTCATTTACAACCGTTTTGGCTCATGTGGATCGCAGTGGGCGTACTTGCAGGCTGGTTTCTTGAAGGGTATGTTTTGCATCTGTTTTGCAGGCATTTAAAAAAAGACTGGACTTTAGGGCAATCCCTCTATGTTGGAATGGTAGGCCTTTTTTACAGCGCTCTCACACCATTCTCAATGGGTGAGCCGATGGAAATTTTTAATATGACCAAAATGGGGATGGACACCGGCGTTGCAACATCAATTATTGCGGTTAAATCACTGGTACATCACGCCGTAACCTTTGTTTATTCTCTTGTCCTTATCTCTTTTGAATTAAACTATTTTCAAACAAGGGTAAGCAACTTTTCATTTATTACTATTTTCGGTTTGATAACCAACAGTATTTTTATTTTTGGCGTTCTGCTTTTTATGATAAACGAAAAGCTTACAAATTCTTTGCTGGCGGCAATTGTTCGTTTTCTGGACAAAATTAAAATGCGCAAACTGTCACAGAAGCTTTATAATAAAGTGCATGTTGAGCTCCTGATTTTTCATGATAGTTCAAAAATAATCGGACGCGCGAATTTATTATATTTACTCGCAATTTTGTTGACGTTAATTCAGATTACAATTGCCAGTTTAATATCATATTTTGTCTACCGCAGTTTCAGCTTAAAAGGTGAATCGGTATTCATTATGGTTGCGGCGGATACATTTGTTACCATGGTTGCTTCCTTTATCCCTCTTCCGGGTTCTTCCGGCGGAGCAGAAGGCGGATTCTATCTTTTTTTTCGCGAGTTTTTCCAAGCTTCCATTATACCTGCTATCACGCTTTGGCGAATTTCAACCTTCTATGTCAATATTCTGTTCGGCGGGATTATTGCTTATTTCGGCCGAAAAAAGTATAAACTATAACAAATCCCGCGAGGCAGGCATAATGCCGGCCCCGCGGGATTTTTTTATCCATATGCTGTCCCTGATTTGGCTTCTGCTGCAGGATTTGGAAAGGCGTGAATGTCATTTTAGCAGTTCTACTTATTCTTTTGACTTCCGACCTTGACCTGCCGGCCTTTCCATGTTACGCTGCCAAGGAATGTTACCTGAAAGGCGGAATACAACATCACAAAAATTAAAAAAATAGATGGAATTGAGTGAATGATGGGCATAAACCAGCCAAACCGGCCCGTACATTTCAAAAAATATATGATCTGAAGCGTGTAAATTATGTATCCTCCTAAAAACGGCAGCGCCCACGGATGCCCGAAAATGAATAAGAACGGCGTGACAAGACCAGTGGCTAGAAGCCCCACCACCCAGAGCGCGATCAGAACGACGGTAGCCGGACAAAGTGTTGCCGTACTAAGAACAGCCCCCTTTCCGAAGCCCTGTATCTCGCTTTGAATGCCATTGGGATACATTCTGAAGGAAACGAGGTCACAGCCTAAATAGTTTTCGACATGAATACCGGCTTCCGAGAATTTTTTCCCAAGATTCAGGTCATCCAGCAGTTCAGACCGGATGCTGTTATGGCCATTAATCCTCTCATAGTCTTTTCTTGTTGCCACAATACAGGAACCGTAAAGCCCTTTACTGGAGTTTTTCCTTTCAAAAGGTGAGGTAAAGGCAAATATGCCAAGAAGGCAGAAAACAAGCGAAAGCCGCTCATATAATTTTTCCGTATAATGATAGGGAACAACTGAAATAACGCCGCCGGACTGTTCCCTTGTTCTTAGCAGTGATTCAAGAGCGCGTGGCGCCAACCTTACGTCGGCATCCAAAAAAACAAGAATATCTCCCGTTGATTGAAGAAAACCGTTCCACACCGCCCAGGTTTTACCCGTCCAATTGTCCGGGAGCTCGGTGTTGTGAATTACTTTCACATTGTATTTTCCGGCGATTTCCACTGTTGCATCCGACGAAAAATCATCGACTACTATGATTTCATCCGGCTGAACCGTCTGCGCTTTAAGGGAATTCAGAATAAACGGAAGGTTTTTTTCCTCGTTTCTTGCGGGTATAATAATCGAAACCTTGCCGCTGTTTTTCAAAGGTTCCCCACCGCTGTCCAGCCGGATCTTTGAATATAAGACGAAACCGAAAATGCATTCCAAGATAAAAATAAATAAAATGGGCATATCAAGCTCCCCCTCGCTTGTAAAATAGTTGACGTTATGCGATAAAATTATCGATGAATTTAGCCTACTATAACCCTAATCTCCCCCTCCCGAAAAGGTTAATGTAAAATTTAAAATTGTCACTGTTTATCTCTTTATATAGTCAAGCACAAATAGTATTAAAAATCAAGTAGAAAACGGCAAATATGAAAATAGCAGATTTCCAATGAAAAATTAAATAGGGGGATGCTATACTCGCCAACTAAAAAAGCACAGGCATGCAACCCGTATATGCGGGTCGTTCGCTTGTGCTCTTCTTGATTTCACGGTTAGTAATCACGAGGATTAGTTACTGCTCATTCTTTTTTTCTTTCCAATTGCCAGCGATACTGCAAAAAATGCAAGTGCAAAACCAAATTCAATCAGGAAATAGTAGAATATCTGTTGAAGATTTGAAGTGCTGATGTTCGTCATGGATGCAATCTGATTGTTTGCCTTTACATACCAGTAAGTCGGAGTGAAACTGGCAATTTTCAGAACGGTATCGCTTAGCAACTCCTGAGGAACGAACACTCCGCTGATAAAGCACGGACCAAGCGTAACCACGTTACAGACCGCTGATATTGCGCGGCGGTTTTTCAGCAAATTACCAATCAGGAAGCTGACGCTCGAAGCACAAAGGGTAAATATAATCGAGTTTAGCAGGAAAAACGCCAGATTGCCGTTTAAGCTGTTTCCCATGCCGATTATTATTCCTACTCCCACCATAATCACCCAGCAGGAAAAAGTGAAAACAAGATTGGCAAGGATAAACTGAAGGTTCACGCGGCTTGCGCTGACCGGGGAACAGAAGTTTCTGCGGCTTAAGTCCTTCTCGTTGAACGTGAGCATAATGACGGATATTCCTAAAATCAACACCGAAAAAAGAGCATAGGATAAATAGTTAAAATAATTTTTTGTAAAATCGTTTTCCGTATCGGCTTGCATATTTTGTAATGATACCGGGGTATCGACTGCCAAATCTGTTTTAAGACGCGCAACAAGATCTTCCTGTGTAATTCCTTTGATATTTTTAACATAAAGCCTTGCCGCGTTTAAATACTGATTGATGCTGATATCAACGTAGGCATTGCTGACGGAATTCGGTACGACTGTTTTCTGAATCTGCACATCCCCCCCGCTCATGAATGATTTGGTAAAGCCGTTGGGGATTCGGATAATTAAGGTAACATTACGGAAAAAGAGAGCGTCCTGAAGCTTTTCCGTTTCATCCGGAATGTTTACATAATTCGCATTTTTTGAAAGTTCCTGCTTAAATCCGTCAATCAAGGGGCTGCTTTCTTCACTGATAAATGCAACATTTGTTTTTTGAGGAGAAAAGCTTTTCGGCTGACTTTTAGAAGAATTCGCGGCGAACAGCATCGCCATTCCTAAAAAGACTACAACATAAATCATCATGGAGGGCAGATTTTTTTTAATAACTTTCATATAAAGTTTAAATACTGGCATATTTCTGCCTCCTTATAATCAAGTAGGATACCGTGCAAAAAACAAGGATAAAAGCGCTCAGAATACCCATATTCAATGCATATCGGGTAAATGTGTCGTAGTAATAAAGAGAGTAAAATGCATCCGTAAGCAGGTTTACAGGATTCAGGTAAGAAAGCACCGGAACATTTTGCGCCACAATGTATTTTATATCCTGATACATCATTCCCGCAAGGAATGACCCTGTCATGGAAACGGCCAGCATGATAGCGACTTTGATTCCTTCCCCCTTGGGTACCAGTGCACTTACAAACGCCCCGAAGGAAATTCCAATCACGCTGCCAACGAAGGTTGTGAGCAGCACATAACCGGTTTTTGCACCAAAATCAACGTTAAAACCGAATCGAAGGTATGCGAGCAAAATAAGAAGCTCAATAAAATGCACCAGCAGCGACGCTGACATGCTGACTAAAAACATTTTCAGCTTATGCACAGGTGCGATATTCACCCTGGCAGCGCGCTGTGAGATGTTCGCCTGAATATCTGTAACTTCTTTCATTCCAAAGAATCCGCCGTACAGGCAGGCCATGGCAATTAACGAATAAAAGTAATTCAGAACTGTGTTTGGCGCAGCGCTGTTGCCGGAAACTTCGAGGGTATACTCCTTTTGACTTTTCAAATCGTCGAGCAAACCTTTTTGCAGCGAAGAAGGGTCCTGCGTGATAATCGATTTTGTAACGGATGAAGTTTTTTGATAGCTGTCAAGGAAGGATTTGATTATATTTTGGCTGAGTCCCGAATCATTGACAGTCATACCGATATCAGCACCAACCGTAATATATCCCTTGATTTTCCCGTCGTTCAGCAGTTTGTCAGCATCCTGCTTTGATGCGGCAGTCAGGTTGAACAACTGATCACTGCCTGTTGATATGTTTTCCAGAACCGATTTGAAATCATTGTTTTGCTGGTACCCGGCATCATTTATTACCGCGATATCGATGGGTTGAAATGTTTCGGATTTATTCAAATTGGATAACGACAAATTAAAGAATGTACCCAGAATCAGCGGAAACATCAGAGTCCAAAATATTGTCTGTCTGTCGCGAAGCAGGCATTTGAGCCTTGTTGTAAAAATATGAGCGGACATTCATCTTCCTCCTTAATCCCTGAGCTGTTTTCCGGTGATTTCCAAAAATACATCGTTAAGTGTTGGCAGTTCGGAATAAATTCTGCCAAAGCTGATTTCGCGCTTCCTTAGAAAGTCCAGTACGGCTTCCAGATTGTTTTTACCTTTACTTGATTTAATTACAAGAAGGTTGTCGCTGTAATCGGCTGATGAAATGTTCGGAAGCCTTCTTAATTCCATTAAATTTTCCATACTGATAGAAAATGTTTCGACTGTAATCTTTTCGCCCAGCGTAATCATGGCTTTCAGTTCATCCTTTGTACCGGAAGCAATTATCTTACCTTTGTCCATAATGACAATTCTGGTGCAGATTTGCTCGACTTCTTCCATGTAATGCGAGGTGTATATAATGGTTGCGCCCTGTTTGTTCAGCCGTTCAATTCCTTCCAGAATTTTATTGCGGCTCTGGGGGTCGACTGCAACCGTTGGTTCGTCAAGGATAATCAGTTTCGGCTTGTGCGCAATACCACATGCGATGTTCAGTCTGCGAAGCAGACCGCCGCTAAGCTTCTTCGGGTAGAATTTCCGGTAATCCAACAGTCCGACAAAATCCATTGCTTCTTCCACAAGTTGTTTCCGCTCTGTTTTATTCGGAATATAAAGACTGCAGAAATAGTCAATATTTTCATACACAGTAAGTTCTTCAAAGACAGCGACATTCTGCATAATCACACCGATATCCTTTTTAATGCTGTAGGCATCCGGCGCCATGGGTTTTTCAAAAATTTCGATTTCACCCTTATCATATTTTAAAAGGGAGAGAATGCAGTTGATTGCTGTTGTTTTACCCGAGCCATTCGGTCCAAGCAATCCGAAGACCTCGCCTTCCTCAACTTCCAGGGAAAGGTGATCCAGCGCCAGCAAATCACCGTATCTTTTTACAAGATTGTTTACTTTAATAATCATATGGAATGCCTCCTCGCTTTTGATGTTACTATTGTACCGTACCCGGGTATCGTTTGTAAGTGCACAAAGTCAGGATACCGGGTGACAAATGTCATGAAAGTCAATTACCATCGGCTAAAGACTCTGAAAGAATAAAGTACACCGATCAAATTCAAACTGGATAAGGCGAAGGATTTAAACCGTAGTTGACTTTATTAAAATTACTTTTCTAAACTGTCTGAAACGGCGTTGTGCACCGGCCTTGGAAATGGTAAAATAAAGAAAAAGACGTATTCAAAGCAATACTTTGAAATGGGAGTAATCTGACATGAAGGATTTACCCGATAAAATCATACTTTTTGCATTTTGCTTTACCGCTTACCTGCTGTGGCCGGAATGGAGTGCAAATGTGCCACCGGTGATTGCAGCCGTGATTATCACCGGCTTTTTGAGCTATTTTAATCAGGAAAAAGTTCACGCCTTATTGACGGTCACCGCGGCGGTGTGGAGCATATTTTTGCCGGGACTGACCGCTTTTTTGCCGTTGCTTTGCTACGATCTTCTGTTTTGCCAGTATCAGTTTTTCTGCCTTGCTGCGCTGATTCCGCTGTTTTCGATGTGGAAGAATGCGCCGCTGGCGGTTAGCGGGACCATAACTGTACTGCTGGCTGTCAGCATCTGTTTCAAATATCGGGCTGTGGTACTGGCAGGTTTAAAGCGGGATTATAATGATATGCGGGATACCACAAAGGAAATAGCGATGCAGCTCAAGCAGCAGAACCGCGATCTTATGGAAAAGCAGGACTATGAAATCAACATTGCTACGCTGAACGAACGCAACCGTATCGCACGGGAAATTCATGACAATGTTGGGCATCTGCTTTCCAGCTCCATTTTACAGGTGGGTGCGCTGCTCGCGGTAAATAAAGATGAAAAAATCAGAGAAAACCTGCTGGTGGTCAAAAAAACTTTGGATGAAGCAATGAACACCATCCGAATCAGCGTACATGACCTTTACGATGAATCCATTGACCTTTACGCGCAGGTTTATGAATTAATTCAAAAATTTACGTTTTGCAAAATGGATTACGATTACGGGATAAAAGGCAACCCGAATAAAAAGATAAAATACGCATTTATTGCAATCATAAGGGAATCGTTGTCCAATATGATTAAGCATTCCAACGCAACGCTTGCATCCATCACATTCCGCGAACATCCGGCGCTTTATCAGCTGATTATTTCCGATAACGGCACTGTAAAGAATTTTAATGCTGAAAACGGAATCGGGTTGAAAAATATCACCGATCGGATTCACTCGCTGAATGGGAACATCAACATAACGACTGACAATGGATTTCATATATTCATATCCGTTCCGAAGGAGGATTCAGATCAATGAGAGTTTTAATTGTGGATGACGACCGGTTGGTTTCCAATTCGCTGAAGACCATACTGGAAGCAGATGATGAAATCGAGGTGGCAGGAACGGGAAACAGCGGTAAAGAAGCAATCGCATTGTACAGTACCCTGAAGCCGGATGTGCTGCTGATGGATATCCGCATGGACGGCATGACAGGTATTGAGGTTGCCGAAATACTGCTAAAGCAGGACCCCGCTGCAAAAATTTTGTTTTTAACCACATTTTCAGACGACGATTATATCATCCGGGCACTTCAGATTGGTGCGAAGGGGTATATTTTGAAGCAAAATTTTGAGTGTATTGTCCCGTCTGTAAAAACTGTTTTCATCGGTCAGCGCGTGTTTGGGGACGAAATTATCACGAGAATCCCATCGCTGATGAATGAGGGTAATAAAACCGATTTTAGCAAATTCGGTGTAAGCGACAAGGAAATTGAAATTCTTTCTCAGGTTGCGAACGGCCTTTCCAACAAGGAAATTTCCGAAAAGCTGTTTTTAAGTGAAGGAACCGTGCGCAACTATATCAGCGTGATTCTGGAAAAACTGAAACTTCGTGACAGAACCCAGCTGGCAATTTTTTATTACCGGCATTCTTAACAAAGCAAAAAAGCATCTGATTTAAATAATCAGATGCTTTTTTATGGGATATCAACGGACGCCATGTGAGCCGATTTTTATTCAGGCGGTCGGCTGCATTGTATTCGGCATAATTTTCATAATTCCCCCGGTAATATTGCCAACCCGGCGTCTGTTAGGCTGTAAACTTTATTACAAACCTCGCTGATATACTTTCTGTCATGAGAAACGCTGATAATAGCGCCATTGTATGAGTTTAAAACATTCCGAATCACCGGATTGGATAAAGGCGAGAAGTTTCTGGTAGGTTCATCAAGAATAAGCACATTGCAGCCACCCAGAATCATTTTTAAAAATAACAGCTTTGCCTTTTGCCCGCCCGACATTTGATGAATTTCATGATTCATTTCATCTTCTGTGTATTTCATACTGCCAAGAAAGGTTCTGATTTTTGTGATTTCGTCTTTGTGACCGGATACCGTCAGAAATTCAACCGGAGTTAAACTGAAGTCGAGTAAATCCTCATAGTTCTGCGGCATGTACGCAGCTCTTAAATCCCCGCGTGCCAATAAGCTGTCGGCAATCAATTTAAGCAAAGTGGTTTTTCCTACTCCGTTTTTACCGATCATACATATTTTTTCAGGACCCGCCACATGAAGCTTAATGTTCTGTGATAAAATACGGTTTTCAATACACAGTTTGTCGAGCTCAAAATCCAATACGATCTTTCCGTTCGGAATATGAATATCTTCGCCGAACTTTACCATGATGGATTCCTCAACGTCGGGAAGCTGCGTCATGTTTTCATGCTCTTTTTCAAAACGCCTCCCCATAGATTTTACGGCCTTCATTTTCTTTTTCAGCAATTGTCCGCCATGAGGATCCCCCCGTGTAATCGTATTCTGCTGATGTTCCACTTTGGACTGAATCTGAAGAAATTTCTCCTGTTGTTTTTCGTATTCACTTTTCTCTTTCCTGGCAGCCTGTTCCTGATGCGAAAGTCTGGATAAGCGTTCGTCAACATACTGTCTGTACGGCATTTTTTCAATCGTGTACCGAGACAAGGTCTTGCGCCTGACCTGTTCGATATGAATAATCACATTGGCAGTTTTTTCGATGAGTGTCTCGTCATGAGAAACGAACATCACAGGCAATTCACATGAATTTATAAAATTTTCAAGCCACTCGAGTGTGCTGATGTCAATATCATTGGACGGCTCATCAAGCAATAAGACATTAGGCTGTGTCATCAAAATTCTTGCAAATTGCAGTTTTACTTTTTCACCGCCCGAGAGTGTACCGACAATCTGGTCAGAGTAAAATGTTTCGGTGTTCAGTCCGAGCTGAAACGCAATTTCGGAAAGTTCTTTTGGCGTTAAACCGTAAAATTCGGGAACCTCCGAACAAAATTCAAGTACACTTTGGGCTTTTTGATTTTCTGACAGCTCCTGCGACAGGTAGCCGAACCTGATGCTGTTTTTAATAATTTCCCCGGTAAATTCGACATAATCGTTTACAAGGTTCTCATCATAAATCAGCTTTAGCAGTGTGGATTTTCCATTTCCCTCCTCACCGATGATTACTGCCTTATCCCCCTGATTCAGAGTAAAAGAAAAGTCCTTTAGTATCGTACGAAGATCTTTTGAATGGGTGATTGTCAAATTCTTTATCTGTAACATAGTGAACATCTCCAAAATAAAAATCTGCTTTCGGTAAACCGAAAGCAGACTAACACAGAAAAGAATACCAAGACCTACATCAAGGTACCATCAGCGTATCATCCAATTTTCGGCAACAGAACAAGGCCGCATAAAAGGCCTTTGAAAGCAATTCTGTTTCAGCACGAAAAATAGATTATTTACGCATCTTTTCACTCATTTCATTAAATTATTACTATTATATCATAGCATTTGAATCTTGTAAAGCTGGTAAGATCTTTGTCAGAGTCAGATGTTTCTTATTTAGCCTTTTTTGCAGCTTTGTATTTTTGATAAAGAATATCCTTTAGGACCAAAGCTGCATCCACATCGTCGAAATCAAATTCCTTTTTTACAGCATCGTATAATTCCGAAATCTTCTCACTGTAGAAATTGATTCCTTTGATCCCCTGATAAGAAGCCAGAATCGGGTACTTTTTACTCCATGCACCGGTCCAATCGATTTCATCGACGATCATCTCAATACTGGTAACATCACCGCCGATAAGGCTTCCGCTGATCAGATAATCATAGCTTACATGGTATAATTGACTTAATAATTTTGCTTTAATCAGTTCGGGAACTGTTTGGTTCGTTTCCCATTTACTTACAGTTTGTCGAGATACACCTAATTTTTCAGCAACTTCCTCCTGTGATAACCCCGATTTTTTCCGTAAATCTAATAACTTTTCGCCTAATGCCATATGATTCACCGGACTTTCATTTGTTTCAAGTTAACTTGTAAATAAAGTATACTCAATCATGAAGTCGTTTTCTACCGTTCCAAAGTGGAAGTTTGTCAACTGAAGTTAACATTTTAAGTATTTTGATATTAAAAAACCACCCGAATGACATGGGCCGTCATTCCGCTATGAAATAGAACGCACTGCTTGTTCCAACCGTTTTAACGCTGTTCCCAAAACACTTCTGGGGCAGGCAATGTTAATTCGTTCAAACCCTGTTCCCTCTGCTCCAAACATTGACCCGCCGTCGAGCCACAGCTTTGCTTTGTTTACCAGCAATTCGTCCAGCTGCTTGTCATTCAGTCCCAATTCAGTGAAATCGAGCCAGATTAAATAGGTTCCCTGCGGCTCCACCAGCTTAATCTGCGGCAAGTTTTCCGTAAGAAAATTATGGGTATACTCCAAATTCCCCGCAAGGTAATCTTTCAATTCGTCAAGCCATTTCCGACCGTGCTCATAAGCAGCCCGGCAAGCAACCAGCCCCATCGTATTTAGCTGGGAGTAACCGCTTTTCGTAATTTCCTCTTTCAGCTTATTGCGGGTATCCTTATTTGCAATAAAGATGTTGGAAACCTGAAGCCCGGCAAGATTAAAACTTTTGCTCGGCGCGGTGCAGGTAATGGTACGGTCAAGATATTCCGGCTTTAAACCGGCAAATACAAAATGGCTGTACCCTTCGTAAACGAAATCGGCGTGAATTTCATCGGACACAACGTACACGTTATGCTTTACACAAATATCACCCATGCGAACCAGTTCCTCTTTCGTCCATACCCTGCCGACCGGATTGTGCGGGCTGCAAAGAATGAAAAGTTTCACACCGTTTTGAATAATTTTTTCTTCAAAATCATGAAAGTCAATAGAATAGGTTCCATTGGAATAAACCAACGCGTTATTAACTAAAATACGTTCATTCTTTAGAATTGATTCGGAAAAGGGATAGTAGACCGGCTGTTGAATCAGAACCGCGTCCCCTTTTCGGGTCAATGCGCGTATCGCAGTGCAAATTGCGAAAACAACGCCCGGAGTTTTTACAAGCCAACTTCTTTGGACTTCCCAGTTAAAATTTACGAAATACCATTTTTGCAACGCGTTAAAATACTCCTGTTTACTTTCGGAGTAGCCGAAAATTCCATGCTGTGCGGATTTTACCAGCGCTTCCATAACCGCGAGCGGAGCCTGAAAGTCCATGTCCGCCACCCAGAGGGGCAGCACATCGGCCGGTTTCCCCCGCTCGGCTGCAAAATCATATTTTAAGGAATTTGTTCCTTTTCTTTCTATTTCATTATCAAATCGACAGTTCATACACACATTCTCCTTTAGGCCAACGCCTGTTTTATATCATCAATAATATTGTCAATGAACTCTAATCCTACCGACAGGCGAAGCAAACATTCATTAATACCCTTTGCCTCGCGTTCCAATTTGGGAACGTCCGCATGGGTCTGCATCATTGGGTAGGTAATCAGGGTTTCTACCCCTCCAAGACTTTCAGCATAAAGAACAAGTTTTACATTCTCCAGCAACTTTCTTGCGGTCTCTTCTTTGTCCACTTCAAAAGAAATCATCGCCCCAAAGCCTTTGGTCTGTTTTAAAGTAACTGCATAATCGGGATGGGACGGCAATCCGGCATAATGTACCGCTTTAATTTTCGGCTGCGTACAAAGCCAGTTTGCCAGCTTTACGGCGTTTTCCTGCTGCTTGTCCATGCGGATCGGCAGAGTTTTAATGCCGCGGATCAGCAGCCAACTGTCAAACGGAGAAAGACACGCCCCCGTCGTTTTGTAGATAAACCGAAGTTTTTCGGAAAGCTCCGGTGCGGCAGTTACCGCGAAGCCTGCAAGAGTGTCGTTATGTCCGCACAGATATTTCGTTCCGCTGTGGATTACGATATCAGCACCAAGCTGAATTGGATTTTGAAAATACGGAGTTAAAAAAGTATTGTCAACTATAGTTAAAAGCCGGTGCTTTTGTGCAACAGCGGATACGGCCGCAATATCCGTGACCCGCATCATGGGGTTAGTCGGCGTTTCAATAAAAATCGCCTTTGTCTGGGGTTTCAGGTACTGCTCAATAACTGATAAATCGGAAGTATTTACGAAATCAAAACTCAGCCCGTTCTTCTCGGAGATATTACGGAACAGTCGGATGGAACCTCCGTATAAATCATCGGAAGCGATAATGTGATCACCCACCTGAAACAATTCCATTACGGTAGCAACCGCTGCCATTCCTGACGAAAAAGCCATGGCATCGTCACCATGTTCCAGCTGTGCAATTATTTTTTCCAGATGCTCCCTGGTTGGATTTTGCAATCGTGAATAGTCATACCCCGTACTTTGGCCAACCGCAGGATGCGCAAATGTCGCTGTTTGATAAATCGGCACCGTTACGGAGCCTGTACAGTCCCTTGGTTCGTCACTGCCGTGAATACAAAGAGTGCTGATGTCCATATTGATTTCCTCCAAAATATATTAAGTCAATTTTCTTCGATTGTGTGGATAAAATGTGCGACAAAACTTTATTAAAAAAATCCCGCCTCCTTAAAAACAAGAAGACGAGATAATACCCCGTGTTACCACTTCAATTCATCTGTGTCTCACAGCACAGATCTTATGAGTACACCATAACTTCATAAGTATACTCGCTTGCTATAACGGGCATTCCCCGTCGCAGCCTAAGTGTTTTACACCTCAGTGCGCCACTCCAGAGCCATTTTCAGCTAACCTTTACCTGTCCTTTTTCACCGGTTGAGGACTCTCTGCAAGATAAACATGCGATTTCATAATTCACATTTTGAGAGCTTACTTTTTCTTTCATTGTGTTTCATTATTTATTGTTTTGAGTATAACAGGAATCCTTTTTTATGTCAAGTTTATGAATATATGTTTACTATACTAAAAGCTAATCGATTTGATTTTATAAAAACTTTTTATCTTAAAATTCATATAAGGATTACTGGCTATTGCATATCTTACTTGAATATGACATTATTTATATGACTTTACGCAAACATAAAAGAGCATGGATCAAATTGAAAAAACAATTCAGGACAGCCTATGTTATTATGTTACAATACCCGGTCAAACTTACATAAAACTGAAAGAAATTGCAATCAGTAATAGGAAGAGGTAAAACAATTGATTGAAATAAAGGGCCTGTACAATGAAGCCA